>Ga0255055_10003700_pt1 | contig 10240 bp, 9 predicted proteins | sample JV7_2_27_MG_FD_188633 | JGI IMG/M metagenome (GOLD analysis project Ga0255055, IMG submission 188633) | Seawater microbial communities from Jervis Inlet, British Columbia, Canada - JV7_2_27 | ecosystem: Environmental > Aquatic > Marine > Inlet | place: Canada: British Columbia | collected... | reverse complement strand
ATCCCTGAAATAGTAATGGAAGGAGTGGAATAGACCGGAAACTACATGGTTTTTCGTGGACTATTGATACAGATACCTTGCATTATGTCCAGTGTGACCTCAACTGGTGATTTATTGAGAGACTGTCGAAAAAGTCCAAAAATGGCAATTTTGGCAATTTTACAGATATTAAATCAATATCACAAGACCTTTCAGATTGTGGATTACACAATGACAAATCTACAAAAAATTCACCTCACGAAAATTGTGTAAATCGTGCCTGCATACACAATTCAGTGTGTCCTTCAAATTGTTGGATTACCAAATGAAATCATAAAAGTTTTACAATTGTGGATTTGCAATCAATCTACCCATAATTTTCGCTTTCCATAAAGCATCTTCCGACCCCCCGCATTTACCATCAACCACTATTATAAGTAGTATCAAGTTTCATATACTCTCAGCAGAACTATCACCCCTCCCGATACACATATAACATACTGATATATTTTCTAAAAATATGCTTTACGTGCTATAATGCAACCACAAAATTCACGACAAGGGGATAGAAAGGCCCAATCAAATGATTGGGCCTTTAAAATTTGGCTCCCCAGTCCGCCGAAGGCGGAAACCGCGGACTCGGTGGTTAATCCGCCGCAGGCGGACTCTGCCGGCTAAATTACGGTTTCAAAATGCTAGCTTTTATCCATTCGCGGCCCTGCCCACTTTTCAGGAACCGTTCCCTTTTCATTGCTTCGGCTCGGGTGGGATATTCTTCCGAGAAAACGAGTCGCCAGGGTCCTTTTTGCTTATGAGTATATCTCATTGATCCGGATTCATGAGTATTATGACGCTCTAAGCGGCTCACCAAATCTGAGGTTTGACCTTTGTATAGTTTGCCGGTTGTCTCGTTCTGAAGGATGTAAACCCAATAAGGCAAATTAACCTCCCCAGATAGAAAGGCCCAATCAAATGATTGGGCCTTTAAAATTTGGCTCCCCAGCACGGACTCGAACCGCGGACTCGGTGGTTAATCCGCCGCAGGCGGACTCTGCCGGCTAAATTACGGTTTCAAAATGCTAGCTTTTATCCATTCGCGGCCCTGCCCACTTTTCAGGAACCGTTCCCTTTTCATTGCTTCGGCTCGGGTGGGATATTCTTCCGAGAAAACGAGTCGCCAGGGTCCTTTTTGCTTATGAGTATATCTCATTGATCCGGATTCATGAGTATTATGACGCTCTAAGCGGCTCACCAAATCTGAGGTTTGACCTTTGTATAGTTTGCCGGTTGTCTCGTTCTGAAGGATGTAAACCCAATAAGGCAAATTAACCTCCCCAGATAGAAAGGCCCAATCAAATGATTGGGCCTTTAAAATTTGGCTCCCCAGCACGGACTCGAACCGCGGACTCGGTGGTTAACAGCCACCTGCTCTGCCGACTGAGCTACTGGGGAACAATTCGAACCTGGAAATTTAATAAAGAATATAATTTATGTCAAGAAAAAATTAGATGATAAAATTTATCATCTATCGAGCTATGGTTTAGGCATAACTTAACACCCGTTTTTATTTCCCATATTATACATTCCATTGCAAAATTTGAGAACTTTTGTTTGAGCATTACGGTTTAGTTCGGATTTTTAAAATAATTGACAAGTTAAAGCCTAAAAATGGGTAAAGATTTTTGTATTTTTTACCGATATCACAGTTATCTAAAACCGGCTTTTTGCGGAGGAATATTGCCAATTTGGATTTCCGACATCGCGCGCTCGAATAGCGCTTCCGTAATTCCGAAAAATTCCAAAATTATGACTGCCGGGTAGCATCTGGATTCAATAAACTTAGCGAATCTTATGGGCAAAATGGCAAATAAACCGATAGATGTTCAACCTGTTAACCGGAAATGTTCCTGCCGATGAACTGCTTGGAGAATAAAGTGGCTGAAAGTGCAAAAACCGAGGATAGCATGAATGAGCAAGTGCCGATTCTGTCGACGTTAATTAATACCATCCCAAATCCGGCTTTTTACAAGAATGCGCAAGGCGTATTTGTCGATTGCAATCCTGCCTTTGCCGAAACCATACTGGGAACGACCTGTGAAAATATCGTGGGCCGATCGATATATAGCCTGCCTGATATCGTCCCCCGGGTGCTGTGCGATATTTGTTCGCAAAACGATCAAGAACTGCTCAGCAACCCCGGCGTACAGAAATACGAAGCAGCGATCAGGTGTGCTGACGGTGTCAAACGTGATTTTTTACTCAGCCGTTCAACGTTTACCGATCATGATGGAACGATAGCCGGCATTATCAGCGTCCTGCTGGATTTAACCGATAAAAATCGTGCTGAAAAATTACTGCACGATCGAACCACTGAACTGCTGAAGTCCACTGCAGAATTGAACCGTCAGATAAAAAAACGCAAAAAGGCCAAAAGAACCGTCAAAGAAGCCTACCGTGAAATTGAGCACATAATCTCATCTTTGCCTACGATATTGATCGGATTGACCCGTGAAAATGAGATTATTCATTGGAACGCTGTTGCTGAGAAGGTATTCGACACCACCGCTGCAGATATGATGGGACTCACTTTGGAGCAATGCGGGGTTGCATGGGATTGGGGCAAAATCTCAGAAGGAATCTCCAAGAGTCGGACTGCCGGCAACTCCCTGCGAGTGGATAACATACGTTACCATAACGCAGATGGTGAAGAAAGATACCTGGGGCTGACCATTACCCCCTTTAATGGCGTCGACAACAGCATTCTGGGGTTAACGATCATTGGTGCCGACATCACGGATCGAATCAAGTTTGAAGCCCAGCTGAACCAGTCTCAGAAAATGGAAGCCATCGGGCAGCTGGCCGCCGGCATTGCCCATGAAATAAACACCCCGGCTCAATTTGTCGGTGATAACACCCGGTTTTTACAGGATGCATTCAATGATTTAATCCAGGCCTGCAACCTGTATAAAGAATCGATTAAAGCTGCTAAATCCGGGACTTTAAACGAGGAACTCATTTTAGATGTTGAAAAACGCTTTGAAGAACTGGACATCGACTATCTTGAAGAAGAAGTCCCCTTGGCCATCCGGCAGACGCTCAAAGGGGTGGATCGAATCACTCATATTGTGCAGGCCATGAAAATATTTGCCCATCCGGGCGGGATCGAAAAAGAACCCATTGATATTAACAAAGAGATCGAAAAGACAATCACCATAACCCGCAATGAATGGAAATATGTGGCCGAGATGATAACCGAATTTGATACAAGCCTGCCGACAGTGCCCTGTCACCGCGCTGAATTCAACCAGGTGATTTTGAATTTGATTGTTAATGCCGCGCATGCCATTGCCGACGTAAACGGTGAAAATTCGACTGCAAAAGGCACCATCCGGATCAGCAGCCGCCGCGATGGAAACCTGGCTGAAATCCGGATCAGCGACACCGGAACCGGAATTCCGGAGGAAATCCAACATCGGATATTCGACCTCTTTTTTACAACCAAGGAACCGGGCCGAGGAACCGGACAGGGGCTGGCGATCGCCCACTCGGTCATTGTTGATAAACATAACGGCCTCATTAACCTCGAAACAGAAAAAGACAAAGGCACCACGTTTGTTATTCGGCTGCCCATTGATGTTGATTTATCAGAAAATGAATGATCAAGCCAAAAGACGTATTTTATTTGTTGATGATGAACCCATGATCTTAAAGGGTCTCCAGCGCACCCTTAGAAAAATGCGTGATGTCTGGGAGATGACGTTTACATCCAGCAGTATGGAGGCCTTGCAGATTCTTGGCTCCGGAACATTTGATGTCATCGTTTCGGATCTGAGAATGCCGGAGATAGATGGGGTGCAGTTGCTGGCTGAAGTCAAAAGTAAACATCCGGAAGTGATCCGGATCATTCTTTCCGGACAGGTGGAGCAGGATACGACTTTTAAGTCCGTGCAGGTGGCGCACCAAAGCCTTTCAAAGCCCTGTGATGCGGACATATTAAAGCAAACGCTGAAGGAATTGTTTGCCTTGCGAAATCTGCTGGAGGATGAATCGATCAAACGCATCGTCTCGCAAACAGAGACTTTGCCCAGTTTGCCTGCCGTATACACAGAAATTATCCACGAGTTGCAATCGTCGGAACCTTCGGTAAAAAAAGTCGGTGAGATTATCTCCACCGATATGGGGATGACCGCCAAAATATTGCAAGTTGTGAATTCAGCATTTTTCGGTCTGGTTCGGAAAATCAACAATCCGAAGGAGGCGGTCATGCTGCTTGGGACCGAAACCATCAAAGCCCTGGTTCTTTCGGTGAAGATCTTTTCTGAATTTAATCAGAAAAAATTTGCCTGGTTTAATTTTGACGATCTTTTTGATCACAGTATGTCGGTGAGTATGTTCGCGCAAACCATATCCAAAGAAGAACATCTGGATCAGAATCTGGTCAATAACTCTTTGATGGCGGGCATGTTTCACGATTTGGGAAAGCTGATTCTGGTCACAAACTTTCAGGAAGCCTATCGCAAGATTTTAACTGAAGCCAGGCAAACCAGACTAAATTTGTGGGATTTGGAAAAAGAAGAGTTTGGAACCAGTCACTCCGAAATAGGCGCTTATTTGATGGGGCTGTGGGGCCTTGAATATCCTGTTATTGAAGCCATTGCTTATCATCACTGTCCCGCAAAAAGCCTTTCAAACTCAACTGGGCTTCTAACCGCCGTGCATTTTGGCGATGCGTATGACCGTTTAAAAAACAGCCGCGATGATCCAAATAGTGGCAATAGCTTGAGGCAATTGGATAGAGAATATTTGGATAACCTTGGGGTGGCCGGTCGATTGAATGATTGGCAGACAGTTTGTAAAGAACTGACAGAGAGGAAATTGTAATGCAAGATAAAGTTTTGCTGGTAGACGATGATGCCATGGTTCTGGCAGGTCTTAAGCGGCAGTTGCGAAATCATTTTAGTATTGATACGGCGCTCAGTGGGGAGGAGGCCTTGAAACAGGTGCAGGAGAATGGACCCTATGCGGTGATTGTTTCGGATTATATGATGCCGGGGATGAATGGAATTGAATTTTTGTCATATGTTAAAAAGAGCGATCCGGATACGGTCCGGATGATGCTCACAGGCACTGCGGATATGCCGACCGCTATCAGAGCAGTAAACGAGGGCAGTATCTTCCAGTTTCATCCCAAGCCGTGTCCGGCCGACACACTGTGCCAGGCCATTCAAAGTGCCATCAGTAAGTACCGCAAAGTTGTCTACCATCAAAATCAATTGAATAATTTTAAATCTTCGCTCGCCCAGGCCAGCCGGGTTCAACAAAAACTGATGCCCAAATCCGATCCCCAGGTGGATGGGTTCGACATCGCCGGCACAAGCATCTGGTGCGATGAAACCGGTGGCGACTACTATGACTTTTTACATCCCGCCGCAAACGGCAAAGAAAGAATCAGCATTGTGGTCGGCGATGTAACCGATCACGGCATCCCTTCCGCATTGCTGATGACCACAGCGCGTGCTTTTCTCAGAGAAAGGGTTCAAACCACCCCCAGCGAATGTGCCGCTATCATTACCGATGTAAACAGGCGGCTCGTTCCGGATGTTGATGAGCTTAACCTTTTTATGACGATGTTTTACGGTGAAATTGACATTAAAGAAAAAGTCATCCGCTGGGTGAAGGCCGGACACGAACCGGCGATTCTCTATACGCCGGAGACTGATTCATATGAGCTGCTGGCAGGCGAGGGATTACCGCTGGGCGTCATGGAAGACGCCGCATACGTAGAATCCCAAAAACAGATTTATAGCGGGCAAATCATTTTGATCTCAACCGACGGCATCAAAGAATCGGTTAACTCTCGTGGAGAAATGTTCGGCAGCGAGAGGATGCTGGATGCAATACGCAATATTACTGATAAATCCGCCAGAGAAATCATAGATAGGGTTTTTGAGTCCTTAAATAATTTTCGCCATCCGCTTAAAGCGGACGACGACGAGACCCTGGTGGTCATTAAAGTCCTTTAAAATTGGCAACATATTTTCTCTTCAGGTTTCGTTTCATAGCCCGGCGCTATTTCAATCTTTAAGTCCCATCATTAAACGGGCGTCAATTTTAATATAAAAAAATCCTATTTATTCTCGGTTGTTTCTCCGGCGGTGTCTTCAATAATAAAAGGTGAGCAGCGCATTCCGATGCTCATTTTTTTGATCCAAACCCTCACCATGGTGAGGGTTTCCCCCTTCAGGTTGACAATGTTCGGTAATTCCTCCACGTACGCAATATCGGCTTTATGAAATTCGTAAAAAAAGTTATGCGTGCTGTAGGGATCGGCGACCAATATGATCTTTTCCCGGTCGTAGGGATGTCGCTGCGGTGATCCGGAAAAAGCAACATGGCGGGTTAGCAAGGCTTTGCGGTCTTTGGGCCTCCGGTAGGTTTGTATTTCAAATTTTATCGCTTCCTGGGGTTGTTTGGTGGTTGGCATGTATAGGTCTCCTTCTATAGCGGTTGTCATAAATATGTTGCGTTTGCCGGATTTTCTAACAGGCGGCAATATAGCGTTTAACTGACTAAAATTATTACAAACATGACAACCGCTATATTATTAGAGCGTTTGGACCCAGCAATATTAGACGTTATTAATAACCCAAAAAAGATTCAAACAAACCACTGCTATCGGAACGTAATTCTGACAAACGTTCTAAATGGAATAATGGGTGGTGTTTTTTAATCCATAATGGATTATATTAGTTCTCATAGATCATTATGAAAATGGATTCAAGAATGAAATGGGATTGTAAGGAGAATCTATGGAAGCATTGAAAGGGTTTCAGAAAAAATTTCTAAAAGGTCTTGCCCATGGGTTGAAGCCGGTGGTTTTTATCGGCCAGAAGGGTTTACGCAGCAGCTTGATCGACTCGATTCTCGATGCCCTCAACACCCATGAACTGATCAAAGTAAAATTTATTGAATTCAAGGAGAAAAAGCAAAAAGCCGGCCTGGCCGAAACCATCGAGGCTGAGGCCGGCTGTCAGCTTGTCGGTATGATTGGCCACATCGCGATTTTTTATCGGCCGCATGCTGATCCCGATAAACGCAAAATTAAACTGCCGCTCCGTAAAGCACAGAACTCACCTTAACCCAAGAACTTCCCTGCGGGATTTAAAGAGCGGCTCTGCGAGCCTCAAAGAGCGGTCCTTCGGACCTGTAAGCTCTAAATGCAACCGATCCTTGTGCGGCCTTTTTCCTCGGGCGAAGCGCTCCTCAAACGCAGCGCAGGGGCTGCGCGGAGTGCTCTTCAAGTCTTGTTTAATACAAGACGATCCACATTGCTATCGGACCTCCTTGGGATAAATAACTAGCCGATCGCCCGGATGGATCGGTTTTTTCCCATCCAGCCGGTTCCAGATCTGCAAAGCCGGCAGGGGCACATTGAAGCGCTCGGCAATAGTCGTCAGGTTGTCGCCTTCCTGTACCACATAAACGCGTTGCTGGTTTTCGGCCAGCCATTCTTGAACCAGTTGTTTGAATCGCACCTGGAATCCGTTTTCTGTGCCTGGTGGAATCAATAGCGTATGCATTCCCGCTGCCAGAAAATGGCCCCGGATTTCAGGATTTAGATCCTTGATAACTTTAAAATGGGTGTTGGCCGCAATGGCAATTATATGAAGAGGTGTATCCTGAAAGCATTCGAGATGAATGCGGTCAAACTGCAACGGTGGATAAAGGTCCTGTTCTGCAAACCGGTAACCGAATCGCTCCGGATTCGTTAGAATAATTTTGGCCGCGATAATCCTGAACATATATCGTTGAGTTTCAAGCGGGAGGTAAAGCCGATAGTAATCGTTTGTTTTTTGAGATACGATTTCTGATTCCAGTCCCAGCTCCCCCATATTGTAGGCGGCCGCCGACAGGCTCCAGGACCCCAGCATCGCATGCAGGTCTTTGAAATAATTGATGGCGGCCCGGGTGGATGAAAATATGTTTCGGCGTTCATCGATTTCCGCGTTAATCCTGAGCCCGTATTTTTGGCCGGTTGATTTTAAGAACTGCCAGAAACCGATGGCCCCTTTACGCGAGCCGGCGTGGGGCCTGAGGGCACTTTCGATAATCGCAACATATTTTAAGTCGTCGGGCATTTTGTTTTCGCTCAGCATTTTTTCGATTATCGGCAGGTAACGGGTGGAACGCTTTATCCACAAAATGACCTGAGGCCGATCCCAAATGGTGAGCAGCAACTCCTTTTCCAGCCGTTCGCGCACTTCCTGGCTGTCAAGATCGACCGGCTCGCCGCAAAAGTCGATCGGCTCTGTTATTTTTACGCTGGCGATCAGCGAGGGCCATGCGGAAGGGGATTGAATTCCCAGCTCCTGTCCCCTGGAGATACCTGCACCCGATAGGATGATCAACAATGCCGTAAAAAAGTAGCGCATTCGATTTGCCTCATTCTTCATGAAAGTTAATTATTAGAGTTTTAGTTGTGAATTTGTTGTTTTTAGTGCAAAGAAATTTTTTGGCATCTTTGTATATCTTTGCCTATCAATGATTCATAGGAATCTGAGTGGGTATCAACTTTTTTGTTTGGGTCATTTGAATTTTGGTGATTAGAAATTTGTTTCGTATTTCGTGTTTCGAGTTTCGTATTTCCGGTTTATCCGGGTTAGGGATTATGCAATGGTAACACGCGGCGATTCATCTCCTGAAGAAACGGATATTTTACGCACTCTGGTGAAATTAAGAAATACGGCGCTTCCGACGATCAGCAGACCGCCTAACCCGAAACGCCAGCTGAGCATTTCTCCCAGAAAAACAATCCCCAGTATCGAAGTAAACACGACTTCACTGGTCAAAAAAAGACCGCCCTCCCAGCTTTTGCAGTATTGAAACCCTTGGTTCATTAGAAGCTGGGCAGCGGTCGATGTAAAAACAATACCGGCGATCATTAGCCATTCGATACCGTTACGCGGCAGCTGGGGCTGGTTGATAAATCCTGGAAAAGATATTAAAGCACCCAGCAAACAAAAATACAGATAAATCACAACCGCCCCGTTCGTTTCTTTTAGTTTTTTAATCAAACAAATTGTCAAACCTGCAAAGCAACCTGCTATCAGACCGGCCGCCTGACCGAATAGATTGCCGCCAAATTGATATTCAAATAAAACCGAGGCTCCCAGCAGAGCACCCAGGATACAGATGATTGCGTCCTTTGAAATTCGTTCGCCAAATATAAGAAATGAGAAAAGGGCTGCAAAAGCCGGAAAAGAGTAAAACAAAACCATGGCGGTTGATATTGGAATGAGCCGGATGGCGGTAACCAGGGACAGGAAGGCACAGGATCCTGTGATGCCTCGAATGATCATGAGTTTCAGGTTATCTGTTTTAAAGGGGTTGCCTTTCCATCCCAGAATGGCGATCAGAATGACAAGACTAAAACCAAACCGATAAAATGCAATATCCCAGGTCCGAAACGCCGGTCCCATGAGCTTTATCAGCCCATCCAGAACAGAAAACATAAATGCTGAGGCCAGCATCAGCAAGGGACCTGCCGGTAGGCTGGTTTTAAGAGAAAGCGAAGAACTGCGCGAAGGCATTTTTGATTTAACGGGCATGCTGGCGGTCGTTTCTGGCAATCCCATTGAAGGTGATTGCCGGGAAATGGTTCTATCTTTATAATGAAAAACCCGCACGGGTGGAAGAATACAACGTCCATATTCCGACAATAATAAAAAAAATACCGGCACCCATTCGGATATAATTTACGGGAATTACCCGGCTGACCCCTGCGCCGAAGAGGACTGCGATTAATGAACTTAGCACCAGCGCCCCGGCAGACCCTAAAAACACTGAAGTCCTGGAGTTGCAATCGGCTGAGAAGCAAAACGTTGCCAGTTGAGTCTTGTCTCCCAGTTCAGCCAAAAAAATTAAACCAAATGTTGTCAGTAGCATTTTAAAATCCATATTGTTCCTCACGTTCTTTCATATTTTAGATTTTAGATTTGGGACTTTGGATTTAATGATCGATCAAATAGCCGGGTATCGACGTCCAGCAATTTTAATCCCCAATCCAAATTCTAAAATCCAAAATCAAGGTTACAACGCTCTCAGATATTCCGGCTTCAGCGGGACCTTGCCTGCCAGGGCCTTGTCTATCAATCGTAGGGTGGTATCCTTTTCCTTAGGGAATCTGGCCTTAATCGGCAGGTAGTTGGAAGCGTGATTGGCATGGAAAAGCCCTCTGGTCAGGTCTGTGCCGGCGATCATG
>Ga0255055_10003699_pt1 | contig 10248 bp, 6 predicted proteins | sample JV7_2_27_MG_FD_188633 | JGI IMG/M metagenome (GOLD analysis project Ga0255055, IMG submission 188633) | Seawater microbial communities from Jervis Inlet, British Columbia, Canada - JV7_2_27 | ecosystem: Environmental > Aquatic > Marine > Inlet | place: Canada: British Columbia | collected... | reverse complement strand
GGGAGTATCTGGATGCCACCCGCCCCTTTCGAGCAAAATGGTTAAAAAATGAGCTGCGCAAACGTGATTTTGCCGCCAGCCAAGTAGTGCTGAAACACCTGTTCAACACTGGAGACCGTCCCGGTGAGTTGTATTATTGTCAAGGTGAATTGTATCGGATGCGGGCACAGGAAGGAGACATGGAAAAGGCCATAGCCAGTTACCAAAAGGCCTTAAGCTATGAACAATACCCGCCCGCCGTCCTGCGGTCCCTCGGACTGCTGTTCTGGAAGGCCCGTAAATTTGAAGATGCCAAAGATTCGTTTAATAATTATCTGGTGGTGGATCCCGATGCGCCCGATTATGAAATGATAAAATCCTATATAGAGGAGCTTCAATAAAATGATTAAAAACAGAGGAATTCTCCTGCTGGCTATCGTTTTTTTGCTGAGCGCCTGTGCGCATTACACACTGGTGGAGCCGGCTAAAAGAGACATGGGAGGCGGCTACAGTGTGGAACCGCAGATTGCCTGGAATCGGTCGGTCCAGGGCAAAGTCGAAATCTGGACCATTGACGGCCCCGCACTTGAAGCCATCCACTTTTTTAATGGAATCGATGACGGCCAGACCCTGTTTCCTGCCTATGGAAAGCAGAAAGAAAAGTTGCCCAAATTCAAAAAGGATATGACCGCAAACGAGGTACTGGAATTTATCGTCGACAGCATCATGGCGCCGGGTCTTCAGAGCCCGGTGGGGCCCAATATGAAAGGAACCGGTGCACAGACGATCCACCTCAGGCCCTTTAAATTCGGTAACCATCCCGGATATCGTTTCGAATTATCGTTTCTTTCGCAGGAAGGCCTGGAATACGAGGGATTTGTCGTGGGTACCATCAAAGACGATAAGCTCTATTTAATCTGCTACACGGGGACGCGGCAATACTACTATCCGAAATATAAAGAATATGTGGAACAGCTTATTGCGTCGATCGACATGCCTTAAAAAATTAAAGATTTTAAAACACTAAAGGCGGTTGAGATCCATTAACCGCCTTTTTTAATGTTCCGGCCGAATTAAAATTCGATGTTACTCGGCGTTCTGGGGAAAGGAATCACGTCCCGGATGTTGCTGATGCCGGTGACCATCATCAAAAAGCGCTCAAACCCCAGGCCAAAGCCGCTGTGGGGTACACTGCCGAAGCGGCGGGCATCCAGGTACCACCAGTAAGGGTCTTTGTCCATTTTGGTTTCGTCCATACGTGTTTCAAGCACCTCCAGACGCTCCTCACGCTGGCTGCCGCCGATGATCTCGCCGATACCCGGTACCAGCACGTCCATGGCTGCCACTGTTTCGTCGTCATCATTTACGCGCATGTAGAAGGGTTTGATGATTTTAGGATAGTCATAGACAATTACCGGTTTTTTAAAATGTTGTTCGGTCAGGTAGCGTTCATGTTCGGTCTGTAGATCTGTGCCGAAGCCGATTTCATATTCAAATTTTTGGCCGGACTGGCTTAGGATCTCCACTGCTTCCCGATAGGGCAGCCGGATATAATCGGATTGGGCGATGTTTTCCAGCGTCGCCATTAAGGTCTTATCCACCCACTTGCCAAAAAGCTCCAGATCATCCGTGCAGGCCTCGATTGCGTAGGCGGTCAGCTCGCGAATGAGCTCTTCGCCCAGGTCCATATTGCCTTCCAGATCACAGAAGGCCATCTCCGGTTCCACCATCCAGAATTCGGCGGCATGGCGGCGCGTGTTTGAATTTTCCGCCCGGAAGGTGGGTCCGAAGGTGTAGACATCGCCCAGGGCCAGCGCAAACATCTCGGCCGACAGTTGCCCGGAAACGGTCAGATTAACTTCCTTGCCGAAAAAATCCTGCTGGTAATCGGCCCGGCCTTCTTTTTGGGGTGGATTGTTCATGTCCAGGGTGGTCACCCGAAACATCTCCCCGGCGCCCTCACAATCCGAACCGGTCAGAATCGGTGAATGCAGATAACGAAAGCCGCGGTCCCGGAAGAATTTGTGAATCCCGTAAGACATTTCAGATCGAATGCGAAAGGCCGCTCCGTATTTGTTCGTGCGGGGCCGCAGGTGGGCGATGGTTCTTAAAAACTCATCGGTGTGGCGTTTTTTCTGCAACGGAAAGTCTTCCGGCGCCAGGTGGATGACCTCCACCGCGTCTGCCTGGATTTCCCATCTCTGACCGCCCCCTTTGGATTCGACGAGCTGTCCGCCGACAGCCAGCGCCGAGCCGGTGGTCAGCTTTTTTACGTCTTCATAGTTGGACAGTTTCTCATCGGCCACCACCTGAATGTTTTTCAGGCTGGAACCGTCGTTGACTTCGATGAAGGAAAACCCCTTGGAATCACGCCGGGTGCGAACCCACCCTTTTATCAGCACCTGCTCCATAGGGCGCTCAGAGTTTAAGAGTTTAAATATTTTGCTACGTTTCATTTTGGCACCTATTTAATTTGTTCAGATAAACCCCCCGCTCCCTCATTTATTTATAACACTGTGGCGTAACCTCGGCAAGAGAGAACGCTCACGATGCTGACCAATATCTTTTAATAAATGTTGAAAAAAGAGAAAAACATTGCCATGCGCACCACCGGTGCGGTTTTGATTACCGTGAAGGGCAAATAGAAGTGCTGAGCATGGAGGACTGAGATTTATTGAATGCGGAATACTGGAGATTTAGTATTCGAGATACCTGATGCAAAAACAAGCAAGCCTAAAACTAAGAAAGGCATAAATCCTCTTTTAATTTTAGGCATTTTAGCTCACTTTAGATCATTTTAGGCACTTATCATCAGATTCTATATCGATAAATTCACAAACAGACCGGTCGCACTGGCGTTACCTTCGCTGCCGGTGGCGGCTGCCGTCAAGGAGGAATGCAGCTGGTTGAACAGCCCGCCGGATTCCGTTCCAAAAAGCGCGCTGTGAACCGCAGCCGCGCTTTGCGGCGATGCCAGCGCATCCTCAAATCGACTTTGGTCGGCCTGGGAGAATTTGAATACGCCTTCTTCGGTCTTTTCAAAATCAAAACCAATGCCAAAGTCGGTGTTGAATTGAGGTCCTTCGGAATCAAACCAGGACGTTACGGCACCGCGAACATCATTGCGGAGCGCTTCGATTTCTACGCCCGACGATGCGGTGATGGCCGAATCATCGAACAGGGCATTCATGGAATTGGCAATGATATTGACCAGTCTGCCCAGCATTTTGGTGTCCGCGGTTGTAACGGGCGCTGGCTCAACATCCTGATCCGCACGGACTGCGGCGGCCGGGTCGGGGTTGCCGGTTTCAGCATATTCAACCGCAAGATCAGACGCATTTACAACGTCGACGCCGCCGGTCTGTACCTCTATGGTGTCATTGAAGGCCTCATAGGTACCATCTGATATTTCCACGGCCGAGAAAAAATTAGTCGATCCGCTGTCAAGAGTTAGCTGACTTTCGGAGTCGTTGGAATTCAAAGAGACCCGCTGGGAGGCGCTGTTAAAGCTGGCGGTTACGTCTGCCGCTGAAGCCGTAATGCGGTCGAGTATATCGTTTAACGAATCCGTATTGACGTCGATGTCGATGGAAGCACCATTGACGCTGATGCTGCCGCTTACAACACCCGCGAAAAGGCCTACTTCTGCCAGAGGTTTTGAAGGATCTTCGGTTACCACCCCATCTTCTCCGGGAGTCGCCACCGCGCCCTCAAGTTTTGCGGCCGCCAGAAATCCGGAAGTGTCGTTTGAAAGGACAATATCCTGGGTTGAGCCGGGCGTGTCCTGGGTCAGCAATACCTTTTCGGTAGCGGCGTCAAAGGTAGCGGTTACGCCGGCATCGGATTGGTTAATTGTATTTAACACACTGTTAAGCGTATCATCCGCCTGAACATCGATAGTGGTCCCATTGACTTGAAAGGATCCACTCGTTACATCAAGATCGGATTGAAGGTTGGGATCGTCGCTACCCGTTCCGTTAAAGGCCTTGTCCGGATCCACCGCATTATCCACGTTATCATAAACTTCCAGGGTGAAGGCATCGTTTTTTACCATATCGCCGGCACCGAAGGTTAATACTAAGCCGTTATTTAAAGTGTATTGTTTGTCGACAGGATCATTTCTTCTGACATTTGCAACGCCAATTTGGCTATTGTTGGAATCATAGACTTTTATCTGGATGTTTTGGCTACCGTGGGTGCCCCCTTTCGCCACTTGGAAACTGAGCGTATCGGTGCCGTTGGAGCCGTCATATTCGCCGCTGATTGTGGCCTGAGCGGTCGAAGCGCCGGTCCATTCGGGCGCGTCAGCTGAATAGGCGGTCGTCGAGGCATTGACCTCTTCGGTCGACTCCAGGGTTGTGGGCGTTCCGGGCACACTTGAGCTTAAGTCAAGATTTGAGGCAGAGGTAGCGCTTGCGGGTACGGAGACTTCAATTTCTGCAGTTCCCATAGGCTCAGGGACCAATTGCTTGACCGCCTCCATGGCTTTGCGCAACCGCAGCACATTCCTGGTGGTGTCGTCCATCTGATCACGTTGATTTGAAACCGGAAGCCCATTGAACGATGATGTGACGTTACGCTGTTTTTGAATGGTATCGATGTAACCGAAACCATAACGATGACTATCGTATGGATTAACCCCCCCGTAAGCTTGCATTATGATCTCCTTTTTTGACAGATGGCTAAAGCAAAAAAGCCGAGCCACCAATTCCGGGTAGCCCAGCTTTTCAGCCTCCTCAGGCAACCCGGCCGTCCACCTCCAGCGGACCCGTGGCTTTCCGTCCCCTGATTACTCAGAGTTTGGCGTTATCTTGAGCAGATTTTAATTCAAATTTAAATCAATTCAGCAGTTAATCTCAATCGCATATTTGAAAATATTAAATTCTGCTTTTCCAATTATCTTATCGGCAATCTGCCAAAGGAACTTTAGCTAAATTTGATAAAATTTGATACTCGATTTTTGATGCAGCATAAAGAAAAAACGATGCGCAAAAAGAAGGGCAGCTAAAATTAGAAAAGACCTAAATCCTACTTTAACTTTAGGCATTTTAGCTCACTTTAGATCATTTTAGGCAATTGTTAGTTACAATTTCAATGTTATGTAATACCCCTGATCCGCTCTTTGCAGCAAAATCACCAGCGATCTTTTCTGTCGGTATTTGACAATCGCTTTTTTAAATTCTTCTTTGTCGGTGATGGCGCTGTCGTCGATTTGGCGGATGACATCTCCGGGGCGGGCGCCGATGTTGGCCAGATCACTGCGGCTGTCGATTTCAGAGATGATGACGCCTTCCTTGGCGAAAGTTCGAAAGTGCTTGCGCGTTTCCTGCGTTAAGTTCTCGACCCGAATACCCATCAATCGATAGGCCAGATCTTCGGCCAGTTCCATGGGAAACACCCGTGTTTTAATCGAGACGGTCTTTATTTTGTTATCGCGCCATATGCGGGCCTTGAACGCGTCACCGGCGGCATAGGTTTTTTTAACCGACGCGTACTCCCGCACCGAAGCAATCTTTTTTTTGTCGATGGCCACAATAATATCGCCTTCCTGCAGACCGGCTTTGCGGGCCGGACTCTGCGGTTCCACGGTTTGAACGATGACGCCTTTTTTTCCGGGAACTTTCAGATAGCCGGCCAGCTCGTCATCCAGCTTTTGCACCGTAATGCCGATCCAGGCCTGGATGACTTCGCCGTATTGAATCAGGTCGGAAATAATTTTTTTAGCTTTATTGATGGGAATCGCAAAATTGATGCCCTGGGCTTTGGCGTAGATTGCGGTGTTGATGCCGATCAGATCGCCGTTAATGTTTAACAGCGGTCCGCCGCTATTTCCGGGGTTAATCGAAGCGTCGATCTGGATAAAGTCAAGATAGACTTTGTCTTCGGTGCGGATGCTGCGGTTGACGGCGCTGATAACGCCGGTGGTCACCGTGTGCGAAAAGCCGAAGGGGTTACCGATGGCAATCACGGTTTCGCCGATCATCAGGTCGTCGCTGCTTCCCATTTCGATGGATGGCAGGAACTTTTCGGAGTCGATTTTTAAAACCGCTAAATCCGAATCCGGGTCGGCACCCACAATTTTGGCTTCAAATTCGCGTTCATCCTGCAGGACCACCTTAATCTTGCCGGAGCGTTCAATCACATGGGCGTTGGTCAGGATAAAGCCCCGTTTGCCGTCGATAACCACCCCGGATCCCAGGCTGGTGCTCTCGCGGCGCTGTCCGAATCTGGGATCAAAAAAATCTTTGAAAAATTCCTCAAAAAACGGGTTCATACCAAAGCCGGAGAAGGGATTGGGCCGCTTGCGGACCTCATAGGAGGAGCTTATATTTACCACTGCAGGGCTGACTTTGCGCACCGCGCGAACCACCGGGCTTTCGCGCTCACTTTTCAGGGCGTAGCCGGGTTGTGGTATCATCAGTCCAAAAAGCAGAAATGAAACCAGAGCAAAAAGGGTGCAAGCTGTTTTTTTATTGATCGGCATTAAGATGTTGGGCATAACTGTCCTTCCGTTAATTCAGTTCCGGTTTGATTTGAAATCAAGGCGTATTTTGACTGCCAGAATATAAACATCACCCGATAAAAATAAAGACGGCATCTTCATTTATTAGAACTAATCTGGTAATATAGCCCTGAAAAAATGCCTAAAGTGATCTAAAGTGAACTAAAATGCCTAAAATTGAAGACATTTTACCCCTGGTTGAAAAGCCCAGCCGTTATTTGGGGGGCGAAATTAATCAGATCAAAAAAGATCCGGACAGTGTCAGGCTGCGCTTTGCGCTGGCCTTTCCGGACCTTTACGAGATCGGCACCTCCCATTTCGGGATGCAGATTTTGTATCACATTCTCAACGCCCAAGCAGACATTGCCGCCGAGAGAGTTTTTGCGCCCGGGATCGACATGGAGGCCCGCCTGCGGTCTGCGGGACTGCCGCTGTTTACGCTGGAATCCCGCCGGCCCCTAAATCGGTTTGATATTATCGGGTTCAGCCTGCTTTATGAACTGAATTACACCAATATGTTAACCATCCTGGAACTGGCCGGTATTCCGTTTTATGCCGCCCAACGGGATAACGCCCATCCGATCATCATTGCCGGCGGACCCTGTACCTGCAACCCGGAACCGGTTGCGGATTTTTTTGATGCCATCATTGTCGGAGACGGTGAAACCGTCATCCTGCAGCTGGCCCAAACCTGGATGGACTGCAATCAGAACACCCGGCCGGACAAAGAAGCGCTTCTTAAACGCTGGTCGCGGATTGAAGGCGTTTATATCCCGGCTTTTTTTGAGCCGCAATATGACGACTGTGGTTTTCAGACCCTGGTGCCGCGTTATCCGGATTATACCCATGTAACGCGAACCATCGTCGCCGATCTGGACCAGGTGCCTTTTCCGGAAAAACCGATCGTACCCTACGGCAAACCCGTGCACGATCGCCTGCGGCTGGAGGTTGCCCGGGGCTGCACCCGGGGCTGTCGCTTTTGCCAGGCCGGTATGATTTATCGTCCGGTGCGGGAGCGGTCGCCGGAATCATTGCTGGCGCTTGGCGATCAATCCCTTAAAGCCACCGGATATGAAGACATTTCCCTGCTGTCGTTAAGCACCGGTGATTACGGATGTATCGTTCCTCTGATGGAGCGCCTGATGTCCCGCTTTGCGGCGGAAAATGTGGCGGTTTCGCTGCCGTCTTTGAGGGCCGGCACACTCACGCCGGAACTGATGAAGCTGATAAAGACAGTGCGCAAAACCGGTTTTACGATTGCACCCGAAGCCGGCAGCCAGCGGCTGCGGGACGTAATTAACAAAAATATCAGCGAAACCGAAATTTTGGCTACGGTTAAAGATGCCTTTGATCTGGGCTGGCAGGTCATTAAACTGTATTTTATGATCGGGCTTCCCACCGAAACCGCTGAGGATTTGAAGGCGCTGGTGGATTTAGTCAAGGCACTGCGCAAAATCAAACGTCCTCCCAAGTCCCGGGGTCAGATCAATGTCAGTCTGGCCACGTTTATCCCCAAGCCCCATACACCGTTTCAATGGGCGCCCCAGCTTGCGTTAACCGAATCCGAAGACCGTATCAAACGGGTTCAGGATCAGATGAAATTGTCCGGTATTCAATTTAAATGGCAGAACCCGAAAGTTAGCCGGCTGGAAGGGGTTTGGGCGCGCGGCGATCGCAAGCTCAGTCGGTTGCTGGTGGCGGCCTATAATAAAGGGTGTAAATTTGACGGCTGGAGTGATCACTTCCGGTTCGATTTGTGGGAGAGCGCCCTTGACGAGGAAGGAGTTGATCCGGATTTTTATACTACACGTGCCAGAGATGTCTGTGAACCTTTGCCCTGGGATCATATTAACACCCAGCTGACCAAAACTTTTTTAAGCGATGAATGGGAAAACGCACATCAGGGGGTTTATACGGCGGATTGCCGCGTTGATGATTGCAACGAGTGCGGCGTCTGTGACTTTGAACAAATCGAGCCCCTGACCCATCAGGCTTTGGCCGACAATCGTGTCAGGTCGCGTCCATCCAACGTTGAGAAGCAGGCGACCTATAAAAAGCTCAGTGTGTTTTATACCAAGCAAGACGCGGCCAAATATTTCGGGCATCTTGAGCTGGTCAACATCTTTTTGCGGGCCTTAAAACGAGCCGATATTGAGGTTAAGTTTTCAGAAGGGTTTCACCCCAAGCCCAAAGTTTCCTTTGATAATCCGCTGCCCGTGGGAATCGAAAGCTTAAAAGAGCGCTTTATTGTAACCGTACCCGATCATATACGGCCGCAAGCGGTGATGGACGGCTTAAATGCGCATCTGCCTGCCGGTCTTATAATCACCCATTGTGAGTTGGCTCCCAAAAAGGCGCCGGCGACCGGCCACCAGCTTGTTCGTTACCAGGTTACACTCAAAGAGGATCTTCTCGATGAAGCTAAGTTAAGCGCGTTTAAACACAGGTCAGAGGCACCGATTCGGCTCATGAGTCCAAAAGGAAAGTTGAAAAAGTTAGATTTAAAGGCTATTGTAGAAAGCAGTGAATTGGTGAACGCGCGGCAGTTAAAATTTACCCTCAAATCCGAACCGGGAAAAACCGTGCGGCCGTTTGACATCCTGCGCCATATATTCAATCTGAGTGAAGACCAGGTCAAACAGGCGAAAATCATAAAGCTTGGGGCATAGGGCCTAATGCTTGGTGCATGGTGCATGGAGTTGATTTTTTTTTCGCAAAAACACTGTGAACTATTACACCATGCCCCTTGCTCCAGGCCCCATGCGCCATGCTAAAAAAGCGGAGCTTTTGACAGTGTACAAACAACTCATCATCAATGTATCCGAACATGAAACTCGGGTGGCGCATTTGGAAGACGGAACCATCTCCGAACTGTATATCGACCGGGGAGATGATTCGGATGTCACCGGGAATATATATAAGGGTAGAGTACTACGGGTATTGCCCGGTATGCAGGCTGCTTTTGTGGATATCGGTCTTAATCAGGCTGCCTTTATCTATGTGGATGATGTTTATACCAATGATTTCAAAGAATATGAACGCATGTTTGAGATCAACCCTGAGGAGGCGGATTCAGAAACTGAAAGCGATCCCGACCCCCCTTCCTTTGAAAATAAACGCAATTTTCTGATCGAAGAACTCCTTTTCGAAGGCCAGGAACTGCTGGCCCAGGTCACCAAATCGCCCATTGGGACCAAGGGTGCGCGAATCTCGTCTTATATTTCGCTGCCCGGCCGATTTCTGGTATTGATGCCGACATCCGACCATATCGGCATTTCCCGCAGGATCGAAGATCAAGTCGAGCGCGAACGCTTACGCAGTGCCGTCCAGAATTTGCGCACCAATAATTACGGATATATTATTCGGACGGCCGCTGAAGGCGAGGCCATCGATAAGCTGGTCTCTGAAAAGTCATTCTTAAATAATCTGTGGGAAAACATCGACAGAAAATTTGAAAAAGCGCCGTCCCCGTCTTTATTGCATCAGGAGCTATCCGTCAGCCTGCGGGCCGTGCGAGATCTGCTCATCCATGAAGTTGAAAAGCTGGTTATAGATGCTCAAGCGACCTATAATGCCGTTTTATCATTTCTGGACACTTATATGCCCGGCCTAAAAGATCACGTGGTGCTATATGAAGGCACCGAGCCGGTTTTTGACGCCTACAATCTGGAAGGCGATATTTCGCGTGCATTGAAGCGCAAAGTCTGGCTGAAATCCGGCGGGTATATCACCATCGAACACACCGAAGCCCTGGTTGCCATCGATGT
>Ga0255055_10003697_pt1 | contig 10250 bp, 21 predicted proteins | sample JV7_2_27_MG_FD_188633 | JGI IMG/M metagenome (GOLD analysis project Ga0255055, IMG submission 188633) | Seawater microbial communities from Jervis Inlet, British Columbia, Canada - JV7_2_27 | ecosystem: Environmental > Aquatic > Marine > Inlet | place: Canada: British Columbia | collected... | reverse complement strand
CCATTTAAACAGCACCCCGTAACCATTCAGCAATAATCCAACCTAATGTTATTACTAATGGAGTTAATAACAATGATCCCAATAAAGCATAAGTAGAACTTATCGACATCAGCGTAAAAAAGAACCCTATATAACCTAGGCCACAAAATACAATACCGAACACATCTAGGAACGTTCCACTTAAAACGCAAGAAGGTGGATCAAAACTATCTAAACCGGAACCGGATATAGCATCATCTACAAAAGGAGAATCAGGCAAAGCGAGAACCGTAAATATGAAGGATAGAAAGACGGCATAACTCAAAATAAACATTACCCTGGACAATTATAAACCACCCCCAAAAGCACCCCTAACAACAGAAGTTATTAACAATCCAGCGATTATTAAGAAGATCAGGCCGAACCAAATCGGCAACCAACCTATAACGGTTCCTACTAACATCATTCCAAATATACCAATGGAACCTATTAATCCGGCACCCCCACCACTCGCACCCTTAACGGCCAAGAACCCACCCAAAACAGCACCGACAATTAAACTTAATATGAACCAAATTAATGCCTTTGCACCCACGTTATCAGTTCCCAGGATAGAACCTAGATAACTCATTCCACTATCTAAGGTATCTGTTATTATATTAACTTGTTCAGGGATCGTTATAACCGGACAATCTTCCGGACAATTAGCGTTACTTTCTCCCCGATCTGTTTCACATATTGCGTTAAGGTTACAAATATCTTCTCCGACTACATAACATTCCGAACCAATACATACAATAGAATCGTTATCATAAGTTTCATTTTCAGGAACTACCGGGTAACAAATTGGTGCGTATTGAGAACAAACCGTTTCCTTATCTGTTTCGTTATCCCACTCAACATATATTATAAGGTTTTTATTTCCTAATGTGTCAATAGGTGTCCATAAATCCGAACCACATTCGGAAGTTGCCTTAGTAAAATCGAAATGAGCATTATAATAACCATTCAGTTCTAACCAATCCAAAGTATAGGTTATATAAAGACGTTCTACTGAAAAAGTATCTTCATAAAACTGTAATGAAGTATAAGATCGTGCAATTTCATTAATTAAAACGCCACTAATATAACCCCATGTTCCATAAGCCGTAACATTTTGAACACCATTATAACAAGTTCTTTCAAACTCGCTATAAGGTTGAACGTGAGTAAATGAATCGGGAACGGTAGCAAGTTGGTTCCACCCAGTTATAGAAAAGGTTTGTGTTACGTTATTACTCTCGAACTCTAAATAAGAGTAAATCCGAACATCTCCAATATCGCTTAAATCAGTTCCCGAAGGGAATATATAACCGTAACTATCGGCACGGTTAACCATAGATATATGAGTAGTATAGGAAACGGCAGAAGGAGAAATTAAGGCCGTAAATGTTTTATTATTTGGTGCGTATATATTCGTATATTCTAAACATTCTAAACTACATTCGTAAATGGTTTCGTTACCTGTTGGGATAATTCCGGCACATTCCCGGAACCATCTCCCTAAACTATCATTATGGTAAAAATCAGTTTGAACGTTTAAAGGGTAAATATCTTCACAAGTTGGTAATGCTACCGATCTATAATTATCTTCCGGTGGGGTATAATCTACCGAAGGAATCCCGAACCATAATTCAAAATCGTTAAAGGTTCTAAACCTTAAACCGTAAAATTTACCATAATCAGAAATTAGACGATCAAAAGAATACGGTAACGCTGTAATTCCACTTATAGATAATTCAGTTGCACCGGAATAATCTGTATTATTGGAAGTTAAAATTTTAAATCTGTTCGCATAATTTGAGTGTAAGAAATAAAATTGAAATCCTACTTCATCTATTGGATTATGAGAAAGAACAAATGAGGATAAAGCCGTTGTCGGAGTTCCGGCCTGGAAATCAGTAGCGTTCCATAATATTATGGTGTTCTGTTCATCATAGAAAGATAAACCCTGTGCGTTTAAGTGGTTCGTTCCAATAGCCGAAAGACAAGTAACATTTACTAAAAAACTATCTGTGGAAGAAGAAGTAGAACCGGAACTCGAACAAGTTCTAGTAGCAATAGCATAATCCTGAAATGGAACGTCTTTAATTACTTCATAAACGCTATTTCTTTGGTGAATAAAAGCATATTCCCCGGTTACATCATTCCAATATGTTGCGAATAATATTATATTTCCATCTATATCATTATATTTGTAAGACCAGGTATTATTTTGGTTCCATGCTGAATTTGAATCTAAGAAAAATTCGATTAAGAAAGAATCTTCCGGTTCAGAACCGGAATTTGTATCATCTAAATAACATTCGTTCAGATCAGCACAAACAAAAGCATAAGGATTTTCATATTCCAAATAACTAGCGTATTGATCTGCAACGTTATAATAAGTATCATTAACGTTAAAATCTGTTGAATTTAAGATAAAAGTTTCTATCGCACCGTAAGACACAGAAAATAAAAGGATTGGGAGTAATGATAGAAAGAACAGTTTAGTTTTCTGATCCATAACTACCATTTTACCATTACCCCTATTAATATTTACCTAAATGTTCGTTATTTAGACAAGCCCCTGTGCTGATTTGTAAACAAGCACCATTATAAAGAAGAACGGCACAAGCGAAATCAGTAAGGCCCCGTTTGAATCAGTAATGTTCGCACTTGAAACGAAACTATACATAAGTGGAACCAGTAAAATACCGATTATTACTTCAACAAACATTTTTAGAGTATTGGACACACCCCTTTTATTCATTTTATCAATTCACCGTTCTTAAAAATACATATTCTCCTATATAAGCGTATATATTGAGAAAAACTTATATATTCCAAAAAACGACATTATGAACGTGATAACTAAAAAAAGGCAATTATTACTTATTTCTTTAAGAAGGAACGGCATATTAAAAGCCGAGAGTATGAAAAACGTTTATAGGCACGTTTCAAATATTTACACTTCATTAAAGTATCTTAAAAAGATCGGCTTAGTGAGAAGGGAAAAGAACCTTAAAGAAAACCTATTTTATTACACCCTTACAAAAAAGGGAGAAAGGTTCGCAGATATATTATTATCAATACCGGGGTTATACAATGAATGAAATATTTATTCTTACAACCGTTATATGTGTCGCAATAATAGGGTTAATGTTATCGTTCTTTTGGCTTATACATTCAGTTTCCAGGAAATTAAGGGTTATTTATTATGATACTGATGAAACGGCAAAAATGATTAATGCTAATCCTGATGATACAGATAATAAGTTTATCAGCATAGGAAATAAGAAATTCGATCTTACAAAGGCCAAACCAATAGTGTTTAAGGGATTTTTCGGAAATCGGATATTATACACCATTCACCACAAGTATAAAGAACCGTTGGATATATGCGAAGGCAAACTAGTGGAAAAGGTAAGCCCGGACACCTTAAATGACGTTATTAAAATGAAGATATTAAGGGAGTTCTTAACCCCGAAAGGAGAAACGAGTAAATTGGCTTATCTCTTTATGTTAATTGGTGGGGTTGTTGGTGCGTTGGCCGTTGCCTTATTATTCTTTTCCGGTATGATCGTGGTTTAAATGGAAGATAACGAACAAGAGGAAATCGAGAACGAACAAGATATAGAGAAAGATATTATCGGAGTAGAGGAAAGCCGAGCAAAAATATCGCTTTTACTGGCCGACACAACAAACCCGGAAATGCTTAGCGAATTAGCACCGGATAAAGTTATTCAGGTTGCCGTTCTTAAATCACTAGCCGAAGAGTATAACTCCACTTTATTGGCCAAATTCATAAGGGATTATTTACTCCTTCAAGTTTCCAGGAACCGAAAAGGGAGAGAGGAAATTATCGAAGTTGCAACGGGTGGAGTGGTAGAAAAGAAAAAGAAAGGGTTTTTTAGTTGGTTAAAGGGTGGTAATTAAATGGTAGAAACTACCTTTAAAATATCGTTCTATCCTACTGAAACCGGAAGGGAGAAACTTATAGGTTCTTTAAAGGAATCAAATAAGGAACTAGAAAAGATCGTAATGGGTTTTAATGTTAAGACGGTTCTTAAAGTTAATGATAACATAACATTAAGCATAACCTATCCGATCACTATTTCAGAACGTATCTTTAAGCACATGGCCTTTAACCGTCTTAAAAAGAAAGTTAAAAGGATAGACAAAAAATGTAAGGTTGAATATATTAAAATCAAAACGGTTCCTGAAAATGATGATTGAACACATTTTATTTATTGTAATGGTTATTATGATCCTAGTTTTTAGTTATGTGAGTTATATCTTATTGGAACCGGAAGTTGAAACGACACGCTTAAACATAACACCATATAATAGTTCTAAATATGGAAATCCAATAATATAACCAACAGTTATAATATTGTATATTTTACAATACCATATATATTAACTTAACTTTATAAAAAGGGTTTTTTGCCGTGCCTTTTCTCGATCATCTTTTTTATACGCCTGGACTTGTCCAACCCCACCCCAAAGTTCCCACTTATCAGATATTCGTCTAATATTTCCCTGTTACCCCACGTCTTAGTATATTTTTTATAATCTTTAATCACTTTTTCAATAATATCATCAATTCCCAACCGTTTAGCACGTTCTTTTTTCTTAATATTAGTCAATTCCCCGGCAATATCCTTAATCATAGCGTCTAAAACCTTCTTTCTTTTGCGTTCATAATCCTTAATTAACTCCGAAGTGGGTTTCCCTATATGCGTATATTTCAGTTTAGCACCTGAATATTGGATAAACTTTTGATATACCTTACCTGTTTGTGATCTCGGAGAGTGTTGTATAAGAAAAACCTTAGAAATAACTACTTCCTTTTCGTAATTGATCTTTTTAGTTTCGATTAGGTAATGGATTAACTTTCTTAATTTGCTATCTACAAAGGATAAAGAAGGAACTGTTAATAGTAGTATAAGGTTCATGTATCGGAAGGATTCCAGGGTATAGGATATTAATTTGTTTTTCAAAGACCAAAAGTTTCTAGCGTCTAAATCTAGCCCTACTTCGTCCCAAAGGATAACAGCACCCTTTTTGAGTGATCCCGATTTTATAAGTTTCATAAAACTTTCAGCGTCAAAAACACATCTATCCATGGTAAAATCCTTATCTAGTGTTTCAGCGATCCTTAAAGCAGAATAAGATTTTCCTGATCCAGTTTCACCACAGATTATAATAATAGCGTTCTTATTGTTGCGAACCCTACGCCTTACATCAGTTAAGAAACCTCCTACCTTTTCCGGTCTATCTTTATCCATTATTTAAACCTTAAATTTCATCTATCCTCGATTTTTCTATAAGAAAACCTCTCCTATCCATAAGAACTATTAAATGCCGATATTTCTCTTTCGCTATCTGAACGCTAGATAAAGAACGTTTAATCAATTTTGTTATCTCGGCCTTATAATCACCATCAGCATAAGGCAACATCATAGATTCAAGCCCGAACACTAGGTTTATTATTACTCTACCGTTACTTTCTGCAATCGCTTTATTGATCCAATATAACTGAGTTCTTAATAAATCCTGGAAACCTATTTCACGGCCAACCATAAAGGTTTCTTTGTTATCCTCAAAATAGGTGGTTCTTTTCTTTCCGGCCATATTGTTAAATAATTGTGCCTTAGTTTAATAAGTTTCGTATAAATTTAAAATGCCTTAAACGTTAATTTGGGAAGGAGTTGTTTAATAGAATATTTTATATATTTTTTAACAGATTATTAACGGTTCCATAGGAACAACCAACTATTTCAGCGATCTTTCGCAAAGATAAACCTTCCTCAAACCTTAATTTGATAATTAAGGCCTTATCTATCCTCTTTTCCTTTCTACCCCAATTTAATTTATGGCCTTTCTCTTTTGCTATTTTCCTTTTGCGATCATAAGCCGACTTTGTTCTTTCGCTTATTCTTATCTTTTCCTGTTTCGCCAACGTGGATAAAAGAGATATAACCACGTCTTTAAACATTCCCGAACTATCTATATATGGTTCCGTGTAACTTTTCCAATTAATGCCGATAGAATTTAAATGGTTCAGTTTAATGAGTGTCGGAAGTGTTCCTTCCCTGGATAACCTATCCAAAGACCAAAAGAACACTAGATCGAACTCTTTTTTATATGCGTCTATAAGGAGTTCCTCATATTTCGGCTTAATATCCTGGGAACCACTTATCCCGGTGTCGATATATTCTTTATATATCTCCCAACCTTCCTTTTTGCAGAAATCCCTTAATTTGATTAATTGGTTCTCAACTTCCTGTTTGGTTGTGGAGATTCGGCCATATAAAGCAACCTTCATAAGATCATTAAATATAGAACGGCTTAATAATTGTTGTTATAAATTAAAAGCAGGTGCTATAAAATTAAACCTTTTCCTCTCCGGCAAATAAAATTAAATCTTCTATCTCTCTTAATTGGCTTTTAAGTTCTGTAATGATCTTTGTTTTCAATACTGTTCTATCAATTACGTTGCCTTTCTGTTTTAATGATCTAATCCAAGCAGTTAATAGAGTATTGGACAAATCGGAAATATTTATATCGCTTTTAGATAGTTCCTCTTTTATCCATTCCTCAATCGTTATGGAAGTTGCTATTCTACTCATTTTAACAACCTCACATCTAAACCTCCATATCTTAACAGTTCCCGTAACCTTTTTGCCCTTTTTATCCAACGTTTCTGTTGTTGTGGCTTTATTGTTACCCAACTACTCTTATATCCAGTATATCCATGTAATACCTTCGCCAACCTTATATCAATATTCGTATATTTCATTTTAATCCTCTATCGGCTTAGTTGTCTTTAAGAGATTCATGGCTTTTTCTGTTTCTTTGTCTATTTCTGTTTTTTGTTTCTTTTCCTTCTTTTTTTTGATAGCAGTTTTAACCTTTCGATCAAAATCCTTATTAGCATATTCTAAAACGGTATCAACGAACTTTTCTCCAAAGCCGAAACTTACCATTACAGAATAAACTATTTCATCTCTCGAAACGCCTTCTTTGTTGAGTTCGATAACTCTCAACGTTGCCCTTTTTTTCATAGCGTAGTAATCGTTTTTCATATTGTTAAGAATAATATATCTATTTATAAATATAACTATTTTTTTAATTTATTTATTTATCGTCTATCCTTAAACATTAACATAATATAATATGCATATATTATGTTACTAACTATATAAACTCATTAAATAAATAAATTAAAATAAAACTTTTACATATAAAATAACACTATTTTATAACACCAAACGCTAACTAGGGAACGTGAAATTGCTAGTAACTGGAATATTGTTACTCAGGTTCAGATCATTAAAAAGTGTCGAATTACGAGGATAACAGATCATATTTTGGTCATAAATTTGACACTCCGACAAAATTATGTTACGAGCATAGAGTAACAAATATAAATAAAGTCCGAAAAAAATGATGTCTTTTACCAACAAAAACCACTTTTTTCGCTTTTTGAACCTCGAACTTTTACGTTCAAAGTAGTCGAAAATCAAACCCATATAACTTAACCCCACACATTAAACAGTATTTCATATTATCAATTTCCAGGATAATTTCTGAATTTTTCGAGTAGTATTTTCCACATTGAGAACATTTAATCGTGTTCTTTTTGGCCATTAATCCCTTAATCTCCACTCCAATATTTAAGCAATACCAAAAAACCGACTTATTCCATAGGAAATTAAGGTTCTGTAATCTAATAACCCCTTTCCATAGGAAATTAAGCCGGATTTATGTATTTAATAAGCCGTTTCAACTTATTGATCTTAATTATAATTTCCTCGGCCTGTATATTATGGGTGTCGTTTTTATCCATATTCGCCAATACTATCGCTAGTTCCTTCCTTAATTCGCTAATCTCACCGGACAACCTTAAAGCCGTTGTTCTCTCTATATCTTCCTTCATTTTAAACCGACCTTTTTTAATGCGTCTTTAATCACTTTAAACGGGTTCATAGACCGTTCAAACTCCCGAAAACCGATCTTTGTTATCATTAATTGGTGTTCTTTGCATAAAAATCTCCAACTGGTTCTAAAAAAGCCGTTTCTATAAAACCAATATTCTGCTTTTTTATTACAAAAAGAGCAAGTTTCCGGTATTGTTTCAATAATTTGTAATCTCATTTTTTACCACTCTCCTTTTAATTCTTTCTCCCATATTCGTTTATATCTGTTCCAGGTTATAGAAGGAACAGCAAACCAAATTAACGGATAAACGATCATCAAATAAGATTTTAAAATAATCCCGATCTTCATTTTCTCAACTCGATATTACATCTTTGTTTTTCTTTTCGCAATCTTCACAAAGAAGGATTATCTTACTATCCTGATCATAAACGAAATAACAACTTTTCATTTTCCCACAACATTCACATCTTGCTAACATTTCCCTACCCCTTCTAACTTTTCCAACGCATTAATAAAATCCTCAATAAACTGTAAAAGTTCATCATCATTCAAACTATGAACGTCAAACATCTTTCTTAACCTCATATAAATCTATATTGTAGCACTTCCAAAATCCGAACCACTCCTTTAAGTCTATCTCCGGTTCTTTTTTAACTATATAATCCAGCGTTTTCATTTCTGCACCCGTTTATCCAGGAACTCTTTAAGTTTTTCGATCTGATCTTCATTAAGCCATATTGAGAACTCCTTTAACTCCGGCTTTAACTGTTCTTTTACGCTATTATAAATTCCTTCCAATTTCAACCAAAACTTAAAGGTTTGGTGCGTTTTGTCGGACAAATCCGGTGTATAATCTAAAACGATTAATGGAACACCGTTAAGATTAGAACACTCTTTCCCATTCAGAAACGAAACGTTACATTCCAATCTCAACGAATTATGTATTATTCCTTTTGGTTTCATTTCTCAACCTCATTTTTGGAGATAGCAAAGAAAAGGGTTTCGTTTATGGGTTGATAAAGGTAGTTCCATAGAAAAGCAAGATTCCGTTTTCTAAAAATACCCTTTTACAACCTTCTCTTTGATATTCTCTCCATTATTCTTTATTCTTTCTTTGTTCTCCTTTAATTCTCTCGTTAAAAGCCCGAAGGCCTTTAATGAATTTGATTTATTGTTATAATCCAGGATCACCAAATTATTCTTTATTTTGATCGACTTAATCCCGGAATATGCTATCGACAAAAACACTTTTGTTTTTACCATATTGTAATTTTAGCAATATGGAACTTATAAATATATTCTTTTTGAATATATCCTTACCAGGTTGCTAAAAAGGAATAAGCAACTATCGAGAACACTATAAGGAAAAGGATTAGTAAGAACATTTTAATCCTAGCGTCAAAATTATCTACTGAAAACAAAGTAACAGTTACGGCCAATATGAATATACCCAGGATAAACGCCATTAAACCCCTTCCGGCACTAGCCAAAGCGAACCCGGTAACAGTTCCACCGTAACGATTTATCTCACATTGGGGTTCATAGTTCCAGGCCGAAGGATCATAACTTTCTAAGGTTTCACAAATACCATTTTCTAAGGTATTGGTTTCTAATCCTTCAATAAAAATATAAGGAATATAGAAATTTTCTATAAAACCGACCATTACACCAAAACTTTTAAGTTCTGTTAAATCTTCAAAATCCGGTATAAGTTCCGGTTCTGTATATGTTCCAAATTCAGCATTGGAACTTTGAATATCTATAAATGTAGAATCCCAACCACTTCCGTATGTTGCTGTTATTTCCTTAAATAAAATATTTGTTGAAGTGATATATTTACCATATTCATTAGTATCATAATCCGACATATTAGTAACCAGTTCCGGTTCTGTAATAGCGTAACCAGTAGAAAGTAAATCTATGTTATCGTCTATCGTTCCGGCATAATTTGGACACACTACGCTATCATTTCCTAATTTAACAATTCTCCAATTTGCCGAATAATCATTACAATCTATCCAAGCGTAACCAGTTATATTTAATCGATCTCCACGATTAAATGATGAAAAATTATAAGAAGGATTTAAGATAGAACCAACAAGCGTAACATAACCGTTATTTTCAACATAACCGTAACTTCCACTTATAGCAAAAAGAAATGTTCCTTCAAAATTTACAGTTGTATTTACATAAGTGTTCCAATCCGTTTGAATATCTTTAACAGTTGTTTCAGTAAAAGCGAAAGCCGGAGAAATAAGCCCTATTAGTATAACAAAACTTAACGCAATAGGTATGGTATTTCG
>Ga0255055_10003696_pt1 | contig 10253 bp, 12 predicted proteins | sample JV7_2_27_MG_FD_188633 | JGI IMG/M metagenome (GOLD analysis project Ga0255055, IMG submission 188633) | Seawater microbial communities from Jervis Inlet, British Columbia, Canada - JV7_2_27 | ecosystem: Environmental > Aquatic > Marine > Inlet | place: Canada: British Columbia | collected... | reverse complement strand
AGAATGAGCAACAGGCCCCCGCCGAATCGAAGTACGTTCACCTTGAACCATGTCAAGATCTCGAGGCATCGCAGATGGCGATCGCTCATGAACCCTCCTCACTGTCTCCATCGTGGTGCAGTCGATTTAACAACTTGCTGACCCGGAGATGTTCCGGTTTCGCACGAGGACGGGGACAGTTGTGGGATTGCGGTCCAGGCGTACCCCCGCGGGCGCGACCGGGTCCTTCCGTGAGCCTTCCAACGGACCGCTTTTGTCGGCCCGGGGTGATCTACAGAGTGCCCGCGCGTAGCGCCTGATCGAGGCCGACGCCGGCGCGGACCGACTCAACGGCGTTCGGATCCACGTGCCAGCACCTCTGCACACGCCGGATGTGTGGTGGGAGCGCGCGAGAGATCGATGGTCGGACCAGCGGCGAGAGGTAGACCCACGTCCCGGGCCTTGCGAATCGAAGCGCCGATAGCGCCCGGCGCTCGCCGATGAAGCGGATCCGCTCCAGCAGCTCGGCGTCGTCCGTCAACTGTTCGAGCAGCTTGAGGAAGACCCCACCGAACTTCCGGTCGCTCACCACCATGACGAGCTCGTTCTGATGGGTGATGTTCAGCAAGTAGCGCGGGAACGTAGGATCGAGGGTGACTGTGTAGGTCGGAACGCCATGCGGCTCGACCAGGTCCACCACTTGCGAATAGTGACAGTCCGTGGTCACCACACAACGAACGCCTCGCAGAGGCTGCACGGGTTCGCGCTCGAGGAGGCTCAGCAGGATGGGCTCCACCCGGACACCGAGAGAGCGCTGCAGGTCCCGACCGATCATCGCGATCTGCTCCCGGTTGCACTCGACGACGCCAACGGGTACGTCGCGGAGCCCGTCTGAGAGACAGATGTCGAGAAAACGGGACAGCACGACCGGTGCGAGCCCGAGCCGCTCGGCCTCGCCGCGGACGCGGTCGAGAGCCCCCAACAGCCCCGGCAAGGGCGGGAGACCCTCGGCGCCCGATCGCCGCTCGGAGACAAACGTTCCGCTTCCCGGCCGAACCTCGAGGATCCCCTCCCGCGCGAGCGCGGTATAGGCCCGATGGACCGTCTTGTGGTTGATGCCCGTCATGTCGGCCAATCTGCGGACCGATAGGACCCTGTCGCCGGGGCGCAGGCGACCCACGTGCAGGGCGGTGAGCAGTCTGGCGCGGACACCTCCGGCGCCGTTAACCTGCGCTGCCGTGTAGTTCTTGGGAGCCATCGTCGTCCTCCATCGCGGCGCGATCAGGCAACGCCGACATGCCCACTGAACAAGAAACCGCCCGGGCCGCCGTTTGATTCCCGGCAGGCCTGGGTGGAAAAGGCCCGACTTTCGCTTCTTGTGTGGTCGCGCGGCCGCAGGGATTACTCGGACAGGTTCCTAAACGTCTCGAATCAGGGATTTCATGCGCGCCTTCAGATCGTCGGGAACCTCCGGCATGCCGTGGTCCGCGAGCGCGTGCTGCTCCGCCATGCGAAGGATCTCATCCTCGGTCTCGGCGGTCGCGACGAAGTCACAATCCGCTCCCGAGTCCTTGCACCTCAGTTCCTTCATGGTCTTGTCCTCCTGACCGCGTTCCCGCGCACGTTGGCTCGTGGCGGGTGATCCAATGAGTATACCTCGACCACCAATTCACTCCGTCTCCGTTTCGGTGCGCCGAGGGGCTAGCTCCGCGCTTCGTACAGTACGACCGGCTCGCTGAACCCTTTCAGGCTCACCTCGCCGAGCGACTCGAAGGTGAACTGCTTGCCCGCGCACAGCTCGCGTACGACGTTGCTGACGACCACCTGACCCGGCTCGGCGCGGTCGGTGATTCGAGCTGCGAGCTGTACGGCCGTGCCGAAGAGGTCATCGCCCTCGGCGATCGGCTCGCCGGCGTTGAGCCCGACCCGCGCACGGATCTGACAGTCCCTGAGCTCTCGCTGGATCTGCAGCGCCGCATGGACGGCCGCAACGGCCGAGCGGAACGACGCCATGATGCCATCGCCGGTGTGCTTCACCTCGCGACCGCTGTACTCGTCCAGCGCCGCGCGCACGGTCGCGTTGTGTCGCCCCAGCAGTTCCTGTGCGACCTCGTCGCCGAGGCGCTGAGTGAGCGCAGTTGAGGATTCGAGGTCGGTGAACAAGATGGTCTGGAAGCCCGAGAACGAACGCGACTCGTCTCCTGAGCCGTCGTCCGCCAGAAACGCACGAGCTATCGATAGGTCGGTCAAGAACTCGTTGTTCGCGCCTGAGAAGACCGCCATCCGACAATCACCAATCAGCGAGGAAATACGTCGAGAGTACGTATCAGGAAAGAAATACCCGGGATGATGCTCGACGAGCGTCGGGGCATGAATCCGGGAATACATGGGAACGAGATCGAGCCCCATGTAGGCGTCGAACAGGGCCCGCAGCTCGTCCCGACTCGTCATCGCTCGAAATCTCGCAGCGATCTCTGTTCCTTTGGGATTGCCCCACCCAACGACGAGCTGCGAAAACGACTCCGTGAAGTACTCCCAATCGTGCTCCAACGCCGCCAAAGCGGCACGGACCGCCGGTATCGCGGCCCAATCCGCCAGGCCCATGATCGGCGAGCGAAGCACGAGCCGAGTAATCCGGTCGGTGTTGCGTGACGCCACCGAGGCCGCCTCGATCGTCCCCAACAGCGTGCCGAGAACGGCGAACTCATCGAGCCGAAAACCGTCAACGACTGCCTGAGCGTCTTGCAGGTAAGGCTCGGGCTCGCCGGGCGCGGAGCCGCGTTCAGAGAGGCCGGTGCCCCGGCGGTCGTACATGATCACTTCGTGGTCAGCGAACGCCCTAGCGTAGGTGACCCACATGGTCTCGATCTTGTCGACCATCGCTGGGACTACGACCAGGGGCGTCCCGCTACCGCCTCGTGCCGCTGCGATGCTCGCGCCGTCCGAGCTCTCGAAATACTCGATGCGATAGTCCAACAGTCGTGGTCCACTTCTCTCGCAGCAATGAGTCTCGTGCCAGGCCCGACGTCCACTACGCTCACCCTACGTACTTCGACGGGCTGCGTCAATCTTCTCGAGAAGAGTTACTGTTCGAGTCCTTCGGCGAGCTCGATGGTGTACTTCAAGTAGTCGACTGTACCCGGTGATCCGTGGCCGGGGACGACGATCGTCGCTTCCGGGAATGCGGCGATGACCTTTCGAATCGTTTCCGGCCAGGCGGACAAATCGGCCTCTGCCGTGTAACCGGGCGAACCGCCTTTTCTCTTGACTAAGCAGCCGCCGAACAGCAGTTTCCGCTGAGGAAGCCAGACCACGATGTTGTCACGCGTGTGTCCACCGCCGAAATAGCGCAGTTCGAGATCGATTCCGCCCAGCGAGATCCGGTAGTCTTCGGTGAAGGTCCGTTGAGGAATCGGATCGCCTGCGCTTTTGGCGAACTCGGCCGTGAGCGCCATGGCGTACGATTGCGCCCCGCGCCGGTGGGCCTCGTCCAGGCCGCCCATGCAATCGCCGTGGGAATGGGTCGCGACCACGTGAGCGATCTTCACGCCGAGCTCACGCTCCGCGAATTCGAACAGCAGCGCGGATTGTTCATCAGTCCAGGGCGTGTCGATCAGTGCCGCCGATTCCTCACCGACAACAATCAGGCCGTTGGCCGGAACGCCCCCGAACTGCGGCACGATTTTGATGGAGACATGTCTCCACACGCCGGGTGCGACCGGCTCGACGCGCAGGTCTTCTCCGAGCTCGTGGATCGAGGAGTCGGCCGCCTTCACGGGACACGCACCGGCCACCACCACCACGAACAGTAACGTCAGCAGTATCGATTCCGAATATCGACACATGTGCAGCCATCCTACTACTTCCCTCACCGCCGTTGGCCACGGTCCAGGAGATTCGAGGCCGCTTTGCGACCCGGGTACTCCGGATCGAGTTTGTGGAAGGCATGGCCGGAGAATCGTCGTGTTTCCAGAAGAGACCGTGATCCGGGAGGCTCTTCGGTTGGACTTCCGGCATGCACGGCGGAATGAAGCCGCGCCGCCACCGGAAGGCCGACGTCACGCGAGGCGCGGGTAGATCGGATCGAACGTCTCCTCCTCGATGAACGCCGACAGATCCTCGGGTTCCGGAGCGGTCGCGAGTCCCGTGTCGAAAGCGACCTCCGCCACGGCTTTCGCTATGACGAGCGAAGTTTTTCGGATCTTTTGCAGCGGCGGGAAGATCCTCGACTTCGCCAGGTCGTCCTCGGCAACCACGCTGGCCAAGGCCCGGGCGGCCGCCGCGAACATCTCGTCGGTGACGTGCCCGGCCCCCGTGGCGACGACCCCCAGGCCGAGGCCAGGGAAGATGTAGGCATTGTTTCCCTGACCGGGCACCAGCGTCCTTCCATCCAGTTCGACCGGGTCGAACGGACTGCCGCTGGCGTAGATCGCACGACCGTCCGACCACCGATACGCAGCCTCTGCGGTGCACTCGGCCATCGACGTGGGGTTGGACAGTGCGAAGATGATCGGACGCTCGTTGAGCCGCCCCATCTCGTCGATGATCTCGCGAGTGAAGGATTCGCCTCGGCCCGAGGCGCCGATGATTCCCGTGGGCCTCATGGCCCGCACCGCAGAGAGAAAATCCTGAACGGGCTCGATGTCGTGGGCGAAGCGGAGCTTGTGCGGCTGAAGGTCTTCGCGACTCTTGACCACCAGTCCATTTGAATCCACGAACCAGCACCGGCGGCGTGCGTTTTCTTCAGGGAGCCCCTCGTTCCTCATGGCGGAGACGATCAAGTCGCCGATCCCGATTCCGGCGCCCCCTGCACCGAGGAACAGGAGGCGCTGATCGGACAGCCGACCGCCTGTGATCCTCATGGCGGAGTAAAGGCCGGCCAGGGTTACCGCAGCCGTACCCTGAATGTCGTCGTTGAACGTGCAGATGCGGTCCCTGTACTTCTCCAGCAGCCGAAACGAGTTGATGTTGGCGAAGTCCTCGAACTGGATAAGGACCTTGGGCCATCTGCCGGTGGCGGCCTGAACGAATTCCTCGACGAGCTCGTCGTACTCGGCTCCGCGAGTCCGTCGTCGACGAATGCCCAGGTAGAGTGGATCGTCGAGCAGTTCCTGATTATTGGTACCGACGTCGAGAGTGACCGGAAGAGTCGATGCCGGATGGATCCCCGCGCACGCGGAATACAAGACGAGCTTTCCCACGGGTATTCCCATGCCGTTCGCGCCCAGGTCGCCCAGACCGAGAATGCGCTCGCCGTCGGTAACCACGATCACGCGCACATCGCCGGACGGCCAGTTGTCGAGTACGTCCGCGATCTTCCCTCTGTCGAGGGCCGAGATGAACATGCCCCGGGCCCGTCGGAAGATGTGCCCGTAGAGCTGGCACGCCCGCCCCACCGTCGGTGTGTACACGATGGGCATCATCTCTTCCAGGTGGTCGATCAGCAGCCGGTAGAACAGAATCTCGTTTCTGTCATGAAGGGCCGCCAGGTAGATGTACCGCTCGAGATCGTTCGGCTTGGCGTGGTAGTTCTCCATGGTGCGCGTCAGTTGCTCTTCGATGGTATCGACGCGAGCGGGAAGGAGTCCGCGCAATCCGAGCCGAGTCCTTTCGTGCTCGGTGAATGCGGTACCCTTGTTCAGCAACGGATCGTGGAGAAGGTTGACCCCCGACCTGACGTCGGACGCGTGATCATCCGCTTGCCGCTTCTTGCCCTTGGACATGATCTTCCCTCCAGAATCACGTCGCCGCTTACAGGATGTAAGGCTCCAGTCTACAACTTCAGAGGCTCTTCGGCGCCCGAAGATCGGACGAGGGCGAGTCGCTTACGTTACGGGCTGGGAGGACCCTGCATTCTTCTTCTCGGTAAGCAGCCTGTGGTGCTGCGAGCCTTCCCGTAGAAGTCTCACGTTGCACGTCGGACAGCGCTCGTCCTGGCACGGGATCCCGCGGTGGTGCGGGGCCCTGTAATCGCATTTGGGGCAAACACAGTCGCCCCCACTCCCCATTTCGTGACGTCTGGCTTCGCGCATCTCGGTTCTCCTGGAATCCTGGCGCTCGACTCTCAGTCGTAAGAAATCCGCGTTGTCTCATCGCTCAACGTCGGCTCGACGATCGCCTCCCACCCGGGCGAATTCCACGTGCCGAGAGCCTGGTGCGTCGTGTAATACTTCTCTGGTATGGGGTGGGTTCCAATGACCACGTGCATCCCGTGTTTCGTCCTGATGAAATCGCGAAAGTGCTCGATATACGGGCACGGCGGATAGCCAACGACCAGCCCTGTGGCTAGATGAATGACTTCGGCCCCGTTCTTCTTCATCTCTGCCGGGGAATACTCGATGTTCCCACCCGGACACCCGCCGCAGGTGGTGTAGCCTACGACCTCGACCTCGCGCCCGTCATACATGCCAAACGCTCCGTCCCGTTCACGCAGAGCCCGAAAGCACTTGCCACCCGCGCAATCGCGGTAACGATCACAGATGATGATTCCGATCCTGACGGGTTCGCCCATGTCGTTCCTCCTCACCACCCAGTCCCATCAGTGATCACATCCGGCTTCCGGGTGGTCCGCGAGAGTCTTCTTCAGGTACAGATCGAGTGCTTCATCGGTGTGCGTCTCTCTGACGATGAACGCTTCGATGTCGGCGGCCCTCAGATCGTCGTAGATCCGCCGGCCCATGCCGTGCGCAATGACGGCCTTGCAATCCCTCAACGCCTCGAGGATCGGTCCGTGCCGATCGGCGGCGTGACCGGCACCGCTCAGGCCTCTGGCGTGCCCCGTGAAGGTGTTGTCGACGTACTCCCGGTTCGTCACCTTGCAATCATCGACTTGGTACATGACAAAACCGCGGGTCCTGCCGAAGTGCGACGAGATCGTTACGCCATCATCTGACGCGACAGCAATCTTCATGATCCATCCCCTGACTCTTCCAGTGAGCCTTCTTGATACCGATCGTACGCATCGGCGATCGACGCGCCCTCGACTCCCCCCAGCACCTCGATGCCGGCGGCCTTGAGAACCGACCCTGCCTTGGGGCCCACCTCGGCGGTAATGACTAGCTGGACCCCGGCGTCCACGACCGACTGCGCGGCGCTGGTTCCCGCGCCGTGGCCCGTTTCCATGTTTGCCTGGTTATCGACGTACGTGGTTTCTTTCGTCTCGGTGTCGACTATGAAGAAGCCCCTGGCGCGCCCGAATCGATCGTCCATCCGTGCGGTCCATGCGTCGCCGGTCGCTGGAATTGCTATTTTCATGACATCATCTCCGTCCTTTCCAGGTGGTTCCAGATATCGTTGATCTTTTTCTTGATCAACACATCGTCTGTTTCCATGATTGTTCTTCCATCCTGCAGGGCGTCGAGAAAGGTCTCGGAATACGGGATCGTGCTGATCACCTCGACGCCTCGCGCCTCGCAGAAGCGTTCGATATCGTCTCGCGCTCCGTCGTTCAGGTCGGCCTTGTTGATGACACAGGATGCTCGGGCTTTGAAAAAGTCGATGAGATCGACGAGCCGGCGTAGATCGTGAAGGCCTGATTGCGTGGCCTCGGTAACGACAAGGACATGGTCCACGCCGGAGAATGAAGAGATTACCGGACACCCGATCCCGGGTGGTCCGTCAACGATGAGGTACGGGATCTGCTCCCTCTCGGCGAGGCTTCTGGCTTCGGCCTTGACCTTGCTGACGAGTTTGCCGGAGTTCTCCTGGCCGATCCCCAGACGTGCGTGAACGAACCAGTGTCCGAAACGGTTCCGAGACACGAACCACTCGCCGGCCAACACGTCCTGCATCTCGATCGCGCCTGCCGCGCACAGGTGGTGGCACACGGCGCAGCCTTCGCAGCCAAGCGGATCGACCACGTATCGCGTGTCTTCGATACTGATCGCGCCGAAGCGGCACTTTTCATGACAGATGCCGCAGCCAGTGCACGCGTCGTAATCGATCACCGCCGTCTTGCCGCTCCAGAAATCGTGATGCTCCTGGTGCTCCGGGTCGTACAGGAGATGGAGATTGGCGGCGTCCACATCGCAGTCGGCGGTGACCGCGTTGGCTCCGGCCACCACCCCGAGCGCGGCGGCGATCGATGTTTTTCCGGTTCCGCCTTTTCCGCTCATGACGGCGATGTCCTTCACGCGATCACCTCCGGTGAGCGTGATCTCAGCGTCTCGAGCATCGTCTCGAACAACGCTCCGACGTCCGGGATCGTCTCGGCGACCAGGCGCCCGCGCGCGCAGTCGCGGGCTATGTCCATGCGCCACGGAATCCGGAGAATGACCTCGATCGCGTTGTCCCGACAGTACTCCTCGATCCGGTAGTCCCCGTCTCTCGCCTTATTGATCACGACCCCGTACGGCTTTCCCAGCCGTCTCAGGGTCTGGACCATCAAATCCAGATCGTGCAAGCCGAACCGTGTCGGTTCACTCACCAGGACCACGTAGTCCGCATCCCTCACGGCCTCTATGACCGGACAGGATGTTCCAGGCGGGGCATCGTAGAGTTGGATCCCGGCGGCGAGGTGAACGCGGTTCTTGGTCATACCGACCAAGGCCGTCGTGGCCGGCTGCCCGATCGCGAGTTCACCGGACACCAATGTCAGCGCGCCGGAGCGAGAAACGACCGTGCTGCCGATCTTCTTGAACCCTTCGCTTATGGCCCCTTCCGGGCACATCTCCAGGCATCCGTAACAGCTGTGACACAGTTCGGGGAAGACCAGCACATCGGCCGGAAGCGTGACCATCGCGTTGTATTCGCAGACGTCAGCGCACACGCCGCAGAAGCCGCACCTGTCCTTGTCGACGACGGGAATCATCAGCTTGACCAACTCCTCCGCTTCCCCGTCTGATTCGAAGAACAGTCGGCAGTTGGGTTCCTCGACATCGAGATCGTACAGAGCGACCTCCGAAGTCCTGCTCGCAACGTAGGCCAGGTTGGTCGAGACCATGGTCTTGCCGGTCCCGCCCTTCCCGCTGGCCACGGCGATCTTCACCCGATCTCCTCCGATCGTCCGCGCCTTCCTCTTCCGCGGCGCCCTCGGCCGAAGGAACGCACGGCGAGATCTTCGATGTTCTCCGATCCGCAGTCGCGACATCTCTTGGCTTCCGGGTCCAATGGCCCTGGCATGAACTCACCGCAGTCCACGCAGCGGAGGAGCGTGTTGACGAAGTCGATGTTGCCGCCCTCGATGACCATCTCTCTGCCGTCGATGAGAACCTCGGCCATCTTGTGCCTGGCCCTCTCGATCAAGCGGGTGAAGGTCGATCTCGAGATGTTCATCTTTTCCGACGCCTCGAGGTGCTCGAGTCCGTCGTAGTCGGCCAGACGGATGGCCTCGTACTCGTCGAGCGTCAACTCGATCCTCTTCAGCAGCCTCCGCGGCACACCGGCTGGCTTAAAATGGCCGAATCGTGGCGGCATGTGGATACGGCGTTTGCGGTAGGGTCCTCTCATTCGTGGCCCCCGATTGCACTTATGTGCATTTGGTGATAGAAAGATAACGCACATATGTGCATTTTGTCAAGTGCCGGGATTCTGAACCGCAGCTCCCGAGGAGGCCGGGCATGATCGTCCGGGAAATCCTTCGGCAGACCCTTCAGGTCACGGCGTTCGTGGCCGTCATGATGATCGCGGTCGAGTACCTCAACGTACTCACGAGAGGCGCGTGGCCCGAGACTCTCGCAGCGTCGAAGTGGAAGCAGTACCTGCTTGCCGTCGCCCTCGGGGCCACGCCCGGCTGCCTGGGGGCCTTCGCAGTCGTCGCCCTGTACACCCACCGAATGGTCTCCTTCGGCGCACTGGTCGCCTGCATGATCGCCACGACCGGTGACGAGGCCTTCGTCATGCTCGCCATGTTTCCTCGAGAGGCGCTGCTCCTCTCCTTCGCTCTGGCCATGGTCGGACTTCTCGTGGGCGTGTTGACGGACCGGGTGATCGCGAGAGGGCCGACCGATTCGGTAGCCTCGCATGCGTTTCCTTTACACGAAGAGGAGGCGTGTCGGTGCCTCGAGCTTGACAACATCCGCGATCAGTTGCGGCATCTGAGCCCGGCACGGGGAGTGCTGAGCGTAGCCATCGGCTTGTTTGTCCTTGCACTGGTTACCGGCCAACTCGGGCCGGAGCCATGGAACTGGCTGAAGTGGACATTGCTGCTGGCGGGAGGCTTTGCCCTGTTCATCGTGCTCACCGTCCCCGAGCACTTTCTGGAGGAGCATCTCTGGCGGCACGTCGTGCTCCAACACGTGCCGAGAATCTTCGCGTGGACCTGTGGAGCTCTGGTG
>Ga0255055_10003695_pt1 | contig 10253 bp, 7 predicted proteins | sample JV7_2_27_MG_FD_188633 | JGI IMG/M metagenome (GOLD analysis project Ga0255055, IMG submission 188633) | Seawater microbial communities from Jervis Inlet, British Columbia, Canada - JV7_2_27 | ecosystem: Environmental > Aquatic > Marine > Inlet | place: Canada: British Columbia | collected... | reverse complement strand
CGGATGAAAACTGTTGGCGAGTCTTAGATAGGCGTTGCTGTCGAGCAGAATTCTTTTTATGGACATTTATTGAATCAGTTCAGCATGAATCTCTTTGGCATCAAGAATAGAGCAGTCCAGGATCGATTGAATGAATCCGCCTGATTTCTCATTTTCAGAAAGATATACCCTAAGTGCCTCAAAAAAAGGGCTGCCGAAAAGCTCTTTCGTTTTCTTTATATAATCTGAAGCGCTGCAAAGCTTTCCATCAAATAGAATCTCGCTTACGTTTGGATATTTTTTATTAAAGTTTGTGGTCGCAGCGTAAATATCAGGTTCCAAGTTCAATTCCACCAACCCGAAAGCGGCTGCATACTCAATAATCGCCCTATAGACAGTTATAGGAGAAATCTTAAGCGAGTCTGCCAGTCTTATTATCTCTCGAATCTTCGAACGGGATGAGCGGAGGCGTTTTAAGGACATGTAAGCCCCTTTTGCTTGCACCTCAGGAAAAAGAAAGGCTTGGGCAAATATATCGGCGAAATCTTCCGCACTATCCCCCGTCAACGATGGTGATAGAACATGCCCCAATTCATGAGCCATCCAGAATTTGAAATCGTGGAGATTACTGTCCAGGTTGAGAAAAATCCAGGTGGTTTCTGAGGTCGGCAAGAAGATATGAAGGGCGTTCTCATGATGCTCCCGCCGCCCATGGAATGCCGGAATCAGAACGACCTCAAAATTATTCAGTTTGCCGATCATTTGTTCGAATGCTATTGGTTCGCCGTCTTTAACTTTAATTTCTGATCTTATGCGCTGGGCCGCTTTCTGGATATAGCTGTAATCCAGTTTGGGCTCCTTTAAAGAAGGGGGCTGAAACAGACCTTCAAAAGGAAGATAGGGCGCCAACATGCCAAGCAATTGACCAATTTCTTTAGCATTTTCGATATGGAAATCAGTGGTTTTACGACGGCCTTTTTTTCGAAAAGCCACAATCGGCTCAGATGCGGTAACAGACTTTTCAACAAGGTCCTGAAACGGTAATCCGAGCTCCAAACCAAGCTTCAGAAGCTTATCCGGACGTGGAAACTTCCGCCCTTTGAACCAGGCAGATACGATGGTTCGGGAAACACCCAGGCTTTGGGCAAGGCCTGCTTGATTTAAACCCTTTTCATCCATGGATTGACTGATCTTCTGTATATTCAGTTTTTTCCCCATGGAAACAAGATAAAACAGTTTGTCAACTTTTGTCAACCAAAAAATGGCGATGCCCAAAAATACAGCATCCATAACACGGTCCCAGGCAGCGTCTCTCTTCAATATCTTTAATCATCAATCGCAATTCGAAAATCGTTTGACCTTTTCCCTGCTCTCCCGCTATCTTACCTACGATTTACTTCGGTTAATGTATTTAGTTAATCGCGTCTTGGCTCCTATTTTTTAAGGAGTTGAAAATCATCGAAGCCTGGGGAAGCAGCATCCAGAAAATCTGCAAAGAGTTTGATCTATACCCGGAAATCGAGCTGGTACTCCATGAAGCAGCTATGCTTTTCAGGCCCAATTCCAGAAGAAAAGCGTGCAAGGATCCAAGTAGGAACCAAGTAAGAACCAAGCTGGCACCAAGTAGGCACTAAGCAGGGACCAACTAAAACCGAGTGGTTTCTTCAAGAATCTATGATTTATTGGAAACCAGGGCAGAGTCAAGGCAGACTCGGGGAAGAGTTACAGCAAGAGCACGGTATGGGCATGGCCAGAGTCGGTTAATAGAGTTCATCGTTTATTGTTAGCCCGATACTAAGGCGAAATGAATGGGAATGGATCAAACAAGAGGGAAAAATCCTATTTCACAAAAAATAATTGTAGGTGAATAAGCAAAAGTTGAAAAGCTGAATATGTCTGCTTTATAAGTGCATCGAGTTAACACGTTTAATGCTTGAGGTGAATATAACAACTAAAACAATTAGTATAAGAGGCAAGCCGCACCATGTTAAAGCTGCTGCTGCAAAAACATTTCGGATTCAATTCATTTTTACAGGGCCAGGAAGAGGTCATCGGCAAAGTTCTGGATCATCAATCCGCGGCCGCCATCTTTCCCACCGGCGCCGGCAAATCCCTTTGTTATCAATTGCCGGCGATGTTGCTGCCCGGCATGACGCTGGTGGTCTCTCCCCTGCTGTCTCTGATGAAAGATCAGCTGGATTTTTTGCTGGCAAACAATATTGCCGCCGCACGCCTGGATTCAACCCTTGCAAGAGATGAATATGGCAGAATTATCGAAAGCGCCAAAAACGGCGAATTAAAAATCCTGATGATTGCCGTCGAACGGTTTAAAAATGAAAGATTCCGTTCTCATCTGCAAAAAATGAACATCTCCCTGCTGGTCGTTGACGAAGCGCATTGTATCTCCGAATGGGGGCATAATTTTCGGCCGGAATATCTAAAATTGCCGGATTACCAAAAAGAATTCAAAATAGCGCAAACGCTGTTGCTGACCGCAACCGCCACCGAGCAGGTAATTGACGACATGTGCGCCAAATTCAATATTCTAAAAAAAAATGTGTTTGTCACCGGATTTTATCGGGACAATCTCTATTTGCAGATAACGCCGACGGAGAATGCCGAAAAAAAGGACCGGTTGCTACAAAGAATCCGCGAAACACCGCAAGACCCGACCATTGTTTATGTCACCCTGCAGAAAACGGCTGAAGACGTCGCGCAATTTCTTGGCGCCAATAAAATCAATGCGCATCCGTATCATGCCGGTATGGAAACGGAAAAGCGGGAAGAGATTCAAAACAAATTCATGGATGGGACCCTGGTTTGTATCGTGGCAACCATCGCTTTTGGGATGGGGATCGATAAAAAGAACATCCGCAGAATCATTCATTATGATTTGCCCAAATCCATTGAAAACTACAGCCAGGAAATCGGAAGAGCCGGTCGAGACGGAATGCCCGCGCAGTGCGAAGTGCTGGCCAACCGGGACAACATTCATATTTTGGAAAATTTTATTTATGGCGATACGCCGGAGAAGCCTTCGATCCTTCAATTGCTGCGAACCATAAAAGAAAATAAAGACCTTGTCTGGGAAATCAAAACAGTCACACTCTCAAATGAGCTGAATATCAGGATTCTGCCCTTGAAAACGCTGCTGGTTTACCTTGCGATGGAAGAAATTATTAGACCCAAGCTTACCTATTTTGAAGAATATTCTTTCAAGTACAAGACAGAGCCGACAGCGATCATCAGCAGTTTTGAAGGGGAAAGAAAGCAGTTTGTGACCGCGATCGTGGATCATTGTCATACTAAAAAAGTTTGGACAACTGTTGACATCCCGGCCATCCTTAACAGTTATAATACCGACCGGCAGCGAATTCTCGCCGCACTGGAATACTTTGATGAGAAAGGCTTAATCGAACTGCAGTCCAAACAGGCAGTCGAAGTATACGACATTCTGACCCGGGCGTTTGATATCGATGAAATGGCTGAAAAAATGGTTGCCTTGTTTAAAAAGAAAGAAAGCCTTGAGATTCAAAGAATACACAATATGGTAAGCTTTTTTGAAAGCGATGCCTGTATCAGCAAACAACTGGCCGGATATTTTGGCGAACATCTTGAAAAAGAACGTTGCGGCCATTGCTCATTTTGTAAAAGCGGAAAAGCGGTTCTGCAAAACACGACCGAATTAAAGCCTCTGTCCAATTTTGAATTTAAAGAGATTACAGGTGACTTTATGCGAGCTGCAGGAGAGCAATTTAGCGAGGTAAACTTAACCAAGTTTCTTTGTGGCATCTACACGCCTATTTTCTCGAAATTAAAAATAAAGAAACTGCCACATTTCGGTATCCTTGAGAGTTATCCATTTTTGGAAGTAAAAAATTGGATCATGAATAAAGCAGGAAAAAGACCTGACTGAACTCTATCGATTAGTGAGGACGAATGGTAAGGGTGAGGGGTCAAGTCTGCTCTTGACTCTTCTTGGAAGGCATTCAAACAAATCCCAACGGCAGGGCGTTACACATGGATTATCCCTATGCACGAAATCTTCTTGCGAATCGCGACCGCCATGAAATACTCTTTTCCGATTTTCCACTTGAGTTTTTAAATTTATGCATACATAAAATTAACATAACGTTAATTAACATTGTGCGAAAAATTAGAGCGCCAGGATGGATAACCCCTTTACCCATAGCAGGGTCGTCACAGGTGATGCTTTCTGCAATCGCCAACCGGAATTAAAAGACCTTGCCTACTATGTCCAAAACAATCAAACTGTTCTGATTTATTCTCATCGACGCACGGGTAAAACATCGTTGATTTTCGAGCTTATGGGTGACCCCTTTTGATGAAAAAGCCCTTGACGTCTTTGCGTGCCTGTGTTTTTGAGTTCGGATTAAAACTTTAACGTACCGGTCATCGTATAGTTGAAGTAAAGAAGGAGAATCTGTCTAATGTCTTTTTTAGCGGATGCTGAAATTGTTATCACCGCCCTGGAGAATTATTACCGGGAATCCATTTCCAAACAAAAGCCGGTCATCAATCAAATTCCTATGAAAACACTGATATCCGATCTGGATTTAAGCGCTCATGTCCAGAACGGCCGATTAAGCGGCGAACATCTGGCACAATTTTTAGCTAAATATCTGGAATCCACCACACGCCTGCTTCACCCGGCTTATTTGGCCCACCAGGTGGGAACTTCCCATTATGCCGGCGCCCTGGCTGCGCTGATCGACGGCTTTACCAACAACCCCATGGCCATTTATGAAATGGGGCCCGGAGCCGCCAGCATCGAGTGGTTCATAATCAACTGGCTGCTGGAAAAAGTGGGCTGGCTTCCGCAACCGCTCAGGATGCCGGACAGTCCTGATCAGGTTTTCGGCGGTGGTGTTTTAACCCACGGCGGCTCGCTGGCGAATTTGACCGTCCTGCTGGCCGCGCGCAGCAAAATGGCACCGCACGCCTTTCAGGAGGGCAACCCCCGGGATCTGGTGCTGCTGGCACCCGCTGAAAGCCATTACTCAATTGCCCGGGCAGCCGGTATTATGGGCCTTGGCCGGAATGCAGTTTATCCGATGGCGGTGGATGCAAAGGGAGTCGTCATACCGCAGAAACTGCCTGAGGTGTATGCGCGCTTAAAAAATGAAGGCAAAAGCGTTTTTGCTGTGGTTGCCAATGGGTGCAGTACCGCCGCCGGGCTGTTTGATCCCATCCGTGAAATTGGTGAATTTTGCAACGCGCATGATCTGTGGTTTCATATCGACGGGGCCCAGGGCGCCAGTGCCCTGCTGTCGCAAAAACATAAAAAGCGGTTGGAAGGGGTTGAACTGGCGGATTCGCTGATCTGGGATGCCCACAAGTTAATGCGCACCCCGTCTTTATGTACGGCCGTACTGGTCAAAGATTTTCGCACCATAGACCGGGCTTTCCAGCAGGAAGCCAGTTACCTGTTTCATGAAAAAGAGCAGCCCGGTTTTGATTTTATCCACCGTACCGTTGAGTGCACCAAAGCCGGCCTAAGTCTGAAATGGTTTTTCGTACTGGCGGCACTCGGCGAACAGGGATTGGAAAAGCATGTTGACGATCAATTTGAACTGGCCAGACAAGCCCATGACTATATTGAGTCCCAGCCGGAGTTTGAATGTGCGGCAGCACCGCAAAGCAACATTCTTTGTTTCCGCTTAGCAGGCAGCGATCAACTCCAGCTGGATTTAAGAGACAAATTAATCGCCCAGGGTGAATTCTATCTGTCTACCGCCGCGTTTGGCGGTCAACGATATTTGCGCATGGTTTTTAATCACCCGCGCACAAGCCTGGACGATATCAAACAGCTGATTCAAAAGATTCGCGATCTGGCTGACGGAAAAAGAAGTGCCTAGAGTGAGCTAAAGTGAACTAAAGTGACTAAAGTTGAGGAATTCTGTCTTTTTTTTATAAACGACGAAGCAAAGCGACACCATAACTTTAGGCACTTTAGATCACTTTAGTCACTTTAGCTCACTATTTTTGTGTAATTTTAAGATAGTTTCACAATTTTGAAAAAGAAGGGAGCAACGCCATGGCAACGGTAAAACTAATCGAATACGAAGAAGCCGGTCCGGAGGTGCGTGCGGTTTACGATGATATCATGACCATGCGAAAAATCGACTGGATCAACAACTTCTGGAAGGCGTTGGCGGTGCAGCCGGACCTGTTGCGGCGAACGTGGAAAGGCGTCAAGGCTGTGACGGCGCCGGGAGCGCTTGATCCGCTGGTCAAAGAAATGCTTTACGTAGCCGTCAGTGTGACCAACGGATGTAAGTATTGCATCAACAGTCATACTGCTGCCGCCCGAAAAAAAGGAATGACGGATGAAATGCTGGCCGAGCTAATGGCAGTGGTGGGCATGGCCAACCAGACCAATGCCCTGGTCGACGGATTCCAGGTGGAACTCGACGATGCTTTCAAAGACGGTGGCCGCCAATCTTAAAAAACACAGGGTTAATTCGCTGTTTGGGTGGCTTCAAACAGGCTTGAATATTCAGAATACCCTTCCTTTTCCAAATCTTCTACTGGAATAAACTTCAGCGCTGCGGAGTTGATGCAGTACCTTAGCCCGGTGGGTGCCGGTCCATCCGGAAACAAATGCCCCAGATGCGAATCGCCGTGTTTGCTGCGCACCTCGGTTCGCACCATGAAAAACTTGCGGTCTTGGAGTTCCACGACATTTTCCGGAACCAGCGGTTTGGTGAAACTGGGCCAGCCGGTTCCGGAATCAAATTTATGTTCTGAAGCAAACAGCGGTTCGCCGGAAACGATGTCTACGTAAATGCCCTCTTTTTTGTTATCATTATATTCGTTTCGAAACGGCGGCTCGGTACCGTCTTCCCGGGTGACCTTGTATTGCATGGTAGTCAATTTCTTTTTGAGCACCGTATCGTCGGGCTTTGAATATTTGGTATTATCCGCGGATTTCATCGTCTGAGTGGAGGGTTTGGCCTCAGCGCTCCACGTGCGGCTCAGAAACTGATCACGGCCGGAGCCGTAACGGTACATTTTGTAGCGCAAGGGATTCTTACTGTAATAATCCTGATGATAATCCTCGGCCGTATAAAATTCGGTCAATGGAACAATTTCGGTGGCAATCGGTTTGGTAAAACGGCCGGATTTATCCAGCTCCGCTTTGGATTCTTCGGCGATACGCCTTTGCTCTTCGTCATGGTAAAAAATGGCGGGTCGATACTGGGAGCCGCGATCGACGAATTGCCCCTCGGCATCGGTGGGATCCATATGACGCCAGAGAACATCTAACAGCTCTTTATAGGTTATCTTAGCCGGATCATACCGTATTTGAACGGCCTCGGTATGGCCGGTTCCACCGGCCGAAACTTGCTTGTAGGTCGGATTCGGCTCAGCGCCACCGGCATAACCGGATATGGCTTCGATCACGCCGTCAACTTTTTCAAAATCCGATTCCACACACCAGAAACAGCCGCCGGCAAAGGTTGCTGTTTTTAAATTTTTGGGTTCTGCTTTCATGATGGGACTCTTTTCATCCGATTTATTGTTCGATTTTTGAAATCCAAATAGGACCAGGCCTATCAGGAGAATTATCGTAATTGTAAATATAGATTTCATCGCTAACACTCCATTTTTTAGGTTAGCCGGTTGTGCCCGTTGAGCCGGTTAAAATAGGCATTTTTCCATTTTTAACGGGAAAACGGGTAACGGGCTAACGGGCTAAACCCAGTGCAACACATACATTTGTTAGATAGCTCCTACGAATATAAGCATTTCTAACGAACTGGCCAGATTATTGATTCCTTAGTCGAAATAAATGCTGAGATCTTACACAGGGTCCATATTCAGGATACCTTTTTGCTCTCGTCTCTTGGTCAACCCTCTAAAACGATACCGGCTGCCCTTTTTTGCTTGACAGCGAACTGATTTCATTATTTATAGAAAATGAAAGTCTGACAATCAGACTTTGAGAGGACCTCGCATGTCATCCGAACTCAAAGGGGTGTTTACGCCTATCAAAGGCTCCAGAACATTTGAGGAAGTCTCAAATCAAATCAAAAAGCTTATCTTTGACGGCGTTTTTAAGCCCGGCGACAAACTCCTGCCGGAAACCGAACTCGCCCAACAGTTTAATGTCGGTCGGCAATCAATCCGTGAAGCACTGCGAATTCTCGAGCTCTCTGGTTTTATTACCATCCAGAAAGGTGGCGGCGGTGGCGCGGTCATTGAAGACACTATTTCCAATACGATCAGCAAGCTGTTTTTGGATGCATTTCAGCTGGAAAAAATTACAATTGAGGAATTAAAGGAGGCAAAAATGAGAAAAATTCTATTGATCGGTTTCGGAATCTTGATTTGCTCACTATTTCTTCAGAGCACAATTCTTCATTCGGGTAACGCCTATGCAGAGGTCAAGCAACTCTCCATGGGGACAGCGACTGTGGGCGGCTTTTTTTACAATGTCGGGGCTCCGGTTGCACAGTGTATTAATAAGGCCCTGCCAGAGTACAACGTCACCGCCGAGTTCACGGAAGGGTCCGTGGAAAACCTGCGCCTAATCCAGAAAAAGAAAATCCAATTGGCGGTGATTTCTCCAATGATCGGGCATTTTGCGAGAGAAGGTAGCCGGATGTTCAAGAAGGGCGGGGCCGTCGAGATGCGAGTGGTCGTGCGCCTGCTGCCCAACGGAAACATCTGGTCAACCTTGAAGAGCAACAAGGACATCAAAACCATTCGGGATATCAAGGGACACAAGGTGGGGGTCGGCACCGGCGGGATCGGCGTCATGGCAAGGATGCAATTGGCGGCACACGGGATCGATTACAAGAAAGATATCAAACCTTTCTTTTCGCCGACAGGCGAACTGGCCACTTTATTAAAAGATGGGAAAGTTGACGTCTCTTTCCTGACAGAGGGGCTGGCCAAAATGGTCACGGCCACCCATGAGATCAGAATTATTTCCTGGCAGGAGAAGGACCGGGAAGCATACGTAACCAAGCACCCCTATTTTGGAAAGTTCTCCTACCGCCCCAACCACTTTAAGGGCGTAAATTATGAGACGCAGACGGTCGATAACGGGATTCAGCTGGTCACCCACGCAGATACGCCCGATGAAGAGGTTTATAAAATTGCCAAGGCCGTCATTGAAAATATCGCCTGCATCTCCAAAATTTTCGCTCCGGCCAAGGCCCTCAGCCCGGAGTGGTGCGCTTCCAAATTGGGCAACCCGTTTCACCCCGGCTCGATCAAGTATTTCAAGGATGCCGGTTTGATGAAGTAGTGTAAGGTTTTAGACGGAGGGGATAATGGTGGAAACGGCAGGGGGAGAGGATCGTGTATCAAGAGCACGTGCAGTCATCGGTAGATGGCTGGCCATATGTTGTTCGATTTTCATGATTTACGCCCTGGCCACGATGACCTTGCAGGAGTTGCAGCTTTTAAGCCTTTTCCTGGCCTTTTCCCTGGCGGTGGGCTTTGTTCATTATCCCCTCCATCCAAAGAGACCGGGCTTTCTGCCCCACCTGGTTGTTGATCTCATACTGGCAGCGCTCGGTTTTTCTTTCGCGATCTATATTTATTTTGATTACTGGGAGTTTATCTTTCGTGTTGGGGAACCGACCGGCTGGGATCTGTTTTTTGGAATCGTCAGTATTGTGCTTATCTTTGAGTTGACCCGCCGCGTCGTGGGGTGGCCGCTGCTCATTATCGCCTTTATTTTTCTGGCCTATAGCTTTTTCGGGCAACACCTGCCCGCGCCCTTTTCCCACAGGGGCTATGATCTGGAGAGAATCGCCACAACGCTCTTTATGTCGAAAAACGGGTTGTTTGGTGTTCCTATGAGGGTCACGGCCAATTTCATCTATCTTTTCATCGCCTTTGGGGCCTTTTACGAAATCAGCGGCGGAACGGCGTTTTTCATCGATCTGGCGAGCTCCCTCTTCGGGAAGCTACGGGGGGGGCCGGCCAAGGTCTCTGTGGCTGTCAGCGGTATGATGGGAACCATCTCCGGGAGCGCCGTTGCCAATACCGTCACCACCGGAACCCTGACCATCCCCTTGATGAAACGCATCGGCTTTGAGCCGCACGTGGCCGGGGCCGTTGAGGCGGCGGCATCCACGGGCGGTCAGCTCATGCCTCCCGTGATGGGGGCGGCCGCCTTTATCATGGCGGAATATTTGGGTGTGGCCTATATCGAGGTGTGCAAAGCGGCCCTCATCCCGGCAATTCTATATTTTATGGCCATCTACAGCGTGGTCCATTTCTATTCCCTTAAA
>Ga0255055_10003694_pt1 | contig 10254 bp, 17 predicted proteins | sample JV7_2_27_MG_FD_188633 | JGI IMG/M metagenome (GOLD analysis project Ga0255055, IMG submission 188633) | Seawater microbial communities from Jervis Inlet, British Columbia, Canada - JV7_2_27 | ecosystem: Environmental > Aquatic > Marine > Inlet | place: Canada: British Columbia | collected... | reverse complement strand
CAGGGTATGTTGGCGGGGGTACAAGAGTATCAATTAAGAAGGCTATAAGCGAGTTTCTTGGAATTAGTGAAGATGATGTGTATGTTATAGATGAATATTTGGTGACTGGCAATTATGGTCACTTCATAGTGGCAATCGACATTGCGGTTACACCAGGAGTTGGTCAAACATACGCAAGAATAGTACAGTTGATTAATGAGATCAAAGCCGCTGGTACTGTTTTGGACTCTGCTGGTTTCATAATACAAGAGTCAGTACAAACAAGCGAGTACTGGGGTCTAACTGTTGCGACTAACTTTATTCCAGAAACACAGAACGTGACTGAGAACACACCAGCGAATATGTTCTTGCATAAAGCAGATATCACTTATACGGATTCATTAAATGTAGTAGAATAAGGAGGAAACAATATGTTAATAGAAGAACGAAAAGGCGTAAGAGGATTAGTGACTATTGAGCATTTTGGTCCTGATGGCGAGCTAAAACAACATTTGGAGAGGAATCTTATCCTAACAGATGGATTAGAAATCTTTGCTGATTTGCTTGTTGGTGCAGCCGGAACCCAAATAAATCCAGGACAGACAGCTGTTGCAGCAATGGGTGTGGGTGACAACAACACAGCACCTGTAGTAGGAGATACTGACTTAGTGGGTACTGAGTTAGGATTTACCACAACTATAAACACTCAACCCAGTTCTGCTCTGGCGAGATTTATATCTACTTTCGCTGCTGGTGTTGGAACAGGTACATGGAGAGAGCTTGTACTTGCTGACACTAATGCTGCTAAAGGGGCCAGAAAGTGTGTTAGTCGCGTAGTCTTCGGTGACATAGTCAAAGGTGCGCTCGACGTAATCACAGTGACATGGGAAATAACATTCGCTTAAGGAAGTGAGACAATGGCTTTCGTTAAGAAAAATTGGGTGCCGTATGAAGACATAGAGGCCACCGAACTAAATCGGTTAGAGGTGGGCATAGACGAAATATATGACTTAGCGGTAACGCTCGGTGGTAACAAACAATTTGATGACCACATAGCTCTGTCTCAAGCCGAACAAGTAGGAAAGGCATTGTACATTACTTTGGCCGCAGCTGCTAAAGGTGAACTTGGAGTTGATGCTGCTCTAACCTATGCTTTGTTAGCTAAAGAGTATGGTGGAGAAGGATTCAAGTTTGAGGATAGCCTTGGTGGAATTATTGAAGTTGAATTGGGTACCATTAACGACATTATTCTTGAAGCCCATGGTGGTAGACACAATGCAGCTGGTGTAGGTGGTGATTTACTCGGTAGGGCAGCGGATATCATAGTAGATAAAGGTGGCAATGGTGATTATCTCACATTAGAAGCAGCACTTGCGGCAGCCAGTAATGGTGATGCTATTTACGTTAAACCAGCGTCAACAGCATACGGTTCAACTGGGATAGTGTCGGCTTTGAACGATATCTATATTTTCGGTGAAGGTCCTTGGAGTCGAATCAATTTCAGTACAACTACTGCTCGGATGATATTAAATGGAAACAGGGTAAGATTGAGCAATATGAATATACAGGCTCCTTTGTCAAATCCGGCTCATTATGCTATAGAATTAAATGGTCCTGACTCTATTATAGAGGATTGTCTTATTGTTTCCAATCAAAACGGACTATATATAGGCGACGATTACGGAAGAGCAAACAGATTAGATGTAATCGAGTCAGGTGTGGGTGGTCAGAATGGTATAGTTGCAGATTCCGATTATAGTATGGTTACCAATTGTAACATAGAAGGTTTCCCGCAAAATGGAATTGTTGTAGGCGCCGGAGTAAGAGGCAATATAATATGTAGAAATACTATAGATTCGCCTACCCCCAATAATTACGGATTGATTCTATCTGGTGATGAGGCCATAGCAAACGGTAATCTTATACTTAACGGAACTAACGGTGTTTTGATTTCCGTGGGTGCTAACGATAATTTACTGCATGGTAACGTCGTAAAACTTTACTCAACGTCAAGCATCATTGACAGTGGTACCAACAGTTCCAAATGGGATAACATAACGTGAGGTGATTGAATGAGTTACACGAAGAAAACATGGAGTCCAGGCGACAACATATTATATACTGACTTCAATAATATGGAGGATGGTCTGGACGATTTGTTCAACAACAACATTACACTTACTGGTCACAAGACAATACCTGATGGTATAGTTATGGCGGACGCATTGAATAAAGTGATACAGTTAGAACATTCGGGTTCCGGTAGGAGTCAACTTCTATCAGGTGCAAGTATTGCGTTGTTGATTAACGCTATGGTCGATAAACATATGCGATTTGAGAGTCCTTCTGGGACACTTGCTGATTTCCAATTGAAGACCATCAATGGTGTTTATCCTGAATTGCACGCCTTTAGACATGCTTCACTGGACTTACTTCCCAGAGTTGCTGATGCAGTAGTGTCGGCTCCTGGCGAGGGTGGTGAATACGAATCAGTAAGTGAGGCTTGTGACTCTGAACCCGCTGATTCACTTATATTTGTCAACAAAGGAACATACAACGAGACTAATGATATCGAAATAAAAGCTTCACAGCATGTGGTCGGTAGTGGAATTGACGGTATGAGAGCAACAATCATAGAAGGTAATATGGATGTGTCATTAGATGGAGACCGAGCGATATTACAAGATGTTGTAATCAATCGAACTACTGCACCAACACCTAATTATGCAGTCAATTTGTGGGGGCATAAAAGTAAGCTTCTGCATTGTATAGTGAATGTAGGTTCAGGTAGAGGAGTACAGGTCATTGGTAGTCATTGTTTATTGAACGATATACAGGTAGAAACTCCTAATTCTTGGGGTATTGAATGTGCTGGTCATGACATAATAATAAAAGATTGTTCTGCATATTCACGGAATGCTGTAATAATGACAGGTAATGACAATATAGTATCAGGACTTTTTGCTGTAGGAGCTGGCGCTGTACCTGCTTATGGGGTTCAACTTACTAATAACATAAACAGGTGTATTATTGCAGATTCTACATTCTATAATTATGAGAGGGGATTATACTATGGAACGGCGGCAGATTACAATTTAATACATGGTAATCAATATCAAGTTTATGTCCAAGCATTTACACCAGGACCATCACCCGGAGCAAATAACTTGTTTGCAGATAACGTAGTAGAGATTATTACACCTTAGGAGGAATAAGAATGGCAGCACCAACACCGCCGACACCATTGCAATGGAGTAAGAAGACGTGGGCACCGAATGACCTTATCAGAAGCGTAGATATGAATAACATAGAAGATGGTGTGGATGACTTATACAATCGCACTGTAGTTATGGCAGGGGACAAAGTATTTGACGATGGTATGTCAACAGATGACGTAATGCTTGCAGATACTGGTGCAGGTCGTGGATTCGTCTATCACAATGGTACTAAGTTTGTATTTCAGTCTTTGAATGATGACCCTATTAAATTCGCCAGAAGTGGGGTAGTTGCAAATAGTAAAGTATTAGCCAACTTGATAAATGGGGTATTGGTACAAACTCATGCCGACAGACATAAGGTTACTGGTGACGACCCCTTTACCAGATATGGAACCATGATTGTAGGTCCAGGCGGTGACTTTTCTTCTATTGGTGCAGCTAACTCACACGGTCCGGGTCTTATTATAGTCAAACCAGGTACGTACAATGGGAATATCGGTTTGAGTGCCGGTAGAAGTATCATAGGACTAGGTCGAGTGATTATAATGGTGCGGTAAATGTAGGAGACAATGCATTGGTAGAGAATTTGGCTATAACTGGTGGAACTTCCGGTACGGCAAAATATTGCATACGTACATATGGTTCGAATGTCTATATCAGGAATAACATTATTGAGGCATATGGTATGGACTGGGGAATTAAAACTTACAAATTCGGCACTCCTTCTTACTATGAAAAGATTCATATTACAGGCAATACTATATATGGTGCAGACTATGGTATAATGATAGAATCAGACAGAGCACTTCACGATATCAGAATAACTAACAATCACATATTTGATGTCAATGATTATGGAATATCTTTTGGAACATCAGGACGCGGAGTTGTTGATGGTAATAATATACGAAACGGGGGACAATATGGAATAAGGAATGTAAGTTTTGCTCCTGGACACGATACTATGTGTAATAATTACATTGAAGACTTCCAATATGGGATAAGAGCAGAAACATATACTCCTTATGCATTAGCACATGGTAATGTTATTAAAAACTGCACTAATCCAATTTCATTATTAGGAGTCGGAAACGTATCAGCAGATAACAAGATAATATAGGAGGAATAGGAATGGATACAATAACAATGATTGAGGTTGTGGGAGTTATTATAGCGATTGTGGCATTTTGTGCCATGATGTACTTTAGTAAGTCCTTCCGCTATGCGGTAATCTCATATGTAAAGAAAAGGTGGAAAGAAAACAAGAAGTGGGTCTTCGCCCTCATAGACGAAGAGATTGATGATATTGCCAAAGGACTCAATGTCGAAATCTCAAAGAAGACGGACAAGTATATCAGATACGAGGTCCTGAAACGCTCTATTGAAATCGTTATGCATAAGGATTCGCCTTACGCTAAGGATTGGGTAAAGACCGAATACAAAGCTATTCTTGAACAACTTCTGGGCGATAATCAATAGGGTCGATATATCCGTACTCTTTGAAGCCTGCAAGTCTTAGTTTACAGGAATCGCAGACACCACAGGCTTTCTCTTCTCCTTGGTAGCAACTCCAAGTTAGTTGATACGGCACATTGAGGTCGACACCTGTTTTAATTATTGCGGCTTTAGACATATGTAGAAGGGGATGGCGAATAGTTATTGTTTTTCCTCCTACTGCACGTTTGGTGGCGACATTCGCGAGTTGTTCGAAAGCGGACAAGAATTCCTCTCTACAATCAGGGTAGCCCGAATAGTCCACTTGATTGGCCCCTATCCATATTTCTTTAGCCTCAACGACTTCCGCATAGCCAAGTGCAATAGATAGTAGTATTGTGTTCCTTGCCGGTACGTATGTAACAGGTATATCTGCCATTTCGCCTTCTTCTCTGTTGGTGGGAACTTCAATAGAGTCATCTGTTAATGCACTTCCACCAATGGCCCTAAGGTCTATCTCCACGAGTTTTAAATCGTGCATAATCCCCGGTACTATTGATTGTCTTGTTTTCGCTACGTACCAATCAACAACATTCTTGATGGACAGATGCTCTCTAGCGTGTCTCTGGCCATATTTTACAGAAAGCGGGAATACTTCCCTATTTCCATCGAGTGCTATACCCATACAGGTGGTTGAGTCCAAACCACCTGAGTTGAGTATAACGGCCTTCATTTAGTTCCTCTCCTTTTTTCCATCTCATCTTTCAGTTTCGGAACTACTGTGGCGAAATAGTCGGCCATACACATACAGTATTGCAACAATGTAATTGGTTGTGGTGCATAAGCATACCAATGTGACATATGGGATTTTACAAGTTCCCGGACCTTGTCAGACATATGGAATGGATTCTCTTTGATAATGTCATTCGACTCAAACGGATGTTTCCTTCCATAGTCATTTTGCGACCACCCGGTTCTCGAGTAGTATTTCCATTTGCCGTCTGTCCTCTCACCAAGATGGGTCGACCTTGACCTACCGATGTCATGCAAGATGCAAGCGGAAATCAGAATATCGAATTCCTCACCCTTAATCTTGAACTCTCTTGCAATTTCTTCGGCACAAGCAACTACATCGATGATGTGTTCCTCAGCAGTGTTTTCATGAGAATGGTACTTACCGCTCGGACTCGGGGGGCAAGACCCTATCCATTCCTCATGCTTTTCCACTATGTATTTCGTTCCTTCCCTTATGGAAGTGTCTTTTATCTTGTTCAGTTCTCTTGTTAACATATTATTCCTCCTGCTATGCGCAAATTTTGTTGTTTATCTGGTATTATCCAATTTAATTAGCTCGTCCCGCATATAAACCTCAAGTTTACAAGGCGCCCCATATGGTTTACGATTACTTACATATCCGTAAAATTGCGCCTCTTAAACCTATGAGACTTAAGTTATATCTTGTCGAGTGCTTCGGAAATCATCGTCTTCAATTGATTGATTTTATCGTCCTTTTCCTTCAGAATCTCTTTCATACGCTCAATTTCCTTAAGCAAATTCTTGATGATATCCTCTTTCTCATAAAGAGTGGTTTGGACTAAACCTTGGATAGTCTCTATGGTCTCTTTGTCCTTATCCTGCAGTTCCAATATCTTTCTGTCATAGTCACTTATGTCATCTTCCATTTCTATTCCTCCTTGTCTTTTGATTGTTTGCCCGTTCCTTTACATTTGTAACAAAATTCAAAATTCAATACTCCCATAGAAATTCCTGATATTTTTCCTTTACCATTACATATCTGGCAAACGTCTATAGCCTTTGGCTCTATAATCTCACCATCAACAACACCACCTCCACCAAGTTCAATGTATGCTTTCTGCAGTACTAAATGTTGTTCCAAAAGCTGACTATGTTCTGCTTCCATAGTCCTGGCGAGTTTCAGCAACTTATCTGCTATTTTGCCAACTTCCTCAGCTGTGATTGTATTATAGAACGCTTTGGACCCAGCGTCCATCAATTGTCTTCCAATCGATTCTATTTCCTCGTCAAACTTGCTCATCCTCGTCTCCTCCTTCAACACACGCAAATGCGTTATGATTGTGAATTGATTCGTGATTTACTGAAACCACATTATATTTACTTATCTGTGGATGTCGGTCCAACAGTAATGCGGCTTCTCTTGCGACATCTTCCACGAACCTTGGATTGTTATATGCCGTTTCAGTCACCGACTTTTCATCTGAACGCTTAAGCAATGGATATATTGCACAGCTCGCACTTTTATTTGCGATTTCAATTAACTCCTCTATCCACACCCATCCATCAGCTTTAATACAAATGCTAACATGCCCTCTCTGGTTATGTGCTCCGTATTCACTTATTTCCTTACTGCAAGGACATAGAGTAGTAACTGGAACATCGACAGTCAAAAATGCATCTTCATCATAAACAGAGAATGTCACATAGACTTGTAGTTTTGAGGTCTTTTTTGATACTGGTGCTTCAACATCAACGAAATAAGGGAAACCTACAGATATCATTCCCTTTTCCGCTTCCAGTTTGTTCTTAATCTCGGGAAGTATAGTCATAGTCAGCATTTGTATGGATAGTGGTTCGTCCAAAGTCTGGATATATTCTATAAATCGACTCATATGAGTTCCTTTCCTATCTGCAGGTAACTCGACCGATATGTCGAAAGTCCCGACTGTTGACTGGTATCCCTTGTTCTTATCCTTGACTTCAATAGGGATTACTACTCCAGCCACTCCCACTTGCTGAATTTTCACTCCCCTTGTGTCTTCCCGACTTTGTACGTCTTTCATGTTTCTCCCTCTGGTTTCTTTACTATTAAGTTAAGTAATCGTATTCCTTCTACCTTTCTTCTTGGGTCATGAATGTATTGTGTTTTGCATGTGATACAGATATAGGTCCATGAACCGTATTCATTATTTTCATCAATATCGTAAATGCCCTCACAATCGATGCATCCATACGTTAACAGAATATCAGCAACCGGGTCTGTATATGGGCAAGCCCAGTGATTGCACGGATGTTCTTTACAGGTATGACATCTGATATTTCTTTTCATCATCATCATCATTCTCCAAATATCTCGCTTGGTGTAACGAATGTAAGCTTATAACCAACGACGACTTCTATTCTCTGTTGGAATTGTTTTCCTTCAGGTGATTCCATATAATCTTTCATTGCCTTGGGCACTACAGCAATCCTAACTAAGTCATCAGTAGAATCCTTAATATCGAAAGTTTGTTCAGGTTCAGGGGGTGGTGGAGGTGGCAAATTGTCATCATCTTTCACTTTCTCCGCTATCTGTGGTTTTTGAATTTCCACTGGTTTCTTGCCTTTCTTCTGTATCCATTGATGTGCACACTTGATACAATAGTATTCGTCTGTATCAATCATAGTGATGTTTGTGCTTCCACATTCTATGCAACTCTTTGGTCTACCTGTCATGGTATATCTCCCTTTTCTTTATTGTGTTCTTCTGTAGCGATTGCATCTCGGATTTCTCTTTCGCATGAAGGGCAAATCTCTTCAGCTGACATCAAACACTGATGTTCACTACAATATGGAAGGTCATTGAAGTTATTTCCATCTTCCGTGTAGTTGCTTATGCCTTGATAAATTATAGGCTTTACTTCCATCTCTTCGTACTTAGGATTGTGTTCGTCCTCGACCAACACGCAATCTTTGAGTGAATGATAGTCTTTCTTGCAAGTATAACACCAGATATGTTTCTTAAACTCACTCCACGTTATGTTTGAATGTCCTTTTGGGCATCTGTATCCAATTTCCTGAGGCTCAAATAATGGAGTACCAGAACCTCTCATACCGAATTCCACGGCAAGTTCTTTATCTGTCGTCATGTACTTCATCCTCCTGATAGTCACATTCTGGTGTAAATACCTTAGGACACCTCTCACATGGGTTAAGTGAACCATCGTCATGGCTACAAGTACCGCTCTGAACCATTATAGCTTCCTCTTTGTTCCTTTAGGCGGATAGTTGTCTTTCTTCTTCTTACCCGTAGTGGTCTTTTTCCTTACGAGTTTAGACTCCTCTTTCTTTGTCAGGCCATATCACCTTGTGAAGTTGTAATTGAAATCTAACTGGAATCTTATCGCGAACTATCCTGTCCGCTATCTCTCTGGGCCAAGTTGGAAAGTCTTCGGACGCCACTGGTGAGAATATCACATCGCGATTATCAATCTTGGTTTTGGGAATGAACCTTCTCATTATGTCTACTGCCCATTCGTAATCCTTATGTCCAGTAATGACAAACTTATACTCACATCTGTCGGGTGCACTACGAATCAAATCAGCTATATCCGTTTCACACATATTGATTCCGGAACCAGGTGTCTTGATATCGATAACCCAGTATACGTGCGGTAAATGCCATGGTATTGGATATGAGCCGTTTGTCTCAATCGATATGAGTGTTTGGTTATTCGTGAGTTTAGCGAGACGATGACATAACTCTTTGAGTTCGTGGTGGTCCTGCATTAATGGTTCTCCCCCAGTAATACATACGAATAGAGTGTGTTTGTCAAGTCCGGCGATGTCTACCTTGATGCTTTCGATTATCTCATCGGACGTCATATCATCGTAAGGTAGTGGTTCAAGAAACTCAACCGGGGAAACCTCAACTAATTCTGTTGCTCCTGTAGTTGGTTTTCCTTCTGGAAGGTCTCCGCGAGCATAAACTGTATCGCAAAAATTGCATTTGAGATTGCATCCGTAAGTGCGAATAAACAACGTCGGTACGCCAACTAATGTTGATTCTCCCTGAAGACTAAAGAATATTTCGTTTATCTTCACTTTATCAACTCCATCACGTCCCATTTCGCCATAGCATAGGACTTTTCACTCTCGTAAAGTGTAATCTTCACATACGTGAGGTGTGGCCATCTCTTTTTGAACTGTTGTAACAGAAATTTGACAACAACTTCACAAGTAATCACTGGAACTGGAAGCTGTATGCAATCACCATACTTGTCGAACATCTTGAAGTATTCGGTTAGCTTCTCACAATGTTTCCTTGGTGTTGGAATCCACACATTATGGTCCATCTGATTGAGATATTCCTTAATGTCATTAAAGTCGACAATCATTCCATCTTCTTGGATTTTGCCATCCAACTCCAAGATAACCTTCCAGTTATGACCATGCATTCTATAACACTTCGATTCCTCATCTGTGTGCACCATGTGTGCTGCAGATAATGTAACTTCAGTCCGAATCATTATTCAAACCCCCAATCTCTTGGAAATGCTGAAATGTTCTTGATAACGATATTCGTTCGAGGTGGGTCGCTGACAGCAATTACATTGATATCAGGTCTTCGAACTAAAATCATAAGCTCTTTCCTTATATCTTCATTTAAGTCCCACCACTGTTCGACAAGGATGTCAACATTATTCAATCCTTTCAGAGATTTGACATTATTCATTGTACATTCTCTGGGTAGTCCTGCTTGCTCACAGAAAGCACCTGCAATATTCATAGTAGGTGCGACAACAACAATATTGCAACCTTCTTCTTTGAGCCTTTTAGCCATCTTCACAAGATTGTGTGTCTTTCCCGATGCTCTTACGCCTTCATA
>Ga0255055_10003693_pt1 | contig 10255 bp, 8 predicted proteins | sample JV7_2_27_MG_FD_188633 | JGI IMG/M metagenome (GOLD analysis project Ga0255055, IMG submission 188633) | Seawater microbial communities from Jervis Inlet, British Columbia, Canada - JV7_2_27 | ecosystem: Environmental > Aquatic > Marine > Inlet | place: Canada: British Columbia | collected... | reverse complement strand
ATTACTAATAAAAGTTCTAAGTTCGTGAACGCACTCACCCCTTTCATCTTGTTTTAAAACTAGGTCATAAAGGATATCGAACGGCTTGTTCCACTTGAATGAGCACTGGTTCTTGAGCTTGGAGAATGCACGGGAGAAGATCGAGGAGTGGCGTGAAGATTACAACGAGTTTCGGCCTCATAGCTCACTTGGAGGCTTGACGCCACGGAAGTTTGCTGAGCGGTTTGAAGTCCAAAAAACTTCATTTTTGACTGGACCAGTTTTTGGGTAGGGCTCACGAACCTAGGATCCTAACTCTGGGAGTGGTACAATGATTGGGGGCAGGTCACCTCAAATAGCCCAGGCTTCGAAGCTTCCGTTTTAAATCTTTATCCAGGTCAACAGTCCGTTGGACGTAGTTTTTGGACAGTTCGGCATTCGCCGATAAGATCCTCTGGAGATGCGTCCTCATGTTTTCCCTGACACGCTGATAATCCCGAACCAGATTCTGGGATTCCGCCGGGTCCTTGAGCAGATGATACAATTCCTCGGTCTGTGTCGATGTGTCATAGATGTACTTCCACTCTCTGGACAAAAGCGCTTTTATCGATCCTTTTTTTCCACCCTCCGAGAAAGCGTAGGTCCGCAGCATCTTTCCTTTATTTATAGCCTTAAGCATGCTTTCACCCTGGACGGCCGGGCAATCCAGCCCGATGAGCTCCAGGATGGTAGGCATGATGTCGATACTTTCCATCCATCCCTGAATACGTTCAGGTGCCGCGCCCGGAATCTTTATGATCAGCGGCACATGGATCAGCTCCTGGTAGACTGTCCGAATATGGTCGATCTGTCCGTGGTCGAACAGCTCGTCCCCATGATCAGCCGTCAGAATGATGACCGACCGGTCGAAGACTCCCGATAACTTCAACTCCTGAATAAACCGGCCGAACGCCTCATCCACATAACTGATTTCAGCATCATACAAAGCGGTGATCTTTCGAATATCCTCTCCGTCGATCCGGCCGGCCTTGATCCGGTCCTGCCAATGATCCCACTCCCGGGGCGGCAGGGAGAACGTATGGTCGATCTCCGTCTCGGATTCGAGAAAAAAGCGGGTTCGATAAACCGGCGGAGGCCAGTAAGGCCGGTGGACAGAATAGGTGTGCAGGAACAGGAAAAAGGGCTGGTCCTGCTGCCGGCCGATCCAGGCCAGGGCGTCACGGAAAAGCCGGGGCGCGTTTTTGTAGTACATCTGTCCCGAGACAAAATGGTCGAATCCTCGGTCAAACCCGAACTTCCCGCTGAGATAACCTCCGCCATTAAAAGAGGCGGTCAGATAACCTTCGGCTTTCATCAAGACCGGCCAGGAGATGATGTTGTCGTCCAGTTGTCCGGGATTAGGGTATTCCATCAGCTTGTGAACGGAGGGATACAGCGAGGTCAGGAGGGACATAAAGGACGGCGTTGTCCAGGCCGCCTGGGAAATAGCCGTGTCAAAGACAACACTTTGCTGGGCGAAAGCATCGATTTGAGGCGATGTTTCCTTCGAATAACCGTAAATTCCCAGATGGTCGGCACGAAGCGCATCAAGACCGATCAGGATGATATTCGGCCGGCGGGCTTGGTCTCTGACTCCTTGATGTTTGGTGCAGCGGAATAAAACGCCGCCGAGCAAGGCCAGAACCACCAGCAGGATGGCCGGCCGAAAATTCTTATTTTGTTTGAGGGTAGCCTTCTGATTCCGCGGCAGACGATTATCCCTCTGTGTTTCAGTCATTCACTTTTTGCTCTTTCGAACTTTTTGCCTGGAAAAACTTCACAGCCTCCTTTAAATCAAACGGAATGAAGAACCGGGCGCATTCCCCGAGTGACCTGCTCCCAATCATTGTACCACTCCCAGAGTTAGGATTCTAGTGACGTGGACCTGCCCCCTGATTAGGTCCATTTTCTAAGTTAGAAAAATATTTTGGGGAGCCCTACCCCACCTTATTAACCTGAAAACCAACGATTTGCTTTGTTTTTGGTATTCAGCACCAATACTGTAATTTCAGCATAAATCAACTTAATTTGTGACATGAATGGATTAGTATCTTTAATCTCCTTTTGGTTTTCCAAAAATGATTAAGGAACTTATTTGAAAGATTTGGTAAAATGTTCTTCTTTTCACCGATAAATCGCCCAAGGAGATACGCACATAAATACTAGAACTTATTGTCTAGAGGATTTCCTGACATGAATGAACATCGGGTTGTTATCACAGGACTGGGAGCGGTAACACCGATTGGGACGGATGTTAAGAATTTCTGGGAAGGATTAAAGGCTGGGCGGAATGGGATTAATAAAGTCACCCATTTTGATGTAACAGATTTTCGTTCTAAGCTTGCTGCTGAAGTAAAAGAATTTCATGTTGAAAAATGGGTCAACAAGAAATTGGCAAAGAATGTCGATCGTTTCACCCAGTTTGGAATCGCTGCATCTACCATGGCGATCAAAGATGCAGGATTGGAATCATTCTCCTTTGACAGAACCAGGGCAGGGGTCATCATCGGTTCTGGTATCGGTGGATCACAGACGATCGAAGAGGGTTATTCTCGCCTTCGTGAGAAGGGTCCCAGAAGTTTACACCCGTTTTTTGTGTCCAAACTACTCATCAACATGGCAGCGTGCATGGTCTCTATTGAATATGGCTTGAAAGGTCCTCTCTCGGCGCCATCAGTGGCCTGCTCAACAGGTTCAAATGCTGTTGGCGATTCTTTTCGGATACTTCAGAGAGGAGATGCAGACATCATGCTTGCAGGAAGCTCCGAGGCTTGCATAACCCCCCTAGCCTTCGGAGGTTTCTGTGCCACACGGTCCATGACGCAAAATGAATGTGCTGCCGATGCTTGTAGACCCTTTGATAAAAACCGTGACGGTTTTGTGATGGGAGAAGGTGCCGGAATCGTTGTTTTGGAAAATCTGGAGCATGCTCAAAAACGAGGGACGAAAATTTATGCTGAGATCGTTGGATACGGCAATACCGCCGATGCTTACCATTTTACGGCACCAGAACCTCAAGGAGATGGGATGATACGGGTCATGCAGGCGGCTCTCAAGGATGCCTGTATGGATCCAAATGAAATAGGCTATATCAATGCTCACGGAACATCTACGGTTTTAAATGATAAGTGTGAGAGTGCAGCCATCATCAAAGTGTTTGACAAACATGCGAAATTCTTAAAGATCAGCTCTATAAAGTCCATGATCGGTCATCTTTTGGCAGCCGCAGGCGCCGTGGAATTTGTATCGACAGCGATGAGTGTGTATACTGGTGAAATTCCCCCTACTATCAATTATAAAGAACCTGATCCCGACTGCCCTCTTGATTATGTGATCCATGGTGTTGAATCTGTTGATATAAATGCAGCGATGAGCAATTCTTTTGGTTTCGGCGGAGGAAACGCCTGTCTCATCGTTAAAAAATATGGAGTGATAAATGGAAATTCCTAAACTTCAAATCGGAAATCTAACCGCAGATATACCTATTGTTCAAGGAGGTATGGGTGTCAGGGTTTCTCTTGCCTCACTGGCTTCGGCAGTGGCAAGTGAAGGCGGAATAGGCACAATCTCTAGCATTGGTCTTGGGGATATTGAGGTTTTAAAAAAGGAGTATGAAAAAATGTCCCGGGAAGCACTCATAAGCGAGATCAACAAGACTAAGAGTATGACAAATGGCCTCCTTGCAGTAAACTTCATGGGTGTGCTCAGCAACGTAGATGATCTGGTAAAAACCTCAGTACAGGAGGGAATCAAAATCATCGTTTTCGGTGCCGGACTGCCGACAAAACTTCCGGCTCTTGTAGAGGATCCCGGTGTAAATCTGGTGCCTATAATCAGTTCTCCTAGAGTTGCAGAATTGATACTGAGGGCCTGGGATAAACGGTATGAAAGAACTGCTGACGGATTGATCTTAGAAGGTCCATTGGCAGGAGGACATCTTGGTTTCTCCGAAGAACAATTGGAACATCCAGAAAAGCACTCTCTCGAAAAGCTATTACCTGAAGTCCTGGAAATCATAAAAATCTATGAAGATAAATACGGAAGGAAAATTCCAGTTATCACGGGAGGCGGTATTTATGATGGAAAAGACATCGCACGGATGCTTTCCTTGGGAGCTTCAGGAGTCCAGATGGGAACCCGTTTTGTGTGTACTGAAGAGTGCGATGTATCTCAAGAATTCAAACAGGCTTATTTGAATGTTAAAAAAGAGGAGATCATTATTATAAAAAGTCCTGTTGGTATGCCTGCCAGGGCGATACGCAATCGTTTTCTAAAGGATCTTGAAGTGAAAGGAAAGCTGAAAATAAGATGCCCATATCGATGTCTTTCCACCTGTCATGTCGATAAAGCGAGATATTGCATTGCCAAGGCTCTAGTGAACTCGTATTTTGGAGATGTGGATCACGGTCTCATCTTCTGCGGTCAAAATGCATATCGTATTGATAAGATCATCACAGTAAAAGAGCTTATCCAGGAACTTCGCTCAGAACTCTTATCGATCTCAACAATTCCCCAAGAGAATTAGAAGTGCGGTTTGGAGAATGGGTCGAATATTTCAAAAACCAACGCTACCATAATGCCATTGATAATGTCATACACAGCGATAAATATTTTGGAAGAGATAAGGAGATCATGGAACAAAGAAAAAAAACAGAGATTATGAAACACATAAGGAGCTTGTATCAAGGAATGACCTTGGTGGAATATTTTTATTAGGAGTAAAATGAAGAAGCAGAATCATCGCTTAAACGTTGGACCGAATCATTTAACGACAAACATCAGATCCATGGATGCCTCTGGGATAAAATTATTCGATAAACATGTAAAAATTATATCTAAAAGAGAGGATAGCAGCCATGTTTCTCAGAAGGATCTAGAACCCACCACTGATTCAATAAAACTTTATTTCAGGGATATTGGCAACATCTCGCTCTTAGCTCGGGAAGAGGAATTAGCTATAGCAAAGGAAATTGAAAGAGGTGAAAATATCATTATTAAATCTCTTTCCAAAACTAGACTTGTTTTTACCGAAGTTCTTTTGCTTGAAGAGAAGGTAAAAGAGAATCCGGAAATTATAAGGGAAATATTTGATATCAGCAGGGATAATGGCACAAAGGGAAAGATGGAAGAAGAAATAAAGGAGATTACAGAAAGAATCACAAAGATAAGAGAACTTAGTTCCCAATTGGAAAACATTCCTTTGAAAAGAAATTATGGTTTCGCTCGAAAGCGTCTCATCGTCAAAATAAGCCATTTCATCAATGGGCTGAATATCCGTAAGACATACCAAGAGATATTTATTGAAACTCTCAGGGAAAAGCTCAGAAATATCAGCGAATTAGAAGAAACCAAAAAAGAGTTGAACAGGTCATTTTCTCAAGCCACAGGTAAAAAAGAAAAAGAGGAACTCAAGCAGAGAATTCGAGAAATTAACAAACATCTAAGAATATCAGAGAAAGAGCTAGGACTTGATTTCCCGGGATTAAATAAGATACTTCAAGCCATTACTTCAGGAAAAAACATCAGCGATCAAGCGAAAAAAGAGCTTATTTCAGCTAACTTAAGATTAGTGGTTTCCATTGCTAAGAAGTACAGCAACTACGGCCTCCACTTTCTTGATTTGATCCAGGAAGGAAGCATGGGCTTAATGACAGCAGTGGATAAATTTGAATACAAAAGAGGATTTAAATTTTCAACTTATGCACATTGGTGGATAAGGCAGGGAATAACTCGTGCCATTGCTGACCAGGCAAGGACGATAAGAATTCCTGTTCATATGTATGAAGTTGTAAATAAGTTAAACAGAGTTTCGAGAAGTCTTGTCCAGGAAAAAGGTAGAGAACCTACATGTGAAGAGATTGCGAAAAAGATGGATCTACCCGTCTATAACGTACATAAAATAATGAAAATCTCCCAAGTACCTTTCTCCCTTGAGACACCTATTGGGGAAGAAGAAAGCAGCCACCTTGGTGATTTTATCGAAGATAAAGTCATTCCCTCTCCTCCCGATACAGTTATTCAAATTAATTTGAGAGAAAAAATTGAAGAAGCATTGAAAAACCACACCAATAGAGAAGCAAATATTATAAAAATGAGATTCGGATTAGGAGACGGTAATGAACATACACTGGAAGAAGTTGGTCAACAATTCAAAGTAACGCGGGAGAGAATCAGACAAATCGAGGAAAAAGCCTTGAGTAAATTGAGACAGCCAAGTTGTAGTCAAAAACTAAAATCTTTTACAAGTGACTATTGAGAATAAGTATTTTGTTCCATATACTTAACACTCATGGATAGCAAGAATATGGTGCTCGTTATAGGGAAAAATATTTTGAAATATGACCATATCTGCTGATGGAACCGGAATACAGGTTAAACAATCAAGAAAATCTTAAGGAATAGTATTGATAATTGCGAAACTCTATTAAGAAGAGCAAAGGGAGACTATTATGGGCGTTCTTCACAGTGGAAAAGAAAAGTCTGAAAATCTTAAAAGAAGAACCAGGATGAAAAGGAACGAACAGAAAAAGAGATCACCCAGAAAGCCCGGAAAAAATAAGTTATTAATACAACTAACGATCCCTTCCCGTCGGGGAGGAAGAAAAAAATGATTACAGTCCATGAACTTTTTGGAATGAAATAAACTAAATTTTAAAGGAGAATACAGTGAAAGAACTCGTTGAATTGATTGCCAAGGCATTAGTGGATAATCCGGACAACGTGCAGATTTCCCAATTAGACGGGGAACAGACCTCGATCCTAGAATTAAAAGTTGCTCCTGAAGATATAGGCAAGGTTATTGGAAAACAGGGAGGAAATGTTCAAGCTATCAGAGTTATTCTCAATGCTGCCGGAATGAAGCTGAAAAAGAGATTTGTTCTCGAGATAATAGAAAAAGGATAATTTGATCAGCATAGAGAAATGATATCTATTGGTGTTTATTAACTTTTTCCCGGGAGAAAAAAGAAAAGAGGATGTATAAAATTGTATCCGTGAAGTTACTGATAGACATGACTCAAATAAAAGAAGTTTCGCTTGCTATGAATTCATGAATAAGGTATATTTGTTTGTTAACATAAGGTAAGAATTAGTCAAAGCGAATATTTTTTCCCTCCCGATCGATAATATACTCTGACTTTCATCCCCTCGTGTTTTTAATCCAATAATAAGGTTGAAGTATGAATTTTAATGAATTAAAACTCAATTCCGATCTCCATCAAGGAATTGCGAACAGAGGCTATAAAAAAATGACGGCAGTCCAAGAACAAACCTTAGCTGTTACGCTGAGGGGAAAGGACGTGACCGTCCAATCTCAAACTGGAACTGGCAAAACCGCGGCTTTTCTGATTACTATCCTTGAACGAATGCGTCATAATGGTACATCCCATGGGAAAAAAGCACTGATTATTGTGCCTACGCGGGAACTGGCTGTTCAGATCGAGAAAGAAACCCAATTATTGAACCGAAATATGGGGTATTCAATCAAAAGCTTTTTTGGCGGAGTGGGTTACGATAGGCAACTGACAATGTTGAAAAATGGCCTGGACATAATCATCGGTACGCCGGGAAGGCTGCTGGATCTGAGTTCACGAGGCCATCTAAAATTGAGAGATATCAAATTCCTGGTCATCGACGAAGCCGATCGTTTATTCGACATGGGATTTCTTCCTGACATTAAAAAGCTAATTATGCAGATGCCTCCTCGTAATAACCGGCAAACCATGCTCTTTAGTGCGACATTAAACCGAGTATCCAGAAAAATCGCTCATGAACACTTGAACCATCCAGTCAAGATCGAAATAACTCCAGACAGGATGACTGTAGATGGAATTATCCAAGAGATCTATCATGTCAAAAGCCACATCAAAATGAATCTCATGTTGGGAATCCTCAAAACCCAAGCCCCTCAGAACGCATTGATTTTCACGAATATGCGGTATGCTGCATTCCGCCTTTCCAAGAAGTTGCAGATCAATGGGTATAAAAGCCAACACCTGACCGGAGAACTTCCCCAAAATCAAAGACAGAAGATAATTGACAATTTCATAGCTGGGAAATTTGGGATTCTGGTCGCAACAGATGTTGCCGCCCGAGGGCTCCAGATTGACGACCTGGAAATGGTCATCAATTATGATCTTCCTCTGGATTGTGAAAATTATGTGCATAGGATCGGGCGAACAGCTCGAGCCGGAAATTCTGGGAAAGCGATTTCATTGGCCAGCGAAGACACGGCCAGTCAACTCGAAGCTATCGAAACCTTTATCGGCATGAAGATCCCTGTCCTCGCAGCGGACTTTAAGCTTTTTGACACCGATATGAGCGAAGGATTCAGGATCGAAAAGAGAAATAAAAAAACCGGATCAAATAATAGTCGCACAAATTATAGCTCAAAAAAAGCACCAAGGAATGGCGGGAGAAGGCAGGGCAATAAGTATGTCCGTACGGAGTCAAATACCACTTATTCTCGGTAACTTGACTCATTACATCCGACAACCTGGAAAAAATTCTAAGTGAGGGACCTCCTCCCTTAAAAACTGTCCACACATAATTTTAGTTTTCTGAGTATTGCAGAAAAACCATAAATTCATTAAATCGCCAATCCCTGTTTTCTCTTTCCCCCAATTAACCTGGATTATTCACGAGTCAAGGGGGCTAGGTTGGGTCGGTGCCGTAGCGGCGACGATGTGGTCTGTGAAGGCGTACTGATGTACGTCGAACAGGCTGCAAGGAAGCCGATGCGGTAAGATTGGCTCGCCTGTAGGGTAAAAGATGTCGACATAAAATGATATGAATATAATCAAAAAAAGTCCAACCCTGGATCTTGCTGAAATCAGGCATAACATGCTTCAATCATTCATCTTATAAAATGGTGTCGACATATTTTATGAATAAGTCAGGTTAATAAAGAATGTTGAATGGACCTAATCAGGTGGCATGTCACCCTACCCATTCCACTAATATCGAAATCACATCTTCATCAAAACGGAGATTTGCTGTACCGAAGAAATAATTGTATGGAATTTTTAGAATCAACGAGTACATTACCTTGACTCGAAATCATCCTTGTGCTAGCATAGGTTACGTTGAAAGTGAAATGATCCATTCGGTTTAACGAACAGACAGGTTTCACAAGAGATCAGGGAAAACTTCAACAATCTAGAATTTCATCCCTCCTCAATTAAAAATTCATTATTAAAGGAAGTTCCAATGAACATTTATGTAGGCAATTTATTGCGCGAAACCAAAGAAGACGAGTTGCGAAAAGCCTTCGAAGCCTTCGGGCAGGTTACTTCAGCCAAAATCATCACAGACAAGTTCTCCGGAGATTCAAGGGGATTCGGTTTTGTGGAGATGCCCAACCATCAAGAAGCTAAAGAGGCACTCGCTGGGCTTGACGGCAAAGACTTACAGGGACGTACTCTCAAGGTCAATGAGGCTCGCCCTCGTAATGACCGTGGAGACGGATTTGGTGGAAACAGACGCTACTAATAGTAGCTGAACTCCAACAGTCAAAATCAAACTTTTCCCCTAAACCATATGGGGGTCGGACCACAGCAACTATATTATTATTAATAAGATAACTCTTTATTTAGGGCCTTTTTTGGGTCTTAGAGCTCATTTTAGGGGGGTCAAAATGAGTTCTAAGAACATTTTGATTTAACGATCTCATCCAAATCCTTAAACGCGATTTTACCCCTGTGGAAATCTCGTTTAAGGCCTCTTTTCAGAGCAAAATATATGATAAGTTGTTGAATTAAATAGAATTGCTGCGGTCCGACCCCCTATCATTCTATCATTCCCTTAAATATCTAAAGATTTGACACTTTCTTCCTAAATCCATATTCTAATAGCGCCTTTAAGAGGGGAAAAAGTGCCTGCCAAATGCCCGAAGTGTCACAGCAAGAATCCTGAGGAATCCAAATTCTGTAGTGAATGCGCCACTCCCCTTCCTGGGATGAAGGAAGCCGTGCACACCAAGACCATGGAAACAACCGCACAGGAGTTGACCAGAGGAAGCACTTTTGCCGGTAGGTATGAGATCATCGAAGAACTAGGCAAAGGGGGCATGGGACGGGTCTATCGGGTTTCAGATAAGAAACTCGACGAAGAAGCGGCACTTAAACTCATCAAGCCTGAGATCGCATCGGATAAAAAGACGGTCGAACGCTTTAAAAGAGAGATCAAGCTGGCCCGGAAGATCAGCCATAAGAATGTCGGCCGGGTGCATGAGCTCATG
>Ga0255055_10003692_pt1 | contig 10256 bp, 9 predicted proteins | sample JV7_2_27_MG_FD_188633 | JGI IMG/M metagenome (GOLD analysis project Ga0255055, IMG submission 188633) | Seawater microbial communities from Jervis Inlet, British Columbia, Canada - JV7_2_27 | ecosystem: Environmental > Aquatic > Marine > Inlet | place: Canada: British Columbia | collected... | reverse complement strand
CTTATCGACTTGAGCTTTAGATGTTGGGTCCATATTCTCAATAACGCTGACAGTCTGCTTTGCTTTTATGTCGCCGCCAAGCATGTTAATGGCTTTCGCTGCGTTCTTGTTTTTGACAAGATTACCAGACTCATCAAGCATTTGAGTAACTAGGTCAATATTTGGGTTGCCGCTGCGAATCTGGTCTGCAACTAACTTTCTAGCCGCCTTATCGCTCACAGCAATCTTCCTAGCATGTTTTAACGCCAAGCCGCCTGGTATAACTTCCATCAAAGCCGTCGGAAGCGAAGCAACAACTGTTCCTGCAAGTGGTCCATATTTATCTGCTGTTTTATCAGCTAAGTTATCAACACCTAGAGGCTCTAAAACATTCTCACTGATGGCACCACCTACCGCGCCGATTGTTTTACCAAGGTTTTGCTGTTGTTGTTGTCCCGCGTCTGTTTGCGGTTTATACGTTAAGGTATCGCGTACACCTTCAACGGCTCTAGCTCCTGCCCCTTCATCTGCCCAAGGGTTAAGTGACTGAGCAACGCCTGCAACCCCAGCAATTGGCTCCGCTATTGCGCCAGTCGCCAGTGATGCAATATTCTCCGCTGACCCAAGGATATTGGCTGGGGTTTGTTTTAACCCGCCCATAAACTGCTGACCGAATGATTGTTCTGTGGCGACCTGTTGCCCTTGTTGCTGCTTCTTAACAGCAATCATCGCGTCAATATCGGCCATTCTTTTACGTCTTGCAATCTCTGCGTCAATTTCTTGATTGGTAGCCATTACTGACCACCTCTCGACCTTAACGCTTCAAGCTGTTCAATTGTCATGTCCTCAAGCCTTTGTCCGCCATCACCTGAGCTATTGGTAAATGTAAAGCTGCTTAAATTCCCACTTTTGCTAGCCTCAATCAATTGATCTAACTCTTGAGTTTGAGACTGGTTATCTTTAATAAAGTCAGCTAGCAACTGAACGTTGACAGACTCGTCGCGCCCAAGGCCAAACATGGCTTGCTTCATACCTTGAACATCTGCGTCAGTAGGCCTAGTTTCACCAGATGCTTTTAGCTGCTGCCTAGCTGCAACTTCTGCAAATGCGTTAAATTCTTCATCAAATTGACCTTGAGATGTAAACACGCCAGGTACAAAAGAAGCCGCCTTTCTACCAGCACCTGAGCTAACTTCTCCGTTTTCAAGAGCGAGCTTAAATTTAGTAGCTTTTTTGATGGCTGAATTTCTACCTGTTGCAGTGCTGGACAAAGCCCCTAACCTTTGAATGTTACCTCTCTGAATATCGGTTTGCTGCGTAGTCAGTAAATTCTCTTTTGCTTGCTCTCTTTTAATTGTTTGAGTTAATCTGGCTAATTCTTTTTTGCGCTCAAATGACTGTTTACTTGAAGCCTTGATTGCATCTCTTGCTGCATCGCCTTCAAGTATTTCACCAGATGAAGATATAACTTGCCTACCACCACCTTTCCTAACTTGAATTATGGTTCCGTCTTCAAGTATCTTAGATGATTGCACTGTATTAGTTTTACCGCCGCCCTTAATTCCAGCCATGATCGCTAGAGCATTTTCAACATTAGCCTTGGCGGCTTCGGGGCCTTCAGTTGCAAGTATGTTGCGTAGATTCTCTGAATGCTTGCTAGTTTTGCCGCTCCAATTTGGCGTGTTTTGAATCCTATTATTCAGCAGAGTCATTGCTGACGCTCCACTTGGATCAGTCGCAATGTGATACAAAAATGAATGAGCATCGTCAATAAGAGCGTTAGCACCCCCATCATCAGTGCTGAAAGTTTGCTTCAACTTCATGGCTGCTTCTGGATTCTTTACCATCAATTCTTTGTATGCTTCTGATTGTTCGCCAAGTTGCGCGGCAAGACCTCGAAGCCGCTTTTCGTCGGCCTCAGCTCGTCTATCTTTCATCGCTTGGCCAGCTTGCTGACCTTGCATAAAACTCATTGCTGGATTAAATGACATTATTACTGCCCTCCTTTGTACATACCATAAGCACCGGCCAAGTTGCCAATGAGTTGCTGATTGTTAGCGCCTTGCTGCAGTGCCGCATTGGATTGAGCTGTACCCGCGCCAAGTGCGATATTTGAAAGCTGAGAACCTTGACCAGTTGAGATATTAGCCAACATAGCGCCAAGTTGCTGTTGCTGTGCCGCAGTCATTTGGCCGTAACCTTGTAGTAATCCAGCCATGTTATTTGCACCTGACCCGATTATATCACCTAAGCCAGCACCTTGCTGATTAGCTAAGTTAGCTAGTGCCGATGTGCTTGATGAGATATTACCAGCGATATCACGTCCAGCCTGTGTTCTACCCTGTGCAACATTTCCAGCCGTACCGCTTATCAAGTTAGCTTGTGACAATCCGCCCTGCTGTTGATATCCAGCTCCTTGGGCCGCCATGTTAGCCGCTAAGGCTCCGCCTTGACCGTAAAGGTTAGCCGCTTGACCCGCCATGTTCTGAGCTATCCCAGCACCTTGACCCGCCAATGCTGCTTGCTGGCCGCCTAGTTGTTGCATAGACTGACCAGCTTGACCGGCAAGATTAGCTTGGTTAGCAGCTGTTTGCTGTGCCGCATTGCCAGCTTGACCGTAAAGATTGGCTTGAGCTTGCCCAGCCTGTTGTGCTGATTGCCCTGCCTGACCTAGTATATTAGCTTGGGCTTGAGCACCTTGCTGCGCTGCATTCCCAGCTTGACCGTAAAGATTGGCTTGTTGTCCTGCCAATTGTTGTTGTAGCGACGCGCCTTGACCCATCAATGAAGCTTGAGCTTGAGCCGCACCTAGCCTGTTATTGGCACTTGCAATGCTGGCTTGGGTTGACATCTGAGCATTTTGACCAGCCAATTGACCCTCTTGCTGCCCAGCTTGACTCAAGAATTGTCCAGATTGCCCAGCGGCTTGTAAGCCCTGATTAGATAACGCGCCTAAGTTTTGTATTTGTTGCTGTACTTGTTGGTTAGCCTGAGCTTGTCCAAGTTGTTGTAGTTCAGTTTGGAATTGACCCGAACCCAGCCCGCCACTCGCTGCAGCTTGGTTGGCTAAGGCTTCTTGACCTCTTTTGTTTAAGAGGTCTTGCATGGGGTTATTAATCAATGCTCGGTCAAACGCTTCCTGACCCTGAGCACCACTTAAAGCACCTTGTAAGTTTTGAGCACGTAAACCCTCACCAGTGAATTGGTTAACGCCTTGTGATGCTTGGTTGAACATGTCGCGCCCTGTCAAAGTGTTCGCTTGAGCTGCAGACGCACCATAATTGCCGCCAAGCATACCCACGCCTGCGCCAATCATGCTTTGAGCTTGCTGGCCACCTTGACCCAATACATTTTGACCTTGACCATACTGACCTTGAGCCTGCTGTGCGCCTTGTCCTATTGTACCGAAACCCTGACTGTATCTATTCTGTGCAGTATTTGCACCCTGGCCGATAGCATCCTGCCCTTGGTTAAACATGCCTTGAGCTTGCTGCCCACCTTGTCCGAGCATACTCATACCCTGACCAAACATGTTTTGAGCACCCTGGCCAGCTTGATTAAGAAATTGTTGTCCCTGACCAAGTTGACCTTGAGCTTGTTGATATCCCCCCGCGAGAGCTTGACGCCCTAAGTCAAACTGACCTTGGCCGATTTGATTGCCAGATTGCAATGACTGTAAAGCCGCATTTGTACCGGCTTGTTGAGCACCCATTGAACCTTGTAACCCAGCCTGCAAAGCTGCCTCACTACCAGCTAAACCATATTGCTGTTGAGGTGCGCTAAGTTGGCTATTGTGGTCTTGTGGTGCCATAGGCTGCTGTTGTTGAGCCTGCCCGTTAGACCGGTTTATAGTCGTCTGTATCTGCTCTGGACTCATGCCCTGCTGTTGTAGACTTTCGATAGCGGCTCTGTCCGTAGACATATCGTACCCGCCGCCTAACTGTTGTATGGCCTGCTGTGCACCATATGACATTTGCTCTGGTTGGCGCATCATGTTTTGGATTGGCGGCGGCGATTTAAATCCACCAAGAGTAGGCCGCATCATGTTGGCGTCGTTGCTCATGCCAGCTTGCATAGGTTGCTGCATCATCGACTGGCGACCCATAAAGCCTCTGCTGTTTCTAATTGGTAACGCCATTATCTATACCTCATTAAATTTTTTCTACCGAAACCGCCGCCAAGCATATTAGCCTGATTGTTTTGAGGGCCATAAATAGTTCCGACTGGTGGAGTATTAACCGCCCAAGGTGAAGGTGGATTTTGAGCTGTGGCGTTTTGTATTTCTTCGTCCGTCATGCCGTAATTAGGATTAAACGGGTCGGGAGCCTCAAATTGTTGATTTTGCATAAAGCTGAAATCCGGCTGTTGTAACTGTGTTGGCTGGAATTGATTATAATCAACCTGTCCACCTAAGATAGCGTTTTGAAACTGAGGCATACCCGCTGCAATCTGTCGCTGTGCTGCAACATTACCTTGCTGGAAGATATTGGCTTGCTGCGGGGCAGATTGCCCAAATATATCAGCCGCGCCTTTGTAGCCTGTCGATAACGCATCTTGCGAAGCTGGGAACAACTTAAACAAGTCCGCCCTAGCTTCCGAAGATGCGCGTCGAGTTTCGCCCGCCGCCGTGTCTGATGCGTGCTTACTTGCGGATGCGGCTTTCTTTGACGCATTTCTGCTTGATACCGCACCGACCACTGCTGCGCCTGCAATTGCTGCTCCAACACCCATAACTGAACCCTCTTAATCTATTATTAAAATGAATATGAAAAACGGGTTAAATCGTCTTTCCACATATCCATTACTATGCCTTTTGATTTATCTGTGTAATAACTTTTATAGTCACTATGCTCGGTGCTATTCAGCTTTTGTAAATCACCAATACTGAAAGAAAGCCCGTTGTCGCGAATAAATTTAGTGACGTCATCTTTTAAATTCTCAAATCTACACACGGTAACATTGTCACTACCTTTCATGTAATCACACTGAGTTTTTGCATGAAAAAAGTTAGGGTCATCACTTGCTTTATAAAACCCTTCCACAAACTCATCGAATGAATCCAGAGATATGTCGTACAGTGAACCCAAGTTATACTTTTTAGCAAAGAAGAACATCGACACCATTCTATCAAATGGGTTACGAACTACCGCCAATAAAGGCAATAACGCAACGCAATCACCTAGTAATCCTTTAGCCTCTTGCAACGTGCAATGAGACGGCTCAAATACACTTAAATATTTATCATTGTTTGCGTCTAGGTATTCATTTCTTATGGTATTAGAAGCGCCAAAAAATGAATATATAGACGTGCTGGCATTCTTTGGAATACGTAAAAACGTCATAACCTTCTTCATACTGTTATCGTGAATATAGACATATCGTTCATCTTTCCGTGTTTCTTCCATACGCTAGGAATAACGCCAACCTCTTTAAACCCAAGTGATAACACAAAATATCTCACGTTCTTACAGAATACTGGAACATTTGTGTGAAGTGTTTTACTTGGCATATTCCGGTTACACCATTCTATCACTGCCACGCCAGCTCGCTTACCATGCTTTCTATGTTCTTTTAATATGTGAATATGAATATCATAACATTCGCTGTATATCGGCCTTAACAACAACACGCCAATAAGGATTGTGCCTTCATAAATACCAAGCCAATAATGATTGATAACATCTACTTTTAAATCTTCAATGGTTGCGCCTTCCTCAGTGATTGCGTCGAATATATGTTCATCAGTTAAAATGTCTAGGCATTTTTTGACGTCAAATATTCTTTCCACCATCAAACTAAAATCCAACCATTTGAATCATCACCAGCACCATCGGCGTTATCTCGCTTGATGTAGAGTATTGCGCCAGTTGCCCCCGCATCATCCATATAAACTGACCCTTGCAAAGCTGGAACTGCACCCTCTGGGCTACCCGTTCCTATAATTAAAGACCTTTGTGTTATTGTACTAAAAAACTCCCTACTCTGCACTGTTAAGCTACCATCTGGCTCAACAATGGGTCGGTCAAGGCTAATACTAGAAACTTTAGTTACCACGCTGTCCGCCTTTCACCCTAGCTTCAAGCTTAATGAACTCAGATTCAACGCCGTCTGACATGGTGAACCTAATTAGTGCCTCTCTTGGGAATCGGCCTAGTCTGTTCCAAACTGTACGCGCGTTATACTTACCAACTGCGCCGATACACCGGCTAGTCTCATCGTCAAATCCTTCACCTGTCTTTGATGTTGACATTCTGATTTTCGGCTCAGGTATCTCAAGTGTACCAACACCACCTTTAAATGTAGGCTCAAGCTCGCTTATTGAGATTGCGTTGCCCTGATTGGTAAGAGGTTGGATCACACACGTTCGTAATATCCCGTTACCGTACTCTGTATAAGTGAATGGGCTGATATCACCGATACGCCCATCCCTTGAGTCGCCGCATAGTAGATACCCATCAACAAACGCGACTGAGTTAACACGCCATCTGATTGTCTGTGTAAACCCTTTATCATCCAACACCTGACTGGTTCTTTCGTTCCACTTGCCGGTAACGGTATTGAACTCAAGCGTTAACGTAGGGAATGAAAAGCCGATAAAATACGCGCCATTTTGAGCAAACGCATAACTAAACGCACTCTCGATATCTGAGGCTGAAAAGCCTTGTAGTATCTTATCAATGGTGGTGGTTGACGCCTTCTGTGCTTGGTTGCCTGATAGTATCCATATAGCTGGACTTTCGTTAGTGCCCGCACCAATCCACATAAAGCTGTTATTGGTGCTTACCATGCTAAATGGTGCTGACACGCCTTTATCTATGAAAAAGCCTGTGCGCTGGTACACTGAACCGTTAAACGTAAATTCTTCAATGGTTTCACTACCGCCAATATAAACACGGTTATTGTTGGTATGAATCGCCGTGATGATGTCGGGGTCTGACTCTGCTGAGTAGACGTCTAACGCGCTCCAATTAGTGCCGTCGTTAGCTGATGACCGGATAAACTTCTTAGTATCAGTAGTCACAACAAAGAATGAGCTATTGAATCTGACGTGCTGAGGCGCACCGTTAGCGGTAAAGCTAGGGTCTGTTATTTGCACAAATGGTGTCCCACTTGACTCATCAATAATGTAACCGTTGCCACCTGGAACAAGCACCATCAACTGCTTACCATTATCCGCCATACTGACACGAGAATCACCAGGTATTGCACCAAGTGCAACTGGCGTAAATGATACAACTCCCTCCTCATCAAACGCGATGGTGATGGATACAAGCGTCTCACCGTTTAAAAAGTAAGCAACCCCAGCTTTGACGTGTGAGCCACGGTTAACCTGTTGTATCTCGCCCGTTGTTGTGCGCTGAGTTATTCCCGCGCAGCCCCGTAATGAGACTGGTGATACATCGCCCTGACTCTGACTGACCTGACGATACCAGTTGATACATTCCTGCTCTGATATCTCTAGCGTTTCAGACTCATAAAAGCCGTCTAGTGGTAAGGTTACTCTAGGCATTATCTGGCCTCTATTGTGAAATAGCTGTCCAGTTCTGCAGTAATATCGGCTGTGCTTGTGTCATTAGCAACTTGCAATTTAATGTAGTCGTTTTGGTTAAGCGTTATGTTGTCTGAAAGCGCAAAATAAGCCACGCTACGGCCACCCTGAAGGTTGTTTACAACTCGCCTAATCTCTCCAGCGTCTTCAAATGCGGCTGTCGCTGCTCTGTATATAACAATTTTTAATTCGACCTCATCGTTAGCCGCTGACGATAAAACGAATTGACTGCTAACCTTGTACTCCGCTGGGGATACACCCAGGTTTCTAAGCTGCCCATTCGCTGGTGAGTCAAAGTGTTGCAAATCGGATGCAGTAAACGTACCCGCTAAATCAACAAATACGCTTTGAGTCGTTATTGTTGTCAATACTTCTGTTGATACCTTAGCTTGACCACCTACAAACGTATTGTAAACGCCGATATTACCTGACCATGCTGAAACTAAGGCGCTTGGAGCTATATTTGGGGTTAAGTTAGTATCTGCTGCGTTAAAAACGCCAGCCCTTGTGACTATGGCATCAGTTAACTGTAGCGTTGAAGGGTTAACAAAGTTAGCTTCTGCAAAATCAATTAGTGAAGCACTGGCTGGTAAGTCAACATTCATATTCATTCTAAACCTAGAACTCATTAAGAAGCCTGCTCCTGCAGCAAACAAGCTGTATGCTCCGTCAGCAAGATTTCTGACTATTGACGTATCAATGAAGTAGCCGCCCACCCAAGTTCCCGCAAGGGTTAGCTGTGGCTTACCACCGAAACGACCAGTTCCCACTTCCAAACCTTGTCTGTAGTTGGTTATTGTTCCGAGCGATTCACAATCGTTATAGTTAATGCGGGAGAACTCAAACGCATTAAAGCCTGTTGCACTTGCTATATTGTAAACTTGCGATGTTGCGCCCGTCACTTCAATCGCGTAATCCCTGCCGATGATATTGCCTGACCCACCAACTGGCGAGATAAACATAGTGTAACCCACAACGCTCGACGTTAACTTTGAAGTGTCGAAGTTATACCCTGTTAGGTTTAGGCCACCGGCTGGTACTGTTATTTGCTGCGCTGCCATGTTGATAATGCCGTCAATAAAATACTCTTTTGTACTGTCAAGTGTACCCGACAAGTCACTGGCCTGAGTCACAACAACACGATTAGATAAACCAGTTGCAGGGTCAATGGTGTTTGAAACTGTAATGGCATTATCAGCTTTAATGAGCGATATACCTTGACCAGCTACAAACGAACTAAGAACAGGAACATTAGCGGCTACATCATCAATGATAGCCGTACCTGTAACGTCTTGGGTTACATTCAGCTTGATGTTGATTCCATTCTCTGCTGAGATGGTGGCGGATATGCCCGACCCGCTTTCGATGTTTCTGAAATTGTTAACGCCAGCTTGTGGCTGCTCCAATACTGGCGCACCGAACGTGTTACCAATCTGGTTTAGGTTGGTCAATCCGCTCATGGCATTAAACAAGCCATCATATGAGAAATTCACGTTAGTGTTTGCGCGTAAGCCTGTTACTAAGTCACCCGAGGTGAATGTCACCTGAGTTGATAATTGACTCTCTTTTTTACTCGCCATTGCTGTTACTCTCTAAAAGGATGGAACCGCCGCGCTCTGTCAATAGCTCATCATCTGGGCATGGGTAGAACTTGTCAGTATTAAATGTGTTTTCCTGCTCATTGCCACTGCCAATCGGTAATGTACAAGGGTGGAACGCTGGAAGTACGGCAACTGCTATGCGTCTAATCTCTTGCAAGCCAGCGCGAGCTGACTGCATTAGTTCAGCTGTCAATGGCATATCATAAGTTGCAAGTAACCGCTTTGCTAGGTTGAATATTACGCCTTCAAGCGCACCATCTGGGATAGTTACAAGGTCATCTGGATTAACCACGACAGTATAGCCCAACCCGTTGTATGGCGTTGTTGCCATCATACGGTTTAGGTATCGCTTAGATGTTTGGAAGTCTACGGCTTCAATCGGTTGCTCGGACTGCTGAACAAGAATCTCTTGCAATGCGTCATTGATAACGCTTTTCGCCGTTTCCATTAGTTAGCCTTTTTGATTGGTTTCTTTGTTGCTGGTTTGTTTTTTGTCCAGCCGATAGATAGGGCGTGTTTCAGTGAGTTGTCATTAACCGTTACTTCTGTGCCGTCTTTCTTGTAAAGCTTGTTCATGGTGTCACCTCAATTAATAACCTTAATAGCAGCCCCTCAGTGAAGGGCTACGATAAGACTACTAGTTAAGAGTTACCGAAACCTTTACCAGCGAAGAACGGGTTCATTACGCCGTAAGCTGGACGGAAATCAATACGCACTTTCTGACTGTTCTCAAGGAAGTTAGACCCTTTACTTACACGTAACTGTAAACCATCTTCGGTTGTAGCCACTGTGTCAGTAGAGTGTAATTTCTTGATTGGTACAGACGCACATGTAAATGCTTGTTTGTGCCAGAACAGGTTAGGTTGAATAATCGTACTAGCCGCGCCGCCAAGAGTGATGACATCGCCAGCCGTGATTGCAGAGTCAACAGTATTGTACTGGCCGCTAGCTTCAAAGATTGCTGGACCTGTAACAGTCAAGTTGCCTGCGCCTGAGCCGTTTAGTGTAACCGGTTCAGTTACAGTAGCAGACCAAACGATTGGTGCGCCTGTCTCATCAAGTACAACTTCACGAGTTGACATATTCAAGCGGTAGCGACCAGTGATGGTAACTGTTTCGCCTGCAGC
>Ga0255055_10003691_pt1 | contig 10259 bp, 6 predicted proteins | sample JV7_2_27_MG_FD_188633 | JGI IMG/M metagenome (GOLD analysis project Ga0255055, IMG submission 188633) | Seawater microbial communities from Jervis Inlet, British Columbia, Canada - JV7_2_27 | ecosystem: Environmental > Aquatic > Marine > Inlet | place: Canada: British Columbia | collected... | reverse complement strand
TATGTGGAGGACAAGATGCATACCTTTAGAGTTTTATTTGCTATTCTGTTTACCCTTTTATGCACACCCACCTTATATGCTGCTGGAACCTATTATATCGGCAGAGATGAAGCAGGGATATATTTTCAAACAGATCAAGATGGAGGCTGGTATATTGACAAAGAAGATCTAAAATATTTCGAAATAGGTGAAAAAGGAACTTATTCCATAAAGACAGATCGAAACGGAACCTATATCATAACCAATAAACAAAGAAAATTTTATATCGATCTCGAAGCGAAAAAGGAATTAGAACAGAAAACCACTGATTTCAACAGGCGGCAGCAAAAGGCGCACAGCCACAGAGAAACAAAGGTTATAATAAAGGGCAATCAGGTATTGGTACCCGTCATTGTAAGCTATCGCGGCAAAGAAACTGAAGCGGTGTTACTATTGGATACAGGTGCTTCAATCATGGCGCTGCATGGGGAAATTGCCGATCAATTAGACATAAAACAAACACAAAAAGCTAAATTCATGGTTGTCGGCGGAGAAACTATCTCAACTCATGTAGCAAAATTAAATTACGTTAAAGTGGGTCCATTTAAAAAAGAAAACATCTATGCCGGCATCATCGAGCACAGAGGCCCTTCTGTCGTTCACCAGGGCCTTCTGGGAATGAATTTTTTGCGGGATCTTGATTATAAGATAGACTTCAAAAAACAGGTGATCCGGTGGAACCCGTAAAATTTGGACTTACAATCGGCAGTTTGTTTTTTGCTCGGGGTCGGCCAAATTAAGTCTTTGCTGACATTCAACCGCCGGATGACTCTGGCGTTCGCGGGGCGGCCGCTGCTCTGGAGGAGTTTTTGGCGTTCGTCATGGTCTTTGTAAAGTAGAGCGTCACAGCCCGTTTCAAATTGGCTTTGTTAACCTCCATAGGTAGCCCCTCGTACCCACTGATGGCGACAATTATGTCGATGATATCTCTTGGATAGCAGGCCCGAAGCACTTTCGCCCCGTAATGCAAACATAGCTTGCGAAGGAACTCGGCGCTATCCGGCTCACAGGGGTAATTTCCCTCGGTGACAAGGCGATTGAAAATTTCATCGAAGACCTGGGAATTAGCTGTTTCCATATGAATCTTGTTTTGGATGCGCCGCAGGAAGGCTTCATCCGCAAGATCGTTGGGATCGAGATTGGTGGAAAAAACAACAATCATTTCAAAAGGAATTTGGAACTTAACGCCGTAACGCAGCGTCAAATAATCCACTCGGCGATCCAGCGATACAATCCAGCGATTCAACAAATATTGGGGTGAAAGAATCTGACGACCGAAGTCGTCGATAACGAGCATGCCGTTGTTGGCTCTCATCTGCAAAGGCGCCGCATAAACCTGGGTGCTCTCTTCCAGCTGGAGTTCCAGCATTTTCGGCTCCAGCTCGCCTCCGACTAAAATGCAGGGGCGACGACATAAAACCCAGCGCGGATCAATCCCAGACACATTCGTATCGATTTTTTCATGGACGCCGGGGTCATACATCACGATAATTTGTCCGTCAAATTCCACGGCATACGGAATCAGAACTGCATCCCGATAGATTCTGGCCAGGCGCCTGACGACGCCGGTCTTGCCGTTTCCCGTCGGTCCGTACAGAAAAATAGAATTCTGGGAAATGAGGGCAGGCCCTAATTGATCCAGAAACCCGTCGGTCAGCACAAGGTCCGAAAGTGATTTTTTCAGAAAAGATTTATCTATGTGGAGCTTTGCGACTTGAGCTCTGACGGCTGCAAAGTAATTTTTAACCGATACCGGTGCCGGCCCTGTATAATGACAAATATTGAAACGATTGAAAGCATATTCCTGACCGGCTCCGGATAGTGTGAAAGCATAATCGTTACCCTCCATACCTGTCACTTCAACAGTTCTGTCCCTGCCCATATCATCGACCACGAGAATGTGATCAACCACATTTTTGCGGCTTTCATGGAACGTCCGCTCGACCGTTTTCTCGGCTGGATAAGCAGGTAAGACAAGGATGTTTTTTCGTCATGAATCATACTGGGAAACTGTCGAAAAACCATAAATCGCTGATTTTGGTGCTCATAACCACTTGATTTTATTACATACGAATTTGACAAAAATGAAGGAATTATACTTTTTCGACAGTCTCTGGGAGCATCCGCAAATGTCGCGGGTGTTACTCATCTAGTTACGTCCGGTAATGACATTACTGGCCCGCGCTAGTAAAAGCTGGTACAATCCGGTGGCAGCTATGACAACAGTGAAAATTTGAAACCTTATGAATAGCGCCATGTGTTGCGAGACCCAGGGCGCAAGATAAAGCAAGACTATTAGCCCACGGAACGCGGGCGTCGGTACCGCAGCAGTGTCGCGTGAATAACGGTAGAGGACATTGGCTGTCAGTAGAATTGCTACCACCACGAGGATTGTATCGTAGATTGCAAAGTGCAGATTGAAGATAGCGGTCCAGGTAAGGGTGCAGGCCCAGACTAAATCCCGGCGGTCTTCATCAAATCGGTTGAATTTCCACCATACATCGATGAGGAAAGGAATCGAGACCAAAACTGCAATGAAAATGATCACCCATGTGAATGGTGTAACACCCCCTAATAGGAGACGGAAAAAAGAAATGATGTCTACGTATTTAAAAGTTCGAAAAACCTCTGCAACATTCCAGGATGTGTGCGAGATTCGCAACAAAATCTTCATGTAGTCAGTGCAAGGCTGCCAACCTAATGCCAGCAAGGAGACTCCGGCCAGGAACACACCACTTATTACAACTCCTAGCAGCGTCTTGGCTCTCCGGGCAACGAGAAGCATTGGCAGGATGAGCAATAAAAAGGTTGGCTTGTAGAGACAGAACCCAAAGGCCATTCCAGATTCAGTAAGCCTTCCCAGACGTTCAAAGTGCAGGGCCAGGGCAATGGCAAAGAAGCCAAAGGCCGACGAATTACCACCAATCAGGCACTCCACAAGGAATGGCTCAAATGATAGTGCCAATAAAAGCCCAATCTTTGATGCATTAGAGGGTATGGCATAGAGGGTTTTCTGAATCAACATGAAGCCCGCAACGTATAAAGAGGTTGAAACCGCAACCCATGCTAGATAAGATGATATGTAAGGCAAGAGCGAAAACGGTCGGAAAAGGAGTGCGAAAAAGGGTGGATTAATAAAGGGCAATTCCTCCTTGGCTGGAATGTCCGTGAATAGAGAATGGAGGAGCTTGCTCTGAAGACCGAAGTCGTAAAGTCGATCAGAGGGGTATTCATTTAGGATGGTTCCGGCGATATAGAAGGTTGAGTAATCACCGCCCGCATAGGAACCATAAATAGTGCGTCCTCCTTTTGAGGTCCAGCAAGCAATCGCCAGGTTCAAGAGTCCCATGACAAGGAAGGTGATGGCGACAAAACGGATTACCGTTAGGTTCAGGTATCTTTCGAGGAAAGCTGAAACGAGTTGACGCATGCCTCGCGACACAGATGGAGAACGTCCCGCCAAAGTTATCTCCCAGAAGCAACAGACAAAGTTATTTTCCAATTCGAGCGAAGATACAGTTATAAAAACTGATCTACTCCGAATAATTTTACCGCTTTTTAAGTTAGAATCGAAACAATTTCTGGGATACTTCGTATAAACCAAGGTTGTCGAAGATCCAAGGGCAGCAAGGCTCAAGAGCAAGCATGCCGATAATTAAGACTGCTGGGCGGCCATGTCGTGTTATATTCCTGACGATAATGCTAAATGACGATTTGCGCTTCCTTAATCAAAATAACCGTTAAATATGATCACGTTTTTGTCCCGCACGTCATCGATAATCTTGTGCTCAATCTCTTTCAACTTTGGAGTTCCCACAAAGTTGACACTTATGATAACCGGATAACTATCATTTTATCATTAGTTCTTTTACTAACAAGTTCGTTGCATATGATTGTGGGAGTCTGCGGTGTATACCATGACGATGAGATCTATGTAAGAACTGCCAAAGCACTGGCTCAAGGCCAAGGATATAGGCTAATTAACTATCCGGGATCGCCAAAACAAACCAAATCTCCCATCCTGTTCCCAGCTCTGTTAATAGTCGTCTGGAAATTGTAGCCCTCATTCCCCTAAATACTTGCTGCAATACAGAATCTAACCCTATTGATGGCTGTAGCGGCCATTATGTTACTACTGGATAGATGAGCTTCAACCATGCTGCTGTATGCTGTAGTTGCCGATCAATTAAACATAACCCCAGACCAGAAGGCGAAATTTCTTGTCGTGGGCGGAGAAACGATTTCAACTTATGTTACAAAATTAAATTACCTTAAAGTGGGGCCATTTAAAAAGAAAACATCTATGCCGGCACCATCGACCACCGTGGATCTTCCGTCGTTCATCAGGGCCTTTTAGGCATGAATTTTTTAAAGAATCTCGAATATCGAATAGATTTTAAAAAACAGGTTTTAGTTTTGAAACAATAAATTTGTGGTTTTGGGATAATGAAATTGGTTTTTGGCTGTAGGAGTCTAAGCATCTAATTTTCCCTTCACTAAGAGGACCGTTGAAAGAGAGCGCGGCATAATTTTGGCATCAAGCCATGCTAATCCCATAAATATCAGATTACCAGTCTTAAAGAACTTAGTTAAGATAATACTAAATGTAGAGCTCGAAGGCATAACGGTTAAATCTAAATTAAATTTTTGAAAAATAGAAAATCCATAAACAAGTAAATTCATCATTATTTTTTCTAGCGGACCCAATACCTTTTGAAAATAGATAAGTCTCAAACCAGCCTTTTTGAACAGATCTCTTATCTCATAAATTTCATAGCGGCGGAAATGTTTTACGAAGCGATCATCATTGGAGAAGTAAAATTTTCGATGGGGAAATGTAGCAATGAAACATCCCGTTGGAACCATAACCCTTGATATCTCCCTGATTGCCATTAAATCGTCTTGAATGTGCTCTAGCACCTCTGAGCAAACAGCATGAGAAAAAATTTTGGCCTTAAAAGGTAGTTCCGTGCCATTTGCAACGACATATCGTCCTTTTCTTTGAATCCGTTTAAGAATTTGTAAAGCGTTATGGGATACATCTGTATATATTATTCGATTGGTCCGGGTTACTACCGGTGAAATGCCACTTCCAATTTCTAAAATTAAATCAAGCTCTTCTTCATGAAGATTTTTCTCAACTGCTTTTTTCCGAAGGAGATAATTGTAAAGATAATTCTTCAGAAGAATATATCGATCGTCTTTAAAAAAGTCTTCAAAACAGATAGGTTCAGAATGATTCAAGGATAAGATCCTTTGATAATTTTAGGATGCTTGAACGAATTAAGTACCGTGTTTTTAGAAAATACTACCATGATGGCTTTAAACATCGTAAGGAAACAATCTTGAAGTTATAAGATGAAATTTTGCCAGACGATATTTCAAAGCGGTGAGCAGACATCCAACCCCATAATTTATACTTCGGACAAAATTAATGGAAGATGCATCTGTAAAATATTTTGTTGGACAAGTTACCTCTGCAATCATGTACCCAAACCAAAGAATCTGTGCGAGCATTTGGTTGTCGAATAAAAAATCATCCGAATTAGCTTCAAGCGGTAACCGCTCGAGCAATTCACGAGAAAAGGCCCTATAGCCCGTATGGTATTCAGAAAGCTTTGCCCCAAGAGCTACATTTTCAATGAATGTCAAAAACCGGTTCGCAATATATCTCCAAAGGGGCATTCCTCCTTGTAGAGCATACCCTCCAAGAATTCTTGAGCCTAATACACATTGATACAACCCATTGGCAATCAGCGATCCCATTGCAGGTATTAACTTAGGGGTATACTGATAATCCGGGTGGACCATAATGATAATATCTCCCCCTTTATCCATGGCCAGCTTGTAACACGATTTTTGATTAGCCCCGTAGCCACGATTTCTATCATGAGTGTAAACGAAAGTATTGGGCAAGGAGTTAGCTATGGACAAGGTTTCATCATGGCTCCCATCATCAACCAAAATCACAAGATCAACAATTTCCTCGGCTGTTACTTCTTCGTAAGTCTTGCGTAAAGTCTTGGCTGCGTTATACGCTGGCATGACGACGATAATTTTTTTTCCTTTTAACAAATCAGCCCCCAGTAATTTATCACTTCGGTGTCTTTTTTAGAGCAAGAGCCTTTTCAAGATTAATATTTGCGGCATCAAACTCAGATTTTATTCGTAATGCCTCATAATAATGGTCGACGGCTTCTTTGAATTTTCCCTGCGCTGCGAGTGCATTCCCCATATTTCTGTATCCTGTCTCATAATCTGGCTTTGCTCGCAATGCTGCCGAATAGTGTTCGATAGCTTTCGTGATCTCTCCCTGTTCCTGGTAAGTATTACCAAGTTTATTATGCGCTACGTGATTATCATAAGCAACGTTTATGGCGCGTTCGTAAAGCGTTATGCTGTTGGTCCAATATTTGATCTGAAACCAGGTCGTTATTGTAAAATATGAAAGAACTGCTATTCCTATTGGAACGAGCCATAATCTTTTATTACGCCATTTTGAAAATAATTGAGGCACACCCCAAGCGAAAATAATAAAAATACCAATTAACGGCACGTACGTGTAACGGTCTGCAAGGGTCTGTTCCCCAACTTGAACCAATCCAATTGCAGGAACTTAAGATTAAAGCAAGGCCCAAAATAGACTCAAAGGTAAGTGGGGCTTCTCCTCCGGAAGTAAGCAATCTTGCATATTCCACAAACATAATTGCCTCCCTTTATTTATTGGATAAAAGAACCCAACCAGGACAAACCCGAGCCAAAAAGGATCTATTCATCAAGAAAGCATCCCATTTAGATAATTATCAATTCATTATCTTGGTTTTTGTTTTTCCGGCCACAGCTGCTGCTGTCAAGTTTGGGAATGCTTCTTGGCGTTTGTCATGGTCTTTGTAAAGTAGAGCGTCACGGCCCGTTTCAAATTGGCTTTGTTAACCTCCATAGGTAGCCCCTCGTACCCGCTGAAGGCGACAAGTATGTCGATGATATCTCTGGGATAGCAGGCCCGAAGCACTTTCGCCCCGAAATGCAAACATAGCTTTCGAAGGAACTCGGCACTATCCGGCTCACAGGAGAAATCGCACGCCTGCCGGCAGAGTTATTCCTTTGGCGGCGCTTGGGGTCTCGTAAAATACAGCTTTACGGCCCGCTTCAGGCTTTCCCTGTTGATTTCTATCGATTGGGTCTCGTAGGATCCGATTGAAGCAATGATGTCGACAATATCCGACGGATAACAGGCCCTCAGTTCTTTAGGCCCTAAATGCAGACAGAGTTTTCGCAGCATCTCACCGCTTCCAGGCTCACAGGGCAAGCTCCTTTCGGAAACCACGCGCTGAAATATTTTATCAAATACCTGAGCGCCCACCGCTTCGACATAAATTTTGTTCTGGATACGCCGCAGAAACGCCTCGTCCGCAAGATCGTTGGGATCGAGATTCGTAGAAAAAACGACCGTCATTTCAAACGGGATCTGAAATTTCAGACCATAGCGTAAGGTTAGATAATCCACACGTCGGTCCAGCGGAACGATCCAGCGATTCAGCAGGTAGCGTGGTGAAAGAATCTGACGCCCGAAGTCGTCGATGATAAGAAGGCCGTTATTGGCTTTCATCTGCAGCGGAGCGGCATAAACCCTCGTGCTTTCTTCGAGTTGCAGCTCCAGCATATTCGGTTCCAACTCCCCGCCTACGATAATAGAAGGTCGGCGGCACACCACCCAGCGGCGGTCCAAACCTGTGGGGTCTATATCGAATTTTTCATGAACCGCGGGATCAAACAGGACAATGATCTGGCCGTCGACCTCCACGGCATGGGGAATCAGAACAGGATCCTTGTGGATTTTGAACAATCGGCTGACGACGCTGGTTTTACCATTGCCGGTCGGTCCGTAAAGAAAAATAGATTTCTGGGAGGCAAGCGCCGGTCCAAGCTGATCCATAAATTTGTCGGTAAGGACCAGCTCTGAAAGGGTTTTTTCCAATAACTGACGGTTAACTTTTAACTCGACCACCTGAGCCCGAACAGCTTCGTTGTAAATTTTCATGGACACCGGTGCCGGCCCGGAATAATGGCTGACCGTGAAGCGCTTTCCGGCGGTCTCCATCCCGATTCCGGACAGCGTAAACGTGTAATCGTTACCTTCCATCCCCGTGACTTCGAAAAGCTTTTTTTGTCGCAATTGCTGAAACAATTCGTGCAGCAAGGGAAAGGAAAGCTTCAGAGCCTTGCTTAAGTCGCGAATGCAACTGGAACCTTTGGTGTAAAGGTAGCGAAGCATCAGGTCTTCTACAAGGGAGCGCGGGATATCTAGGTCTTGCAACCTTTCAGGCGCTTCCGGTTTGTAGACCAAGTCCACTTCTGCCGGGTTTTCAGTTGCCACAGTTTCCATAGATGACCTCCAAAAATGAACGAACAAAAAACAAAGATTCTTCTGTATATCCTTTAATTGCTATTCAACTCAACAAATTTATTATCTTGCACTTGAAGAAGATAAAGCTTTTTAACCGCATCCCCGTTTTCTTTAAATGAAGTAAGCCCGGTGACACCCTCAAAATTGCGAAGATTCTGCAGTTCATTCTTTAGGTCTTTTCTTGACTCAACTCGTGGGTTGCTGGCCGCCTGGAAAGCGATCATGGCTGCGTCATACGCCAGCGCTTCGATAAAACCGGGACTTTGACCGTAGAATTCTTCAAAACTCATAATAAATTCCTTAACATTCTTTTTAGAATCTTCGGCATAAAAAACATCAGCCATTATGGCTTCTTGGATATATTCGCGTGCCATCTGGATTAATTTATCGGAATGCCAGAGATTGGTGCCCAAAAGAAGCACGTCATCGATGTCGTAAAATGCAAGTTGCGGCGCAATTAGCGCGATTTTTTCCGGGACATCCGGTATGAAAATCGCATCAAAATCAACAATTACCTCCGATTTTATATGTCTATTTTTTCCACGAAAGCCGCTCTGTTGACTGTAGTTAGCAACCTTATCCTGATTATCGTTGAAAGTTTTTGATAGTTTCTTTATTTGAGCTGCAAAATCTGTCTGGTCAGGTTTATACGATTCAATGGCGGCCACTGTGGCACCATAATCCAAAACCTTATCCCTGAACAGTTTCATAAAAGTATCGCCATAATGGTCTTCAGGGTAGAGGACGGCAAAACGCCCCAGCCCAAGCTGATCAATCGCATAAGGCACAATTGCATCAATTTGCATCTGGGGAGTCAGAAAAATTCTGAAAACATAGTCACCTAATTCAGGGATTCCCGGCTTCTGCGTCAGCGTGATAATGGGAACCTCTTTAATCTGTGCTTCTTGTGCTGCATATTCAGCGGTTATAATGGGACCGATGATGATTGCGACCCGATTCTCAGCTAATTGCCTGAATGATTGAATCGAAATTTCCGGCACAGATCCGGTGTCTTTAACAATCATCTCGAAAGCAGGTTGATTGCTTTGGGAGTTGAATTGATCAAGCGCAAACTGAAAACCCCTTAAGGCGCGGCTGCCAAATGTTTCGTAAGGACCACTGAGCGGTAGCAGCCCTCCAATCAGCCGGCGCTTGAAAGCAAATTTTTGATTAATTTCCTCAATTAAGTTTTTGGCCTGGTTGGCCTTTTCATGGTCAGGAAAATTTTCGATAAATTCGGAAAATATTTTTGAAGCTTCTTTATAATTCTGATTTTCATATCTGTTAACTCCCAGCTGGTAAAGAAGATAGCTCCTGAGAAACTCATCATCCAATCTCATTAAAAGCGATAATGTGTCTTCGGTACTCAACTGGCTGACAACCGTTTTGAGCTTGAAAAGAATATTCTTTTCTTCCGGAGAGCGGGCTTTCTGATAGGCAATACGATAAAAGAAAATGGCATCCCTTGGAGAACCAAGAGACATATATGTATCACCCAGTATTGCGTATGTGCGGAATAGGTGCGTTTTAGAATCAGTTTTTTCGATAATTTCTGAGGCCTGCAGAATGACTTCTTTGAATTTACCTTCATTGTAAAGCGCAACCAAAATCTCTACCATGGCATCAACCACAAAGGGGCTGTCCGGATGTTCTGCAATCAGCCGCCGATAGGCCATTAGTTTGGCATCATGATTTTTCTGCTCTGAATAAATGGTGGCGGCTCGCATTAATGCGAGATCGGCCTTAGAACCATTTGGATAAAGGTCCAAATATTGCTTAAAGGTCTTTAATGCATTCTCATGTGAATTTGCCT
>Ga0255055_10003690_pt1 | contig 10260 bp, 13 predicted proteins | sample JV7_2_27_MG_FD_188633 | JGI IMG/M metagenome (GOLD analysis project Ga0255055, IMG submission 188633) | Seawater microbial communities from Jervis Inlet, British Columbia, Canada - JV7_2_27 | ecosystem: Environmental > Aquatic > Marine > Inlet | place: Canada: British Columbia | collected... | reverse complement strand
GATAAAAAGATATAAAATGATAAAACAATTGAAGTACGGTTAATTCACGAAAAGACGAAAGGCGTAGGATTATGGACATCATGATATTTACCAGCAGCCCGAACACAAACGGGCTCACCGCTTCCTGCGGGGAAAAGGCAAGGATAGGGACTGAAAAGGCCGGGGCCGATGTGCAGATGGTCGACCTGAATGAAAAGAACATCCGTCATTGTCAGGCTTGCGAACAGGGATGGGGTATCTGCAGGACTGAGAATCGCTGTATCATTGAAGATGACGATTTCAATAAGATCCATCAGTCAATGGCTGACATGGATGGTTTTATCATAATCTCCCCGGTATACTGGTGGGATATGAGTGAATCAGCCAAGGTATTTTTCGACCGGCTGCGTCGTTGTGAAGCCTTTAACAAGAGCAACTATGTAGCCGGCAAACCCTTTAGTTGTATTGCTGCCGCCGGAGGTACAGGGAATGGTTGTGTATCCTGTCTTACCGTTATGGAAAAACTTGTTGATCACGTGAAGGGCGATAAGTTTGATTTCATCCATATCATCCAGAAAAATAAAGAGTTTAAACTGGAAACGATTGAACATTCATCCGAAGCAATGGTGAATTATATTAAAAAATGAAAAATCAAACCCGACACTGCTGCTGGACACCGTCGGATTCACATGCATAGTGAGCCTCATTATTTACTTACATGTAATCCTACGAGTATGATTGCAAATAGATTTCCAAACCATGTACCCAAGTCGGTTGTTCGTACTACAGCTATTCAGGTGTTTCTGCTAAGCGGCCTATCAATTCTCCTGTAAAATCCCCAGCTGGCTTTGATACTTGCCGGTGATTCGCTTGGTGCGATCAAGCTAAACAGCGGTTTTCCCTTCTGATGAAGCTGTCACGGAACCAAAAGCGATCACACCAACAGACTAACCACGTGCGAGGACCGTGGAAGCCATGTAGAGCGCTGTACCACCGATGCCATATGCCAGAGAAAGCAGGCCAGCAACCCTTGTGAGGGTGGTGAGAATGATCTCCCTGTTTAGAAATCTCTATTCTTGATAAAATATCCTGATTCGCGTAACATGTTTACATAACAGACTGATGTTTTCCATCGGTAAGAGCAGTCGGAAGTAAATGCTGGGCAAATAGGGGGTTTTTCAAGGCGAGCTTATCTAAAACCGACTAATGTCGCCTTAAAAAAATACTATCACTTGATATTTCTGAGCTGCTCGGATATTGTGTTAACTCTGGCAAACCAGAATAGCTGCACACAGAGGATGAGTTATGAGTAACGAATCAGAAAAGGTTGAAAAAAAGAAAATGAAGAGCGCCGGTGGAGATTGGGTCGGCTACCGCCCGGAGATTGCAGTGCTCGACTGCACAGTCCGCGACGGTGGATTGATGAATGACCATGCCTTCGATGACAAAACCGTCAAAGCTGTTTACGAGGCATGCGTGGCAGGGGGCATTGATTATATGGAGATAGGCTATAAAGCCTCGAAGCGTATTTTTTCTCCTGATAACTATGGGAAGTGGAAGTACTGCGACGAAGAGAATATACGCCGGATTGTCGACGCCAACGACACAGCGCTCAAGATATCTGTCATGGCCGATGCCGAACGTACAGATTACCATGAGGATATTCTACCGCGGGAGCAGAGCGTGGTCGACATGATACGGGTCGCTACTTACATCAACCAGATACCAGCCGCCATTGATATGGTCAAGGATGCCCATGACAAAGGATATGAGACTACCGTCAATCTGATGGCCATTTCCACCGTCCAGGAGAGGGAGCTGGACGAAGCGCTGGAAGACTTGACCGAAACGGAGGTTCAGGCAATCTATCTGGTCGATAGCTTCGGGGCGCTCTACAGCGAACAGATAGAGTACCTTACGAGAAAGTATCTGGCCTACGCCAAGCCTGCCGGCAAGGAAGTGGGGATACACACGCATAATAACCAGCAGCTGAGTTATGCCAATACGATACAAGCCATTATTGTGGGAGCGAATATGCTGGATGCCAGTTTTGCCGGACTGGGGCGAGGAGCCGGCAACTGCCCGATAGAGCTGCTGGTCGGGTTCCTGCATAATCCCAAATTTCGCCTGCGTCCTATTTTGCAGTGTATCCAGGACCAAATCATGCCCCTTAAAAATGAATTGGGCTGGGGATTCGACATTCCTTACATGATTACCGGATACCTTAACCAGCATCCCAGAGACGCCATCAAGTTCAATGCAAACCCGGATGGACGCAGTCTGATCGATTTCTACGATTCCATGGTGGAGGAAGAATAGGGTTGAGGTAAGGCTCTTTTTACATTGATCGAGAAATCCGGCTATGCTTACCGGATGGCTTATTGACAACAATAAACCTTTGTTCGAGCAGACCTATACATTATTATACGGTCAAGAGTACTTTCTCTATGCCTTTCCCTATACTCTATACCACTTCACGAATTATCACCAGAAGCGTAGGTGTGAGATGTAGCAGAGTAGAATCGAATTCGAATGGCCTGCCTCCTTCTGATATTTTCCTCTCTGATCCTCGACAGCTGCTTTCAAGCGGTTTAAAGGAGCAGCAGCTATTATCGATGCATTTCAGATTGATACATCACTTGTATTTGTAGTGTCGACAGGTTATTATTGCGAAGACAAAACTCCAGGAAGCGGGTGACAGTTGAGATAGAAGGACAGGGGGCGGAGCATGAACCATTGGGGGATTATATCAACACGTCTCGCGGGAACGGACGGTGTCTCTCTTGAGGCAGCAAAATGGGCTTCCGTTTTTGAAGAGCAGGGGTTTACCTGCTTTTATTTTGCCGGTGAGCTTGATCATCCAGCGGAACGGTCATACCTGGCCTCCGAGGCTCACTTCAACCACCCTGATATACAGGAAATCAATCGAAAGTGTTTCGGAGTTACCAGTCGTGATCGCTCTGTCAGTCAGAAGATACATCAACTGACACAGATTCTCAAAGACCATCTCTACACGTATATCGATAAATTCAATATCAACTTTTTACTTGTGGAAAATGCTTTGACAATTCCCATGAATATTCCACTTGGAATTGCCCTGACACAGATCATTGCAGAAACAAATATTCCCACGGTGGCTCACCATCACGATTTTTACTGGGAGAGGGACCGTTTTATGGTGAATGCAGTTTCGGACTACCTCAACATGGCTTTCCCACCAAATCTGCCCTCCATCATTCGTCATATCGTGATCAATTCCTATGCGGATGAGCAGCTGAGTCTTCGCACTGGTATTTCTGCACGTATTGCACCAAATGTAATGGATTTCGAAAACCCACCGCCCCCTCCGGACGACTATACCCTCGATGTACGGCAGACCCTTGGTATCGAGGATGACGAGCTTTTAATCCTCCAGCCCACCCGGGTTGTGAACCGAAAGGGAATTGAGCATGCCATCGAGCTGGTGAGCAGGCTGAAGATGAAAGCCAAACTCGTCATCTCTCACGATGCAGGGGATGAGGGCTATGCGTACCAGAAACGGCTCGAGGAGTATGCAGAGCTTATGAAAGTAAAACTGGTTTTTGCCTCAGATGTTGTGGGTGAAAAGAGAGGCTTGATAGAGGATGGAAGAAAAATCTACACACTTGATGATGTATATCCCTATGCAGATCTGGTGACGTACCCTTCCACCTTTGAGGGTTTTGGCAATGCTTTTCTCGAGGCAATTTATTTCCGAAAGCCCATCGTGGTGAACACCTATTCCATTTACAAAAAGGATATAAAACCCAAAGGATTTTCCGTAATAGAGCTGGACGGGTATGTAACCAAAACGGCTGTGGAGAAGACCAGACAGGTCTTGACGGATCCCGAGCTTCAAAGAGGCATGGTTGATCTCAACTATGAGTTGGGGAAGAAACATTTCTCTTACAAGACACTCAGGATGGGATTGACACGTTTCGCGGAAGACTTGGATCTTGTGTCCATAAGAGGAAAGTAATACATTGTCACAATTGTGTCTTATTATCATGTTATCATGTAAATAAGTGACACTGCAAACGGGGGATGCTATTTTTTGGGTAAAAAAACAGATCGGGAAAATAAGATGCCGCACTGGATAATCGGTAAGATCGATACTGGAAAGGTATGTGTGGTATCTACGGATCTCAGTTTCCGTGATCAGATAGGGAGAGTTCGCTCGAGGTTGGGCTCCTTCAGGATGAGGTATACGGTGAATCCCTCCCTCTATGCAGTTGGAGAACCGGATGAAAATTCGCCTGTCTTCATCTCAGCAAATTACAAATTAAGTTTTGATCTTCTCAGGTGTAGCTTGAAAGGAATAGACGCATTTATTCTCGTACTGGACACACGAGGAATCAATGTGTGGTGTGCGGCGGGCAAGGGAACATTCGGGACAGAGGAACTGATCGAACGAATTCGAGGAACAGGACTGGACGACGTCGTGCGGCACAGACGGATAGTTATTCCTCAACTCGGTGCACCGGGTATCCAGGCCCATACCGTTCATAAAAGCACGGGTTTCAGGGTGTTCTACGGACCTGTATATGCGAAGGACATCCCTGAATACTTGAAAAACGGCTACAAGGCGACGCAAAACATGCGAACAGTACAATTTAACTTCAGGGACAGGTTGGTTCTCACTCCCATTGAGACCGTGCAGATGGGGAAACCCTTTCTGATCTATGTTCTTTCGATGTTCATCCTCTTCGGCTTGCAGCCATCGGGCATACTCTTTAAAGATGCTTTGAACGGTGGATACCACTTTGTCCTGCTTGGAGCAGTCTCGATTTTATCAGGTGCGCTTCTTACACCGCTTGGCCTCCCCTTGATTCCTTTCAGGGCCTTTTCCCTCAAGGGTCTGGTCAGTGGTCTTGTTGTTGTGGCGGCTTATTTTTTCCTGTTTATCGGAGGAAGCAGGCAGGAAGTATTGAAAACAGCGATCATATTTATAACATTTCCCGTTCTGAGCTCATATATTGCCCTCAATTTTACCGGCGCTACGCCGTTCACCAGCATATCTGGTGTAAAGAAGGAATTGAAATATGCTCTTCCCTGTTATATCCTGGTAAGTGCAGCGTCCGTTGTGCTTTTCATACTTTATAAAATGAAGCTTCTGGAGCTTATATGAACGTTACTATGACCCGTTTGAGATATCTTTCCGATGTGGTGAGCCTGGAGTTGGATATCGCCCGTTGCACAGGGTGCAGAAGATGTGTCGAGGTATGCCCGCGGACGGTGCTGAGGATGGAAAATAAAAGGGTAGCAATTGTTGACAGGGATCTTTGCATTGAATGCGGCGCCTGTGCCAAAAATTGCGAGCCCGGAGCACTCAGTGTATATGAGGGAGTTGGGTGTGCGACGGCAATCATAAACGGAATGTTGACAGGGGGCGAGCCGACCTGCGGCTGTTCAGAATCAGACCCGGAATCGAACACTGCCCCTGAAAAATCTTGTTGTTAAACTTTATCTATGAGTAGTCATCCCTATACTTTGTACCACTTTCCATTTTTATTTTCCTTTTCGAGGATGATAAAGAGTACTAAATTCCCTATTGCTGTACATAAAAAGAGGAGGACAGGATGAATATCTATGTAGGAAACTTAGCGGACGAGACCACGGAAGAGGAATTGAACGAGGCGTTCGGCGCCTTTGGACAGGTCTCTACGGCTAAAATAATCACGGATAAATTCACTGGTGCGTCACGAGGATTCGGTTTTGTTGAGATGCCCACTAAAGCCGAGGCCGAATCAGCCATCAGCGGGCTAAACGGTACCAAATTAAACAGCCAAATCCTTACCGTCAACGAGGCCCGCCCTCGCCCGGACCGCGGTCGTGGTGGCCGGGGCGGCGGGCGGCGTTACTAATCGGAGTTTGGCACCGTACTCTTTTACAGCATTACCATATCAAGGAAACAGCATGAACGGTACGGCAAGAATAAATTTAAAACTCGGCATGATGGTTTCTATCGAGCAGAAGAAAGACCAACGCACCGGAGCTTTGACCGAAGGGATGATACAGGATATCCTCACGAATTCCGCAACTCATCCCCACGGTATCAAGGTACGCTTGAGCACAGGAGAGGTCGGCAGGGTGAAGATCATTCATGACTGACAATACGCAGCAGTCCTGAATGATAAAGAGATTGTCTGTGTGGCGAAGATTGTAAAGATGACATCTCGAAAAGGATTTCTTCTTGTTCTACCAGAAGAAGAATAATCCTCATTTAATCCTTTTCTAATCTTACTAATATGATCATGTTTGTAATATGATTGCAAAGCGATTTCCAACACATGTATCCAAATCGGTAGTTCGTATGACAGCCATTCAGGTGTTCCTGCTTAGCGGTTTGTCATTTCTCCTACAAAATCCCTGGCTGGCATTGATACTTGCCGCTGATTTTGCAATGCGCAGCATAGTCCTGCCCCGCTTGAGCCCCTTGGTATTTATTTCCCGCGCATTGGTTATTCCTATTTTTCATTTGAAAGGTCGTGACATCTCATATCCGCCGAAACGATTCGCAGCCCTGATCGGGTTTGTCCTCTCGGGGACAGGGTTTTTATTCGGTGTTTACGGCCTGATGGTCCCCTTTTATACCTGTCTCGGCATGCTGGGATTGTTTTCATTTTTAGAAGCGGCCTTCGATTTCTGCGCGGGGTGCAAAATATACACCCTTCTTATGCGTTGGGGGCTCATACCACCGGAAAACTGTCCGGACTGTCATATTTGACATCACTGAAGTTTCCTCATATAAAATATCTCTTGTTTATAAAGTATTTTTATCAGCTTTTCTGCTTCGATAAGGTTCTCTATCTCATGCCAATCGACGTGGGCTTTCTCCAGGTATTCCTCAACTGCATCCTTCCTCATTGGATGTACTGATGTAATACTGAGAATGTCTTTTTCGACGTCTCCTGTGCAGGCAAACTCGTTTCCCTCATAGCCGATAAGATACTCTGTCTTAATAGCCATTTTATTGAATAGGAAGTAGGCTGCAGTGAGTGTGTGTTCATCAGCCGGCTCCACCCATCGTTCAGCTGGTGGACGAGTCGGTATGGAAAGATAGCTTTTTGTATGTTTTACTTGTGATAAATATCCTGCAACTTTTGAGATTTCTTCAAGTTTATCGTTCACATCTTTGACAAGCATCGTTTCTGTAATAAGCTCTCCTTTAAACAAGTCAGAAAAATCACTGATTCCTCGAAGGATTGCCTCAATACTGAGATTTCTCTTTGGTTTGTTGATATATCTCCACACATCCTCGCTTGCTGCATCCATCTTAACTGACACAAGATCAGCATTGGACAGTTCTTCCTTGACTTCATCGCTTCCCAGTAGGGATGCATTCGTTATAACTGCTATCTTTCTTCCCAATTGACGAAGCAACGCTATCTCTTTACCCAGATTGATGTCCAGCGTCGGCTCACCATCAGGCACGAACGTTATGTAATCAATCTTTCCGCCCTGCTCCTCAAATTTATTTAATCTCTTTTGTACCTCTTCAAAGATACAGTCCTGATTATAGTATTCCATTCTCCTGTCACTGTAATTCAGAGTTCTTCCAATCTGGCAGTAGATGCAGGAATATGTACATATCTTTGGCGGGATATGGTTTACTCCAAGACTTTGACCAAGTCTTCGCGAAGGAACCGGACCGAATGCAATCAATGTTTCTTGATTAAACATATCACATTTCCCTTACCGGTTTGACACCCTTCATCACGATGTGTTCTTTTGTGCTTCTCTCAATGTGACTCCCAATGTTTAACTAGCCACCTGTAGTTCATCAATTTCGAGTTCGATTGTTTCCTTTTTTTCCCAAAAATTGTTGTATTCAACCTGGGTCGCCCCTGCATGATACTGTGCATAAATACAGAAATCTCTTTCAATGCCTCTGGTACCCCTGTATTCGTAGAGTTGTCTGTCAACGAATTCATCCTTGATTCCCTCAAAGCCGAGGTGTTTCAGTATTCGAATAATCCTATCCTTTTTATCATTGGGAACGTCAAGGATCTGTAGGGTGTAAAATTCGGGAATACCCTTCCCGAATTTTGGAGGACGATCAAAAACAAGTATATGCTCTTTCATTTTTAACCTCCCCATTAAAGTGTGAACGGTGAATCACATGTGTTTTTTTCTGCAACACAGTTTTATATCAGGTAATCATGATAGCCCGGATTTTGATCGAACAGTTGGCCCCTGAACCGGTACATAAGCGCCATTTTTAAACGATTGCGCAACTTCTCTGACAGTGCCACTTACTCCTGTAATCACCTCAATCCCAGCTTCGTTCAGGGTTTGAAAAGCATTGGGACCAACATTGCCAGTTAATACAATACTCACCTGCTTCTCCGAAACGAGCTGTCCTGACTGAATACCTGCACCACCCGCTATACCAGCGTACAGGTTCTCCACTGCCTCGAATTCCAGGGAATCCGTATCAACAATCATGAAGTGCCGGCATCTTCCAAACCGTGGATCAACTTCAGAATCCAAGCTATCTCCTTTCGCAGTCACACAGATCTTCATTGTCATACCTCTCGGATAAGGTCTAACCAACTTGTCATTGACCATGATCACATTTGTCTTTATCGATCCCATTCCTTGGGGACCAGTTCCATCTCCATACAGTATAACAGCACCTCCCTTGATTAATAATGAAAACCATTATCATTATGTGTGTAAAAAATAATGATTGTTGCTTACCTTCTTTTTTTACATTCCTCACACAGTCCATAAAACTGCATCATGTGGCCGCTGATCTGAAAATTGTGTCTCTCTGAAAGGGTATGCTCTGTTTTGTGAATTAGATCAAGCTCTTCATGCACAAAATCATCATAATCGATAATCGTTTTACAGCTCGTACAGATCAAATGGTGATGATGAGCCTTTTTCGAAAAGTGGTCCATAAGTTCGTATCGCGCACGGCCATCACCAAAGTCAAACTTAAAAACCACTCCCATTTGTACCAGTAAATCAAGAGTTCTATAAACAGTCGTTAAACCAATTGCCGGATACAGCCCGTGTACGGAAATGTAGATGTCTTCAGCACTGAGATGATCATCGGAGCTGCTTAGAATCTCGAGTATTGCTTTTCGGGGCATAGTCAATCTATGCCCCCTTCCATGCAATCCTCTGTGCCACAATTCATCTACATGCATTGACATGTTCAATTAAAATGTATTTAATGATAATGATATTCATTACTAATTATTCACAGAAATGCCACTTTGTCAACACATTTTTTTACGATTTTCTATATACTCAATTCAATATACATGAAAACACATTATATCATGGCACCCTTTAATTTGATGCGTAGAATGGGGTAATTATCACCAAATGGAGTTAAAAAACCTGGCATACCCATTAACGCATATGCCAGGTCTTTCAACTCCGTATATATCAGGATTATCCATATCTTCTCAATGACCTGCGAAATGCCTCGAGGTGGTTTTCTGAGGCGGCCATTAATCTTTCGAAAATATCACGAACATCTGCTGGTAACTCTTTCTGCAGAAAGACTTCATACATCGCAATGTTTGCTATCTCCGCATGTACACCCAGTTCAAGAGCTGTCTTCATATCTTCGGGGATAACCACATACTCATCTGCATTATTCTCAGGTGTTTCAAAACCATACTGCTCGAACAGAGGAGTGAGTAATGATATGTGTTTTTCTTCCGCTTTCACAATATTGCTGAAAGGTCTCATCGAGCCATACGTTTGGATGATCTGCATATATTCTGCTCTCGCAAGATATTCATCCTGTATGGCATAGGTGAGCATACCCTCAAGTGTCAGCTTATCTGCCTCGATTGCACCCTGTGCGCCAAAATCTGCTGCAGAAAGGGTGAGTGAAACCAAAAACGTCATCGTTAAAACCAGTAACATGAGCTTTCTCATTGTTGATGCCTCCTGTTGAATTCTATATCAATACATTGAAACATTTATATGGAAAGAAAATCAAGATTTTGTGAAGAACATGTGAATTTGGAACTGCCAAAGAAGCCTGCTATTGCATGGAGCCATGACATCTTATCTTTTAAATGGATTGCGTTGTTCTTCATGTGTAACGCATTGCTACTTACCCTTCGGAGAGATATTTCGACAGCTCCATTTTCACTGTATTTATTGTGATTGATTCATTTATTTCCTCTAGGTCAAAGATTTTCGTGGAATCAGGAACATCAGGCGGAATTCCCAGGACCGTTAAAAGAGTATCTACATTCATATCAACCCCTTTCGCCAGCTCATGGAGTGTCA
>Ga0255055_10003689_pt1 | contig 10260 bp, 8 predicted proteins | sample JV7_2_27_MG_FD_188633 | JGI IMG/M metagenome (GOLD analysis project Ga0255055, IMG submission 188633) | Seawater microbial communities from Jervis Inlet, British Columbia, Canada - JV7_2_27 | ecosystem: Environmental > Aquatic > Marine > Inlet | place: Canada: British Columbia | collected... | reverse complement strand
AGCACAACCGGATGTTGACGGCCAAGCCCTGGCCAAAGGCCTTATCGTCATGTATTCCGGTGAAGTCGCATCGATTATTGACGATCTTGTTCCCCTTCTCGGTCGCAAAGCAAAACCATCCGACGTCGAATCCATAACCTGGACCCTGGCTTTATTGGGTCGCACGTATTCTGCCGCTCATATCGTAAAGGCCAAGCGAGAATGGGAACGGGCTGCCCGAATCACGGGCCGTTTTCACGTGGCATATGATATTTTCCTGACCCCCACATTGGCTTACCCGCCTGTCAAAATCGGCGAACTTGACCCCAAACCGATCGAGCTTGTTTTACTTAAGATTATCAATGCGTTAGGATTGGGTCGCTTCCTGTTAGCGACAGGAGCGATCGACAAGCTGGCGGTCCAAAACCTTTCAAAAACCCCCTTTACCCCTCTGGCGAATTTCACCGGTCAACCGGCCATGTCTGTGCCGCTTCACTGGAGCTCGGATGGGCTGCCCTGCGGTGTGCACTTTATGGGCCGTTACGGCGATGAAGCCACGTTGCTGCGGCTGGCAGCACAGCTCGAAAAAGCGCAGCCCTGGTTTGATAAGCGCCCGCCGGTATTTGCCTAATAACAAACCGCATTTTTTTCATCCCATAGCTAGAATAAAAATTGCTGGAAACAAAACTCGATCTTCGCATATCGTGCAATTTACTACCTATCGAAACAAGGAATATTTTTGTGTGTGAACTTTAAGGTTAGTATTGTTGTTGACTTATGCGAAGCAGCCAGTGGGAGTGGCTTCCAGCCACGATTAAAGGTGTGAGCTTAAAGCCAGCAGGCGATTTTTTAAACCTCCTAAAGCACACGTTTAATCTCTGCTAAAGATTTAAATTAATAAACCGAAACTAGATACGGACGCCTTTTATTTTAAGCGCTTTTCCGGTATTGCCGCCAACCGGTTTTAACGGGAGATAAACCCATAAAATTTTAACCCGGTCGACAGGTAACCATCTCGATGAAAAAGATAAATTTTCACACCCGCCGAAAACGAATCTGCCCGGTGCCTGACGGTATGAATCATAGAGGAGGGTAGCTAAAAATGATTTTCAAAAGGACTTTAGTTTGTTTTGCAGCTCTGATCATCTTGATTGCAGGTGGTTGCGGGTTTATGAGCAGTACGGAGGACGCCCGCGCGCTGGCGGAAGAATTTCTTGACCATCGGTTTGCAATAGGCAGTGTTGGAAAAGGAGAATACTATTCGGATTTATTCTGGAAGTATACGCGACAAGAAGATTGGAATTATATAAAAGAAATGGTTGAGACCCGTTTGGGTGAACTGCAGTCCTATACACTGAAAAACTGGAAAATTCAGAAGAATGTCAAAATGGGCGATTTATCGGGAACCTTTGTCATCCTGATCTATGACACGGAATATGAGCTTGGAAACGGTCAGGAAAAGATCACGTTGATGAAAGGATTCTGGGATAGGGATTTTCAAATCATCGGGCACTATTTCGAGTCCGATATTTTCAGCTAAATGCCAAAAACATCCAACAAGCGCACCGCCATGACTAAAGTTCCTTAAAAGCGTCCAACCCCTTTGTTTTCGGTTCAAAGAAAGCCTTGCAAAAGACCCATTTAAGCGGCAATATAGATAATCCGCCGGCACGGATTTCAAACGATGAAACACGACATGAGGACCTGACGCTGCCGGGTCTCATCATCAAATGCGTGAAAAAATGAGGCGACCATACCTTATTGCTTCCCTGGTGCTAATCTTCTTACTGCTTTGGACAGGGTTTTCCTTCGCGCAGCAGGCGAAAAAGGTGGGTGGGCGTATCATCGTCTGCATGATACAGCTCGAACACGCCGACGCCGAACACCTTGCTTCCGTTCTGGAGCCGTTTCTATCACCGGAAGGCAGTATCGTACCCTATAAACCGACCAACACCCTGATCATCAAAGACAGGGAACCGGTGGTCAAAATGCTGGCAGAAGCCATCAAAGGCAAGCCATGCATCCCGATCTCACACCCATCAGACGTTGAATCCGGCGATGCTAAAGAACAACTCCGCTTCGATAGATAGCCTTTCACCTTTCGTAATCCTGCAAATTTTAAAAATCTTAAATTTGGCTAAGTTATTTACTTATTTAAGGACGTCCCCCCATGTTCTGGTCCGCCAGATTACGCAGATTAGATCCATAACTGAAATCAGAATATGGATGAACGGCCGCTAAGGGGTGAAAAGTTTTGGATTATTTAGGCGGGGGAAGATGTTTCTGACTATATTGCAAAATTTCATTCAGCACCCATGGCTTGGGAACACCTCTAAGTCGCCTACCATTAATAAATAAGGTTGGTGTGCTTTTTACACCGGCATTATGTGCAGCTTTAATGTCCTCTTTTACTACCTTAAGACCACGACCGGAATCCAGACAACTTTTGAATTCACCTAAATTCAGCCCTATTTTCGAGGCTGTATCCATCACCACCGCACGGGAAATACTCCCCTTGGTTTCAAAAGCGATATCGTGATATTCCCAAAATTTGTCCTGCTCAAAGGCACACACAGCCCCTTCAGCCAGCATACAGGCGCCCGGGTGCACATTTGAGCGCATTGCCCTGTTACAGGATTTATCCAGCGGGTAGTGCCGAAAAACAAAACGAGCCGTATCATGGAAGCTGGACTCTGCAAGCTTAATATACCTGGATGCCTTGGCGCAGAAAGGACATAGGAAATCACTGAATTCAACGACTGTAACAGCGGCATCATCGGAGCCCATAACAGGCCGATTTTTCGTTTCAATGAGAATGGGCTTTTGTTGTGAAAAATTCTTTATGGTCTTTGCCAGCCGCTCGCGATCATTTTCGGTCAGTGATTTGGAAAGGAATTGAGAGCCTGCGACACCAGCAACAGCGGCGAGCAAAACACCCCCGATAAGAAGTCCTTTGATAACATTTCGGTAATAAAGATCAATTCCCTGTGCATCCTGCGTCCCGGGAAATATGGCGCGTAAAGAAATCCGGGGCTTGGGTTCCCTCCTTACCCCTTTTAAAAGGAAAAGGATGGCAACAAAATTAATTGCATAGGTTGCTGTACAGAGCCAACAGACCGCCCTTATTCGAAAAATCATCGTATAGGCAAGATATAAATCAAAAGCCAAGCCTAAAACAGCAAGCCAAAATGCCCAACGCAGAAACACCCTGCCACAGTCCCGCCAAAAAATGACGCCACCGACTCCCAGTAGTGCCAGTGTGCTGAAAAAGACAGCTCCCCATAAGGCCAGCGGAAGACCCATCATGCTGCTGTATGGGCCGGTCGCCACAGAATGGCATCCGAGCCCGTTATCGGCGCCGCATAATGGCCCGCTCTTGATCTCACCCATGAGCAGCTCAATGTGAAAGGAATAAAGATATAAGCATATCCCCAGGCCAACTGCTCCAAGGATAACGACAAACCACCCGCTTCTTTTGATCCCGGGTTCCTTTTGGTCCGTTTCGATTTTCTTTTTGACCTTACGCGATTTAGCCATCGGTGCAATATGCCATAATAAAAACAGATTTCAACAGTTTAATCTCATATGACGTTATTTGGAAGAATCGGAGTCAAATTCAGCCTTTTAAGATACCGGCTTATCAAGGTTCGCTGACTTTTCCATAACCCATAACCTATCTGAAAACAAATAAAAAAAACTCAAGAACATTTTCAGGTTTCCGACTTTGTAGCAGATAGATCCACAGATAAAATAATATCCGCAGATTACACAGATTAGATAACTAGAGCCTGTTCAATAACCCTGCGTTTAAGACAGGGTGGGGACGTCCTTAAATAAGTAAATAACTTTTACGTCCAATGGAGTGTTGGAGCGAAGGAGTAATGGAGTATTGTAAAGACAATAAGAACTTTGTACTTGCCGGAACGCAGATTTTCATTCCCTATTTATTCCCCACTCTCTTTTTAGGTAAACAATGACAATTCTAACCATTTGAAATTGTACACTATGGAAATCTAGACAGCAAAAAAAGCATCACAAAAATTTTTACAAATTAGTATTGACATTCCTAATTTGTTCAATTATTAAGACTCCATGAAAGAAGCAATGATCCCACGAGCCTTGGGCAAGAAAGTCCTGTCTTTAGCTGAAATGTTCCCGATTGTTTCTCTCACAGGCCCCCGGCAGTCTGGAAAAACAACGCTTGCCCGTGCACTGTTCCCGGGTTTTGCCTACGTTAACCTGGAGAACCTCGATGGTCGCCTGGCTGCAGAAGAAGATCCTTTGCGCTTTTTAAGAACTCATTCGGGTACCGGCATGATCGTAGATGAGGCCCAAAAGGTGCCGGCCCTATTCTCCTATCTACAAGGTATCGTGGATGAATCAGGCAAAATGGGGAAATATATTCTTACTGGTTCCCAAAACTTTTTGCTTCTCGAAAAAATAACGCAATCGTTGGCAGGACGTGTGGCAGTATGCAATCTTATGCCGCTTGGTCTGGCCGAACTCATCAACGCCGACCTCCTGGATGACGATCTTGATCATGTAATGTTCACCGGCGGTTACCCAGTGCTTTATGACAGACACATACCGGTAACGGACTATTTTCCCTCTTACATTCAAACGTATATTGAACGGGATGTTCGCGGGATATCAAATATTGGAAACCTGAGCACTTTTCAAAGATTTGTGAAACTTTGTGCTGGGCGAGTAGGCCAATTGCTAAACCTCTCGAACCTGGGAACGGAATTGGGCATAAATTATAAAACTGTTCGCTCCTGGATATCGATTCTTGAAGCCAGCTATATTGTTTTTCTGCTCCAGCCTCATCACAAAAATTTTAACAAACGTGTCGTTAAACAGCCAAAATTGTATTTTTTCGACACCGGCCTGCTATGTGCTTTGCTTGACATTCAAAACCCTGAACAATTAGCCAGTCATTACCTTCGCGGAAATATATTTGAATCCTTTATCATATCAGAGCACATCAAATCCAGGCTTCATGCAGGCCGCCGCCCCAACACCTTCTTCTGGCGAAATAGCACAGGCCACGAAATTGATTTAATTATCGAGGCAGGTGCTCAGCTATGGGCAGTGGAAATTAAATCAGGTGAAACACTGAACGAAGTTTTTTTTAAAGGTCTTAGGTACTTTAAACGCTTGTCTTCAGCACCCGAAAAGTATTTCTACCTGGTATATGGCGGCAAGCGCGATTTTTCCAGAAAACACGGTCAGGTACTTGGGTGGAAAAGCATTTCGAAACTTTCCCATATCTGACGGATCTTTTTTATTTAAATATATTAAGGGGTTAATAGTGTCCAAATCCGTACGTAAAAAGATAAAAAAAGACATGCGTGCGGGAAAGTTGCGCATTGCCGATCACTGGAATGCAATCAGCATCATCGCCAAAAGTCAAACAAATCCTTTGAAAGCAGTAGCCGAGTTTGTGGAAAACAGCATTGATGCACGAGCAAAACAGATCGTCATCATAAGGGGTAAAAAGAAAGGTGAGTTCTACCTCAAGATCAGCGATGATGGCGAGGGCATTCCAAAAGATAAACAAGGTCTGCCCGATTTTCGCCGCGTGGCGACACATATTTGTGATTCTATCAAACGGCAGTTCAAGCCAGAGGGAACAAAGGGGATCCAGGGAGAATTCGGCATCGGTCTTCTTAGCTTTTGGACGGTCGGCCGGAACCTCAGCATGACCAGTTGTGGAGAAGATAGGAACACTTACGAAATGACTATGGCCAAGGACTCACCGGATTTTTCAGTCACAAAGAAAAGGGTTTTGCTCCCTTTTAAGGGTACGGACCTGATGATCTATCCCCTACTACCGGGATTGCGATCTTTGACGGGAGAAAAGATTCAGCGTTATCTTGCCTCCGAACTCAGGGACCGCATAAAAGCATCGGAGGTAACGGTAAAAGTCGTTGATCGTACCGGTAGAAAAGAGCTTATCGTTGTCCCGCGACAATTCACCGGACGACTGCTCCACAACCTGAAACCGGCCAAAACTGCACAGGATGATATCTATCTGGAGCTTTATCTCAGCGATCCGGGCACCTCAAACCGGGTTGGTTTGTATCGGCGCGGTACGCGGGTACTGCCGTCAATTACTGAACTCGACCATTTTCAGAAAGAACCGTGGACAGAGGGTTATCTGCAAGGCATTGTGGACGTGCCGTTTTTGAATCTCACGCCGGGGACACGTCATGGGGTTATTCGCGATGATCATTTTGATGTTTTTTGCCGGGCAATGGATCCAGTTGAAAACTACCTGAAGCAAATCATCGACGACCAGCGCAAAGCTGAAGAGGAGAGATCAAGCCGCCTGATTTTGCGCCGGGTCCAGCGTGCTCTCAAAGAGGCTTTTTTGCGGCTTCCGCAAGAGGAATATGACTGGTTTGATATTTTTGGCGGAAAGCTTCAAAAAAAATCGGGGAGTCTTTTTTCCAGCGGACCCATACGTGGAGGTTCCCGTGAAGAAAACGACCGTGAAAGTGAGAATCCTGAAGATGTGCCGGAACTGGATGACAATGACACCGGGCAAAAACAGTTTTTTGAATATGCCGGCCCTTTGTTCAGCGCGCTGATTTCTCCAAAATCGAGTGTCGTTTCGGTTGACAAGCGCAAGAAATATCGTGTTGTCTGTAGAGACCGCTCCCGAAGGGTCGTTTTGGAAAACCTGGAATATCAATGGGATATTACGGATGGAGAAGGCCATCTCGATGAGAATCACCGTGAATCGATCGTTTTCATTGCACCTCCGGAACCGTGCCTGACAACATTGGAGGTGGTTGTTCGGCAGGGGGATAAGACATGCAGAGAGGAGGCCTTGATAACCGTCACCGACTCTCTCATGGATCAATCATCCAAAACCGGAAAAGCGAATAAAGGGCTTCCCGGGTATACCTATCACCGGGCGCCTGGTGAAATGTGGCGTTCACGATTCGATATTGAAAAAAATGTGATCGTTATTAATAACGGGCACAGGGACTTTGTATATGCCGGCAAACAAAAAAGCCGCAAGCTCCGTTATATTTGCCGCCTGTTTTGCAAAGAACTCGTTCGTCACAATTTCCCAGGATTGCAGACGGACGAACTTCTTGAGCGGATGATCGAGCTATCCTTGTACACGGAAGAGCATTTGAAATAACAAATTTATTCCCTTTTTATTCCCGTTCTGACCGACAGCATGCGCAAGTACTCGATTTTATTCACACCTTGCATATCATGCTTTGAAAGAAACAGAAACCAGGAAGAGCGGGGACATCCTTAAATAAGTAAATAACTTATTTTGAAAGTGGGGAACATATATAAAAGCTGAAAAGGGGTGGCCTATACCCTAATACAAGAAAGTTATAAATTGTTGCAAAATTTACCTGCTACTTCAATTTTACACGGTAAAATTGGATTCTGAGGATTCATCAATCCGGCCGGTAGGGTTTGCCCAGGGCAGACGGCGCCATCCCTGAAAACATATTCAGCAAAGCCTTCAGATGGGCTTTGCCTTCGGCCCAGATCAAGACGGATTCTTTCTGGGCAATGGACATAACCAGGAGGGTAAAAATCATCAAAGGGAAGGGTGCCACCTGAAAAACCTGGGCCGGGACCGAAGGCAGCCACCCCTGAAGATAGATGCCGAAAACCTGCAGAAAAGAGAAAAGATAGGCCCCGATCGCCGCCTTTACCGGATTCCAGCCGCCAAAAATCACCAGTGCCAGAGCAATCCAGCCGGTTCCCTCGGCACCCTGGGGACGGCCCCAGCCGGGCTTGGTGGCCAGTGAAAATGTGGCGCCGGCCAGTCCAACCAGCATACCACCGCAGACCGCATACAAGAGCTGCAGCTTCTGGGGATTAATTCCCCGGGCAAATGAGGCCCGGGGGTGTTCGCCAACCGATCGAAGCTCAAGACCGTATGGCGTTCGGTAAATATACCACCAGCAAACAATGATCATCAGAAGGCTGAGGTAAACCGGCAGATTGTGGTGAAAAAACACATCGCCGATAAATGGAATCCGATCCAGCAGCGGAACCGAGAGCGGCGTCACCTGAGGGCCCTGTATGCGGGAGTAGGGGTTGCCGATAAAATACGCCAGGTCCCGTCCCATCAACGTTAAGACAAACCCTACCGCCACCTGATTCTGGCCCAGATAAATACTGAATACGGCCACAACCAATGCCATCAGCGCTCCCACCAGCGCGCCGCCGACAAAGCCGGCCAGGACGTTGTTGGTCTCAAAGGCAACGGCAAAAGCCGCCATGGCGCTTAACAGGATGGAGCCGTCCAGAGAAAGGTTGATGAGCCCCGCCTTCTCCGTGATGGTCTCACCCAGGGCGGCCAGCACGATGGGTGCAGCCCCGGCAACAACACCGGCAAATAAGATGGCGATGTCTAATTCTGTCATGTTATTCGGTTAATTTGATGAAATAAACAAATACTGGATACAAACCGGCAAAAGGCGCATGGCGTCAGGCGCAAGGCTTTGGGTTTAATTCAAAAGTATAAAAATACACATCAATGTTTAAACTCGATAGGCAAAGACTTTTACACCGTTCGCCATCCCCGTCGCAGCATGCCATAAATCCGCAATCCGCATTCCCAAATCCGAAATCGCAGGTCATCTGTCTTCTGCATTCTGTTTTCTGTCTTCTGTCATCTGTCTTGTGTCCATCGCCGGCGCCAGGCATGAACGCCGAGGGCGGCCAGGACCATGGCTCCCTGAATGACACCACTTAGGGAAGAATCCAGCTGAAGCACCATGGGCAGCTGGATACTGCCGACATTCAAGCAGGCAAAGAACAAGGCCACCAGCGGCACCAGCCAGATATTATAATTGGAAAGCATCGCGACCAGCAGGGCCAGATAGCCGTAGTTGCTGGAGATGGCCGGAAGCAGGCGGTGGTACACACCGCTAACCTGCAGGCTGCCGGCAATACCGGCAAACCCACCGGCAAAAATCATGGCCAGCATCATGTTGCGCGCCGGTTTAAGCCCAAACAGATAAGAAGCAAACGGATTGCTTCCGATGGCTTTTAAATTCAAACCGATCTTGGTGTAGCGCAGAATCAGTGCCGTTAGGATCAGTGAAATAAAAACAATGGCCAGCGCCGGCGGCGATAATCGTATCGACGCTAACTGGGGTAACCACAGCGGCGGCGGAAATACTTCCGTGCCGCTCATCGATGCCACCCCCGGTCGCTTCCAGGGGCCGAATATGAGCCAGAGAATAAATCCCTGGGCAACAAAATTGAGGCCGAGGCCGGCAAAAATTTCATTAACCCCGCCCTTTGTCTTCAGAAAGCCGGCGATCAAGGCCCATAGCGCGCCTCCGATTGATCCGGCCACAATAGATAGAAAGATGAACATCGAAGGCATCTGGGTTTCCAGCCCCAACCGCAGCAGGGCGGTCGTAAAAACCGCCCCCATCATAACCTGGCCTTCAATGCCGATGTTCCACAGGCCGATCCGAAATGTAAAGAGAAGTCCATAGGCGCAAAGCGTCAGGGGTATCCAGGCTTTTATGACATGCGCAAATTTGAGCCAGGACCCCAGCGATCCTTTAAAAATATGATAATAGGCTGCCAGCGGCGGGGCTCCGGCGATGAGAAGAAGCAGAGAAGTGAAAATAAACACGGCAGTCACAGTCACCAGAAAACTACGAGTTTGCCTCGTCAAATATTCAAATCTGTTGGTGAGAGCCTTTGCCATAGCGAATTTAATAGACTTCTACTTTTTTGCTTGGGCACTCGGTAAATTCGAAATTCGAATATCGAAATTCGAAACAATACATAAATTCAAAATCCTAATGTTCAAAACAAACGCAAAATAAATGTTTCGAATTTTGGTATTTGGTCATTCGGATTTGTTTCGTGCTTCGGATTTCGAATTTCTTATTTACTGATGTCAATAACCCTTTAGAAAAATTAGATATTAATCAATAAGTGAAACATCCCAGTATCATCAGACCTTACCAGCGATAGCTCGTCCCAGCTCATGGGCATCCGTGTTTGACGATTCAACCGCTTTGATGATTTGGCCGTTAAAAAAAACCAGCACGCGATCGGCAACCATCAAAATCTCATCCAGTTCCGGTGAGGAAAAAACGATGCTGGTCTTTTGGCCGCAGTATGTGTGTAAATGCTGCCAGACCCAGTTGACAGATTCAATATCCAGTCCACGGGTGGGGTTTTCAAGAAGCAGTAATTGCGGTTCAGCGGGAAGAAAAGACAATAAAAGCCGCTGCTGGTTGCCTCCCGACAGCTCTTCTACCGAAGAGG
>Ga0255055_10003686_pt1 | contig 10272 bp, 8 predicted proteins | sample JV7_2_27_MG_FD_188633 | JGI IMG/M metagenome (GOLD analysis project Ga0255055, IMG submission 188633) | Seawater microbial communities from Jervis Inlet, British Columbia, Canada - JV7_2_27 | ecosystem: Environmental > Aquatic > Marine > Inlet | place: Canada: British Columbia | collected... | reverse complement strand
GATCAACCTCCTCCTTGCGGTCGCGGCTCTTCATGCAGTGTTCGAAACGGGCCAATGCCTTGGCCTTACTTCTGGCGGTACCTTCCTGGACTTCTCTGAGTCCCATGATGCACCTCCTTCACTGTTCTCATGACACACCTCACTTGCTGATTGTGCGTGCATCGCTACAATCTGAGAGAACACCATTAAGATAGAGCCTGCTTGTGTTTGGCCTGTTTGCGGTCAAATAAAGCTACTTGAGGAGTGAAAGATGGCCGACGTACTCATTCTCGCAAAGAACTTGTCGACGGGCCAGAACGAGGCCTCTACCGTACTGAAGATCGACAACTCCAATGGTCAGTTGAAGTCTTCACTCACCACCGGAACTGCACCTCTCGCCGTGTCATCCACGACGGTGTGCACGAGCCTGAATGCTGACCAGTGTGACGGCTACGACGCCACGGACTTCTTCAACCTCGACCATGCACAGGTGTCGGGCATCCTCGATGCCGACCATGGCGGGACGAACAAGGACACCAGCGGCGACACGGGCATACCGCTCATCAGCTCAGGGGTGTGGAGCGTACCGGCAGTTGTGGGTCTGACCTACGGCGGCACGGGCGCGGATCTGGATTCCACAGGTCCTGGGGCGCTGGTCCAAACGTCGGGTGGCGCAGTCGTCACGGTGGAGACGCTGGATGAGACTCGTGGTGGAACAGGCCAGACCTCGCTCACCACGGGAGACATTCTCTATGCTTCAGCGTCGAATGTGCTTAGCAAGCTGGCTGCAGGAACCAACGGCTACGTGCTGACCATGGGTGCGAGCATTCCGACCTGGTCCACACCAGGCGCACCTGGAGCCCACGCCTCGACTCACATGGTTACCGGCTCCAATACTGACCCTGTCACCCTTGAAGATCTCCAGACCGCAGCAGGTACGGCCGGTTGGGCTCTCACCAACGACGGCGATGGCACAGTCTCCTGGACTACCTGGGGTGCCACGCTTCCAGACGGTACCACGAACAACAACGCCACCCTCCGCTGGGACACAAGCGGCGATGCGTGGCAGCTCAATACGAACTTCGACATCGACTCCAGTGGAAACGTCAGCGATGGAACATGGCAGGCGGACATAATCGCTGCGCTCTACGGAGGCACGGGGATTGCCACCAACGGCTCGACGGGTATCCCGCAGATCGTGGGCGGCACGTGGACCGTGCCAGCAGTCGTGGGACTCACCTACGGCGGCTCGGGGGCGGATCTTTCAGGGACAGGCCCTGGTGCGTTGGTGCAGGCCTCCAACGGAGCTACCGTCACAGTAGAGGCCCTCGACGAGACCAGGGGTGGCACAGGGCAGACAACGATCACGGCTGGTGACCTCCTTTACGGCAGTGCCTCCAACGTGATCAGCAAGCTGGCCATCGGCGCGGCCAACCAGGTCCTGCGTACAAATGGCGCGGGTACGCTCCCCGAGTGGGACACGTTTGGGCTCACCGAGCTGGACGATGTCACGATCACGGGGGCAGCGCAGGGTGACATCCTCTATCGTGGTGCGAGCGGCTGGGCCAACCTTCCCAAGGGAGCGGATGGCACCTTCCTCAAATCCACAACGACCAACCCAGCATGGGCAGACGCAGGCACCGGCTACACGTGGATACTGGACGGTGACACCGGTACGCCTGAGGTCATCGCTGACGGGAACACGGCCACATTCGTAGGCGGTGACGGAATCGACACTGCAGTGAGCGCCACTGACACGCTGACCGTTACGGCGGAGGCCGATGTGAGCTCAGGTGGGGACATAAATCCTGTCAGCGTGACGTCGAACGGGATTGGCATCGATGTCTCGCAGTTCGACGGGAACGGTCTCTTGGCAGACGGCTCCGGCAACCTGGACATCGACACAGGTTCTACCGTGAGTTTCGCCGCAGGCAGCGTTTGGACCTTCCCCAACGGCGTGACAGCCAAGGGCCTCTTCGTCACGGGTTCACCGGTCGACGGCAATCACGTGACCAACAAGACCTACGTGGACAGCGTGGCCACGGGCATCAAGTGGAAAGACCCCGCAGCCGTCCTGAACCTCATCGGCAACGTGAAGATCAATGGAATGGTGGGCAACCTCACAGCCCTCCAAATAGAGGCCCTCTCACCCACCGCCGGGGATGCCTACGTGGTCACCACGGCCAATGGCGCGGCGGCACTGCTCACAGCCACCGTCGGCGACATCTGGCAGTACGTGGTTACGACGTGGACCAAGATCCTCACCGGTGTCGGGGGTTTCGTTCCCACGGGCACCTACATTCTTTGCTCTACGCAGACGACGCTGATCGCCCCCTTCACTCCGGTCACGCACGACGCCTATCAGGGGTACTACGACGGATCGACTCTGGATCCTCCGGGGTCGGGCTTCATGGTAGCGCCCTCCACCGGGGACGCGTACGTCATCGACGGGTCGGGTGAGGCTGCAGAAGGCGACATCATCGAATACACCGGATCGGCGTACGCGCAGATCGAAGCAGCTGCTGCCGGGTTCGTCGCTATCGGTGTGCGGGCCATCCTCGGCCAAACCAGCGCGATCGGCCTCATCACGCCGTACACCAACGCCACGGATGACTGCAAGATTGTAGACTTCACCGGAGCGTCCAACACTGGAGTGAACACCGGCGAGGCCATCGACGAGAACGCCCTCCTCATCCAGGACACGGCGCACATCGGGGTCTACGACAACCTCGGATACGTGTTCGAGGGCACCGTGCCTACGGGCGCGTGGATCCAGTTCACCGGTGCTGGTCAGATCACAGCCGGTGCGGGCATGACCAAGACCACGAACACGATCAACATCAACGACGGCACGCTCGGCGACGTCAACGGCCTCGCCATCAGCTCCAACGCCATCGCCTTGGCCTACAACTCTTCCTACTTCAAGCTCACCTCGAACCAGCTCGACCTGGACCTCACGATGACGCCGACGTGGACAGGAGCTCACACGTTCTCGCATTCGAGCGGGCTCCTAACCAACGTCATAACCGAAAGATCTGGGGGCTCGGGCGTCACAGTCGACAGCTGCCTGATCAAGGACGGGAACGTCGACAAAGCCCACACTCTCGGGACGAGCTGGCTCAATGCGGGCGAGAACGTCGCGCTCGCCAACATCGTCTACATGGAGACCGATGGCGACCTGAACAGGGCGGACGCAAACTCCTCCAGCCTGGGCTACGGGACGGTTGTGGGCATTGCTGCTGCAGCCGCTACGACGGGCAACCCCATTTTCCTGCACATCGCTGGAGAGTACGACCCCACCAACGGCCCGATTCCTGTCAAGATGATCACGGGCTTGTCCTTGAATGTAGGGGATCCGGTGTACGTGAGCGCCACCGGTGCGGGCGGCACAGTTGGCGAGGGGACCAACGACGTATCGAGCTTCACCGCAGGTGACTGGATCCAGAAGGTCGGTATTGTCACGAACACGGACGATTACGATGTCGGCGGCGGGTATCTCGCCTATGTCCACCTGTGGAAGGAGGCGGCCACGCTGCTGGCATAAGCCCATAATGAAGGAGACGTCGTATGTCGGAGGAGAAGACCCCGCCTGAGGAGCAGGCACAGAAGGAAGAAGAAGCGGCAGCGAAAGCTGCCAACATCAAGAAGATCGAAGAAGAGCGCAAGGAGGCTGAGAGACGGGCAGCGAGCATCGCGAAGAAGGCAGGCCTCCCTCCCGGGGTGAAACCTGGGGCCAACTTAGGCATCCCGGATCATATGGGGGCCGCCAACAGAGCGCCGAAGCCGAAGCCTCCTCCGCCTCAACGACCTGGTCCTCCTGCGGAGCCTGTTGGAAACAAGATGCACCTGGGGCCGGTCGAAGGGGCAGAATTACACACGACACAACTCAAAGCCCAGCTGATCCTGAAGGAAATGGACAAGGCATCGTTGAGAGGCGAGCTTGCCCAGGTCAGGAAGCAGCTGGCGGACACCGAGCTTCAGCTCATGATGAAGAACCTGGGCGAAGAACAGCAAAAGCTTAGAGAACTGGTGCAGAGGTTGTCGGTGCCAGAGGGATGGAACATCAACAGGAATGAGGACGGCACGTACACTCTTGCTAAGCCGCCACCTCAGCCTCCTCAAGCGAGGTAGTAAATGAAGATCCTGGCAAAGGACCTTTCGGACGGCCAGAACAAAGCCGTCACCAACGTAGATGTCACTACGGCCGGGTTGGTGACCACTGCCAACGTGTTCAGCGGTCTCGGCCTTGACCTCACTACTCAGTCCTCCAAGCCCGCCAACGTCGGCCAGGGTCTGTGGCTCAACAACTCCAACGAGCTTCGCTTCTATGACGGCTCCAGTGACTATGAGGTTGCTCACTCAGCCACTGCTCTCGTAGGGGACGTGACAGGGACGCTCGGTGCAACTGTGGTGGGGAACGACTCCCATACTCACGCCAACGGTACGCTGACCGGTGTGCCTGGGGCTGCAATCGACACCACGGCCCTTCACTCCGGGGACTCCACAGGCGGAGACCTTAGCGGTACGTACCCCACCAACATTGCCGTCGACAAGATTCAGGGCAGTCAGCTCGCAGCCTCGATCTCACCCTCAAGTGGCGACGTTCTCACGTGGGGTGGTTCGGATTGGGATGCTGCAGCACCTGCAGGCCTTGGGGCCAACTTCATCGTGGTGGACAGCTCTATCACGGCAACGGCCCTGAACGCAGCTCTTGCGGCCTACGACGTGGTGTATGCCGAGCCTGGAACCTATAACGGTACGGGCATGAGCAGCACCGTGATTACGGTCCCGGACAGCCACCAGTTCGTCGCACTTGGTGCCGGGGCCTACCTGACCAGTGCAACATACTGTCCACGTTTTGATCTCACCACGAGCGGCTCTGCCTATTTCGCTCTGGGGATTAACGCCCTAATTCAGGGAATGTATTTTGAGTTCAACGCTGGCAGCGCGGGCGACATGATTAAGTGCAGCAATGGTGGGGCTGTCCGTAACTGCTTTATCACGGGCGACACGGGCGGCACCGCCTACTATGGCATTTCCGGCGGGTACAACGAAATTACTCATATTGGCCTGATTAACTGTTACGGCATAAACTTGAGCGCCACTCCGGGCGACAGTGCGGGTACCGTCGAGATCTCGTACATCCACTGGCAGGCGTACACTAGTTCCTCAAGCGCCTCGAACATTGGCCTCAATAACGCCGTAGCCGATGTGTTCATCAGTAACTGTGAGTTCCAAGGTGGCGCGTATGGGATTAAGAACAGCGGCCACTATGTGCAAATGAACCACATCAAGTGTTACGACGTGGACGACGCCACCAACTCTTACGCTATCTACTCCACAGGTACGGACGGCACCTTTGCTGACATCCGCATCGAGGGTAGTAACGTAGGTGCCTCTTACGGGCTGTACGCGACAGGTCACTATTGCCAGTTCTCTGACGTCTACTCGAACTATACCGGTAGTAGTGGATTCTACTTTAACGGCGACTACTGCCTCGTTGACGGGGTGTACGCCTACCGCTGCGGGACCACCAGTGCTCAACACGGTATAGAGTTCAACGGCAGCCAGAACATGACTGCCGCTAATCTGACCGCGTACCTCTGCGGTGACAAGGGAATCGAGCTCATCAACTGTACGCAGTCCACGTTCGCTGGCATAACGGCGAACTACAATGTTGGAGACGGGCTTCATGTCTACGTCGGTAACACCGACTGCACCTTCTCAGGTATCACAGCGAACAGCAATGGCGGGGACGGTGTTGATGTCGATGCGTCGCAGGATGGGCTGCACTTCGCTGGCGTTACGGCGATGTCCAACACCGGGTGGGGCTTCTTGGGGGGTAACTCGGGGACTACCAGGGTTTGTCGCCTGAGCGACTGCCATGCTCTCTCCAATTCGTCCGGCCAGATCAGCCTCGGTACGAGCTGGCAGGACTACTCGACACCCAGCGGCATAAGCACGATCTCTGCTGCGACGGATACGGACATCTCGTCGCCTGCGAGTGGCGACCTGCTCTTGTGGGACGGCTCGAACTCCTGGGACAATAAGGCTCTTAGCGGCGATGCTACGATCCTCAGTACCGGAGTCATCACAGTCACAGGATCAACGGCCGGTTTCACCGTCGGCACCCTCCTTACACTCAACAACTACGGAGCCAGCCCTCCCACCGGTTCCGGTGACGAGATGTGGGTCGACAATAGCGGCCTCAACTGGTGGGACGCAGGATCCGGTGGTGCTTCGAAGATCGTTGACGCTACTACGATTTTCGCCGGGGACGTCACCGGAACGTACAGCAACAACCTCGTCTCCAACATCCAGGGAGATGCGGTGGACACAGGCTCTCCGGCAACGGACGACAAATTCGTGTGGGACGGCAGCGAGTGGCACCATTCGTCCACGTCCCGTGTCCGCGCCTACCTGAATTCGAACCAGTCCATCAGCAACGCAACCTACACCACCGTCCAGTTCGCGAACGAAACCTTCGATTTCCTTGGCGACTTCAACACGGGGACGTACCGATTCGTTGCGCCGGTCACTGGTCACTACATTGTCCAGGCGAAGCTCGCGCTCCCGGCCACGGCAGACGTCTGGTACGGGTACATAAACCACAACGGGTCGCGGGTGACGGAGATCTACCATCTCGCCAACACCACGACGATCACCACGATGGCAATAGACGATGTGATCTCCATGGCGTCGGGCCAGTACCTTGAGATCCAAGTCATTCAGATTTCGGGAGGTTCTCTGAATGTCAACGCCGGATCGAACCACACGTACTTTACCGTGACGAGGGTTGTCTAAAGGATGATCTGATGGGGCACGAACTATCAAGACGGATGAGCATCGTTGTTCCTTACCTCTATCCGGATCTCGTCAACGGCCTGCCGGATCTCGCCGATGGAGTGGACGGGGATTACTACCTCCAGAATGACGGCACAAGGGAGGGTACCTACGTGGTCTGGCTGAACGAGGGCATTCCTGAACCCACGGATGAAGAGCTGGCTGCTGCCAAGGAAGACGCGGTTAATGCCTTCTGGTGGGAGACGATGACGGCGAGACGCGAGGTGCTCCCAGAGGGCGTCGTGAAGCCGCCTTACGAGGAGCTCATTGCTCAGCTGGACATTCAGGACGGTCAGGAGGAGATCCTCGCCGCCCTCGAAGATTGATAAAGACTTCTTCTTTGCCACGGTTCAGATACGACGTCTCCTTCGGGAGAGCAGGCCGAAGCCCTTTCGGGGGTTAGGCCTGTTTTTATGTCTACGTAAAAGAAGAAGGCGCTATGCCTCATGTGATGAGTTTCACGCCTTCTCCGGACGTAGAAGGTTACTTCCCGTTGAGTCTGTCCAGGGTGTCAACGACGATCTGCATGTCACGGACTCTCGACTCCTTCTGATCGAGCTGGGCGTCAGCCCTCACGGACACCTTGGCGGCATCCGCAAAGAGTTCGCCCTGTCGCTCGATGATGGCGTCTAGTTCCTTGTTGACGAGGTCCGGATGTTTGTCTCCGGAATTCATCTCTTTTAGCAGAACGTCTGCACGAGCACCAAGCTCGTCCATCTCCTGGAGCATTTCCCGCATCCTATCGGTATGGATAGACATTGGGGCTCCTCCAAAAACGTCTCTATATTTCTTTTGACACAAAAGTTGAAGTAAAAGAGAAGCTGAGGCCTCTCTTCTATGTTAAGGGCTCTCGCCCGTTGAAACGGTAGGGGTAATGGCCCGCCGGTCCAGAGACCGCCCAGGGCATTACGACGTTGGACCGGCGGGCTTATTTCCCCGGCGGCCTGTCGTGCCTATTCATAGCACGCCTCCATACACCGTACAACGCGAACTACGCGTTCGCTGCGTTGGGAGCTCTACCTAAGCGTCGCTCCATCATTCTTATGCCACATAAAAGAGAAAAACGAGGGTCTCCACAGCTTGCTGAAGGCTGCTTCTCGGACCCTCAATCCTTCTCTCTTCCAGGCACCTCAGCGGTGCCCCCGTCTCCAGTTGAATCCCACGCAGCGACGGGTGAGCGGGGACCAGTGTTGATGCCCCGGCGTAAGCGGGGGCCTAGTTATTATTCTTATACCCCAATCTTGTCCTTTCTTGGCCCACACGCAGACTATAGGTGTCTGACCACTCCAGGAGTGCTCATGGGTTCTCGATGGAACGGCAAGCGGACGATCTACACGGACTTGCGTCGTGCAGCTATTAACGCCATGACACCCACCAAGAAGAAAAAGAAGAAGGGCGAGAAGGATGCCAAAGCTAAGCCCGCAGGCCCAAGCAAACCTTGATCGCGTGGCAAAGGCGAAGAACGTCGACGAAGCCGAGGCCATCGTCAATAAGATGAAGCGGAGTGGTCACTTCGGGGATGACCCTAAGATCTGGTCGAAGGTTCAGTCAGGCCTCGCCAAGAGTCGCGCGATGGAGCGCAATATGCAGGAGAAAAACGCCATGGAGATCACGTTCTTCAACGCCTTCGCCGACGAGCTTGAGAAGCTGTCCATGTGCGGCAAACCACACGGGAAGAAGAAGGGCCTGGACACGCAGATGAAGGCGCGCTTCGGCAAAAAGGCCGAGAAGATGGTCTACTGCCCCCGCCGGAAGAAGATGATCCCGGCCAGTGAGATGGGCAAGAAGGCCATGGACGACGGAGCCGGAGCTGCCCAGCCGCACTCGAACATCAAGGCCAAGATCGAAGCCGCGCGGCGTGATCCCTCGACCAAGAAGAATCCCAAGGACACGGGTCCTCCTGGGTCGGGCACGCAGGACCCACGCTTCATGGCCATGAAGAAGCGAGCGGCACTGCTGGACATCTACAAGAGAGCCTCGAACGGCCTCGCCTTCAGCCCAACATTCATGAGGAAGGGCAGCAGCCGCGTGCGGAGTAAGCCCAGGAAGCCGCTAGATCCGAAGACTGTCCAGGTGCGTCGCTTCGAGGGTGAGCAGATGTTCAAGGACATCGGGAAGAAGCAGGAGGCTTCGTAAAGAAGAAGGGAACGGCACGATGTACGCACCCATCGTCAATGACCTGATGCACCTACTGGTGGTGCACGAGTCCGAGGGAGCTAAGAAGCTCCTCACCGATTCGGTCAATGAGGCCATTCAGCTGGCTGCGCTCCAGAGGTTCAAATATGGGGAGCGACTCCCCATGCCAGGAGAGCTGGACGTGCGAGACGGGTACTACGAGTACCTGACCAAGGGCGTACAGCTCATCCCAAGGGAGGACTACCCCAAGGAAGCGTTCATCACCCTCTGGATCTTCTACTGGCTCATCAACTCGCCGTCGGGCCAGGAGCTCCAGAAGCTGCCGTGGTTCAACGCCTGGACGCGCCGCTATGCTTCCGAGTGGGGCATCTTCCTCGACACTCCTCTGTCGGCTGCAGGCGTGCCGTCCTTCCGTGCCGACCCTGCGTACAACGATCAGGACTACTTCCCCGTCGGCTCGTACCACACGTTCAACGACTACTTCGCCCGCGAGATGCGGCCGGGGTTGCGGCCAGTGACCGACCTCACGGATAACCATGTGATCACGTCGCCTGCCGACAGCGTCTTCAAGGAACAGTGGCCAGTCGACGAGGACAACGAGATCACCATCAAGCACACGCACAAGTACAAGATCGCGAAGCTCCTCGAAGGGAGCCCATACGCTGAGGCGTTCCGTGGTGGCCTGTTCTACCACGCCTTCCTTGGCCCCAACGACTACCATCGCTTCCGCACACCTGTGACGGGGACGGTGAAGGAGGTCAGGGCTATCCAGGAGCGCGTGATGCTCCAGACGACCCTCGACAAGGACGGAGAGCCTCAGGCACCGGACGACGGCGGCTACGAGTTCTTCCAGACGCGCGGCATCATCATCCAGGAGACCGAGGAGTTCGGTCCTGTGGCCACGCTGCCCATCGGCATGGCTCAGGTGTCCAGCGTGAACATGGTGGCTGTGAATGGCTCGTGGCTGAACAAGGGCGACGAGTTCGGCTTCTTCATGTTCGGTGGCTCAGACATCATTCTCCTGCTCCCAGAGGCGGCCAAGGCTCACGTCACGGCCGCACCGGGTAACCACTACCTCTGCGGACAGCAGGTGATCAAGGCATCATGACTTTCTACGACGCATTCATCGATGAACTAGAGAAGCTTGGGATGGGGCGATGGAGGCATCGCTACAAGCCCAAAGGACCGGACCCGAAGGTCTCTCGATACGAGCGAGGAATGCACCGTGGTGTTCTGCGGGGTCTGGTTCGTGAGAGTAATCCCGAGCTGACTTCCGCCCAGATTCGCACGGCAGCTAAGGAGATGGAGAGCAAG
>Ga0255055_10003685_pt1 | contig 10272 bp, 7 predicted proteins | sample JV7_2_27_MG_FD_188633 | JGI IMG/M metagenome (GOLD analysis project Ga0255055, IMG submission 188633) | Seawater microbial communities from Jervis Inlet, British Columbia, Canada - JV7_2_27 | ecosystem: Environmental > Aquatic > Marine > Inlet | place: Canada: British Columbia | collected... | reverse complement strand
CAGATGCTGCAATACCGCCAAAAGACCGTCCAGGTTCTCGATGTTGGACAGCTGCATAAGATCCCGGGTGAAATATGTATTGCGGTAATTCACCAGCACTTCATGTTTGTCGCCATCTTTTTCGTGAATAAGCACTTCCGGAAATTGGCCATAGGTCATGGCTCCCGAAAGCCTGCGGTTGGCCTCTTTGATTTGAGGCGGGGAAGCTTGATCAACCAGAATGGAATGGGTGGGGCCCCCCAATTCTTCACCCCAGCAGGCGGTGGGCAGAGATACAATGTCTATTCGCCCGGCCAGGGAATCGGCCGCGGCGTCCAAGAGACCGAGTGTGCTCGAGCCGGTCATTAAAAACCGGGCATTTTCGTTATCCACGGCATATTTTACGGCCACCGTGAGCATCGGCAGGCGTTGAATTTCATCGATGATGGCCTTATTGCCAAGATGGCTGATTAAGCCCTTTGGGTCTCGTTTGGCCCAATCAAGATAATCCAGGTCGTCCAAGGTGGCGTATGGCCAATCCGGGTAGCGATGCTTCAGAAGCGTTGTTTTACCGGAACGACGTGAGCCGACAAGCAGACAACTTTTCTGGGAAGGTATTTCGACCCATCTTTCAAACATAGTTCGAATTTATCATGGATATTTTAAAAGTCAAGTTTAAAAATATATAAAGTTCAGAGTTCAAAGGGTGGGCGCCTTTGGCGCCAGCTCAAAGCTCAAAGCTGAAAGCTAAAAGGGAAAATGCTGACAAAGCCCCTTGCCAGGTCATGCCGGAAAACGATCCGTCTTCGCCAAAGCTACGATGGACAGGCCCGCCGGCGTCACGTTTTCAGCGTAACGGCGCGGCCCGCCCGGCGTCGCGCTATCGAGCTATGGCGGACAGGCAAGTCATGTTAAGGGCGTTAGGCATCAGATGCCTTTGGTGTGGGTGGGAATGACGGGTGTACGCGTTGATATTTTTTTAGGCCGTGCAAAATATTTCATTGGTGATTTGACGCACAGATTCGTTTACCTCAAACATAATGCTGCTTAAGGCATCCTCATCCAGGGCTAAAAATGCCATTACCTCATCGTCGATCAGATGGGTTAGGCTGCCGGCGCCATTACTATTGCCGTCCATCCGGGTTAAATGATCCGCGGCATGCAGGACAAATGCGAGTTCATTGTCCTGATTCGGGATTAAAGTGTGATGATATCGGATGGCTTTGGTAACCGCTCTGGGGAATTTCCATTTTTTGCACAATTCAGATCCGATCTCGGAATGGTCGAATCCTTTTTTGTGGTATTTGGCTCAATATTTTGTGGAAAAACACTCAATTAAGGGCCTATGGCCCTATTGATTTTGGAATTTGGATTTAGGACCAGAACAGGGAGGTGGGCTAAAAGGTTTTAAGGGCTGCACTGAAAAATGTATTCGACGGACAACGGACAACGGACAACGATCAAGGGACGCCATTTAATTTGTTGCGGCGGTAGCGGAATTTGTCACGGGTCAGGTTCAGCAACAGGGCGGCCTTGCTTTCGTTGCCGTTGGCCAGTTGGAGGGCTTCTTCAAAATAGGTTTTTTCGATGTTTTCGATGATGGCAGTAAAGTCGATTCCAGAAGGCGAAACCGGCGGCAGGCTGTGACCATTGTCCGGCGGAGTGGCGCTTCCGCCCCCATTGGTCTCTTTTAAACCTAAATCCTCCAGCATCAGCTGCGGTCCTTCGGAAAGCAAAACCCCGCGCTCGATCAGGTTTTTGAGCTCTCTTACATTTCCGGGCCAGTCGTATTCTTGTAATGCCGCCTCAGCCTCCGGGGAGATACTGCTAAACGCTTTTTCAAATTTTTGGCTGTACTCCACCAGAAAGTGTTTAGCCATGGGAATAATATCATCCCGCCGACGGTTCAGGGACGGAACTTCCAGCTTGACCACCGCAAAACGGTGATAAAGATCGTTTCTGAATACGCCCTTCTCGACAAGTCCGGCCAGATCCCGGTTGGTGGCGGATATGATTCTGGTTTTAACCGTCCGCTTTTTGGTACCGCCGATCCGGTAATACTCACCTTCGTCCAAAAACCGCAGCAGTTTAACCTGGGCCTCCGCGCTGAGGTCGGCGACCTCGTCCAGAAACAGGGTGCCGTTGACCGCCTTTTCCACCAGCCCTTCTTTGCCCGATTTTTCGGCGCCGGTAAACGCGCCTTTCTCATAGCCGAAAAGCTCGCTTTCAATCAGCTCCCTGGGCATGGCCGCACAGTTGACCGCCACCATGGGCCCTTTAAAATTAGGGCTTTTGTAGTGAATGGCTTTGGCAATCAACTCTTTTCCCGTTCCGGTATCCCCCAGTATCAAGATGGGCGTGTCGGGGCTCTGGGCGACTTTTGCGACCAGTTCCATGACATCCTGAATGGCGTTGCTTTCACCGATAAAACAGGGCAGATTTTCTTTGAGGCATTTTTCGTGCAGGGCCTGAATCTCCTTGCGCATGGCGATGGTTTCGAAGGCGTTGCGCAAAATCACCAGCAGTGAATCCATCTGGACCGGTTTGACGACATATTCATAGGCACCGTTTTTCATGGACGAGACCACCGTGGGCACGTCTTCATAGGCGGTAATCATGACGATGATGACTTCTGGATGACGCGCTTTGATGATTTCCAGGGCGTCCACACCGCTCATGCCCGGAAGCCCGATATCCAGCAGTACCAGATCCGGCGGATTCTCATCGATGGCTTTAAGGCCGGATTCGGCCGACTCAAAAGCCTGCACGTTATAGTTCTTTTTTTTCAAAGCCAGCTTGAGGCCGTTACGGGCCACGGCTTCATCATCGACAATGTAGATGGAGTAAGACGTCATCGGTTATTTATCCTTCGTTCAATCGGAAGCTCAATCTTAAATTCGGCCCCGCCCCATTTACTGCTATCCAGCGAAATGGAGCCATTATGGTCGGCCACGATTCGCTGGGCAATGTTTAGCCCGATGCCGGAGCCGTCGTCTTTGGTGGTAAAAAAGGGATCAAATATTTTTTCTCTGAGCTCGATCGGCACCCCCGGTCCGGAATCGGCCACCCGGATGCTTAAGGTGTTGTTCTGAGCGGATGATTTAATTTCCACAAATTTGGTGCCATTGGACTTTTCCATGGCCCGGGCGGCATTGGTAATCAGGTTCAGGACCACCTGCTCGATTAAGTGCGGGTCGGCATAACATTGGGGCAAATCAGGTGCCAAGGATTTCTCAATTTTAACACCGTTTTTGCGCATGGTAACCGACGAAAGCTCGATGGCTTCTTCCAGAGATTCGTTGATATTGGTGCGCATCATTTTGGGCGCGCCGGGTTTGGAAAAATCCATGACACGTTTGATGACCGATTCGATTTTATTAGAGGCCACCTGGATCTGGGTGACAATTTGTCGAATGACTTCCATATCCTCCGGGTCCAGACTATCTGAATCGCAGAGATCCTCGATGGTATACAGATAGGTATTGATACCGGTCAGGGGGTTGCGAATTTCATGGGCGATGCCGGCCGCCACCCGTCCCAGGGAAAGCATTTTATTTTTGATCAGCAATTGCTGCTCGAGCTGCTTGGCTTTGGTAATGTCAATGGCATTAACCAGGACCGCATCCTTGCCGTAGTAATTAAAGGCGATCGCCCGGCACCACACCCAGCGCATATCGGCTCTAACGTTTTGGGGGCCTGACCGGTAAAATCTAAAATCAACTTCTATTGTTGAAACCTCTCCCTTAAGAATCCGTCGATAGGCGCTTTTGACTTTATCCAGATCGTCGGGAAAGATTTTATCGAGGTCCTGAAAAATGTTTTTTTCAGGGGAGCGCCCATTTATTTTCATTTGCTCAGGATTCTGGTAAACTGTGCGGCCACCCTGAAAAATGGAAATTCCGATGGGCGAATTTTCAATCAGATCCCGGAACTGCTGCTCGCTTTCGCGCAGCGCTTCTTCGGTCTGCTTCATGTCGGTGATGTCCGTCCAGGAGCCCACCACTTCAACCGCATTGCTTTGCTCGCTAAAAAGCAAACGCAGCGCATCGCGTATCCAGCGGTAACTGCCGTTTTTATGCCGAAAACGGTATTCGAGAACGCGGCTTCCCTGATCCTCCAGTGTGGAAAATTCATTTTTTACATATTGGACATCATCCGGATGGATGTGATCGAACCAGAAGTGCCGGTCATTGACGAAATCCCCAGGATCATAGCCCAGTTCGGTTTTGACATTTTTGCTGATAAACGTTGTGGCGCAATCACCGGATGGATTGCGTGAGTAGATGACCGCCGGGTTGGAAGCCATGATATGCTGCAGGCGCTGTTTGGTGTTTCTCAGCTCTTCTTCCTTTTGGTTTCGTTCCGTGATATCGCGCACAGCACCGATGATCTTTTGGCGCCCCATGGAAACATATGTAGCCAGGCTCAATTCACCCGGGAAAACGGTGCCGTCTTTCTTTTTAAAATATCGATAATACACATTGCTGCTGCCCATTTCTCCTTGTCGGATGCTTTCCAATTTGGCGCGTGTTTTATCTTGTTCAGCGGAGATATCTTCGAGCAGTAATGTTAAAAATTCTTCGCGTGAATATCCATAAAGCAATTGCGCCGCCCGGTTGACCTCTTCGAAACGCTTGGTGACGGCATCTACGACCACGATCGCATCGGATTCGCTCTCAAAGAGCTGGTGATACTTTTCTTCACTTTCGCGCAGTTTTTGCTCCGCCTTGTGGTGTTCTCGTTCCAGCCTTATGCGATCCAACGCATTTTCGATCGTGTTCAACAATTCCGTTGATTCAAAGGGTTTTCTGAGATAATCATAGGCGCCTTTGCGTAAGGCTTTAACGGCCGATTCAAAGGTAACATCCCCGGTCATGACGATTACCAGAGTCTGCGGCCGCTTATTACAAATGTGATCCATGACCTGATAGCCGTCTATGTCCGGCAGTCCGATGTCCAGCAAAACAAGATCAACCGTGTTTTGACTTAAATATTGAATCGCCTGTCGGCCGCTGTCCGCAGTTGTTAACTTCAGGGTCTTAGGGCGCAGCAAACGCTTCAGATAGCTCGTCATTCCGGAGTCATCTTCTACGATCAGAATGGTATATGAATCAGGCATTAATTATCCCTGTGCGTAATAATAAACGTGATGTCATGTTCTGCAGGGTGCTTTAACGCGTATTTATGCTCCCGGATGCTGCTGGGAGCTATACTGAGCACCTGTGCCGCAACTAATTTAGCAGGAATCATGCCAAATTTGTTGGGATGGATTTATAAATAATTGCAGATAGTTGAATGGAAATCAGGTTGCGGCTGGAAGGCGATCAATAGGCAAATTCTTCCCGTTTGGGTTTGGATGGGGGCGCTGGTGTTATGTTCCGTACTGACTTTTATTTTGAGGCCTTACGCGGAGATAGTTTCTTCACCTTTTTGGGACAGGGCTTTCAGGCTGAAGGGTTTCTGGATGAAACCACTGCAATCGTATTTCAGATTCAGCATCACCTTTAGATCGGTAAGATGAAGCGAAACGTAGACCCTTTGCTTTCTCCCGCGCTCTCCACCCAGATTTTCCCGCCCTGGAGTTCAACCAAATTTTTGGCCAGTGATAACCCGATGCCTGCTCCGTGGTGTTTGCGGTTTAATGATTCGTCCACCTGTTTGAAGGTTTCAAAAATGTACTTTTGGTCTTCAGCATTTAATCCGATTCCGGTATCTGAAACCGAAACTTCCGCACATTGGCTCAGTTGGGCCCCTTTCATGTCGTTGGTTTTGATACATTCCTGAAAGATTTTAAAATCCTTGGCATCTCCGCATCTGCGACCGGACCGGACAATGCAGTCAACCGTGTGGGCACTTAAAAGTACCTCGCCGCCGTCCTGCGTAAATTTAAAGGCATTTGAAAGCAGATGGTAAATAATCTGTTTGAGCATGCCTGCATCCGCCCGGATGGTATCCGGAGCGCCCTTAAAATCTTTTAAAAGACTCATTCCGCGATTGACGGCTTTTTGCTCGAATTCGGCAACACCATTTTCCAAAAGGGTTTTTAGCCTGACCTCCGTCGGCTCAAATTCTAAAGTGCCGGCCTCCAGTTTGGATAGATCCAGAATATCCTTAACGAGGGTCAGTAGATGATGGCTGCTTTGAGCCACCGCATCGAGGTACTCCTTTTGGGCTGCATTCAAATTTCCGGAGGCCTCTTCCAGAGCTAATTCGGTAAACCCGATGATGTGGTTAAGCGGTGTTCGGAATTCGTGACTCATCTTGGATAGGAACTCACCTTTGATTTTGCCCGCTTCCGCTGCCCTGGTTTTGGCCACCTCCAGTGCGCCTTCCGTCTGTTTCTGATCATCGATGTCAGTGATGATGGTTTGTATGTACGCTTGATCCCTATCATCAGTAGCTAATGATATGCTTTCAAGGAGGGCAAAAAATGAAGAGCAATCACCTTTTATCAGCTTCAGCTCACAGGTCTGCTTAACATCGGTCTCCAGGGTCCAGCGGCGGTGATAAAAAAACGCATCCATAAATTGCGGTGCCACATGCCGGGCCAAATCTGAATTTATCAATTGATTTTTTTCCACGCCAATCAGCTCTGTAGCGGCAAAATTGACATCCAGGATTACCCCCTGGTTATTGAGGATAACGAATGCGGCGGGAGCCGAGTCATACAACCGTTGGTAATAGTTGCGGGATTTTTTGAGTTTGATCATTTTTTGTTGAAGATTGTTTTTCTGCTTTTCCAAATCGCCCTGGTAGGTATGTACTTCCTGACGCGGCCGGTTAAGATCCATGGAATCGGAATTCTGATTGTCTTTTGTTAAATCGAGCAGGACATTTTCAAGCTGCTTCTCAAGCCCCTGGGACATTTTCCGATCCATCTCCTTTTTCAATATCTCAATTTAATTAAGATAGAATATCAGAAAAATCGATGGGGTTTAATACCAAAAGGTTGACAGAATAATACCAGTAAAAAACTGGTATTATTGCGGAGAGGATTGGAGGTAGGTCTGAAGGTTTATTTTTTTATTGGTTAGGTCCAGTTTTTTGCGAATATTGCCCCGGTGAAATGACACGGCCTTGGCGGATACATGCAGCATGGCGGCGATCTCTTTGCTGGTTTTACCGTGTTTGATGAAATCGGTAATCTGAAGCTCGGTTGGGGTTAAGGCCAGGTAATTTGAAGAAAGCCTGTTTGCCAGAGGAGAAATCAGGTCATTGAGATTGGTCTTGATGATGTTCAGATAGGTTTGATTTTCCACCCCCAGCTTGCCTTTGTCCAGCTTTTCCAAATAAGGAAAAACAAGTTTTTTAATGTTGGCCAGCAAGTTTTCTTCCAATTCCTGCTTTTCCTGCTCACGGTGTTCGAGCAGAACTTTTAGAGCCGTATTGACCTCTTCCAGGTGCAGCGCCTGTTGCTCCAGTTCTTTATCTTTTTCTTTAAGGGCATTTTCGGCTTTTTTGCGCTCGGTGATGTCGGTTACAATACCGAGGATCGAGCGGGCGCCCTCATAATTGATCAGTTTGGTCGTAATAATGGCTTCGATTCCTTCGCCCTTTTTATTGATAAGGCTATATTCGTAGGGAGCAACGTCTTTACCCGCACTGTGCTTTTCAAAACTGGATCTGATCGTTTCGATACTTTGGGGAGCTATCAGCGTGCGGAAATCAAACTCGGGTGAATAAAACGCATCTCTTTTATACCCCATCATTTCCTCACATTTTTGATTTACATAGACAACCTTGCCGCCTTTATTGATAAAAATCATGTTGGGTGACTGTTCGGCGACCGTTCGAAATTTTTCTTCAGATTCCTGCAGCGCCTGCTGAGCCAGCTTACGTTCGGTAATATCTTCGGCAATACCGGCAATTCGATAGACGTTACCGTTTTCATCATTGATCGCAAACCCTTTATCCGATATCCAGCGTATCGTGCCATCCGGACGTATAATGCGATATTCCCTGATTTCGCCGCCGCCGGATTGTGCTATTAGGTCGAAAGATTCTTCGGCATAGGGTAAATCGTCGGGATAAATACTATCACCCCATTCTTCATATCGCTTATAGAGAACTTCGACTGAGCGTCCCCAAATTTCTTCATAGGCCGGGCTCACGTAAATCACTTTTTGACTTGTCCAATCAAACAGCCAGAAGACCTCACGGATATGTTCGGCCAGTTCGCGAAAGCGTTCCTCGCTTTCCCGTAATGAGCGCTCGGCCTCTTTTTGGTACGACAGATCGCTAATGGCCACCACGCGAACCTCACTGCCCTGATATTTTATCATTTTTGCATGACATAATATGGGGAACCTGTCCCCGTCTTTTCTTCTCCCCACGGCTTCATAGGGTGTTGACGCCCTGGACTCGATCTGCTTTTCGACGAATTCAATTGATTCATCTGCAACCACTCGCGTTACGACCTGAGCTCCGAGCAATTCTTCCGAACGATATCCGAACATTTTAAAAAACTGGTCGTTGGCTTTAAGCAGGACCCTGTCTTTATGAATGATAATAGCTTCAGATGCGGCCTCGGAAAGCAATCTAAACCGCTCCTCGCTTTCGTGCAGTAGTTCTTCCGCCTGTAGTTGCTCGGCGACATTTTTGATAAAGACAATTCGAATCCCCGATTTCAAAAAAAGAGATGAAAACCGGCAAAGGTTTTTTTCTCCGGCTTTGGTTGTTATAATTGCTTCCCTTTCGCGCAGCTTCTCCCCGGAACCGGCCTTTTTGGCCTTTTTGCGTTCTTCAAGGATCAGCTTGCGGTATTCTTCGTCCGGATAGAGTTTTGTAATCCAGGTTTTAACATCCGGTATTTCTTTCTGGCGATATCCCGAGATCCGCTCCAGCTGGGAGTTGAAAACCAATATCTTGCCCTTGTCATCATGGACCATGATGCCATAGGGAGCGGATTCGATGCAAAGGTCATAGAAATTTCCACATTGATCCAGTGGGTCATCGGGCTTTTGATTCCCCGCAATTTTTGCCTCCAGTTTTTTGATTTTCTCTTTCAATTCTTTGCGGGAGGGTTTTACTTTCATGGCCATATCCTTTGACTGCGGGCATCAAATTTTGGGGCGTTATATTAAAATATATTATTATTTAAGGATCTTATAATTGTTTCATGCCAAATTGTCAAGATGGGCGACTCAAGATTTCCATTTATTCTTGACAGAAATCAGCAAGTTGTTTATACGTATGCCCTTCGGCCTTATCTTCAATAATTCTGAACAGATTTGCCAGCTGGACGACCTTCGGGAGCTTATATGGGAACCGATCTGAAAGGACTTATTCAAAAGAAAAAAGGCGAAATCATCAAAGACTGGTTTGAAGCCACCATTCAAACCTATGCTCCTGATACCGCGCAATTTTTTAAAGGTCAGCAGGATCAATTCGGCAATCCTGTCGGCAGCATTACATCCAAAGGGATTGCGTTTTTGCTGGATCAACTCCTCGATACCTGGGATCCGAACGCCATCAAAGCTTACTTGGATCCCATTATCCGGATCCGTGCCATCCAGGATTTTAGCCCTTCTCGAGCCACCGGATTCATTCTCTTATTAAAAAAAGTTCTTCGTGATAATTTGGCAAACGAACTCCAAAATGACGCCAATGCCTTGCAATTGTTGGAGTTTGAGTCCAAAATCGATCAGCTGTGCCTGCTGGCTTTTGATCTGTATATGGATTGTAAAGAAAAAATATATGAGATTTCGGCCAACGAGACCCGTAACCAAACCTTCAGGGCATTTGAGCGGGCGGGTTTAATTACCGATGTGTCGCCGAAGCCAAAGAAGATCAAAGACGCTAACCATTAATTTTTTTGATGGAGGTTGCCGCTAGTCGGCCTTGCCGACTGCCCGGGACCTCAGAGTGAGGTGCTCTTCAATGAATTTAAGGTACATCATCCCACTGATTGCCGTTATTGTTCTTTTTTTAATAGCCTACCTGGGCGCTCAGGTGTCGGGACTCCAGTATGTGTTCGGGGTCGTAATTCCCTATCTGGCGCTTATCACCTTTGTCCTCGGGTTTGCCTATCGGGTGATCGACTGGTCGCGGTCAGCGGTGCCTTTCAAAATTCCCACCACCGGCGGTCAGCAGAAATCGCTGCCCTGGGTCGAACATTCCAAGTTTGATTGTCCGGTGAATACGTGGCAGGTTGTGGTACGAATGGCACTGGAAATTCTGACGTTTCGATCGCTGTTCCGTAACACGCGCATGAAATTAAAGGAAGGCGGACGAATTTCTTACCAGCTGGAGCTTTTTTTATGGGCGGGGGCGCTGGCCTTTCACTATGCTGTT
>Ga0255055_10003684_pt1 | contig 10274 bp, 10 predicted proteins | sample JV7_2_27_MG_FD_188633 | JGI IMG/M metagenome (GOLD analysis project Ga0255055, IMG submission 188633) | Seawater microbial communities from Jervis Inlet, British Columbia, Canada - JV7_2_27 | ecosystem: Environmental > Aquatic > Marine > Inlet | place: Canada: British Columbia | collected... | reverse complement strand
CTTATGCCCGCCGCATATACATCCATGCCTTCCGTGCAGGTACCGGACTTTGAAGATATTGGCCTTCTCATCCAGACATGAATGCCTCTTATGCGATGGCTGTTCATCAGGCCAGCGCTTTGCACCACAGGCATTCCCTGCGGTCACCTGCGGCTTCCTTCAGATTCCACCTCACGGTGGACACCCTTGCCGTTCGGCTAACTGTTCCCCCTGCCGGGTCAGTAGAGGACTTGCACCTCCAAGTGGATATGACATGCCGGTCGCACATATAAAACCCCTTAACTCATTATGAGCTAAGGGGTTAATAAATTAGTGGGGGCAGGATTTGAACCTGCGACCTTTGGGTTATGAGCCCAATTTCAGCTATTTGTTGAGTTATAAGAGATTATACTCCGTTATTTTCAATTATAAAGCTGTCAGAGAGATAGAAGAATCCAGAATTCCACCTAACATAACCGATGATAACGAAACATGACCGGGAAACGAAATTTTTATCCCAATTTTGCCCCAACCAGTAGAAACACCGTTTTCGCTTACCAGAATAGTTGCCTAACAAATAATTTATTTTTATTGCTTGTTAGGCAACACTTGACAGAAATTGTCTAACAATTTATAATATGTTCATACCCTGTTAGGCAAACAATAATGAGTGTATTTCAGGATCTATTAAAGGAAGAAATTAAGCGCCTCAGTGAACTAAAGAAAAAATACGAAAAAGAAATAGTAAGCTTTCCAAAAGGAACTCTCTCGAAAAAAATACGAAATGGTAAACCCTATTTATATTTAGCGTACCGTGAGAAAGACAAAGTCAAATTTGAATATGTTGGAAAAGAAGATTCTGAAAAAGTACAAATAATCAAAGAATTGATTGTAAAACGGCAAGACATTAATCAAAAACTTAAACAAGTAAACAAAGAACTTAATGAGTTGTTGAAATCGGTACATGAATAATAATCAGACTATATTTGAAGAGTTATTAAATCTGCTCCATGAAAAAGACGTATTACGTCACATAATCCTGATTGGCAGTTGGTGTCTTCCAATCTATAGGGTGTATTTCAATAATGCTCCAGAAGTTCCAATACTACGAACAATGGATTTGGATATCCTCGTTCCAACAAAACTAAATATTTCAAATACAATTGATGTCCCAAGTATTCTTAAATCAATTGGATTTGACGAAACTTTCTCACACCTAACTGGACACAGCAAATATGTACACCCAGAGATGGAAGTCGAGTTCATGGTCGCTGAATATGGAAAAGGGAAGAAGGAACCCTACACCATTAAGCCATTCAATGTATTGGCACAAGGATTGAGATATATGAGTCTGGTCATGGAACACTCAATAACCGTAACGTACAAAGGAATTCCTGTTTGTGTCCCTGACCCGAAAGCATTCGTTTTCCTTAAGTTTCTGGTGAGTACAAAGAGAAAAGATTCTCTAAAAAGAGAAAAGGATTTGAAAACGGCCGCCGAATTAGGAGATTTTCTAATGATGCGTTCTGATCAAAGAAGTAAGCTCAAATCAGTATTTAGCTCAATGCACAAGAATTGGCAAAAGACGCTGTTGCGTGTTCTGAGTGAGCAGTCCAATCCCTTACTGGATGTGTTGATAAAGAAAAAAACGTAGCTACTCAATATTTGTTACAATTATTTTCTCTCCTTGACGGGAGGGCATGCCTAGCTCTATTCTAGGTCCATAGAAACAACAACAACATAGCCATTCACCTGTTCAGAAAAGAAAAAGAACTCGGGGGTGCAAACAGTTAGCCATGCACACAATCACCGCCGGTGGGAATGCTCCCTACCCGATATATGTTGGTAACGGCATACTGGGAGACCTGCCCGACATGCTCAGGGATGGACTGAAAGAGAGGGCATTCCAGGAAGGCCAGGTGCTTCTGATCACCGACCGTCATGTTGCGGCACATCATCTGCACCCTCTCAGTTCTGTTCTCAAGAGAGGGGGGTTCAGCGTCAGCAGGATTGTGCTTCCCCCCGGAGAGAAGCTCAAGAGCATCAGGCCCCTCTACCGGCTCCTGAGAAACATGATAAAGCGAGGCATGAGCAGGGATGGGGTGGTGCTCGCGCTCGGCGGCGGCGTTATCGGTGATTTTGCCGGATATGCAGCATCTGTGTACATGCGCGGCTGCTACCTCGTGCAGCTTCCCACAACACTACTGGCCCAGGTCGATTCATCCATCGGCGGAAAGGTGGGCATCAACCTGCCCGAGGGAAAGAATCTGGTTGGGACTTTCTACAATCCTCTCTTCGTGCTGAGCGACACAGACACCCTTACAACACTGCCTGCACGGGAGTTCTGCTCGGGACTGGCTGAGATCATCAAGTACGGTCTCATTTGGGACAGCGGGCTCTACGAACGGATCGAAACATTCCTTCACACCCACTTGCAGGAGGACATTAAACCAACAGCCAAGATGATCAAGGCAAAAATGCTCTCTGACCGGGATTTTCTCACCGGTCTCATACTCGACTCGTCCCGGATCAAGGCCGAGATCGTGAGCGCCGATGAACACGAACAGGGACTGCGCATGCTTCTGAACTTCGGACACACCTTTGGCCATGCTCTCGAGCAGGCAACACGCTACCGACGCTATCTGCACGGAGAGGCCATATTCCTGGGCATGCGCATGGCCACACTGCTCTCCTCGTCCCTGGGTCTCATCAGAGAGGACCAGGCTGATAAGATCAACAGTTATCTCTCCCTCTTCCCCCTTCCCAGGGTAAAGGGTTTTTCATTGAAAAAGCTTTTTGCCGCCATGGGTTCAGACAAGAAAAAACGGGGCGGGTCCATACACTATGTGGTTCTGGAGCGCATCGGAAAGGCCGTCACAAAAAAGGATATACCCGAACAGCTTGTTCGAGAGTGCGTGGAACGCGTTATTGAGGCGTAAACAGAATCTCGAGCGCCTTCACATACCCCTGCGGTCCGAGTCCCTTGACCTGATCTATGCACACCTCGCGAATGACCGAGATTTTCCTGAACTCCTCACGCTTCTCTATATCGGAGAGATGCACCTCAACCGTCGGAAGCCCCGTTGCCTTTATTGCATCGCGGATCGCATAGCTGTAGTGGGTGAAGGCGCCGGGATTGATGATAAGGCCGCTGTAGCCTTTGGCAGGCAGACGCTGAATGACGTCGATAATACTCCCCTCATGATTCGACTGATAGGCACCGATGCGTACCCCCCTCTTTCGCGCCTCTGCTTTAAGCATCTGCACGATCTGTCTCAACGTGGTGCTTCCATACACATCGGGCTCGCGTGTACCGAGAAGATTGAGGTTGGGACCGTTGATAAGGAATATTTTTCTCATTCTCATGTCCCTGCTAATAGAGGAGCTCGTGGGCTTCTTTGAGCATATCCGGTATGGGCAGGTTGTAAGGGCACTCGGGCAGGCAGGCACCACACTCCGTGCAGTCGCTGCCATTCACCTCGAAACCCCTGTACCAGCGCTGGGAAAGCGGGAAATTATCAGGGTTTTTGGCTTTCCCGTAGAACTCCAATATCACACCGATACGGATATTCAGAGGGCAGGCCGAATGGCAGTAGTTGCAGCGCCTGCAGAATTTGCTGTCCAGGCTCTGGGCCAGCCCGTCGAGCTCCGCCTTCTCCTCTTCTGTGATCGCAGCCTCAGAAGACCCAACGGCAGCATTCTCGACCACCTGTTCCACGGTTACCATACCTGGTATGACTGTTGACACCGGATGATCGAGCAGCCACTTCAGTGCCGCATCCACAGGTGTGATGGCACCACCTGCAAGGGGCTTCTGCACAATGAAACCAATATCATTTTTGTGGCAAAAGTCTATAAGGTCGTATATTTTCTGCTCCTTTTCCATGTAGCTGAAGGCTCCCTGAACAGTATCAAACTCACCGGTCTTCGCCGCCTCGAGCAGTACAGCCGCATCATGTCCGGTGATGCCCACATGGTCGCAGATACCCTCTGCTCTGATCTTCTGCAGAACGGAAAGCGCGCCTCCTCTGCTCATCACCTCCCCCAACTCTTCGCTGGTATTCACATAATGCACCTGATAGAGATCAATGTGATTTGTTTCAAGGTTCATAAGGCTCGTTTCCAGCTCCTGCCGAATCTTCTCCTCCTGACGTGCCCGGGTCTTGGTGGCAAGAAAGAATTCCTTTCTCCTGTCTGCAATCGATTTTCCTATGAGAACCTCGCTTTCCCTGTACCCCCTTGCCGTATCAACGAAGTTCATGTGTGCATCCAGTGCAGCGTTGAGAACCTCAGAGGCCTTCTCCTCATCCAAACCGGTCAGGGGAAGAGCCCCGAACCCTATACAGCCAATGTCCAGTCCCGTTCTTCCAAGTTTCCTGTAGCGCATACAGTCCCTCCACACTGTGTTGAATTCCATAGTAGATGATGAAGAGTAAAAAATCAACCCCTGAGCCCGAACAGGAGTGGGAGGTTGAGGAGGCTGAAGGCGGCCAATCCTAAGATGAGTGTCACTGACACGATTCGCCAGTAGAGTTTGATCGCACGGAGAATGAGGACAGGGTCGCGGAGCTCCCCGTCCGCTATGCGGTTCTTCCCGATCCACGGCTTTTCCTTCTCCTGGTTTCCGTAGTGCGATGGCCCGCCGAGTGCCATGCCCAGATATCCCGCAAATACAGCCTCCGCTATGCCGCTGTTCGGACTCGGGTGGCTCTTCCCGTGCATGCGTACCGTTCTGTACACGTCCCGGCTGAACAGGGTGGCACAGAGGGAGAAAAGTGCATTGAGCCTGGCCGGCAGGAAGCCCAGAACATCATCGAGTCTGGCCCCAGCCTTTCCAAAGGATTCGTAGCGTTCGTTTCTGTATCCAAATCTCGAATCAATAGTGTTCACCGTTTTATACAGATAGGCAAGGGGAAAGCCCCCGATAAGAAGATAGAAAAGGGGAGCTGTGAAACCGTCAACCATGTTCTCCGCAACTGACTCCACGGTGGCCCGTATTATTTCCCGCGTGTCAAGATGTGCAGTATCCCTGCCCACAATGCGCCCCACCCGCTTCCTCGCCTTTTCCAGCTTCCCCTGCACGAGATATCCATGTATCTTTCTGGCCTCCCTGACCATGTCGCGATTGCAGAAGAGAAAGAAGAGAAGGATGATGAGCACCACGTTGATTGAGAGCGGGAGTGTGACCAGGGGCATCAGATACCAGAGGCCGATCATGACGACACATACCGAGCACAGGGAACAGATCAACAGAAGCAGCCCGCCGATGAATTTCCTCTTCATCGGATAGAAAAGGCGTTCGAAGAAATCGAGCATACTGCCCAAGAGCCGCACCGGATGAGCCCGGATGGGCGGGTCACCGATAAGGAGATCCAGCAGAAAGGCAATTACCACATTTATGGTCATGACTATGCTCTCACTCACAATATAATGAGCAACACAAGAAGGAAACCCAGGGCTTCTGCAAACTCAATCCCCGCGCCGATCGTATCACCCGTGATACCCCCGATCTTTGCCCTGCATACATACCCCCAGCCAAGCCAGAAGACAAGCAGCGCAGCGGGGAGCAGAAATGCGGGGGGGCTATTTGGTCGGAATGAGAGAATCAGCATGAGCAGAATCGACACCAGAAGCTCCCGCAGACCCACGCCCTGTACAAAGTTTTTCCCGAGGCTGCTTTCACTGCGTGCAGGTGGAAAGAGAAAGGCGTAAAAGGCCACACCGCCCCTGCTCAGTACAGGGGGAAGGATGAGGAGGGATTGCAGCCTCGGGGGAATGTGGAGGAGAATCTCATAGAGAAGGGCGATCTTCAGCGTGTATATTGAGAAGGCCCCCATCCACCCGAGTGCGCCGACCCGGGCATCCTTCATGACTGAAAGTATCTCATCCTTCTCCCTGCGGCCGGAGAGAAAACCGTCAAAGGTGTCGATGACGCCGTCAGTATGCAGGCCTCGCGTAAAGCCCAGAATGAACAGGAGGGATATCACCGCCAGCAGGAATGGCGAAATGGCCGGGATGAGGCTGATCAGATAGAGGCCCATGCCTATGACAAGGCCCACGATGGGAAAAAAGGATGACGATTTGCCCAGATCACCGGGTTCGAGTTTGACCCTCCCGAGACCCGGAAGGATGGTGAGAAAGCCAAAGGCCACTGAAAGGTGGGTAAAAAATTTCCTGATCCTTCCCCGCATGAGGTCCCCGCTACTCTATCTTTCCGTCTACCCCTGCCTCGTCAAAGGTGGCCATCCCATTGTAGAGGCAAAGCGCCGCATCGATGAGCTCTATGGCAAGGGCAGCGCCTGTCCCCTCACCGAGCCGCATGCCGAGGTCGAGGAGGGGTCGCTTGCCCAAGAATTTCACCAGGCTCTTATGTCCATGCTCCGCTGACAGGTGCGAGAGTACAAAGTAGTCGGACAACAGCGGCTGCAGCCCAACCGCAACCATTGCACCCGCTGTGGAGATGAAGCCATCCACCACGGCCAGACGATGCTTCATCGCAGTCCCGATGATGAGTCCCGCAATGCCGCCGATCTCGAAGCCCCCCACCTTGCTCAGTACATCCAGGGCATCGGCAGGGTCGGGGCTGTTCACCTCGAGACCCCTTCGAATGGCCGTGACCTTGTTTGCATAGGTCTGATCGTCTATGCCCGTTCCCCTGCCCGTTATTTCCTCAACATCGCAGCCTGTCATGGCAGCCGCAATGGCAGATGAGGGCGTTGTGTTGCCGATTCCCATGTCGCCTGTGCCCAGCACATCGAAATCCCACTCCAGTGCAAGCTCGATGCCTGTGAGAATGGACTGTTCAGCCTCCTGAAGCGTCATGGCGGGCCCTCTGCTGAAGTTCTTCGTTCCCGGTGCAACTTTTCGGTTCACGCATTGGGGGTGATCTATGGTGTGGGCCACACCCATGTCTACAACCACCATATCACAACCCGCATGTCGGGCAAGCACATTGACACCCGCTCCGCCGGCGAGGAAATTCAGCACCATTTGCGGTGTCACGCTCTGTGGATAGGCAGACACATGCTCCTCCACCACACCATGATCGCCTGCCATGGTAACTATGACCTTCTTCCCGCACACGGGTCGGTCCGTCCCCTGGGCAGCTGCCAGCACCCTGCAGAGCTCCTCGAGTCTTCCCAGGCTTCCCTGGGGTTTTGTCTGTGAATCCAGCTTCTTCTGTACCCGCTCAGCGACTTTCCGATCGACCGGTTCTATGCTGTGGAGGTACCCTTTCAGATCCTTCATTATTATATAGCCTCTCTTTGAATCTTCTCTTCCTGAGATATATACCTCAATACATGTTCGCTCTGTTGAAACAACTCTCGCTGAGATATATCCTTAGCATTACTGGTCCCCTCTCTCTCGCATGAGCTCGACCTCCCTCTCGTGGCGATCCAGGGCAAGTTCAATGAGCCTGCTCACGAGCTCGCGCTGCGAGATGCCGCTCGCCTCCCACAGCTTGGGATACATGCTGATATTGGTAAATCCAGGCAAGGTGTTGATCTCATTGACGAGCACCTCGCCCCCATCGCGTACAAAGAAATCGACCCGTGCCATACCTTCGCAGCAAAGCAGGGAAAAGGTTTTGACCGCAAGTTTCTGTACCTGCTGTATGACCGCCTCGTCCAGGTCAGCGGGGATGAGCAGATCGGCCCCCTTGTCGTCCACATACTTGGCATCGTAGGAGTAGAACTGGTGGGTGGGCCGAATTTCACCCGGCAATGAGACGATGGGGTTGTCGTTGCCGAGCACAGAACATTCGATCTCCCGGCCCCGCACATACTCCTCGATGATGATCTTGCGGTCAAACCGAAAGGCCTCCTTCAGCGCATCATCAAAAGTCTCTCTCTGATCCACCATGCTGATGCCGACCGATGATCCCAGATTAGCAGGTTTCACGAAGAGCGGTGTGCCGAGCTGTTCTGATACTGCTTCAAATGAAATGGCTCCCTGCGATTCACGGCTGAACACCAGAAACTCGGGTACAGGCAAGCCTCCCTCGCGGAGAAGGCGGTTCATCACATCCTTGTCCATGCCAACCGCAGACCCTGTGACTCCTGCACCGATAAAGGGAATATCGAGAAGTGTAAAGAGCCCCTGCACTGTCCCATCCTCACCGCAGGGCCCATGAATAACAGGATAGGCCAGGTCAACAGATGCGAGCCGGAAACAGTCGGCAGTACGAACGAGCAGCGTCCCGTCACTGGACGGCACGATGAAAACAGCATCACCGCCGGCAAGCGCAGCAGGGTCTGCACGCCGGATAAAACCATCTACATCGGCAGCCTGATGCCACATTCCACCTTTTGTGATATACACGAGCAGTATCTCATATGCGTTCCTGTCAATTGATGCAGCAACATTGCGGGCCGACATGATCGACACCTCATGCTCGGCAGACTGGCCTCCGAAAAGGAGCAGTATATTAAGTTTTTTCTTCATATACAAACCTCCAATGCAGGACCCTGTGCCGCTCCCATCAAGATGTCAGAATGACCCAGCTCCGAGGTCTCACGGATATTATAATGGAACCGCCCTTAATCGATGAAGTTCAAAGTCTGCACTGAAACTGAGGGTTCAATCGACAGTCTTCTAGAGCAATCAGTTGACGATCTGCTCAAAAGTCTCCCGTTCTCGAATGAGGCGTGCCTTTCCACCTGCAACGATCACTTCGGCCGGACGCGGTCTCGAATTGTACAGAGAAGCCATGGAGAAGCCGTATGCACCCGCATTGAGGATGGCGACCAGATCTCCCTCATTGAAGAGGGGAAGGTCCCGGTCAACAATCCCCTGTTCGTCACGGGTAAAGGTATCACCCGATTCACAGAGGTTGCCCGCAATGGTCTGACCCACCCTGTCTCCCTCGACGCAGGTGGCATGTACAATGGGATGATAGCTGCCGTACATGGCCGGACGCACAAGATGGTTGAAACCGCTATTTACTCCCACGAACCGGTGCCGCTGTCCCTCCTTCACCGAGGTGACTTTGGCCAGCAGATAACCACTCTCCGCAACCAGGTATCGTCCCGGCTCGATGATGAGCTTCAGCTCGCTCCCGTATGTCCGGCAGAACGCTTCGAACTCCTCCGTGATCTTCAACCCTAGAACCTGCACGTCGATGCGCTGTTCATCCTGACGGTAGGGAATACCGATGCCGCCTCCAAAATCGATAAAATCGAGGCCTTCGAAGTGCTTTGCCGTATCCAGCAGCACGTGCATGGCTTCCATGAACTTCTCCGGTTGAAGAATGCCTGACCCGATATGCTGATGTATCCCGGCAATGGTGAGCCTGTACTCGCGGGCAATCTCCTTGATGCGATCCACCTCTGTGTAGTCGATGCCGAACTTGCTCTCCGGACCGCCCGTTATCACATGATCGTGGTGCCCCGCAATGATATGCGGATTGATGCGTGCGCACAGTTCAATACCGGGGTGGTGTTCCCCCACGAAACGAAGCTGCGAAAGTGAATCAACGTTGATCATGACCTCATTTCGAAGCCCGTATTCGATCTCCTCATGGGTCGCATTATTCGTGGTGAAAAGTATAGCTTCCCTGTCAAATCCCGCCCTCAGGGCTGCATACAGCTCTCCGGGAGAAACGGCGTCGATGCTCATGCCCTCCTCCCTGAACACCTTCATGATCTCCACGTTGGTGTTGGCTTTGCAGGCATACTTGATCACCGTTTTGGGATAGGTTACAGCTTGGAGGAGCTCCCGCGCACGTGTACGCATGATCTCCTCATCATACACATAGAGGGGGCTTCCGAAATCCTCCACCAGTGATTTCGCCTCAATTCCGCCTATATAGAGGTTGTTGTCTCGTACATTCATGGCAGATCATCCCCTTAAAAAATGTAGAGCAAATGTAAATAATATACTCCCCCTTTGTCCATAGAAATTGGGCGCCCATGAGCCTCCATACAGAGAAACCTGCACAGGTCGGAGGTCCCCTTCGAAGGTGGTACCTCTGTTCGTACCCATATCGTATGTACCGTTTATTGGTCCCTTCACGGGACCGTTGTCATTTAGGGAGTATCGGTATAGTATAGCTAGCCATGAGCTCACGGGTGTACCCATCAAAGCCTCTCATCGGCGTAGGCGCTGCCGTGTTCCGGGGCATAGAGGTGCTTCTCATCAGACGGGGGAATCCGCCACTCTACGGCGCCTGGTCCCTTCCAGGGGGAAGGGTCAAGGAGGGTGAAGACCTGAAAAGGGCCCTGTGCCGGGAGGTGAGGGAAGAGTGCAGCATCGATATAGAGGTGGGAGACCTCATCACCGAGTTCGCATACATT
>Ga0255055_10003680_pt1 | contig 10277 bp, 10 predicted proteins | sample JV7_2_27_MG_FD_188633 | JGI IMG/M metagenome (GOLD analysis project Ga0255055, IMG submission 188633) | Seawater microbial communities from Jervis Inlet, British Columbia, Canada - JV7_2_27 | ecosystem: Environmental > Aquatic > Marine > Inlet | place: Canada: British Columbia | collected... | reverse complement strand
TGTCCCTGGCTAGTTTCATATGACGGGTTAACTAAATAATGAACATCGAACATCGAACATTGAACGTCCAACATCGAATATTGTATTCTGTCAATTAAAAAAATACTGAGCAAAAAGAATCTACCCTTCGAAATTCTGCGTTTCGTTTGTTTTAAAATTCGGTAAAGGGTAGCGTTATCAATATTGGACGTTCGATGTTGGACGTTCGATGTTCGACGTTCAATCTGTTCACTGTTCCGGCCAGGCGGAGTTTCATACGAGGTGTCTGGAATCTCAAGGTGTCAGGTTTCAGCATTAGGCCCCTGTGGGGATATCAGTTCTGTCACTAATGACACCTGACACCTGAAACCCATACTTGAGATACCTGTCTTCTATCTACTATCCTCGGTTGACCTTTGATTGCGAATTAGCCTTCTGACCAACGCCACGGCTTCCTGCCGGGTCATATCGCTTTTTGACAACCGTTCTTCTTCCACGCGGTCCAAAATTTTTCTATACAGTGGAGAGGGCTCAAGCCCGAATTCAGCAATCAAGTCATGACCGGTTATCAGCCGCGGACTTGATGTTCTGGGTTTAAAATTGGTTTCAAAATCAAGCATCAACTGGTTCAAAAAAGCCATAAATGCGGTGCTGCGCTCGCTGGGTTGTGCTTCTTTGCCCAGCATATCAGCTGCTGCAATGATAAGCAGGTCTGGAATATGGGCTGCGCATTTCATAAAAAATCGGGTCAGCGCTCGGGGAGCGGCTTTTTGTTCATGAAGTGCTGTAAAAAGGAATCGCGGGCGGACGTGATGCCGCACCAGAAAATGAATTTTATCCGTATCCCGATTAGAGCACTTCAGGCGCTGGCATATGGCTTCAGCCATCTGCGCACTCTGGCGCTCATGACCGTAAAAATGGAGCTTCCCGTCACGATTCATGGTTTGAACGGCCGGTTTTGCGACATCGTGCAGCAGCATCGAAAACTTTAGCAACGGAATTTGTGCTTCGACGATTTGGCGCGCTGCCGGTTCACCATTGGCAATCAGCAATTTTTGATTTGGCCCCAGCAAACCTTCCAGATGGGAAAATGCATGCAGTGTATGTTCAAACACGTTGAATTGATGGTGTCGATTTTGCCGACATTGTCTTAGCGCTGAAAGTTCAGACAGAAATGCAAACAGCAGACCGGTATCCGCCATCTGGCAAAGATAAGGATGGGAATCGGCGCATAGCAGCATCTTAAAAAATTCTTCTCGAACCCGTTCTCCCGCTGATTGCTGAATAAGCAAAGCATGTTTTTTAATCGCAGCTTTCGTCTGCGATTCAATCTGAAATTGAAATGCGGCTGCAATTCGATATGCCCTGAGCAGCCGTACCGGATCCCGCTTAAAAATATCTTTTGAAACCATACGAATGGTTTTGTTCTTCAGGTCGCGTTGTGCTCCAACAGGATCGATTAATCGATGTGATGACAAATCATATGCCATGGCATTGATCGTAAAATCCCTTGCCTGAAGATCTTTTTCAATAGACGCTTCTTTTGTTTTGGAAATATCGATAATGTTTTTTTCACTAACCACCCGAATAATCATTCGGCCGGGTTTGCCGATTTCAATCCGGCGACCGTTTGTGCTGCTTTCAATCTGGCGTGCGAATTTAACCGGATCTCCCAGCACGGCAACGTCATAGTCAACCGGTGAACGACCGCAAAGCATATCTCTGATTGAACCGCCAACAATGAATGCGCCCGGGGTTTCAGGAAAAATTTTTGTATCAAATTGAATCATTTTTTTATTGGAAAACAAACGAATTTAATAAATCTAAATTATAGCACAGCTTGGGTTGAATTGAAAAACGATCTGCTGCATGTTTTGCTAAAGTGTTTAAAAATCTGACAAACTGCTTGACATGATTCCTATAATGATATAATTTTTATGTTATTAGATCTATGGCATAGCCCACCAGATTGTGAGGACTTAATAATATTCTTCTTGTTTAAAATCACTGTACACTCATAAACCTGCTTAAAACCGAAATGGATCCAATCCATAAGCCTGCTGTGTAGGGACGCCTATATTTATTCGAATGCTCAACGTTTTCAGGTACCAATACCGCCTAAATGGTTTTTCTCAAGGATAACCCGCCTGCGCTTAGGTATAATGCTAAAGTGCTCGAAAGCGTTTATTAATAATCCTGCCGTCAGCGGCAGACAGAACCCACCTGAATACTAACTTAAAGAGGAAAAAGCTCGATGAATATCGTAGAACTTAAAGAGAAAAAAATCAGCGAACTCAATCAGATGGCCAAACAGTATAAAATTGACGGTGCGGCCGGATTGCGCAAGCAGGAGCTGATGTTTGCCCTGCTGCAACACCAGATTGAAAAAAACGGGTTTATTTTCGGCGAAGGAACCCTGGAGATTTTGCCCGACGGATTTGGCTTTCTAAGATCACCGGATTCCAATTATTTACCGGGGCCCGATGACATTTATGTGTCACCATCCCAGATTCGGCGCTTTAATTTAAGAACCGGCGATACGGTTTCGGGCCAGATCCGGCAGCCCAAAGAATCCGAGCGCTATTTCGCCTTGCTGAAGGTAGAAGCCGTTAATTTTGAAGATCCGGAAGTCGCTCGCGACAAGATTCTGTTTGACAATCTTACACCGCTTTATCCGGATCGCAAAATCAGTCTGGAAACCGATTCTGAAAACTATTCCACTCGGATCATGGATATGATGATCCCTATGGGCTTTGGCCAAAGGGGCCTGATTGTTTCACCGCCTCGATCCGGTAAAACCATGCTGTTGCAAAGTATTGCCAACGCCATTATCATCAGCCACAAGGATGTGGTACCTTTTGTCCTGCTGATTGATGAGCGGCCGGAGGAGGTCACCGATATGCAGCGGACCGTGGCTGCGGAAGTCATCAGTTCAACCTTTGACGAGCCGGCAGAACGGCATGTTCAGGTAGCCGAGATGGTGATTGACAAGGCCAAGCGTCTGGTTGAACACAAAAAAGACGTTGTCATCCTGTTGGACAGTGTTACCCGGCTGGCCCGGGCTTACAATGCGGTGGTACCACCCAGCGGAAAGATACTATCCGGTGGCGTGGACTCCAATGCGCTGCAGCGTCCCAAACGGTTTTTTGGCGCCGCCAGAAATATTGAGGAGGGCGGCAGTCTAACCATAATTGCGACTGCACTGGTCGATACGGGCAGCCGCATGGACGACGTTATTTTCGAGGAATTTAAAGGTACCGGCAATGCTGAGATTCAGCTAGATCGCCGCCTGGCGGATAAGCGTGTTTATCCTTCATTTGATATCAAGCGTTCCGGTACGCGCAAAGAAGAACTTCTGCTGAATGAGGAGACTTTGAATCGGGTTTGGATATTGCGCAAGCTGCTGACATCGTTAAATACGATTGACAGCATGGAATTTTTGCTCGAAAAAATGAGTGGAACTAAAGACAACCAGGAATTTTTAAATTCAATGAATGCTTAACAGAAGATGGGAACGGGGACGTTGCACGATTATTGCGACGGGGCAATGAAACCTAAGTCAATTTAGCTGAAAATAATTGTTGCCAAAAGGAAACCATTCTTATATATAGCAGCATTTTACGAGAGTTTTTAGGGGGCTGAGATAAAATGAAAACTGACATTCATCCAGAGTATCATGAAACCACCATTCAGTGTGCCTGTGGTAACGTCGTGGAGGTCGGATCCACCAAAGAGGGTATCCGGGTTGAGATATGCTCAAAATGCCATCCGTTTTTTACCGGCAAGCAAAAGCTGGTCGATACCGCCGGCCGCATCGAACGCTTCCGCAAAAAATATGAAAAATTTCAGCAAAAAAAAGAAAAACCGAGTTAGCAACCCCCGCCGGCAATGATGCGGCTAAGCTTACAGACACCAAAAAACCAGTGGCCGAGGGCTTAACCGCATAAAAAGCACTTTCTGGCCTTACGATCATTCTACCTGACTCGTCCAGAGGCCGTCTCCCTCAAATACAATCTGCTGATCACGAAAGTACCCTGGTTCATCTGTAGCGTGTTAGCTGTGAATTCTTTGCGTTTTATGAAAAACATTTACGCCACCAAGACACCAGACGCAAAGATGAATATTAACCAAAAAGTTACGCGTTTCGCTTTGTGTCTTGGTGCCTTTGTGGCAATTTGTTCTCCGTTCTCCGCCTTCGGCGGATCCGGGTTAGGGTGTCGTTAAAATGTTCGAAAAATTAAAAGGGGTTGAAGAACGATTTTTAGAAATTGAGAAGCGTCTAAGCGACCCGAAAATTGTCAAGGATCGTCAGGCGTACCAGCGCCTTATCCGTGAGCACGCCGAGCTGAATAAAATTGTATCGGTCTTCAATGAATATCAAAAGGTCCTTCAGGGTATTGAAGATAGTACGGAACTGCTGCAAGATTCTGATCCTGAAATAAAAAATTTAGCTCGGGAAGAGCTCGCCGCTCTGAATCAGAATAAAAATCGACTTGAAGATGATCTCAAGAAGCTGCTTTTGCCCAAGGATCCCAATGACCATAAGAATGTAATCGTTGAAATCCGAGCCGGCACCGGTGGGGAAGAAGCGGCTTTATTTGCCGGCGATCTTTTTAGAATGTACACGCGCTATGCGGAAACCCGCAACTGGCAGGTGGAAGTGATGGCGCAACACCTCACCGGCGTTGGGGGCTTAAAAGAAATTATCGCTCTGGTTCATGGCAAAGGCGCCTACAGCGAATTTAAATACGAGAGCGGCATTCATCGGGTTCAGCGGGTTCCGGCCACCGAAGCCCAGGGGCGGATTCACACCTCTGCGGTTACGGTTGCCGTTTTGCCGGAGGCCGAAGAGGTCGATGTGCAAATTGAGCCCTCCGACCTGAAAATTGACGTCTATCGTTCCACGGGTCCCGGGGGGCAGAGTGTGAATACGACCGATTCGGCTGTTCGCATTACCCATCTGCCGACGGGGCTGGTCGTAACCTGTCAGGATGAAAAGTCGCAATTAAAAAATAAAAATAAGGCCTTAAAAGTGTTACGGGCACGATTGCTGGATAAAATCACCCAGGAACAGAACGAAAAACGGTCCGAAGAACGCAAAAGTCAGGTGGGAAGCGGAGATCGCAGCGGACGCATCCGAACCTATAATTTTCCCCAGGGCAGGGTAACCGACCACCGCATCGGTCTGACCCTTTATAAATTGGATGCTATTCTGGCCGGGAGCCTCAGCGAGCTCATCAATGAACTGACAACTTATTTTCAGGCCCAGGCACTGCAAAATGCACAATCAAGCCAAACCCGGGCGTCTTGACTGGACCCTTATTAAACTGATCAAATGGGCCACAGCCTATTTTGACTCGCACCATATCGACAGTCCTCGGACGACTGCCGAAATCCTTTTAGCGCATGCGATAAGTGCGAAGCGTATTGATTTATATCTGCGATATGATCAACCGCTGAATTCGGATGAATTGAACCGTTTTAAAACGTTGATCAAACGCCGTAGAAATCGTGAGCCGGTGGCTTATATTCTGGGCCGCAAGGAATTCTGGTCAATGGATCTGGAAGTCACCAGGAATGTCCTGATCCCCCGTCCGGAAACCGAATGTCTGGTTGAAAGGGCGCTGGAAAGCCTGGCGGCGGATTCGAATCCAGGGTGCAAGTCTATTCTGGAGCTGGGTACCGGGTGCGGGGCGGTCGTTGTGGCCCTGGCATCTGAGAATTCCCGGCATTCATATTTGGGCACTGATATCTCCAGCGATGCCATTGGGGTTGCCCGCCAGAATTGCATCCGCCATGGGCTGGGCGCACAGATCCGTTTTATGGTTGCGGATTGGTTTGCACCCTTTGATGCGAAATCGGGCTTGTTTGATCTGATCGTCTGCAACCCGCCGTATATCAGATCCGGTGATCTGAAACGGCTTCAGCCGGAAATACATGCCTATGAGCCCGTTGGCGCACTCGATGGAGGTGAAGATGGTCTGGACTATTTGCGGCATATTATTCAATGTGCCTATCTCTATCTGAAACCGGCCGGTGTCCTCCTTTTGGAAATGGGACATGATCAGAAAGAACCTTTAAAACAGATGATCGCCACAGGCGGCCAATATGAAGATGCTGAGTTTTACAAAGATTACAGCGGTTATGATCGCATCGTGTCATTGAGAAAGCGATCTGGATCTTAGATCGAGCCGAGTTCGGGAATCCCCGTCGACGACGCTGAGGTAACGAGCTGTGCCCTGCGTTGCAGACAGCCGGTTTGAAATTGAAAATAATTGTAAGCATCAAAATTAAAAGAAAAAACTGTTGCGGAGCTCGATAGAATTTGCTATTTGAAGTGGATTTTTTAGCACACACGTCGCCGGATCTGCTTCCCGGTGCTTTCATTGAAAGTTGGAGGCAGGGTTGACGGCGGCGGAGGAAAAACCACCTGATAAAGGGAGAAAAAAAATGGCTTATATCACCATGAAAGAATTGCTTGAGGCCGGGGTTCATTTTGGCCACCAGACCAAACGCTGGAACCCCAAAATGAAACCCTATATTTTTGGCGCGAGAAACGGAATCTACATCATTGATCTTCAAAGAACCGTTGCCATGTTCAAAACCGCCTACGATTTTATTCAGAATACGGTGGCGGAAGGCAAATCGGTCCTTTTTGTCGGCACAAAAAAACAGGCCCGGGAATCGATCTATGAAGAAGCCAATCGCTGCGAGATGTTTTACGTTCACAATCGCTGGCTGGGCGGCATGCTGACGAATTTTCAGACGATTCGACAGAGTATTGATCGGTTGAATTATCTCAACGATATACAGAATGACGGCTCGGTAAACCTGTTTCCGAAAAAAGAGCGGTTGAAGCTGGACAAAGAGCGGGGCAAACTAGACAGTAACCTTGGCGGTATTCGGGCCATGAACGGTCTGCCCGGGGCAATTTTTGTGGTGGACCCCAAAAATGAAATGATTGCGGTTCGGGAGGGTCGGCGCCTGAATATACCCATTGTGGCGATCGTTGATTCCAATTGTGATCCGGACGAGATTGACTATATCATACCGGGTAACGATGATGCCATTCGGGCGATTCGACTGCTAACCTCCAGGGTCGCCGATGCCTGCCTTGCCGGCAGAGCACGTTATGAAGAAAAAATGCAGGCCGAAACCGATAAAGAGGTTGAGGAAGAATCCGAAATAACCACTGCCAGCGCCGAACTGAAACCGGGCGAGCGCAAAGTCATATCCGATGGGACAAAGGGTCCGATAGTCGAAATTATCAGAAAGACGGAAGCCGATGAAAGCGCTGTAGCGGAGGAAGCGGAGCCGGCCGGGGATGAGGAGACTGCAACCGAGGAACCTAAAGATCGATCCGAAGAAGAGATAGCGGGAGAATAAAAATGGCAAATATTAGCGCGGCAATGGTGAAACAGCTCCGCGAAAAAATCGGAGCCGGAATGATGGATTGTAAAAACGCCCTTTCCGAAGTAGAAGGCGATATCGAAAAAGCGATTGAACTCTTAAGAAAGAAGGGTCTGGCCACCGCCCAAAAAAGAGCCGGGCGTGCCCTGAGCGAAGGAATAATTCAATCCTATATTCATATGAACGGCAAGCTGGGCGTTCTGGTCGAAGTGAACTGTGAGACGGACTTCGTGGCAAAAAATGAGGATTTTCAAGAATTTGCCAAAAATATTGCCATGCATATTGCGGCCAGCAATCCCCTGGGCATCACACCGGAAGATGTTTCGGAAGAAATTATTGAGAAGGAAAAAGAAATTTACCGGGCCCAGGCGCTGGATATGGGAAAGCCTGAAAACGTCACCGATAAAATTGTTGAGGGCAAGCTCAATAAATTTTATCAGGAGAGCTGCCTGTTGAATCAGCCCTATGTGCGGGATACGGATATGTCCGTCGCAGATCTGCTCAATGGATTGATCGCCAGAATCGGTGAAAATATCTCCATCAAACGATTTGTGCGCTATCAGATTGGAGAATCGTAAATCGTGAGCCAGCCACAATACAAACGCATCACGCTTAAATTAAGCGGGGAGGCGCTCATGGGGGATCAGGAATTCGGCATCAGCCCCGATATGTTGAAGTATGTGGCCGGGGAGATTAAATCCATCGTTGATCTTGGTGTGCAAACCGGCATTGTTGTCGGGGGTGGTAATATTTTCAGAGGTATTGCCGCAAGTTCCTATGATATGGACAGGGCTTCCGCAGATCATATGGGAATGCTGGCGACGGTAATCAACAGCCTGGCATTGCAGGATGCCTTGGAGAGAAACGGCCTTGAAACTCGGGTACAAACGGCCATCTCCATGCATGAAGTCGCCGAGCCCTATATTCTGCGTCGAGCGAACCGCCATCTGGAAAGGGGTCGGGTGGTTATCTTTGGTGCCGGGACCGGCAATCCGTATTTTACGACCGATACGGCTGCCGTATTACGGGCTCAGGAGACCCAGGCCGAGATCCTGTTGAAGGCCACCAAGGTCGATGGGCTGTATGATTCGGATCCGGTTGTGAACAAGAATGCCCGGATTATTAAAAAAACCAGCTATATGAAGGTCCTCGAGAAGCAGCTCAGGGTAATGGATATGACCGCGATCTCCCTTGCCATGGATAACAATCTCCCGTTGGCGGTATTTAAATTAAAAGAAAAAGGCAATATCAAAAGGGTGGTTTGCGGGGAAGATATCGGCACTCGTATTTCATAGGACAGATCAGCCCGTCGGTCCGCCGGCCTTTCGGGTATAATTTCATTGGTGAGATCTTTGAATTCTTGATATAATAATCTTACAGGTGCCAATATAGATCCGAAAAAAATTAGGCCAACTGAGTATATCGAGGGATTCCAATGATTGATGATATCTATCAAGATACCAGGGAAAGTATGGGCAAGTCGATCGAGGCGCTCATCAATGAATTTAAGCGGGTCCGGACCGGGCGTGCGTCTTTATCGATTCTCGATGGAATTAAAGTGGACTATTACGGCACCCTGACTCCCCTTAATCAGATGGCCACCCTTGCTGTACCGGAAAGTCGCCTGATTACGATCCAGCCGTGGGATGTATCCGTGATCAAAGATATTGAAAAGGCGATTTTAAAATCCGACCTGGGATTGACCCCTGCCAATGACGGCAAAATTCTGCGAATCTCCATTCCGCCGCTGACCGAAGAGCGCCGAAAGGAGCTGGTCAAATTGGTTCATAAAATGTGTGAGGACCACAAGGTTTCAGTGCGCAACATCCGGCGCGATTCAAATGAACTGCTGAAGAGCTTTAAAAAGGATGGCGACATATCCGAAGATGACGCTTTTAAATCCCAGGATGAGGTTCAAAGAATTACCGATGAGCATATCAAGCGCATCGATGAATGCTATACAAAAAAAGAGAAAGAAATCCTTGAATTCTAGTCCGGCTTCCGGCGCTCCGGAAGACCTTGACAAAACTAAACTGCCCACCCATGTTGCCATCATCATGGATGGTAACGGCCGGTGGGCGAAAAAACATTTTTTATCCCGCATTAAAGGACATGAAAAGGGCTCTAAAGCGGTTCGAGCAATTGTGCGAGCCTGCCGTGAAATTGGCATTGCCTATCTGACGCTTTACGCCTTTTCGACCGAAAACTGGCAGCGGCCCAAAAGCGAGGTCGATGCCCTCATGACCTTCCTGATAAGATTCTTAAAATCCGAACAGAAAGAACTTGCCGAAAATGACATCCGCTTACAGATGATCGGACAAATGGAGCGGTTGCCGGAAAATGTTCAACAGGCGTTGCGTGAAGCCATGGATTTAACCCGCGACAATTCTGCCCTTCAGCTAAATTTGGCCTTAAGTTATGGCAGTCGGGCGGAAATTGTCCATATGGCCCAGAAACTTGCCCGGAAATCTAAAAACGGACAGATTGATCCGGATGCCATTAACGCGGATATCGTGGCGCAACACCTTTATACCAAAGATATACCGGATCCGGACCTGTTGATCAGGACCAGCGGGGAGATGCGCATCAGCAATTTTTTATTATGGCAGATTGCTTATACTGAAATTTATGTCACCCCGACCTATTGGCCCGATTTCGGCAAGGATGAGTTTTACGAGATTCTGAAGGATTATCAGCAGCGGGAACGCAGGTTCGGAGGGGTCTAGTGGGGCTAAGCTAAATTAGAAGTCATCTCAAAATTAGGATTTTGGTTCCATATCAAGGCGGCCGCGAAATTCAAGCCGGAGGAATACGTCGGTATTTCGAGGACTTGAAGTGAGCGCCCAACGCAGAGATGGGGACAAAAGACTTTTTTGAGATGACTTCTA
>Ga0255055_10003679_pt1 | contig 10279 bp, 9 predicted proteins | sample JV7_2_27_MG_FD_188633 | JGI IMG/M metagenome (GOLD analysis project Ga0255055, IMG submission 188633) | Seawater microbial communities from Jervis Inlet, British Columbia, Canada - JV7_2_27 | ecosystem: Environmental > Aquatic > Marine > Inlet | place: Canada: British Columbia | collected... | reverse complement strand
CCTCTTATCCACACCTATGAGTACGGGAACACCGTTATTACTGTAAGACCGCTGCAGCCTGTGTTGGCCCTGATCGACCTTCTCCCAGCCCCACTGCTGCATACAGGCATCGTAAAACTGCAGCAGCTCTTTGCCGGAGAGCTTGGGATGACTGTATGAGGCCATCTCCACTCCATCGTCATCCCGGAAATAGGTATCCCCGTCGAGAATGCTTCCCTCAGGCACGGGTACTCCCTCTATGATTCCTTCAACAGCCGGCACAGATACTTTATCAGCAAAAACAGTGCTGCCGGGAACTATACATATAACAAGAAGAAACACCGCACATGATATCATATTCCCACATGGTGTGACTTGCAGTGCTTATCACCTCCCATAACTATTCAAAACGAAGTGGGAAAACCACCTCAGCTCAATCAGTACCAGCTCAGCTCTCCATGCTCCTCTATATTTGCAGCTATGGTTTCAGATATATACATGTCGGTTCTGCATGTCTGAAGCATCGACGCCGGAACTGCCTGGGTTACAGGGCCGTGAGCCGCAAGCCGCACGGTAAACCGCTGCCAGGAGACCGGCGTCCCGGCAATAGTGAAGGGATTCCACGAACTTCTGAGCTTTGCACCGAGTATCTGAGCCGGTCCAATGGTAGCCCCCTTGGGCGGTATCCACGACCAGTCACCACTCATGCCGAAATCGGGGTCCAGGCAGCACTGTGCAATCGTGAATGGGTGCAGGGTCACGATTCTCGGACCCATGGACCGCCACGCCTCCAAGCCTCCCTCGAATTCAGGTGCATGGGGATCGATAAATGCCAGGTGGCCGCTCCATCCTATCCCACCGTAGCAGACATCGGCGCCTCCCTCATCCTCTATCATCTTGCCGTAGTCCTTGAGATTGCGGTTGTTTGGACCATGTATCTGGTTCTCGGGAGGACGAAGATCGGGTTCAAGCAAGGTGTAGAAATTATTTTTCATGGCACACATAAAACCGCGCGGCCAGGATTCAGGCGCAATGTTCCCATCCTCATCGGCCCATTCATCCATATTAAAGGTAACAAGCTTGCTGCAGTTGACGCGGAACCTGTTGATGAGATAGGCCACTTTCCTGTACTGAGGATGGGGCTGAGGAAGTATAAGCACGAGCCTTCGCTGCTCTTCTGCGGCCTTTTTAATTCTGTAAAAAATATCCCACACCCGTCTAAAGGCGAATTCGTCATCCGGAACAATCTCAATCTTGAAATCGGGGTTGGAATGAGTTGACAGATCCTCCCTCTTAATGGCTCGTACCCTATCGCACTCCTCTTTGTCCCTGAATGGTGCCCAGTGTGTCATGCCGTATGTAAAATCTGCCATGTTGCACTCCTCCTTATGGTGAGGAATCACGCCACAATCACATTAAGGCCCAAGTCATGAAACTCCCGCAAGATATTGTCGGGGGTCTTGTTGTCCGTTACGATATTCCTCACACCCTACAATTCGATCCAGTCAAGCCTGTTTGAGAGATAATCGATCTCCTGATTGTACGCTGCAATGACCCGTTCCTCAGGCCACACCGGATCAATGATGAAACCCTTTTCCTCTTCAAAATGAAACCGGCTTTCAAGCTCTATAGCAACCATGCGCCTGTAATCCCTTTTTCGCAGGGTATTGAAAAAAGCCTCATAATCAATATCCGCTTCCTTTACAAGCGGGAATGACCATCTGTTCTCACCCGCTTCGAAACATACTCCTTTGAAATGCATCATGCCGATATGATCGTAAATGAACTGGATATCCCTATTCGGGTTCACACGGCCCCTTGTGTAGAAGCACACATTTGCCGGGTCATAACTGAGCCTGATCCGTGGGGACGTAATCTTCTTGAATATTTCAGAGGCCATCTCTCCGGTTTCGAGCATGTCTCCATGGGTTTCCAGGCACACGACTATGTCGAGTTCTTCAGCAAGTTCGATTATCTCAGGGATGTTATTAAAAAACCCTTTTTCCTGCCCCTTCGGACCTGCATTGGTATCGATATAAGAACCTCCCATGAATTTCGTGTACCGCATCCGCCTTTTCAGTTTTTGCAAGTCCTTCCTGTCGGAAAGGTTACAGTGGCCGAAAAGGCCATAGAAATGGAGGCTATTCTTTTCCAAGAGCCTCTTTGACTCCTGCCATGCTTGCTCTTCCATCTCCTCAGGCACCACATGCTTGGTAAAGCCGTCGATGCAACAGAGAATGATATTATTCGATCTGGTCTTTGCAAGACCTGTAAGAGTATTTTCAAGGTCATATCCGTCAAACCCTATCGAAACTATGGGCATGTCACCTTTCATTGTTTCACCTCCTCTGGAACTCCGCTATATGTATGGATACTTGTTTGCATCGTTGGAAATCCTATCATTTATTCAGGACAAGTCAAGATGATTTCCGGGAAACCCTTCAACCTGTCATGTTTTTACTCATATGTATCAATATTTTTGAGAAATAATCTGTGCCTGCCTGCACCAGGTAAAGGACATTTTCCATGCCTCAGCCCGGATACTTGACATCGGGCCTCCTGCTGCCCGACTTCCTGAACTCCACAGCCTCATCGATGATATCGATAATGCTGTACTTCGGATCGTATCCCAGGACTGATCGGGATTTTTTCAGATCGATCTGAAAGTCGTGAAACACATCGTTCTCAAACTCCACCACCGGTATGTCGAGCTTCTCGGAGATGTAACTGGAGAGCACCTCGTAGCTGAAAGGTGCAGGACCGGAAACATTGAATGCGTGGTAGAGTGCAGCTTTGTTTTCCACGGCAAGCATGACCGACTGCACCACGTCATGTATGCTTACCACATGGCGCAGGCCCGGCATGCCGTCCGGATGCATGAGTTTTGCCACGCCATCCATGTCTTTCTCAAAGAACTCCTTCTGCTTCGGGGTTACGGCCAGCTCCTTCCAGACGGGTACACCGAAATTGGGCTCACGAAGTGTGGCGTGGGCGAGTACGTCATCCCCGGCATATACCCATGAAAAGCGCAGCGTGGTGATTGGCAGCTTGTACTGAATGATGTACTGCTCGCACATGGTCTCTTCCAGTACCTTTGAAAATGCGTAATATCCTGGATAGGCTGAATGGGGATAGGTCTCGTCAATGGGATAGGGGTGTGGATAGTAGTATATACCGGCACGGGCATCAGAACCCGCCTGTATGTACTGCTGTATGTGGCCCGCCTCCTTGCAGGCATCGAGCAGGCAGAAGGTGCCGCGGACATTCACGCTCATGAAGGTATCACGTCTCTCCTTCACATTGGCAAGATGAATGACCGCATCCATGTCTTTTATAAATCTCTCTGGGAGTGTTTCGTCTGCCAGATCACCTTTCATGATCTCTACCCCTTCTATACCCACCGGCTCCTGATGTTCAAGGGCCCTCACCTTGTACCCCGCTTTCAAAAGCTCGTGGATGCTGCTGCGCCCAATCTTGCCGCTTGCGCCGGTTACCGCAATGTGCTTGATTTTCATGTCTTATACCTCCACCCAATCACTTTGTTGGCGATTCATTCAGCAGGCCCTGCAGGTAGTTTTTGCTCCTGACTATGGCCTCCTCCCTGCTGCCCCCTCCCTGGAACTCAATAATCAGATCACCATCAAATCCCTCCTGGATAAGGGTTTTGAGGTAGTCATTGAAAGGCACATCACCATCCCCAACAGGAGGAAGCACCCATCTGACCCCATCCGGAATGTGAATGAACTCCTCCCCCTCGGGTATCGAAAAGATATGCTCCTCAGGGACAGACCTTTCTGACCCGCCGGTCAGAAGAATCGCATCCTTTGCATGGGTATCCCGGATATGCTTTCCCAGCATCCGAACGGTCTGAATCACGTCATCCGGTACAAGCATGAGATTGGCCGGGTCAAAATTGAAACCCAGGTGGGGAGAATCGATCTCGTCCATCATCCTGACCATGAGCTCTCCGGAGCGCACCAGAACACCGGGCCCGTTTTCAACGAGCAGCACAACCGATTGTGATGCTGCATAGTCAGCAAGCCTTGCAAACCGTCCTATCATCTCATCCCACTCTTCGAGCCTGCCGGGCACACCGCCAGATTCTGTCACGACGTATTTCACGCGGGTTTCTGCAGCAAAATCAACGGCCTCCTTTATGTCGCCGAAGATGGCATTCCACTCCCTCTCCGGGTCGAGTATATCCATATATGCTGCAAGGCTTTTCAACTCGAGCCCCAGATTCTGCAGGAGCTCCATGATTTCATCGGGATGACCTCCGCTCTCTGAAACCATGTCGCGAAACCAGAGCTGCAGCACCTTGAATCCAAGGTCTGACGCCTTTTTGATGTTTTCTCTGTAGGTCAGATCGGGGTCTATTGGGTCAATGAGCAATCCTATTCTCATGCGCTGCCCCCTTGTACGTCAATTTGAACTCCCTGTTCCTGTATGGATGATACGATTACTGCACTCCCTGCAACAGCTGCTCGGCATTGCGGAAGAATATGCACTCCTTCATCTCACCCGTGAGACCGTTCCGGTCTATGGCATCGAGTATGGTGCGCAGCTGCTCATAAATGAAGAGCGTGTATGTGGCTTCTTCTTCCGGCGAACGGCGGTCTGTGTTCCAGGAAAAATCCTCGCTGCTGAGATTTATATAGGTCCGGTCTGTCCACTCCCTTTTGCCGTGGAAGAGAGTGATTGGCATATCGGTGCCGAAAAGTATCTGCTCCGGATCCAACCGTGTGAAGGCAATATCGTACACTTTAGGATTTAACACTGCAGAGGTGTCGAAGAAAAAACCTTCAGCACTACCCAGTTTTCTTAAGCCCTCCTCGAGAAAAAAGGGACAGAAGGAACGCCCGAAGTGGGCAATGATGATGACGAGGTCAGGATAGTTCCGGCGGATCTCTTTAAGCTCCTTCACATTCTGGTCTGCCGAAAACCGTTCCTTTCTCGGCAGATGAAGCATGACTGCTTTCCTGTGCCTGTTGATTATGTCCCACTGATTGGGTGGCATGAAATCAAAGATACCGATATCTGCACCTTTTTCACCCGACACCATATCCGGGTAGGGCTTTACGCCGAGAAACCCATCTTCCACGAGCCCTCTCTCAATCTCCTCATCAGCCCAGTCCGGCATGATACACATAAATGCGGTGAGATTATCCCTCCTCTGTTCTTCGGCCAGATATCTGTTGTTTTCCCGTAAATCCGCCTCCTTCACCGGCATGGGAAAGCCATTGACAGCGTAGTGCGAATCCGGAAAGAGCTGCTCCCCGCAGGCCAAAACGTCATCAACGGGAAGCACATGTCCGATCTCCATGGCCCAATCTGAAAGCCACCGCTCCTCGGGAACCATGCTCACATGCTCCTGCAGGTTCAGATGTACATGTATGTCGTAAATCTTTGAGGGCAGCCTGGACTGAAGGTATTTCCTGTAAAAACTCTTATCATTCTCTGTCAGTGTGTAATAGGGCTGCATGGCACTCCTCTCATGTGCTACCTGGTATAGAGATGGCAGGCCGTAAAGTGACCCTGCTCGATCTCTGTCATCTCGGGCTCAACACTGAAACAGACATCCATGCTCTTCCAGCAGCGTGTGTTGAAGCGGCAGCCTGCCGGTATATTGTATGCACTGGGAACCTCGCCAGTGAGAATAATTCTCTGCCTGTCTATCTCCACCTCGGGATCGGGGATGGGCACAGCTGATAAAAGGGCCTTGGAATAGGGATGCATAGGATTACGAAAAAGCTCATCGGTTGAAGCAAGTTCTACGATTTTCCCGAGATACATGATTGCGATACGGTTGCTTATGTGCCTGACCACACTGAGATCGTGGGAAATGAAGAGGTAGGTGAGGTCGAATTTTTCCTGCAGCTCCTGCAGGAGATTTATTATCTGCGCCTGCACTGATACATCCAGAGAGGAAACCGGCTCATCTGCAACGAGAAACTCAGGATTTACAATCAGGGCCCGGGCTATACTGATACGCTGCCTCTGACCACCGCTGAACTCATGGGGATAGCGATCAATAAAACCGGGATCAAGTTCCACAACCTCGAGCATCTCTCTTACCCTGCCACGCTTCTCTCTGCCCTCTGCAATATGATGAATGCTGAGCAACTCCGCTATGGTCTGATACACAGTCATTGACGGATTGAGCGAGGCATAGGGGTCCTGGAAGATTATCTGAATACGTCGGCGTATACGGCGCATCTGCCTCTCGTTGAGCTCACAGAGATTCTGCCCGTTGAAGTAGATGTCGCCTGATGTGATGGGGATGAGCTGCAGTATGGATCTGCTGATGGTGGATTTGCCGCAGCCGGACTCACCAACGAGTCCAAGGACCTCTCCTCTCTGTATGGCAAAGGATACGCCGTCAACTGCCCTAATTCTGCTCCGCTTGCGTGCTGCGGTAAACTGCTCCATGGCCAGGAACTGAACCTTCAAATCCTGTACATCGATGAGAGCATCCTGTGCTGACATCACTCCTCCAATTCCAGATACAGATTCCCAGCGACTACCAGAGCGAATCATTGCTTCGAAAACAGGCTGTAGAATGACCTTCCCTCACTTCCTCGAGCTTGGGAATCTCCTTCCAGCATCTATCCACCGCAAACTCGCAACGGGGTGCAAAGAGACACTGTTCCGGAGGGTCCAGGAGCGAAGGGGGCAGACCGCCGATCGGCTGAAGCCTCTCCTTTCTCCGGTCTATCCGAGGTGTAGAGGTGAGGAGCCTGTATGTGTAGGGATGACGGGGGCTGGCAAACATCTCCCCAACATCAGTCATTTCCACAATGCGACCCGCATACATCACCGCAACATGCCTGCACAGACCAGCCACAATGCCCAGGTCATGGGTTATGAGCATAATTGAGGTGCCGATTTCTTGACACACCTTTTTCATGAGATCCAGGATCTGTGCCTGTATGGTGACGTCGAGTGCCGTCGTTGGCTCGTCGGCAATGAGTATACGCGGCCGGCAGGAGAGAGCCATGGCAATCATCACACGCTGGCGCATACCGCCGCTGAACTGATGGGGATAGTCACCTATTCTCTTCTCTGGCGAGGGGATGCCCACAGTACGAAGAAGCTCAACAGCCCTTCCTCTTGCTCCACGGCCCTTCAGCTCTGTGTGCGTTGTAATTGCCTCAGTCATCTGACGTGAGATGGTCAGCACGGGATTCAGAGAAGTCAAGGGATCCTGGAAAATCATGGCAATGCTGCTGCCCCTGATAGACCTCATCTCCTCGGCCGCAAGGGAGAGCAGGTTAGTATCTTCAAGCAGAACCTCTCCTGCAGTGATTCTGCCTGGGAAAGGCACAAGACGCATTATCGAAAGACCGGTTACACTTTTACCGCAACCGCTTTCCCCCACAATTCCGAGCATTTCACCCTGCCTTATTGAAAGGGAGATTCCGTTTACAGCCCGTATGGTACCCTCCCTCATGGGGAAGGAGGTGTGAAGGTTTCTTATTTCGAGCAGAGACTTCTGTGAGCTCATTTTTCCATGATCATCCTGTGTTTCAGCCTTGGATCGAGTGCATTCTGAAGTCCGTCCCCCAGCAGATTTATGGCCAGAATAGTAACCAGAATAGCAAGGCCTGGGAAGGTTCCCGGCCACCAGGCCACTCCCAGGTAGCTCCTCGCTGCGCCGAGATCGGCACCCCATTCAGGTGTCGGCGGCTGTACACCGAGGCCGATGAAATTGATTGAGGTCGCGATGATGATGGCCCATCCCACAGCAGTCGTGGAGAGAACCAGCAGAGGAACAAAGATATTGGGCAAAATGTGCCTTGTTGCAATGCGAAAGGCGCTGCAGCCTCCTGCCCGTGCCGCTTCAACGTAGACATTCTCCTTTGCCGAGAGCACACTTCCACGTACCAGACGTGCATATGCAGGTATGAGCGACACCCCTACAGCTATCTGAACCCTCGTGAGCCCGGTCCCCAGTATGGCCACGACGATGAGTGCAAGCAGAATACCGGGAAATGAAAGCAGTATATCTATAAACCGTGAAATGACAGCGTCTGTCCACTTCCCTGCATAACCTGCAATGAGACCGAGTGGAATTCCGATGCCGGCCGCGACAACTACTGCAATGATGGAGGCCTGAAGCGTGAGACGCGTTCCGTACAAAACCCTGCTGAGCACATCCCTTCCGAACTGATCGGTACCGAAAAGGAATGTTCTGCTTGGCGGCTGCAGTCGAGCGCCGGTTCCAATCTTGATCGGATCATGGGGCGCAAGTGTTGGACCGAAAACAGCAATGATGAGTAAAAGCAGAAGAACGCAGGCGCTCACAAGTGCAGGCCTGCTCTGACTGAAACGTGCAAATGATTCCCCCACCCCTTTCCATCCACGCGACTTAGAAGTGGCCAGTTCGTCGACCCTGTTCTTTGTCATCGATTTGAAAATCATAGAAAACGTACCCCGACCGAATCATTAAAACAATACATCTTTGAATACTTCATCAACCACTCATTATGCGTAATGTATACGTGGATCAACCAGTGAATAGAGTACATCGATTATCAAGTTCGAAATAATGTATATGATGCCGAATACAAGAATGATTCCCTGTATCAGAGGATAATCCCGTTGCAAAATTGCAAGAACAAGCAGTCTCCCAATACCCATTCGTGCAAAGAGTGTTTCTATAACAACAGCTGAGGCCATCATGTTTCCGAACTGTAGACCAATCATGGTTATTACGGGAATGAGCGCATTTTTAAGTGCATGTCTGAACAAAACGACACGCTCTATCAGACCCTTGGATCGGGCGGTAAGAATATACTCCTTTTCCAGTACCTGAATGAGATTGGCGCGCATCAGCCGTGCTATGATTGCGGAGTATCCAATGCCAAGAGACAGGGCAGGAAGCACGAGGCGTTTTCCACCCCCCTGTCCCGTGACTGGAAACCAGCCTAGGTTTAGAGCAAAGAGAAGTATGAGGAGAATGCCAAGCCAGAAGGCAGGTATTGCCACAGCAAGGTTCGCAGCACCCATGGCCACATTGTCGATCCATGAGTTGGGACGCAGGGCAGCTATGATGCCCATTGAAAACCCGAACACAATGGCGATACCCATGCCTGCAAAGGTCAACTGCAGGGTTGGAACCAGGCGCTGGGCGATTTCTGCCGCCACAGGAGCATGCCGCTGAATCGATTCGCCCAGATCCCCTCGCAGCACACCCCACATGTAGGTGGTGAATTGCCGGAAAAGGGGCTGATCGAGTCCCAGTGTTGCTCTCATCTCAGCGACCTGCTCCGGAGTGGGGCTCGTGCCAAAGAGCATCACCTCTACCGGATCTCCGGGGATCAGGTGCATGATGAGAAATGCGCCGATGATAACGCCTATGAGAGTGGGAATTGCGAGTAGCAATCGTTTGATAATATACTTTCCCACCTATGTTTCCCTGTGTGCTTCAGTTTTGAATTAAAAAGGGCATGGCCCGAAGGAGGTAGCAACCTGCAGGCCATGCCCTGTCATAAAAATCTACCCGATGGCCCTATTCATCGAAATAGACTCCATGAAACAGGGGGAGTCCGGTTATCTCGTATTCTATACCTTCAATCTCTTTTTGCATACCCAAAGCAAGGGATTTTCCAAAGAGCGCTACAGTGACACCCTCTTCCATGAGCCATTTTTGTACTTCATAGAGCGCTGCAGCCCGAAACTTTGGATCAGGATCACTCTCCGCCTTGAGCAGAAGTGCATCCAGTTCAGGGCTGTTCACATGACCCCAGTTGGTTGATCCTATGTAGTTGCTGTGATACCAGCTTACCATGAACATGGGGTCGGCCCAGACATAGAAGGGCATCGCTATATTGAGCGCATCCGTGGCGTTCCACTTACCGAAGGTGGTTCCCACGTCTTCGCTCTCGATCTCGACTTCCATGCCGATTTGTCTGAGCTGGTCCTGTACAACCGATGCGGGCTCGTCCATACCGCCGCCCGGCCAGATGCCCCAGTTCAGGGTCAATCTCTTGCCGCCCTTCTCCCGAATACCATCGGAACCGACCTTCCAACCGGCGTCCTCGAGTATCTGTTTTGCCATTTCGGGATCGTAGCTGTACATCTTGTCGATTCTGGGATCGTAGCCCAGGGTGTTCTTCTCGATGGGTGAATGGTGCGGCTCATTTGTTCCCTTGTAGAGGAGATTGACCATGGTTTCTCTGTCTATGGCATACTCAACTGCCACACGAACCGCCTTTTCACTGGTCGGGAATTTCTGATAGTTGAGCAGCATGATCCAGGGTGCACCCGCAACAGGGGTGATGGCCAGTTTCAAGTCTGA
>Ga0255055_10003678_pt1 | contig 10280 bp, 8 predicted proteins | sample JV7_2_27_MG_FD_188633 | JGI IMG/M metagenome (GOLD analysis project Ga0255055, IMG submission 188633) | Seawater microbial communities from Jervis Inlet, British Columbia, Canada - JV7_2_27 | ecosystem: Environmental > Aquatic > Marine > Inlet | place: Canada: British Columbia | collected... | reverse complement strand
CCTTGATTTATTACCTCCTTTTCAAAAGGAGCCAAAATTTGATGAAATGGCTAAGTTATTCGATAAATATAAAGATTGGATTGTGAATGAGGAATACATGAAATTAGCAAAAAACCAATCAAAATATATGCATTGTTTGCCTTGCGAAAGAGGAATGGAAGTAACTGATGAGGTTATGGATGGGCCACAAGCAGCTGTTTGGATGGAAGCTGAAAACAGATTACATGCCCAAAAAGCCATTATGGCTTTAACTATGTAAATTAAATTATTGTAATTGCCAATTTAAAAAGTACATCAAGGTCAAGTAGTATATCAATACAAATTTTATTTAATTATCTAAAAAGGGAGAGGATATAATTATATTTACATGAAGAAAAATTTAGATGTAATGATAAAAAATGGCACAATAGTAACAAATAACGTGTTGTTTAAGGCTGATTTAGCAATTAAAAATGGAAAAATAGCTGGGGTGTTTTTTCCGAATACCGAAAAGAAAAAGGTAGAAAATATGGTTGACGCAAAGGATATGCTTATTTTTCCAGGTGTAATTGATTCCCACGTTCATTTTAATGAACCAGGAAGAGAAAATTGGGAGGGCTTTAAAACTGGAAGCATGAGTGCCGCAGCAGGTGGTATTACAACCATTATCGATATGCCTCTAAATTCTTCTCCTTGTACAATTGATAAAGTAGAAGCAGAGAAAAAAATAAAAATAGGCGAAAAAAAATCCATTGTAGATTTTGGACTATGGGGTGGAGCAACTCCAAATAATATGGAGGATTTAGAAGACCTTAATGAAGTAGGGGTTGTAGCTTTTAAATCTTTTTTATGTGATTCAGGAATTGCTGAATTTAAAAATATCAATGATGGTGAATTAATTGATATTTTAAAGCGCATTGGAAAGTATAGAAGTTTGTGGGGTTTTCATGCTGAAAATGATTCAATTGTTAGCTATTTAACGAGAAAAGCAAAAGAAAGTAATTGTGTAGATCGAAAATCATTTTTAGACTCACGCCCTCCAATAGCTGAAGAAGAAGCGGTAAACAGAATTCTATTTTTTGTGAAGGAAATGAACCCCTTGTGTTCTATACATTTTTTACATACTAGTCTTGTTAAAAATATAGAAGAAATAAATAAACTTAAAATTTTGGGATATAATGTTTCAGTTGAAACCTGTCCCCATTACTTAACTTTAACAGATGAAGATTTTTTAGCTGCAGGTCCGATAGCTAAATGCACACCACCGTTAAGAAGTAGAAAAGAAGTTGAAGATCTTTGGAAATGTGTTAAAAATGACTTGATTGACGTGATAGGATCAGATCACTCACCATGCGTTTTAGAAGAAAAAGAAAAAGGGAATAATAATATCTGGGAAGCATGGGGAGGTATTAGCGGCATACAAACGATGCTCCCCATTATTTTTTCTGAGGGGGTAATAAAAAGAAAGTTACCACTTCCCAAGTTAATTAATATGATGTCTTGTAGACCCGCAAAATTATTTGGTCTTTATCCACAAAAAGGTTCATTAATGCCTGGATCAGATGCCGATATCGTTATATTTAATCCTAATAAAAAATGGATTGTTGAGAAAAATGGTCTCTTTTATAAGAACAAATATTCACCATTTGTTGGGAAGGTTATTACTGGTGCTGTAGAGAAGACATTATTAAGGGGAAGAGTTATTTTTGAAAAAGGAGAGATAATAACAAATTTTGGGATAGGAAAATTTGTTAAGAGGTGTAAGGCATACAGATAAATTAACTATAATACATTAGGAGGAGGGAAATAATTGAAAATATTAACAATTAATCCGAATGCTTCAGAAAATTTTAATGAATTATTAAGAAATAAAACATCTATTTACGCACTCCCATCAACTAAGGTAAAAGTGGTTTCTCCAAAGTCAGCTCCTCAAGTTATTGAGGGAATTTATGATGAAGCATTAAGTATTAAGAGTACAATTGAAACTTTTATTGATTTAGAGAAGGATTTTGATGCATTTATTATTGCATGTTTTAGTGACCATTTAGCTACTTATGCTATTAGAGAAATAACTCGTAAGCCGGTACTTGGAATTGCAGAAGCATCAATCTATCTTGCTTGTATGCTTGGAGAAAAATTTAGCATTATAACAACAAACGATAGATGGGGGCCATTACTTAAGGAAGCGGTGAGAAAATACGGAGTAGAGACTAAATGTGCTTCCATTAGGACGGTTGGTATAAGTATTTCAGATTTAGAGGAAAGAGATAATAAAAATGTTAAAAAAGCTATCGAGAATGAAGCTACTATTGCTTTACGTAAAGATGGAGCTGAAGTTATTTGTTTAGGTTGTGCTGGAATGTCAAGATTTGATAAAGAGCTAAATAAAAAATTAGGAGTCCCAGTATTGGATGGATTTGTTTGTGCCATAAAGTTGTTAGAGATTTTTCACCAATATGGATTGACTCATAGTAAAATAAACACTTATTCTCAGCCTTTATATAAAGAATTAACTAATTTACAATCTAAATTTAGTAAAGTTTATAAAAAAAGTAAGAAAAAATAAAAATATACTTAGCTAAACTATTAAAAAAATCGTTATAAAAATAAAATAATCATTTTTACTTATTATAATTTTTATTATGGGAAAAATAAAATAATTGATATCCATAGAAATTGTGGTGTTTTTAAATGAAATATAAGAGGTGTATATAAAATTAATGTGTATTAATTATAATCTACTTAAGATATATAATAATTTAAAAAGAAAGGAAATAAAATGGTAAAAGTAATTTTAATAGCCTTAGGTGGAAATGCAATAAAACAATCAAATGAAAAAGGGACCTCAGAGGAGCAATTCAAGAATTGCTGGAAAACAACAAAACATATCTCAGAAATTATCAAGAATCTTGACCAGGAAGATCGGCTAATAATAACTCATGGAAATGGACCGCAAGTTGGCAATCTTATGGTGCAACAAAAGCTATCTACGGATAGTGTTCCTGCACATCCCATGGATGTAGTTGGAGCAATGACTCAAGGGCAGATTGGTTATATGTTACAGCAAACATTAATAAATCATCTTAAAAAAATAGGAGTTGAAATGCCAGTTTGTGCAATAATAAATCAGGTTTTAGTAGATAAAAATGACCCAGAATTTTTTGGTGATAAAGCTTCAAAACCTGTTGGTAATTTCTTAACCGAGGAGGAAGCCAAGGAAATAAAGAAAAACAATCCTGATTATATATTTAAAAAAGTAAAACCAAATGGAGAAAATTGTTGGAGAAGAACCGTTCCTTCACCAGATCCCATATCTAATTCAGAGGGAGTTGTTATTAAAAAATTAGTTGATGCAGGAGTAATTGTCATTGCCTCGGGTGGTGGAGGTATACCGGTGTTAGAGGATGAAGAAGGAAATTATAAAGGAATTGAAGCAGTAATAGATAAGGATCTTGCCGGAGAAAGATTAGCAGAAATAGTAGATGCTGATATTTTTTTAATTCTTACAGATGTAGAAAATGCTAAGATTAATTATGGTAAAGCGAATGAGAAAAGTTTAGGTAAAGTAACTTTCGAAGAGGTTAAACAATATTTTGATGAAGGACATTTTCTTGCGGGGAGTATGGGACCAAAGGTTAAAGCTTGTTTAAGATTTTTAAAAAATGGAGGGAAGAAAGCTATAATTACATCTTTGGATAAGGCTTTGGAAGCGTTTAAGGGAGAGAGCGGAACAATTATTGTAAAATAATTCCTTCTAATGGCAAAACAAATTATTTAACTATGAAAAATATTGATATTTACTATTACTAGCATAAATTTTTAGCTTGTTGTAACTTTAATAAAGTTGATTTAAGGAGGATTAAAATGGATATTTTAGTTAGGGGTAAATATATAATTACAGATCCCGAAATGGATGAAAAAAGTATTAAACATAATGCAGCAGTCCATATCCTGGACGATAAAATAGTTGAAATTGATGATTATAATATACTTAAGAAAAAATATCCAAAAGCAATAGTAAAAGGGAACGGAAAACAGCTAGTCATGCCTGGTCTAATTGACGGACATAGCCATGGAGAAGGATTAACCACTTTTCAGCGAGGAGTATCTTATGATTTTTTAGAGAATTATCTTATGGATTGGCCTAAAGGAATCGTATTAGAACCAGAACTTAATGCAGTTATGGTTGCAATCCGTCATTTGCGGAATGGCTGTACAACCTTACATCACAATAACTCGGGGAACGAATTGGACCCGGAATTTGTAGGAAAACTTCTTAGTGGCTATAAAAAAGTGGGGATTCGAGTAGCTTATTCGAGTGGAGTAAGGGATTTAAATATCTTAACATATGATGATGCAGAATTTTATAAAACTTTACCAACTGAATTACAAAAATTGGTAAAACCCATAATTTTTAATAATAAAATAACTTTTACCGAAGAATATTTTAAACACTTTGAATACCTTTATGATAAATATAATGATGATAATAGAAAAATAATTTTTGGTCCACTTTGGGTTCAAGGTTCATCTAATGGATTTCTTCAAAAAGTAAAATCTAAAGCAGACAAATTAGGCAAAATTCCTATACATATTCATACACTGCAAACACCTATTCAAAAAGCATTTGGATTAGAAAAATATGGTAAATCTTTATTAGCTCATTTAGATGACTTAGGATTAGTTGATGAAAATTTAGTATTAGGGCATGCTGTTTTTTTAAATAATTCAGATATTGAGTTATTAGCATCGAAAAAAGGATCAGTAACTCATCATCCCAGTTGTAACCTAGCTGTAAGAAATGGTATTGCTCCGGTTTATTTTCTTCATAAAGCTGGAGTAAATGTTTCTTTAGGCATCGATGATAAAGGTATTAACGATGATGAAGATCCCTTTATGGAAATGAGAATGATTTATTATCTTCACCGAATTGCTGGTTTTGACCTAGTTAATACACCACCTCTAAGTAGTTTTGATGTCTTAAAAATGGCTACAGTAAATGCGGCAAGAGTTTGTAATTTTACAGGAGTAATAGGTGCGTTAAAATCCGGAATGAAAGCAGATCTTCTTTTGGTTGATTTAGGTCGTATTATGGAAAATCCTTGGGTATCACTCCATTGGAACGTGGTAGATTTACTTATTCATCGAGGAAAGGGTACAGATGTTAATACCGTCATAGTAAATGGTAATATTGTAATAGAGGATCATAAATTTTGTAATATTGATATTGATTTAGTATATGACGAAATAAGAAAACAAATCAAAAAAGGCATTAACCCTGAACAAAAAGCATTTGCAGAGAATCTCCAAAAAATAAAACCCTACTGTCAATCTTGGTACAAACGCTGGTCAAAGTCAGAACTTATCCCCTTTTATAAAATGAATAGTCGGATATAGGAAAAATTTAAATTAAATAGATTAACACTCTTTTGATTTAGCGAGAAATCTCTCTCTGAAAAGGCGGGAATGTATAGTATGCCTGGTATAAATAATAGCTTGATAGTGAAAGCATTCTATAAGGTTTAAAGTTGCAGCCATTAACTAGACACCAAGCCATTTTTAATAACTAATATAAACTAGAATAAATGCTATTTAGTAAAGACTATTTAACAGGGAAAAGATGTCCATCGTAAGGTGAAATCTGGAAAGTTCCTTGAGACAATACCTTGGTCTTAAGGAATACAAACTATATATAAGAATATATAATTTGGATAAGTTTATATATCAAAACAAAATTATAATATTACTGACAAAAAATTACATGGTAAATGTTATAGATATATAGGATAAAAGCTATTATTCTTGCCCAGAGAGATCCGGTTAATCAATATATCAAAATTCATCAGAGAGACCATGAAGAAATTCGTAACTCTTTGTGAAACACCATATACCAGACAGTACGTACAATTTTATGAGGGGAAGTAGATGGATTAATTATGTATCTACTATTCGATCTAAAAAATTGATGGCAATTCTAAATTTTTGTTAATATTTACATAGAGGTTATATTATAATGAATAGATTTGTAAAAATTGCATTAGTCCAATTGTCAAGTGTATTGGGCGATATAAAAACTAATGTTAGAAGAGGTATAAAAATGGCTGAAAGTGCTGCAGATAATGGAGCAAAAATAATATGTTTTCCAGAAACATTTGCTAGCGGATATGACCTTAATTTTTTCAAAGAAAAGATACCTAGTTTAGCAGAGAGTTTAAATGGTTATACAATTTCAAGTTTAAGAAAAATTGCTGAGCATAAAAGAGTTTATATTATTGCGCCCATTATCTTGAAAGAGGATCATAAGAGTTCATTTACTAATTCAGCAGTAGTAATAGATGACAATGGAAATATAATGGGGGCATATAATAAAAATCATTTATGGCATATTGGAGAAGGGAATTTATTTAAAAAAGGCAGTGGGTATCCAATTTTTAAAACCAAATATTGCAATATAGGAATTTTAATTTGTTATGATTTAATTTTGCCAGAAACAGCGCGAATTTTAACTTTAGAAGGAGCTGAATTAATATTTTTGTGCAGTGCTTGGATACAAAAAGATAAATATATTTATGATATATTTATACCTGCAAGGGCCTTAGAAAATGAAATATTTTTTGCATCCGTAAACATGTTTGATAAAGATAGGAATTTATTTGGGAATAGCAAGATAGTAAATCCTAAGGGGGAGATAGTTGCCGAATCATTTAAAAAATCTGAAGATGTTTTAATTTATAAAATAAATTTAGAAGAGATAACTAAGGCAAGATATAATGCTCCATACTTAAGTCAAAGAAGACCTAAACAATATTTTAAACTTTGTAATTAAAAACTAGTGGTATCCTTTTATGAATGAAACTGGGAATCAGCCAGCAAAACTTAACAGAGCAGTTAGGGCCTTTAACTGCTGCTTCCTGGATATATTTACTGAGTGGTATCTGGAGTTGTATCTACATGATTAGCAAGCCGGGGGGAATTAAAAAAACCTTCCAGCTTCCTATTTTATACTTAATCGGTTGTGGAGCTTTTATATATGTCTGTCTTCCCCACCTTTTTAGCTTATACTTTTTGGGATAGGGCTATGCGAAAAGGCAATATTATTTTAGTTGCTTCTCTTTCCTATTTTACTCCTTTGCTTTCTATAATCATTAGTTCCTTATATCTTCAGGTGGTAATTAAACCTAGCCTCTGGATAGCCTGTGGTTTGGTTATTGCGGGGGCTGTTATTAGTAAATTTTCCATTATTGATAAAACTGAAAAAATATAACTAAAGCAAGGGCGTATGCAATATGCCCCTTCAATTACAATAATATATTCCAATTACCTCTTTTAATTTTAGCAAATTAACTTTCCTATCCATAGCGTTGATATCTGTTAGATTATTTTTTTGAAAAAAGAAGGAATTTAAGATATTATGAGTATAAATATAATAAGAAAAATTAAAATTTCAGGATAGAGATGTGAAATTAGAAATATCAGAAAAATTTAAAAGATTGATAGTCGATACCGGGCGAGAATTATATAAGCAGAGTTTAACCATCGGGACCTGGGGGAATATTAGTGTTTTGGATTCTGAAACAGGCCTGGTTTATATTAAGCCAAGTGGAATGGATTATAATGAAATTAACATCGAAGATATCATTGTGGTTGATAAGAAAGAAAAAATAATTGAGGGATTTAGAAAACCATCTATTGAGATGCCTATGCATCTTTCTATATATAATACCAGGAAGGATGTAGGAGCTATAGTCCACTATCACCCCATTTATTCGAGCGTGTTAGCAGTAACGGGTTTCAGTCTTCCGGGAATTTGTGAGGATTTTGTCCAGGTAGTGGGGGAAAAAGTTTTATGTGCGAAATATGCTTTACCCGGTTCAGATGAATTAGCTAAAAATGCAGTTGCCAGCTTAGGAGATAGGAAGGCAGTTTTTCTTTTGAATCACGGGACTCTCAGTGTGGGTAAAGATATGAAAGAGGCAATGAAAGTCTGCTATGTAGTAGAAAAAACAGCTCATATTTATATTTTAAGTAAAAGTATAGGAAAGTGTAGAATAATTCCCGAAGAAGATATCAAGAAAATGCAAAATTTCACCAAAAATTCCTATGGAAAACAGTAAAACAAGTTTAGGTAATAATTTAAAAAGAAGAATAAAATTATTTTTTGATTTTTAGAGGATGGACAATATGGAAGGTAGTAAAAAAACTAAAAAACAACTTATAAATGAATTGGTAGGTTTGCGTAAAAAGATTGTTGGGTTAGAAGATGTAAAAGTCAATCACAAACAAGTGAAGAATAAATTTGCAAAATCTGAAGAACTATACCGTTTAATTGCTGAAAATACCAATGATGTGATTACTTTACAAAACTTTAATTTAAAGGCAACCTTTACGTATGTCAGCCCTTCGATGAAAAATACTACCGGATATGAACCAGAAGAATTACTCGGGAAATCTCCTTTTGATTTTATACATCCCGATGATAGAAAAAAATTATTTTCGCTACTAAAGGAATATATGAATGCTAAAGTAAAAAAGCTCCTTACTGGTAAGGAATCTACTATTACTGAGAGAATTGAATATCGTTTTAAAGATAAAGAGAGAAATTGGCGCGATTTTCAAAGCACCGGAAATATTGTAGGAAACCAGCTACTTTTTATCACCAGAGATATTACTGAAAGTAAGAAATCCGAAGAAATAATAAAACAATCTGAGAAGAAATACCGTACTCTCTTCGAGAATATGCCTGGAGTCTACTATCGTGCAGATAGAAAAGGAAATATCATAATGGTAAATCCTCCCGGAATTAAATTACTGGGATATAATTTACCCAAAGAGATCATAGGAAAAAATCTCGCTAAAGATTTTTATTATATTCCCGAAGACAGAAAAAAATTTTTAAAAGAACTGGAAAAGAAAAAGGGAAGCATCAAAGACTATGAAGTAACCATAAAAAAAAGAGATGGTAACCCATTTGTTGTCTCTACTTCCAGTCAATACTATTATAACAAAGAAGGGAATATTGCTGGAGTGGAAGGTATTTTTGTGGATATCACCAAACGCAAGCAAAATGAAAAACTACAAGAGGTTTTATACAATATCTCCAAGGCTACCAATTCCCCTATCTCTCTTGGCCAGCTTTATAAGACTATCCATCAAGGATTAGGTAATATTATCGATACTACTAATTTCTTTATTGCTTTAATAGATTACCAAAAAGATGAGGTTTGCTTTCCCTATTTTGTAGATGAAAAAGATAAGAATTTCCCTATTATCAATTTCAGCGAGACCAATTCTCTTACTGTCTATGTCATAAAGACTGATCAGCCCTTACTGGCTGATTATAAGAAACTAAAGAAGATGATTGCACAAAGAGAATTAAAAGTTGTCGGCAGTATCACTGACAAGTCTATCTGGTTAGGTGTCCCTTTAAAAGTAGAAGATAGAGTCATCGGTGCTATGGCGGTACAAAGCTACACCAACCCCAAACTCTATTCTAAGAAGGATATCAAAATTATGGAGTTTGTCTCTGAACAGGTAGCTACTGCTTTAGAAAGAAAGAGGATGGAAAATGAACTGAAAAGATTAGCTCATTATGACACTCTTACCGGAGCATATAATAGAGGGTATGGTTTAGAGCTTCTTCAAAGACAATTAAAATTATCTAAAAGAGACAAATCCCCTTTATTGTTAGCCTATAATGATTTAGATAATCTAAAAGATATTAATGATGAATTTGGTCATGAAGAGGGGGATAGGGCTATGGTCCAGGTAGCAAAACTCTTTAAATCCATCTTAAGGGAGGTAGATATTATCACTCGGATGGGAGGAGATGAATTTTTATTAATCTTCTTAAATAGTTCTCTAAACGAAATACCTATAATTAGAAAGAGATTAAGCAAGGAATTAGCCCGGTTAAATCGGATTTCCAAAAAACCTTATGAAATAGAATTTAGTACAGGATTTTCTAATTATGATCCTGCTAATCCTCAGTCGATGGATGAATTAATCCGAATAGCCGATAAGAATATGTATAAAGAGAAGAAGAGTAAAAATAAGGGAAGATTATAAATTAGTTAGCTGGTTTAATACTAATAATTAATTAACTAATTAACTAAAATCTTCTTTCCTTATTTTTTTATAATCTATTTCTAACCAATTAACTAAATAACCAACTAACTAGTGTAGTGCGTCCAACGCTTCTTTACATTTGGCGATCTTCGCCAAAATGCGCTCCACCGGAGCGCTCCAAACGAAAATCTTTGGATTTTGGTTGTGATTTTCCAGGTAGTCTTTGATAGCTT
>Ga0255055_10003676_pt1 | contig 10281 bp, 8 predicted proteins | sample JV7_2_27_MG_FD_188633 | JGI IMG/M metagenome (GOLD analysis project Ga0255055, IMG submission 188633) | Seawater microbial communities from Jervis Inlet, British Columbia, Canada - JV7_2_27 | ecosystem: Environmental > Aquatic > Marine > Inlet | place: Canada: British Columbia | collected... | reverse complement strand
GCTGAACGACTGATTGTCGGACACCTCGGTGTTCAGGTCCACGCTGCCGGCCGTCGAGATGCCTGCCATCGGCGTGATCTCGAATCTCCCCTGGCCGAGCGCCGCCGACGAGAACAGCAGCGTAAGAGCGAGGGCCGATCCCATAGTTCTAAGACGAAGCATGTGTCTCACCTTTCCTCCCCATTCAGGCTACTTCTTCCGATTCAGGTCACTTCTCACTTCCGCCCTGAGCCACCGGTGCCGAGTTCCATACGCTCAAGTACGCTCAGCGCGAATTCGGCGCACACGGTAGACGTTCAGTGGCGATCAGGCAAGTTTGTTTCGGCACCCCGGCCGCTCGCGTAAGTGGCCGACAGTCGTTCTCTTGGGACGCGCGCCGGCACGACCCGAGGATGCCGGTGCCCATCGCCTTCTTTCCGAACTGGAGTCCGCTGATGGCTGACGACCGCCTCCGGCTGCCCATCTTGCTCCTGCTGGTCCTGGCGCTGCTGGCGGCCCGACCGGCAGGCGCAGTCGGGCAAGAGCTCCCGGAGTTGACCCCGGGAACTCGTATCCGCATCCACCCGGAGTCGGGGTGTCCCGAATGCTCGGTCACGGGCCGGTTGGAGCTCCTCGAGGGTGGCCGACTCGAGCTGCGGGCGGACGAAGATCTCTTGTCGTTCCCGCTGGATTCGATTCGGTCCCTCGAGGTGAGTCGCGGAAAGAGCTGGGTGCCGCCCGTGGTTGGCGGCGTGGGCGGATTCTTCCTCTCGACCGGGATCTTCCTGGCGGTCTTTTGCAGCGATCCGGACACGAGCTGCGACGGCCAGAACGTCGCCATAGTCTCCCTCGTCGTGGGCGCTCCGGTCGGAGCGATCGGGACGCTGATCGGCTTGCTTCTCGCCAACGAACGTTGGGAAGAGCTGCCCCTGGATCGTCTGGGCGTCGCGGCAGGTCCTGGCGGGATCGCCTTGCGGCTGTCGTTCTGAAATCGCACTGAAGTCATTCCGAAAAAAGAGAGCCGAGTCAGTCCAGAATCTCGGTCCGGCTCGGCGAGATCAACCGGTATTGGATACCGCGCCAGGAGATCTCCCGCGTGACCGCCGAGCGCAGGAATCCCGACAGGGAGACCAAGGAGGAAAACGGCGTCGCGAGCAGGTAACCGGCCCGCCACCTGCTGAGCTGGCCGCCGACGTCGGGGAATAGATCCATGACGCCGCGCAGCCTCATCCAGCCCTTCACGCCGCGCGCCGCCCAGGCTGCGGCAAGCAGCACCGCCAGCAGGAGGAGTCGAGAGGCGGAGTCCGAGCCCGCCAGGCCGGGCGTGGCCGGACCCTCCGTCGACAGGCCGGCTGCGATCAGCACGGCCAACCCGCCCCAGAAGGTCAGGTTGCCGAACAGCTCGCCGGCCAGCCCCACGCGCCAGAGAACGGGCCGGTAGACCCGTGTGATCGCTAGCTGACGGAAGATCCAGTCGAGCAGCTCCCGCATCGAGCAATCCGCGTAGGTGAAGCTGAGACAGCGGGGCACGAATCGAATCGTCAGCCCCAGATCCTCGACCGCACCGGTGACGGCGTAGTCGTCGCTGAGCGCTCCCTGCCACCGCTCGCGGATACCTGCCGCGTCAAAGGTCTCCCTGCGGATCGCCATGGCGCCTCCCCACGCGAAGGGCGGGCGTCCTCCGGTCATGAGCGAGGCGATGCCGGCGTTCCAGACGGATCTGAGCGCGGACGCGGGGCCACCCTCCACCGGTACGTGCCAGCGAAACCCCGTGCTTGCTCCTACTTGTGGATCGGCCAGCGGCTCGACCAGGTGGCGAAGCCAGCCCGGGCCCGGGCGTATGTCCGAATCGCCGAAGACGAGCACCCGATCCCGCCCGCGAACCTCGTCCAGCGCATGCAGAAGATTGTGGACCTTCTGCCCCCGGCCTTCGGCCCTCCCGGCGACCAGAGCTTGGCAGGGCACGTCTGGGTGGCGAGCACTCACCCTCTGCGCGACCTCGAAGCTCGGGTCATCCTCCCGATCGGTGACGAAGGCCACCTGATAGTCCGCGTAGTCCAGCGAGAGGTAGGCCGCGAGGTTCTCTTCCAGGCCAGGATCCAGCCCCCGCATCGGCACGAAGAGCGTGGCCGGCGGCGTCGTGGCCGGCGGTGTCGCGCCCGGCCGAGGCCCGAGTCCGCCGCGCCCGGAGGTTTCGGCAGTTCCGGCAGCTCCGGCGTTCTTGGCGGCTCCGGCGACGTCGGCAGCGCGGCGGAAGGCTCGGAGAAACGTTACGCCGCCGCGGAGAGCGAGCAGCGACTCGACGAGCGAGATCGCCGCGAGAGCGAGGAAGACATCGACGAGAAGGGAGAGCGTCGAGCTCAGATGACCTTGCGGCGCAGAGGGATGTCGTACAGCTGGACCCGGCGGCTGGTCTGGGCGCTGTCGTGGATGAAGCAGACGTGCGTGCACCAGCACTGGTCCTCGACGATCTGCTTCACCTCGCGCTTCATCGCCACCGACGAGTAGATCGCCCCGAAGTCGCCGCCGACGTCGCGCAGATTGGCGACGCGGCCGCGGAGCTCGCAGGTGCGCACGTCCCCGTTGTAGTCGACGACCAGGATGGACTGTCCGGCGGTGCAGGGCATCGGCCAGGGGTTCGACCGTTCGAGGTTCTCCTCCTGGACGGTGTAGTAGAAGTTGAGGGTCTGGGTGTAGTAGAGCTTGTTCAGCCAGCCCTTCAGGCTGCCCCCGTTCCGCGCCGCCAGCTTCTGCCCGTATTGCTCGTGGATCGGTTTCAGCTGCTGATAGAACGCGGCGAGTCGATCGCGGTCCAGCACGACCAGATCCGGATCCATCGGGTCGCCCCGGACGATCTGGAAGTACTGCCCGTCCAGGTCGAGGCTCTTGAGCAGCCACCACCCCAGCTCCTCCAGTTCGCCGAGGTTATCGGCCGTGATCACCGAGTTCACGTGCAGACGGATCTTCGGGTTACGCCTCCGCACCTCGTAAAGCGCCTCGATTGCTTCGATCGCCTTGTCGAAGTTGCCCGGCACTCCCCGGATCCGGTCGTGGGTCTCCCGAAATCCGTCCAGGGCGATGTTCAGGTTCACCTTCAGGTCCGGCATCTCCCGGGTCGTCACGTCCATCAGCTCGACGAGTCGGTCCTTGAACAGACCGTTGGAGGGGAGATTGAGCGTCCGGACGCCGTTCCGCTCGTAGAACATGCCGATGATCTCGTCCAGCCTCTTCCTCATCATCGGCTCACCGCCGGAGAGCCAGAGCTGATTGAAGGGAGGCATGGTCCGGCTGAGCGTCTCCAATTCCTCGAAAGTGAGATCGCCCGCCTCGTTCAGCTCCTGCCAGTAGAAGCAGGTCCCGCACTTGGCGTTGCACCGGCTCGTGACGAAGAGAATAAGGGTGTTGAGATCCATGGCGGATCAATCTGCCCCGACGCTTCCAGGGAGCGCAAACCGGCGAGCAGCGTGGTAGGTTTCATCGGGTCAGGAGGAACCAGAAGCGAGGCAGGTATGCGAAGTTCGGACACCACGAAAACGAGAAGTCGGATCACGATGCGTGCGATGGGTGGAATGGGCGCGATCGCGCTCGCAGTGGGACTGGTCGCCTGCGGTGATGCGGCGAACGGCGGCACGGCAGACGGCGGCGCCGGAGCCCAGGAGTCGGCCGAGAATCCCCTTCAGAGCGAGGCGGCCGGCTTCCTCGCCGAATACCAGAGCACGTTCCAAGAGCTCTACTACGAGTCGTCGTTGGCAAGCTGGGCCATGAACACCCGCATCGTTGATGGAGACACCACGAACGCGGCTCGATACCAGCAGGCGCGGGAGGAGCAGGCCGCCTTCGAGGGGAGCGTCGAGAACATCGAGCGCCTCCGGGGCCTGCTGGACCGGCGCGACCAGCTGAAGCCGCTTCAGACCGCTCAGCTGGCGACCATGGCGTACCGAGCCGCGCAGTATCCGGGCACCGTTCCGGACCTCGTCTCAGAGCGCATCGCGGCTGAGGCGGCGCAGGTCGAGATGCTTTACGGCTTCGAGTTCACGCTGGATGGGAAGCCGATCACGCCGAACGAGATCGACGAGATGCTCCGCGAGGAGGAGGAGCTCGGCCGGCGCCGAGCCGTGTGGGAGGCCTCGAAGGAGGTCGGACCGGCCCTCAAGGACGGCATCATCCGCCTCAGAGATCTCCGCAACCAGACCGTGCAGGCGCTCGGCTATCCCGACTACTTCACGTATCAGGTGTCGGAGTACGGGATGCGGACCGAAGAGATGCTCCAGCTGAACGACACGTTCATCCAGCAGCTCAGGCCGCTCTATCGCGAGCTCCACACCTGGGTGCGATACGAGCTCGCGGAGAGGTACGGCGAGCCGGTGCCCGACCTCATTCCGGCCCACTGGCTGCCCAACCGGTGGGCGCAGGATTGGAGCGCGCTGGTTGCGGTCGAGGGTCTGGATCCTGGCCCCGCTCTCGCTGAGAAAGCACCGGAGTGGATCGTGGAGCAGGGCGAGAGCTTCTACGTAAGCCTGGGCTTCGGGGAGCTCCCGGACAGTTTCTGGGAGCTGTCATCGCTGTATCCGCTCGCTCCGGAGGCGGATTACAAGAAGAACACGCACGCCTCGGCCTGGCATCTGGATCGGGCCGCGGACATCCGCTCGCTGATGAGCGTGGAAGCGAACCCGGAGTGGTGGGAGACGACGCTCCACGAGCTTGGCCACATCTACTACTACATGACGTACGCCACGCCCGAGATTCCGTTGCTCCTCCGTCGGGGGGCCAACCGCGGCTATCACGAGGCGATCGGCTACCTGATGGGCCTGGCCTCCGTGCAGCGCCCCTTCCTCGTCGGCCGGGGCCTCGTCTCGCCCGGCGCGGAGGTGGATGCCATGCAGCAGTTGCTCAACGAGGGGCTGAACTACATCGCGTACATGCCTTTCGCGGCAGGGACGATGACGCGCTTCGAGCACGACTTGTACGTGGACGATCTGCCGCCGGACCAGTTCAACGCCAGGTGGTGGGATCTCGTGAGAAAGTACCAGGGAGTGGCTCCTCCGGAACCGCGAGGGGAGGAGCACGCGGATCCGCTCACGAAGACGCACATCAGCGACGACGCGGCGCAGTACTATGACTACGCGATCTCGTACGCGCTCCTCTTTCAGATGCACGATCACATCGCGCGGAATATCCTGAAGCAGGATCCGCACGATGCCGACTACTGGGGCAGCGTGGAGACCGGTGATTTCCTCCGGGAGGTCATGGCTCCGGGAGCGAGCCGACCGTGGCGTGAGGTGCTCCGGGAAACCACCGGCCGCGATCTGGACGCGACGGCGATGATCGAGTACTTCCAGCCGCTCTACGACTGGCTGGTCGAGCAGAACGCGGGCCGGGAGCACACGCTGCCGGACGTTTAGTCCGCGACAGGAGCAGACAGGAGGAGTTGGAGAAGTGAGCAAATACAAGATCGGCGTGATCTCTGGAGACGGGATCGGCCCCGAGGTCGCGGCCGAAGGCCTCAAGGTCCTGGAGGCGGCAGCCGGGCTCGATGACTTCGAGTACGAGCTGGTCGAGTATCCGTACAGCGGCGAGCACTATCTGAAAACCGGCGAGCTGGTTCCGGACTCAGTGATCGATGAGTGGCGAGAGCTGGACGCCGTGCTCTTGGGAGCGATCGGACACCCGGACGTCGAGCCCGGGCTGGTGGAGCGATCGGTGATACTCGGTCTGCGCTTCGGTCTCGATCTTTACGTGAACTTGAGACCCATAAAACTTTATTCAGAAACGCTTTGTCCGCTCAAGGACAAGGGGCCCGATGACATCGAGTTCGTCGTCGTCCGGGAGAACACGGAGGGCATGTACTCGCAGATCGGCGGTCACCTCAAGAAGAACACGCCGGACGAGGTCGCGATCGTCAACGGCCTCTACACGTGGAAGGGCTGCGAGCGAGCGTGCCGCTACGCGTTCGAGCTCGCGCGAAAGCGGGCGGCGGAGCGCGCGGGGCATGGCGAAGAAGGTCGGATCGCCTGCGTCACGCTCGTGGACAAGGCGAACGCCATCCGGCCGCACGACCTGTGGCAGCGGGCTTACGAGCACGTCGCCGCCGACTTCCCGGATGTCGAGACGGACCACGCCTACGTGGATGCCTGCTGCATGTGGATGGTGAAGAACCCCGAGTGGTTCGACGTGATCGTCACGACGAACCTGTTCGGCGACATCATCACGGATCTCGGGGCGATGCTGCAGGGCGGGATGGGGATCGCGGCCTCGGGCAACATCCATCCGGGGCGTACCTCGATGTTCGAGCCGATTCACGGCTCGGCGCCGAAGTACAGGGGCAAGAACGTCGCCTGCCCGCTGGGCGCGATCTCCGCTGTCGCGATGATGCTTGACTTCCTCGGAGAGAGTGTGGCGGCGCAGAGGGTCGAGCGCGCGGTCGGAGACCTCCTGCAGAGCGGGGATGTGCCGTCAGCGGATGCCCGGAGCGGCATCGGCACCGATGAGATGGGCGACATGGTCGTCTCGCGACTGGAAGCCGCCTCGCCGAGCGGAGCGACCGTGTGAAGGCGGCGCTATGAAGGGAATTCCGCTCGATGCTCGGGTTCGCTGCTCGGACGGACCGGCCGGCCGGTCGACCTGCCTGATTCTCGACCCGATCAGAGAGGTCGTGACCCAGGTCGTCGTCTACGATGGGGGGCGTCCGATCGAGCTGGAGCGGGTCGTACCGGTCGAGCGGATCGCGGACGCGACCCACGACTCGATCCTCCTCGACTGCACTCGGGACGAGCTCCGAGAGCTACCGACCTTCGACTCGGTAGGATACATCCCCCGGGAGGACGACGCGGGGACCAGGACCTTCTTCTGGCCCTTTGCGCGGCCCGAGGCGGTGAACCTGCCGCTCGAGCACGAACGAGTCCCGCTCGGCGAGCTCGCTCTTCGGCGCGGCGCGGACATCGAGGCTTCCGACGGCCATGTCGGAAAGCTCGGAGAGCTGCTCGTCGATGAGGAGGGCCGGATCACGCACGTCGTGCTCAAGGAAGGCCACCTCTGGGGACGAAGAGAGGTCGCCGTTCCCGTCTCCATGGTCGAGGATGCGGCCGAGGATCTCGTTCGGCTGAAGGTTGATCGAAGTGCCGTCGAGGGGCTGCCGGCGGTCCCCGTGAAGGAAGGGGCCCGATGAAAAGACGACGTTCGGTTTCGAAGCTCACGCGCGGATTCGTTCGGGCCGTTTTGCTCGGGTCGGCGGTGTTTCTCTCGTCCGCTGCTCCGTTGCTGGCCCAGGGCGCTCCCCAGGACAAGACGCCGGATGATTGGTGGTTCCAGGTGACGCCCTATCTGTGGGCGGCTGGTATCAACGGCGGGGTCACGACAGGCGACTTCACAGTTCCGATCGACGCGAGCTTTGGCGACATCTGGTCGAAGCTCAAGTTCGCGTTCTCCGCCCACGCCGAGTTCGGCAAGGGGCGCGTGCTGGGTGGGATCGACTTCCTCACCATGAAGGTGGGTGAGGACTCGATACCGCTGGCGGCCCCGGAGCTGGGGAGAAGCGGCGATTTCCGGTTCACCGTGATCCAAACGGAACTGTTCGGAGCCTACCGGTTCGGTGGGTTCGACCGCCCCACTCGGCTCGATCTGCTTGCCGGAGTCAGGTACAACTATCAGGACCAGGACCTCGTCATCCGGGATACCCCGATCGACAAGTTCCGGGGATTTCAGGAGGCTTGGGTCGACTTCTTCGGGGGCGCCCGCTTCGGCGCCGACCTCGGACGAAGGTGGTACGTAGCGGCCCGCGCCGATGCCGGCGGGGGTGGCGCGAAGTTCACGGCGAACGCCGCGGCTGGAATAGGCTTCCGCATTCTGAGCTGGTTCGACGTCGACCTCGGGTTCCGGTACCTGTTCATCAACTACGCGGACGGGGTCCCGGGAAGTCCTGCCTTCTACGCTTACAACGCCGACCAGTACGGCGTCCTACTCGGCTTCAGCTTCCGGTTCTGAGGAGCGGGTTGCCGTGGCGTGCCCGATCGTTTTTCGGCACACGGGGTCGCTCAGCGCGGGCGGCCCGTTCTCTGTTACGGGGCGAACACTGAGACTGCTCGTGCTGGCCGGCCTCGCCTCCGTGGCACAAACACTCATCCCAGCGCTGATCAGCTGGAAGATCGAATGAGGATCAAGCGATGATCAACATGCTTCGGCTTCCTGGCAGAACCCCCGCTCGGCGCAGCCTGCTGTTCTTCGCGCTTTCCCTCTTCCTCGCCACGGCCAGCCTCGCGGGCACCGCCACGCCGCTCCTCGCCCAGAAGACGGACACGCTCATCGTCCGCAACGGCGACGTGATGACGGGGGAGATCAAGGAGTTCCAGCGCGGCAAGGTGAAGTTCAGCACGGACGCTGCGGGGACGATCTACGTGAAGTGGACCCGCGTCTTGACGGCCGATACGGACAAGCTGTTCGACATCGACCTGGAAGACGGGACGAAGCACTTCGGGTCACTGGCGTTCGGCGACGAGCCGCACCAGGTCAGGATCGTGGCAGGCCGGGACACGTTCGTGGTCGCCACGCAGCAGGTCGTGAAGATGCAGCGGATCAAGGAGACCTTCTGGAGGCGGCTGGACGGGAGCATCGATCTCGGCGTCGACTTCACCCAGCAGAACGCGAAGACAGACTTCAACGTCGGCGCCGAGGTCAGGTACAAGAAGGACAGGAACAACTTCGTGTTCGACGTCTCCACTTCGTTCAGCCGGCAGGACGACACCGACGACATCAGCCGGCTGAACACGAACCTGATCTTCATGAGAGAGTTCGGGACTCGCTGGTTCTACTCGGGTCTGCTGGCGGGCGACCAGAACTCGCAGCTCAGCCTGGACATCCGCGGCACGGCCGGCGGCGGCCTGGGCCGCTTCCTCGTCCAGTCCAACAAGGTCATGCTTGGCACCTCTCTCGGGCTCTCCTACGCCCGCGAGCGCTTCATCGACCAGGAGGCCGACAACGCGTTCCAGGCCTACTTCCTGGGCGACTTCCAGTTCTTCAGCTGGGGTGGGCTGGACACCGATCTCTCGAGCCGGCTGGTGGTGATCCCCGTGATCAACCAGGGGGGACGTTGGCGGATCAGCTTCATCACAAGCTTCAAGCGGGAGATCGTCAGCGACTTCTATTTCAACGTGAGCGTCAACGAGCAGTTCGACAGCCAGCCGCCGGCGCAGGGCACCGAGAAGAACGACCTTAGCCTCACGACCTCGTTCGGCTGGTCCTTCTAGCGTTTCGGAGCGCTCGAGGTTGGTCTCGCCTCCCGCGTAGTCGGGCCCACGCCGGTCGACTGCTTCCGCCGCACTCGGATTGCATCTGCATCTTCCCTAGGACAACCTTCCAACAGGCGATTACGGAGCGCCGGACCGTCGCCACGCGGCCTGCCGCAACCGTTGCTATCCAGACACACTCTTGCCGCCTGGAGAGCTCGATAATCGGATGAGGAACCGGATGATCAGCCGATCCACTGGACGCCCGCTCAACCCCTTCCCACGCCTGATGCTCGCCGCCCTTGCTGCGGTCCTTTTGGTGCACGCCCCGGCGATTGCCCAGAAGACGGACGTAGTCACGCTGAACAGCGGCGACGACATCACGGGCGAGGTGAAAGAGCTCAAGCGCGGAAAGCTCAAGTACAAGACCGACGCGATGTCGACGGTCTACATCGAATGGCCGAAGATCAGCACGCTGGTGACGGAAGGGAAGATCTTCGAGGTCGAGCTGGAGGATGGCACGAAGTACTTCGGCTCTCTCCGGGCAGGGCAGGAAGATGACCAGATTCGCGTGCTTGTCGTTGGCGACACGATCACGGTCGAGACGGACGACGTCGTCCGTTTGGCGAGGATCAAGAAGAGCGTCTGGGACCAGATCGATGGAAGCCTCGACCTCGGCTTCGACTACACCCAGGAGAACGACAAGCTGGACTTCTCGCTCTCGTCCGACGTCAAGTACAAGTGGGGCCTGAACGACATCAAGTGGAACCTGAACATGACGGTCAGCCGCCAGGACGGAGCCTCGGATATCAACAAGCTGGCCACGAGCGTTATGTACATCCGCCAGTTCGGCTCCAAGTGGTTCTGGACGGGCCTCACGAGCTTCGAGTCGAACACGCAGCTCAGCCTCGACATCCGCGGCACCTTCGGCGGAGGCGTAGGTCGATACATGATCCAATCGAACAAGGTGATCCTCGCTCTGGCAGGCGGAGCGTCCTACGCGCGTGAGCGGTTTACGGACCAAGACGGGGACAACCTGGGGCAGGCGTTCGTGATGACGGACTTCCAGTTCTTCAGCTGGGGA
>Ga0255055_10003675_pt1 | contig 10285 bp, 12 predicted proteins | sample JV7_2_27_MG_FD_188633 | JGI IMG/M metagenome (GOLD analysis project Ga0255055, IMG submission 188633) | Seawater microbial communities from Jervis Inlet, British Columbia, Canada - JV7_2_27 | ecosystem: Environmental > Aquatic > Marine > Inlet | place: Canada: British Columbia | collected... | reverse complement strand
AAAAATAGGACCTGCTAAACTCTGTTACTTTAAGGGGAATAAAAAATGAAAAATAATGTTCCTGGACCTTTAGCAAGGGGAATTGCTTTCAATGAAATAGTTGATAGGATAAAGAAACAAACAAGGGGTGGCGGAAGAAAAAACTCCATCTTAGATGATACTATTGAGAAAGCAATTTTTTTCAAAAACCCATTAAAATATACAATTAAATTATATTATAGGAAAAACTGTGATTAGATGCAAACTATATACTTTTCGGAATTTCAAGTAGTTGAATTGTCATTAATAATCGAATTTTTAATAAGAATTTTCAGTACTTGGGTAACTTATTTTATCTTACTTGTTGCAATTCCTAGTTTCTATATTGGTTGGAAAGCATTTGAAAAGTGGAAAGCAAGAAGAGCCAAAAAAACCAAATATGTAAAACCAGCAAATTTAGCAAAACTTCCCAAAAAGGGCTTTGTAGTTGGTAATGTAGTTAATGCAAAAAGGAAGGCGTATATTGATGATAGTAAGTTGACTACTCACACGATAATAGCTGGTGGTACTGGTTCTGGTAAGACTGTTGCTGCAATGACAATGGTAGAAGAAGCTTTGAACAAAGGAATACCTGTTATTGTGTTTGACCCAACAGCACAATGGACCGGATTCATAAGACCGAACAAAGACGATGACATGTTCAAAAAGTATCGTGAGTTTGGAATGAAGCAAGAGCATGCAAAGTCATTCAAAGGAAACATAATACAAGTAATTGATCCGTTCTTGAAAGTAGAGATGGAGAATTACATCAAAAAAGGTGAAATCACTATCTTTACTTTGAATAAATTGACTCCTGATCAGCTTAATTACTTCATCAGAAAGACCATTGATTACATGTTCAAGATGTCTTGGGCAGAATCGAGAAAGTTGAAGCTGATGTTGGTCTATGACGAGGTTCATAGATTGTTGCCACAATTCTCCAAAGGATCTGGTACAGCATTACAAGGTGGTGGATATCAGGCAGTTGAAAGGGCTTGTAGAGAGTTCAGAAAGTGGGGAATTGGTTTGGTCATGATATCTCAAGTGTTGCAAGACTTTAAGGGAGCAATAAGGGCTGTTATTGCTACTGAAATTCAGATGAGAACCAAGTATGAGGGAGATGTGAAGAGGGTTCAGACTAAGTATGGTTGGGAGTTCTCTGCTTCTATTCCGAAACTAGAGATAGGTACCGGAATGACACAGAATGCAGAGTTCAACGATGGAAAACCATGGTTCATAAGATTCAGACCGCTGTTACACTCACCGTTTAGGCTTACTGATGATGAGTTGGACAAGTATGATGAGTTCATGAAAGAGATAGAAATATTAAAGGAGAAATCAAAAATGTTGAATAAGAAGAAAGTAGATACATATGATATAGATCTAGAATTAAGACTGGCAAAGGACAAGATATCAACGGGTCAGATGAAAATGGCTGAAAATTATCTTGAATCTGTAAGGTCTAGAATAAAAGAGATGGGGAAAAAAGAGTAATTTTATGGAAACAGAAGAAAATTCCTTAAATGAAGAAACCGAAGAAAAAGAGGAAAGAGTGGAAAAAACAAAGGAAGAAGTAGTAGAGGTAAGGAAAGAGGAAAAAAAGAGGAAAAAATCAGTTGGAGATATTTTAAAGGAAAGGGGAATAATAAAGCCTCTTCCAAAAAAGAAAACAGAAAAGGTTTCTGAAGAATCAAAAGACAAGTCAGATTCTAAGTTATTAATGGAATTGGAGAAATTGAAGACCGAAGTAGGAATGTTAAAGGATTCTAAAGAGCATACCGATGATAGGATAAGGGATGTAACAGAAAAAATAGGGGAATTTAGGTCCCTTGTATTCCAAAGAGAGTCATTGATCAAAGAAAGTGATTCCAAAATAAGGCTTTTACAAGAAGAAATATTCAACATCAAACCGAGAATAATAGAAAAGGAAATCGATGTTCTAAGAAAGGGAATAGAAGGCAACCAAGTTAAAGCAGAAAAGCTAGACACCATGATTAGAGATGTTCTAAAGGATGTTAAGAGTTCCAAAGAAACTCTTGACAAGATAAGAAGCGTAGAAAATATACAAAAAATGTTAGATGACACAAGAAAAAGAGTAGAGACAATAGAAAAAGCCAAAAACGATGTTGATAGGCTCGCAGGAAAAACAGAAAGATTCTATATAGAAATGAATGAAAGGATGAAAGATTTTGTTACAACAAGGGCAAAGGTAGAAAACTTCCAAGAATTGGGACAAGAACTGACCAAATCCGTAGATAGCATTAACATAAGGATGGGTGCACTCTCGTCTAAACAAGACATGGATAATTACAAAAAATCAATAAATGATGCCATAGTCACTAACAAAGAGAATCAAGATAAGAGAATAGTTGAGTTGGAAAAATACATAAAAATACCTGAAGAGGAAACAAAGAAGAAAATTGAAGAACTAAAGAAAAAGGAAGAAAGCGTATCAAAGCTGTTAACCGATTTAGAAGGCAAGTACAAGAAAGCTGGAATATCAGAAAAAACTTACAATGAAACAAAGGAAAAAAATGAAAAATTATTGGAAGATGTAGCAAAGAAAATAAACGAATTACAACAAGAAGAAACTTTTGATATGAAGTCTTTGCCAGCAGCGCTCCAAGACATTAAAACGAGACTAGGGAGAATAGAATCATTCAATTCTAGTTTGAGAAATGAAGTTCTTGCACACAGAAACTTTCTAGGAAGAAATGTCAAAGAAATCCATGAAAGAATCGATAATGCTCAAACCGAAAAGGGATTCAATGAAGAGTACAGAGGAACATTGAAAACCCAGACAGATATAATGAAATCAACGCTAGAAGCAATAAAAAAGCTTAATGAAAAAATGAATAAAATAACCAATGATGTTAATGTTTTCAGTCTAAGGTTAAACTTTTTTGAAACAATTACAATGTTAATAAGGGTTCAAACCAAGGAAGAAATCAATTTTTACATTTCCCAATTAAATCAAATAATAGATGAAATGAAAACAAGGAAATTGTGGGAAGAAACAAGAGAAAAGATGGCGATGGGCCTACTATCAGACATTTCTCAGAATTGGAAGGAATACCAATATGATAATCTTGCGGCTATTTTTGATGCACAAATAAAGAAATTATACGGTCCTTCGAAATAGTTAAGTATGGTAATTGTTTTAAATTTATTATGAAATTCTTATGTGATAGAAGACTTTTGTTGTTTACGTTCATAGCCTTTCTTGTCGTTTGCAATATAGCTCTTGCTGAACCAGCAATAGATGCAGAATATGAAAAGGAGCTTTTGGTAGAAAGCGGTTGGATAAAATATATCACAGTATCTGTAAAAAACGTGGGGGAAGGTATTCTTAATAATGTCATGATCTCTTTTGAAAACGGACATCCTGATTGGTTTGAAGTTGTAACAAATAAAACAAATATTATCGAGGACTATTCGAAAAATTTTACAGTCAAATTAAATATACCAGGTGAAGTTGAAGTTGGAGAATATTCATTTACTTTGGTTTTAATATCTAGCGAAATAGTAGAAACTAAACCACTTTTGCTCTTGGTTTTCTCATCAAAAAGCGAAATGCTTCTTCACCAATTAACAGAATTACAAAAAAAGATAAGCGAACTTAAAAACGATGTTAATATTGCAGATTCTGAAGGAAAAGATGTTGATGATATAAGAGTTTCATTAGAGGGCGCTGAGATTATCATAGGAACTTCTGAAAAATATGTGACAAACGAATTGTTCAATGATGCTGTTGACAAGATAAAAAACGTGGAATATCTGATAACAGAGGCAGAATATGAGCTTTCTATAGCAGAAGAGGGAGTGGGAGGAGCAACAGAAGAGCAAGAGGTTGATTGGTCTCTAGTAATTATTATCGCGATAGCAACTGTTGTCATTTTTATATCCTTTAAAAATAAAAAATTAAGAGGAAAAAGGATAGGAAGAGTATTGAAACGCCCAGACTTTAGGATAAAGGAAATTATAAAGAAGAGATTGGGTAAAGATAGTATAGATAAACAAATAGTTGATCTGAATGAATCCCAGCAGCTATTAGATGAAGAGTATAAGCAGAAGATATTATCGAAACAGAGTTACGATGAACTAACTTCCTTGAATCAGAAAAAGATATTGGAATTACAACAAAAAAAGAAGAAATAGTATGGCAAGGAAAAATAAAAAAACTCGGGTTATAGGAGTAATATCGGGCAAAGGCGGTGTTGGAAAAACAACGGTAGCTTCTAATATGGCCGCTATTCTGACAAAGGAGTTTAAGAAAGATGTAGTAATTGTAGACTGTAATATTACAACTTCTCATCTTAGCTTGTCTCTAGGAATGTATTATTGTCCTGTTACACTTAATCATGTTTTGAGAAAAGAAAAACACATATTAGAATCAATATATGATCATCCGAGTGGTATGAAAATAATACCGGCCTCCCTCCAATTGGAAGAATTAGAAGGAGTAGATATTACTGAATTAGAGAACGTGATAGAACATCTAAAAGGAAAGACTGATTATGTGATTCTTGATGTGGCTCCTGGTCTGGGAAGAGAGGCATATGCTGCGTTAAGGGCGAGCGAAGAAATAATACTGGTTACCAATCCAAATATGCCTGCAGTTGCAGACATAATAAAGTCAAAGGATGTTATAAAGGAAATGGAAAAGTATCCGCTGGGTGTTGTTCTAAACATGTATAATGATCACAGCTATGAATTATCGAAAAAAGAGGTTGAGGTTCTCACAGACCTTCCTGTTATAGCCATGATACCGACTGACAAAAACGTGGCCATAAGCCTGAATGAAAAAATGCCTGTTTATCTGCATAAGCCTGGTTCGTCTTCTAGTAAGAACATGATAAGATTGGTAGAGCATCTCACTGGAGAGAAAAGGGAAACTTTCTTATCAAAACTATTAAAAGGGCTTAGTTTCAGTAAATAGATTTTTAAGATATAGTAGGTAACTATCTATATGCCTGTTGAAATATCTCTGGAAACTGTAGTAATATTTCTGGCATTTATAATAGGGGTATTTAGCTTTTACAAAATGTTTAAACTAATCCTAAGGGGCTCTCTGATTGTGTTTGCATCATTTGCTTTTCCTTGGGTTGCACAATATTTTGGCTTACCAATAATAGCTAGTCTAGAGGTTGGGATAAATTTCGCTTTGCTTGGCCTCGGACTCTTTCTCGTATACGAGTTCTTCCACTTTATAACGCATTTTTTCAGGATTTTGATGTGGCCGTTTAGAAGAAAGAAAAAAAGATAAGTATGGATTTAGAGGTCAAAAGACAAATGGTTCATGCGCTTGGTGTTTTTTCTGTTCTAATTATCCTGATATTTGACAGATTCCTTGGTGCTCTGATAATGCTGTTTATAGCAATAGGACTCATTTTGTTTGGTGAATACAGAAAAAACAAACTATTAACCAAAATATTGAGAATAGGGCCTGTGAAAGAAATAGAAGATGTGATAGACAATGAGATAAAAAGCTATGAGAGACTCAAAGAGATTCCGTTAAATGGAGCTGTTATGTTTTTCCTGGGTGCTTTTCTTGTTACAGCGGCCTTTGAAGCAAGAGTAGCAATAGCATCTATAGCAGTTCTTGCTTTAGCAGACTCAATATCAACTCTTGTTGGATACTATTTCGGAAAACACAAGCTGTCAATAAATAAGAAAAAGACCTGGGAAGGGAGCTCTGCGTTCTTTATAACAGCATTCTTTGTTTTATTGTTCTTTGTAGACCCTTTCAAATCACTTTTAACAGGTTTGTTAGTTACTTTAGTAGAAATGATGCCAAAGATAAACGATAATATAAGTGTTCCGTTCTCGACAGCAATTTTTTTGACATTAATGATAACTATTTAAATAATGATGATGATTTAATTTAATAATCTGGTTATTTTATGTTGACAATGCTCTCTCAATTTGGTGGTGACCTATTATCCCAGATAATATGGCTAGTTCTGTTTGTAGTCTTCATGGTTTATGGACAGAGGATAATGGTAACACAGGCCGTGATAAAGCTGGAAAGAGAAGTTTATGAGCTGGAAGAGATTGCCAACAAATCTAGAAGACAGGTTATTCATTTCATATCCAAGAGGCCTGACAAAAAATTACAAACTTCTATAGGAAACTTTATGAATTTTTTTGCTATTGGTCCTGTGAGCACAGATCCCTACGGGATAATGAAAAAAATAGATCATGTTACTAGACATTCTGACAAGAGGATGAATTATTTTGTTGACGAGGTGGCACCAAAGTTCTCGAATGATAAGAAAAAGGATATAAAGAACGCTTTGGCTGGTGCAATAACCACTCATAGCATAGCAAAGATCGTGAGACACTATTTGGAATTAATTAAGAAATACAAAATGTTTCAATTAGCAATGATCATTCAGATGCAAATGCCGCTGATAAAAAGAATTTCCAAAGCTGCATCAAAAGCCACATACGCATTTTTGGATGGTGTTCCGATTGGAGATGGTATAGGACCACTCGTAGTAGCTAGCTTGATAAAAGGAAAGCCAAGAGTATATGAAAAAGAAGAGTTTGTTGTTTATAAAACAAGATTAGAGGGAAGGGATGTTTTCATATCAAAGGCAAATGGTCCAGGCGCAACAACTGGTTATCCAGGAAAGTTCATGTTAAAATTCATGAGAAAGAACAAGATTAATAGAATCATATCAATAGATGCTGCAATGAAATTGGAAGGCGAGAAGACAGCATCAATAGCAGAGGGTGTTGGAATTGCAATGGGCGGAAACGGTGTTGATAGATATGAGATTGAACAGGTTGTTGTTAACAAGAAATTGCCTTTGGATGCCATTGCAATAAAAGTTTCTGATGAGGATGCTCTAGGACCAATGAACAAGCTATTGTTTAATGCTGTTCCCAAAGTCCAACAAACATTAAGAGAAAGGATAAAGAAGACCAGAAGAGGAGAAAAAATACTTGTCATGGGTGTTGGGAATACTTGTGGTGTTGGAAACGATTATAGAACATTATTGAAGGTAAAGGAAAAATTGAGAAGACACATGAGAAAAATCAAGAAAAAAAAGAAATAATACCACAGTTAGGATTCTTGTATAATATAAATATGGGTTTTATCTTATTTCTTATATGAAAAATTTTTTGATTTTAGGTATTGCTCTACTTCTATTAACTTCTGGAATACCTTTAGCTCAAGCCCAAGAACAAGAACAAAATCAAAACCAAATAATGGGAATACCCCCAGACAACCCATTTTACTTCTTTCAAGGATGGATGGAAGGATTTGGTGGACTTTTCAAGGGGGGCGACCCCGATTTTCATGAGGAACTTGCTCAAAGAAGACAGGCCGAAATTCAATATTTGCAGGGAAAAAACCAGGAACAACTTATAGAACAATTAAGGTTAAGAGAAAGATTGCAAGAACATCAACAACAAGCAGAAATAGTAAGAGAACGGATTAGAGAGGGCGAGTTGCAAGGCACTGGACCAATGGAAAATGAAAATCAGGGCGAAGGTCAGGAAGGAAGTCAAAGTAGCGGGCAACAAAGTGGTGGCCAAGGAGGAGAATAATTCCTCATTTCTTTTATTTTAACTTAGAGGTACATCTGGAGTTCAAACCCACAAACCAGAAACATTTATAAGCTTCTCTTCACATTTTTTTGAAAGTGAGTTAAATGGCACTAAGACCAGGAAGATGCTATAGTAAAATAACCAAAAGGCCTTATACAAGGATATCTACTCGAAAGCCTAGAAAGAGTTATGTAAAGGGTGTTCCAGCAATAAGGATACACCAGTTTGAAGTTGGAGAAAAGGGTAACTATCCTGTCAAATTCCATCTAGTTAGCAAAAGAGATGTTCAAATAAGATCAAATGCTCTAGAGGCTGCTAGAACTGCTTCTACAAACTTTTTAACCAAAAATGTTGGTGACAGGGCATTCTTCCTTAAGATTAGGGTTTATCCACACCATGTCTTGAGGGAAAACTCTATGGCAACTGGTGCTGGAGCAGACAGATTCTCACAGGGAATGAGAAAAAGTTTTGGAAAACCTATAGGACAGGCCGCAAGAGTTAAGAAAGGTCAGAAAGTAATGTCTGTTGAAGCTCCTGCAAATACTGAAAAGTTTGTTAAAACTGCTTTGAAAAGATCCTCAATGAAAATGCCTGGGAGTTACAGGATTGTTACTGGGTGATTTAAATAATACTTGTCACAGGTGCTTCTGGTCGTGTGGGAAGAAATCTTGTTAGAGAACTGAGTAAAAATGAGGAAGTAAGAGTTCTAGTACACAAAGATATGGCGAAGATTGAAAATGTTGAAGTGGTGTATGGAGATTTGTTAGATAAGACTTCTTTGGAAAAGGCTTTGAAAGATGTTGATACCATATATCATTTGGCAGCTGTTGTTGATTATCTAGCACCAAAAGATGTTCTTTTCAAAGTAAATGTTCTTGGAACGAAAAATCTTGTGGAATTGGCTGGCAATAAAAAAATAATTTATCTTAGCTCAACTGCTGTTATGGGCAGAAAGTTAAAGGAAATGTCTGCGAACGAAAACACACCAACCAATCCTTCTAATTATTATGGATGGACAAAACTCCAAGCAGAAGAACTGGTTAAAAAGAATAGGGGAATAATAATAAGGTCTGCTCAAATTTTTGGACCAGGATTCTCAGAAGAATACAATCTAATTATTTCTAAATTGGAAGAAGGAAAGCTTCCTATAACTGGCGATGGAAAAAATTTCATACACTGGATACACATAGATGATTTGATTCAAGCCCTTCTTTTAGCTAAAGACAGGGGAAAGTTGGGGGAAACTTATCTTGTTGCTGGCAAAGAAGTTAAAACTTTGAAAGATTTGTTAAACCTGTTATGCAAATATTTGGAGATTGATCCTCCCAAGAAACAGGTTTCAAAGTTCATGACAAAAATTGGAGCATACTATAACGTGTTAAAATGGAAAGTTGGTGGAAAGAAACCAAAGTTAATACCAGAGTACATAGAAAAAATGACTGCTAATAGGACGTTTGACATTTCCAAAGCAAGGGAAGTTCTAGGCTTTGACCCACAAGTCAGCTATGATCAAGCAACTAGAGAAATGGTAGGAGAATATAAGAAATTAAAAGCTGAAAAAGAAGAAGATAAAATCACCGAAGAGCAAAGTGAAGACAACGCTTAAAGGAAATACAACACCATACCTGATTCCTTCTTTTATGATAACGTGCTTTCTACGTCTTTTTATTTTTCTAACTTCGTTCTTTGTCAAACCCCTTATCAGTTTTTTGTAAATACCTAATTCTGGTATATCTTGTCCAATTGTATCATCGGGTTTTAATTTGCTAACAGGTATTCTTATCAGGAATCCTTGCTCAACAGATTTAGCAAACTTTTGGAAGATAATTAAGATTACTATTGTTATGGAAATCCAAAAGAAGAACATTCTTGATGACAATAAAAATAGGGCAGATACAACAAAAAATGAGAAGATTATCAATCTTATTCTATTACTTTCAAACTGTTTGGTAAATTTTCTACGCATTTTTGGAATCTTGTACATCATAAAAGCAGAATATATTATGGAATAGGCTGCACCTACAAAGAAGCTGTTAATGAAAAAGCTAATTGAAAACGGAAAATATGTGTTGACTATTGAAAGGTTTGGTAATAAAATACCGAATGTCACCAAAAGTTCCCCATCGCCTCCCCCCCACTGTCCCGTATAATACATTCCCAAACCAAAAACAAGAAACAAACCACCAAACAATAAGGAATTAATGAAATTTGTAAAATCTCCTGTGATAACTCCTGTGTAAATGTGTATTATTAAACCTATAGCTATCATTGCAAGACATAGTTTGTCAGGAACATTAGAAGTTTTCAGATCATAAATGCCCGCGGCAAAACCTCCAATAAGCGCGATTGTAAGTAAAAATATCTCAGACATATTTTATTATATTTTCGTGGATTATATATAAGAGTATGAGTGAGAAAATTTCCAAAGATGATTTGATTCTACTTTTAGGACAAGAAAAAAGTTATGTTGTCAGACCAATTGTATTCAGCTGTCAGTTTGGAACATATGATTTGAGGAAACTTGTAGGAAAAAGGCTCGGAAAAAAAATAAAAATAGGCAAAGAAAGATTCACTGTTGTTAAACCTACAATAATAGATCTCTTGAAAAAAGCCAAGAGAGGGCCGCAAATAATTTTGCCAAAAGATTTGGGTGTCATAGTTTCTATTACTGGTTGTTCTCCTGGATGGAAGGTTGTTGACGCTGGGA
>Ga0255055_10003674_pt1 | contig 10288 bp, 5 predicted proteins | sample JV7_2_27_MG_FD_188633 | JGI IMG/M metagenome (GOLD analysis project Ga0255055, IMG submission 188633) | Seawater microbial communities from Jervis Inlet, British Columbia, Canada - JV7_2_27 | ecosystem: Environmental > Aquatic > Marine > Inlet | place: Canada: British Columbia | collected... | reverse complement strand
TTTATATATCCCAAACCAACACACTTGAATCAAATGCCTGGTAAATCCAGCAATCTTGGAAAGTTCTGGCAAGAACTAAAACGAAGAAAGGTTGTACCCATTTTTATTGCATACCTGGCAACCTGTTTTGCTGTAATTGAATTTGTTGATATCACTTCAAGCCAGTTTAACATTCCTGGAGGCACTGTAAAACTATTGTATCTGATTGCTGCTGTTGGATTGCCTGTGGTTATCCTACTTCCCTGGTTCATTAACAGGCATAGGCAGGAAACCACATCGGATGAATCAGCTCTAATAGAAGAATCCAGTGCTAAGGATAAGAAGATAGTACAACACAATCTCCCTTTACAACTTACAAATTTTATCGGCCGGGAAAGAGATATAGAGGAGATCAGAAACCTGATTGGAAAACACCGAATTGTATCACTGACAGGTGCAGGGGGATATGGAAAAACACGACTGGCCTGTGAAGTGGCTGCAGAATTGCTTCAGGACTATAAAGATGGTGTATGGTTTGTCGATCTGGCACCCATTACATCTGAGGATCTGGTGGTCAAGGAGATCACAGAAGTGCTGAAAATAGTGGAAGAACCGAACCGAACCATTATAGATACCCTTACAGATAAAATCAGGGATAAAAATATGCTGATCATTCTTGATAACTGTGAACATTTTATCAATTCCTGCGCTGAAATCACAGGAAAGCTTATCCAATCAACCCCAAGCCTGCAGATCCTTACTACAAGCCGTGAAGCCCTCAATATTAAAGGTGAAAAGGTTTGGAGAATTCCCTCCCTCACATTGCTTGATCCAAGAACTATTATTGATGTGGAGAGTGTAAAAAGTTCTGAAGCAGTTTTACTCTTCACAGATCGGGCCCAGTTGAATAATCCGGAATTTGAACTGGAATCAGAAAATGTGAACGATGTAGTCACAATATGCAATAAGCTGGATGGGATTCCGCTTGCTCTGGAACTGGTCGCCAATCGCACCAGACACATGAATCCCCATTTGATCCTGGAACGGTTAGCAGACAGGTTTGATCTGGTGTCCTCACCCGATCCGGGCACTTCAAAACGCCAGAAGACCCTCCAGGCAACTATAGAGTGGAGCTATAACCTGCTGTCAGACAGTGAGAAAATATTATTTACCAGACTGGCCGCATTTACAGGTGGATTTGATTTAACGGCTGTTGAGGAAGTATGTGCTGATGATCAACTGCCAAAGGGGGACATCCTGGATCTGTTATCCCGATTGGTTGACCGGTCAATGATCTACACTGTTCAAGGAACAGATCAATCGATGGGGTATAATAGCCTTGAAATAATGCTGCAATTTGCGCGGCAAAATCTACAATCAAGCAAAGAGGGAAACTTTTTAAGAGAAAGGCATCTGCATTATTATTTAAAGGTTGCAGAGGAAGCCTATGACGAACAAATAGAATTCCAAGATCAATGGTTGGATAAACTGGAGTCGCAACATGATAACCTGATGGCCGCCCTACGCTGGTCAGACGATCACTCCCCTGAAGAATTCGTCCGCCTTTCAGGTACCCTGGCCTGGTTCTGGGTGAGACATGCCCACTTTTTAACCGGAATAGAATACCTGGAAAAAGCCATTTTAAAAGATACTGGAAAAACTGAAAATAATGCAAAAGTCATATTCGGATTGGGGAAAATCCTGGGTAATAGTGGTGATTTTCCAAGGGCTTTAGAACTTATGAATGAGAGCCTGGTCATCTGGCGTCAATACAATAATCTCAAAGAGGAAGCTCTTGTTCTGGCCGAAATTGGAATTGGATACTTTATGTCCGGGAATGATGAAACCGGATTGAAATATGCAGAAGAAGGTTTAGCCCTTGCCAGGGAAATTGGTGACCTCTGGATTATAAACTATTGTATGATCACCTTGGGCCAGGGACTTGTTTGTTTAAAGCAGATCGATCGAGCCAGACCCCTGGCTCAACAATTCCTTGTTTCCTCAAAAGAACTGCAGCATCTGTTTGGAATTAATGTCGCTCACCATTTCCTTGGTGATTGTGCGCTAATAGAAGGTAATTTTCGTGAGGCTGAACAGGAATATGGTCTAGGGGTAAAAACAGCATTAAAAATCGGAGATTTTATGCAGGTCTGTATCGATATTTTTGGTGTAGCCATGTCAGTGGCAGGGCAGTCACGATTAGCAAAAGCAATACGGCTAAATGCGGCTGTAACTGAAAAAGCAGTGGTATCTGGATATATCGTTCCAGAAGAGTTACAGGCTGCATTCTGGGTTGAGTTGGTTGATAACTACATAGTAGGAACCAGGAAAAAACTGGGAGAGGAATTAACACGGAAATATGAAGAAGAAGGTAAGTCTATGGGATTTGAGAAGGCTGTTGAGTATGCTTTGGATTTTGAAAAAGACTAAATAACTTAAGTTGAGCATCTAAGATGAACTAATAATCATGTCTCAAGACGCTAACATATTTGCAAATTCCTGACACAGTGAACCACCTTCTCCAAATCCAATTGAGCATGTATTTCCGGAATGAACTGATAATAGTAATATAATTAATAATGAATAATTTATGCAAAAAAAAATTATTCTGGAAAGCTGGTTCACATCAGACTGGAATAGATGGTTCAATCACACGGTTCTTAGTCATATTTGGGGATGTGTTAACTTGATTGAGATAAAATAACTTTCTTCCTGTAATGCCTTCGTGTAACCTCTATAACCGGGTAAAATGTATTCTTTTTCTAATGATTCGCATAGAATATCAAACAGGATTGAATTCAGGTGTGTCTTGGTCGTGAAAGCCATATGGTAATAGTCACTGTAATGCTGTCAAACTATTTCTTCTAAGTTAACAGCAACTGCCAATTTCACCATCTGTCTGAAAATCGGTTGAACAATAAATTTTAATTCTTTATTTTTACTCCTGTTGTTATATGTTTTGGCAAAAACAAAACTAATATATGAAGGGAAAACTTCAGATAAGTACCCTCTCTCAAATTTTTTACCGGATACTAGATAAATATTAATTGAGTAGAACTATGAGCAGTGAAATCTATCATTTCAAAGTAGGCGCTTTCGAATGTATTGCTGTGAGTGATGGTATTCATACTTACGCGCCGCCAATCTTTCCCCCACCCGCCACTTTTCTTTTTGGCAATGTGCCAAGAAAACAGCTTGAGCAGACTCTTCGTAAACACAATATCCAACCGGATCTCTGGACAGAATGGATAAGTCCGTACAATTGTCTGCTGATCAACACGGGTGAGCATCGCGTATTAGTGGATACAGGCGCAAAAGATCTTAGCCCAAACACAGGAAGACTTATTCAGAACCTGCAGGCTGAAGGCATTGCGCCCGAGGACATAGACATAGTCATCATCACGCATTGTCACCCTGATCATATTAGTGGAATTACCCTTGACGATGGCAAGCTAACCTTTCCTAACGCCCGTTTCGCAATGTGGAAGGGTGAGTGGGATTTCTGGACCTCAGGAGAGGCTGAGGAGAAACTTGATGAACATTTCAGAGAGGCCCTCTTAAGTTTCGTACGCAAGAACCTTCCATCAATTCAAGACCGGTTGGACCTCATTGAGCATGAAAGGGAAATCCTGCCTGGCATCCAAGCTATTTCAGCACCCGGACATACGCCCGGACATATGGCCCTCTTAATTTCATCAGAGGGGGAACAACTTCTGAATATCGTCGATACGGTGCTCCACCCCATCCATCTAGAACAGCCAGAATGGTGCGCGACGGTCGATTTTGCTCCTGATCAAGTTGTGGCCACAAGGCGTCATCTCCTCCACCGAGCCGCAGCCGAGAAGTCCCTAGTGCTTGCTTTTCATTTCCCATTTCCGGGTCTGGGACATATCGTCCAGAAGGGGGAGAATTGGGAATGGCAACCAATTGCAGTCTGAGCTGGAAAATCCTTGTATTAATTATCGAACTACTCTCAGCCCTCATCCTGGTTTTAATTATGCCCCTATAGAACTGAATTAAGGGGATAGATCCCGGTCAGTAGACTGGTCTTTGAAAGTCCGTGCTGCTGGCAATGCATCCCCAAATTTGACAAAGAACCAATCACACCGGACTTTGCAACACATTCCTTCGCGAAGCTTGAGAATGTATCGCCGGCGTTCACCTTGGTGTCAATCGGAGTGTGAAAAACAATATACCGTGCCATTGAACCCCTCCAATTCTTTGTTTTTTTCCATTCTATGAATGGATATCAATCTCCCTATTCTTTGTTCTCAAACTCATAGCATTTGGCTATTCCACCTTGCAGCAAAGTGAATATACACTTGTTGCATGATTTACAGCGAGCCTTCCTTCGGTCATTGGACTGCCATCGAGCAATCAAATTCGGTTCCGAAATGAGGGGTCTGGACATACTAAAGAAGTCCACAGATCCCTCGTCGAATAGCTCATTGATTACCTCCAGGGAACGGATCCCTCCGACCAAAATGAGCGGGCACTGGATTCGCGATTTTATCTCCCTTGCATAACTTTTCAGGTATGCTTCCTTTTCCGTGCTGGTGATGTTTGAAAACATCTCGAGGAACTCCGGACCACCGCTAATGCTAAGCTCAATGGCATCGATACCCATGGCTGAAAGCTCCTGACAGATCCATGCAGAATCTTCCCAATTCAGCCCTATGTCATATACATCCTTCACATTTATCTTGATGGTTACCGGGTAGTCTTGACCGACGGCAGTCCTGACGGCTCGATAGACTTCAAAAACTATCCGAGCCCGATTTTCTACAGCACCGCCGTAATTATCACTGCGTTGGTTGGTGTAAGGCGAAAGGAAAGCGGAAAGCAGGTATTCGTGGGCCCCATGTATCTGGATAGCATCGAATCCGCTTATTTTTGCCAGTTTCGCAGCTGAGGCGAAATCGTTTACGGTTTTATTTATGTCTTCCAGGGTCATGGCCACTGGCTCGATCTGCGATGTTCTGTCTTTTACAGCAGAGGGTGCTTCTGCGGGGAAACCGGGATCATAAAACCGTTTTGCTCCGGCATGCACAAGCTGGACCATGATTTTAGCTCCATGCTTGTGTGCAACTGTGACCAATTTTTGTAAACCGGGCATACGGGATTCCTCGTCCACACCAACCAGCTCTGCCATTGATTGACCCTTTTTGCTTACATGGGCCATCCCGGTAATGATGAGCCCGACGCCACCTTCTGCTAAGTCACTAAAAGTTTTAACAAGCTCTTCGGTAACTTCACCATTATCCGCAGTACCCATTGCAGTAGCCGACCTTACGAAATGGTTGCGAAGCTCCATATTTCCGATAGTAGTTTTTTGGAAAAGTTGATCCATTACATCCTCCTTTTTATTTTATATTTATAACATTAAAAATAAGCAACGAGCGCTAAAAAATCGTTTATAAACCATCACAACCAGTACCCCCGAGATATTCGCATAGAATCCCCATTCAATACTGAGGTTCCAGGAGAGCCGTGTCGGACTAGCTTGCAATCTGCATAACATATATTCTACTGCCAATATCGGCATTACAGCAAATTTATAACTTATAACACAGAATGTCAAAGAAATAATTATTCGAAGATTGTGGTAAAATGCAGCATAGACTTGTCAGGGTGGTATCGTTTTTAGTGGGGTATTAAAACCTAGTTTAGCTTTCAGAGAGTATAGATGATCTATTTATTCTTTTGTGCCCAATCCTCGAACATAGCAATTGATTTTGCCAGGACTCCTGCAGATCCTTTGAAATTCGCAGAACCCTCCGGAGTCCCGTCAATTTTATACCATTCGTAGAATCCATTATTTTCCAATACCCTGTCAAACATGGGCTTAGCAAGCGTATAGGCTTCTTGTACAAATCCGTAGGCTATGAGTTGTTGAATCATCCGTCCACCAAACCAGGTCCAGTCCCCACCATTCTGATAATGGTAAGGTGGTGATACATTCTCCCCCAACACTTCTTTGGGATAGGGAGGGTATACCGTTAAACCAATGGAGGGTGCCCCCGATAGTTTTACATTGTTCTTCATCTGGGAAAGCACCATCGATATCTCTTTATTATTTAAAATGCCGGCCTCAATAGCTATCGCCGTTCCCCCATGAAAATGAATTGCATTTTCGTCAAAATCGCCTGGAAAAGGAGAACCGTTGAGATAGATATGTGCAATGAATTTGTTTTTTTCCGCATCCCACAAATGCTTTTTAATGTTGGATGTAATACTTGAATGCAGTTCTCTCCAGCGCTGCTTTTCATTCGTGTCGGTCGCAAATGATTCCATGTTCTTCAGTGCAATGGCCAGCATGGCATTGTCATATACATCGATGCTCCAATGGCTGAGTTCATCAATATCAACAACAGTTCCTCCCTCAACCTGAACATCACCCCAGTCAAAAGTAGTGGCTCCGGTAATAAGACCATACTCTTCTGAATATCTTTCGGTTAACAGATATTCTACTGCAATTATAAGTCTTTGGTAAACAGTTGTTCCGGCAACTTTCTCATTAAGAATGGAATTATCTTTGGTTTTTGATATATATTTTTCGAGGGCCTGTATGAGTGAAGTCTCCTGGTCGGTTTCCACCGTATTCTTAAATCCTATATGACCAGGTGCTGTAGTTGACTCATAGGTGTTTGGATCCTCCCAGTCGAAACCCTCCCTGGGTACATATCCATCCAGCAGTTCACCGTTTTCTTGTTGAAAATGAAAGAACATCAATAAATTTTCCCTGAGAACTTTCAGATCATATTCTTCACAGGACAATTCAATAAACGTATTCAGGTCCCGTGCCCATACCATTTGATAACCAGATCCCGCGTAAAATCCTTTTTTCATTAGCTCCCTGGCCATTTTATCGACTTCCTGCATGGATTGATCTGCGAGAATTCTCTTTGCCAGTTCCTGCTTGTCCTGCTCTTTAGTAGCGCATGATACCAGCATGATTGATAATATGAAGATGATGGCTTTTCTCATTGTTATTTTAAGCTAAAGATCAATAATTTTTTCGGACAATCTTAAATGATCTGGAGAGATTGCCCGGTTTTCTCTAATTTAGAACTGTCAAATTTTTTGGAGGGAGACCGGGTACTGTTAATGTCAAGAAAGTATAAATCATGATTATAAAATTAATGTCAAAATTTGGTTTGGTTTCAGTATTTATTATTCTGGTTATTACAGGTATAGCCTGTATAGATACGACAAAACCGATGGATTTAACAGTTTATGAAATTGATTCTGACACCATAAAGTGTTCTGTTGAACCTCGCTATAAATACCGGAATGATGGCAAACCTGGCCGTGAGCTGACCCTTATTTTCAATAATGATTATTTCAAAGGGGAAGGAGAGATCATCGTTAAATATTCGAGGAAGAAAGAATCCGTGGAGGTAGATTTTAGTGATGGCATAAAGGAGTTTAAAGTGTTGCTTCCTGAAGGAGTTGGCGTGAAATCTGCATGCATCGCTGATGTTATCATTGAAACGGAAGGGCAGAGCTACAATAAACCTTTAACAATTCCAGCTTTCAGGCATTGGGAGATTTTAATTTATCCACATTCCCACGTAGATATTGGCTACACCAATACACGTGCTAACGTTGAGATCATTCATAAGCGTAACCTGGTGAACGGGTTAGCATTGGCTAAAAAGACAAAAGATTACCCGGAGGGCGCTCGTTATAAGTGGAATCCAGAAGTTATCTGGCCAGTTGAAAGGTATCTCAGCAAAGCTACGGAAGAAGAGAAACAGGTGATCCTGGATGGGATCAGAGAGGGATATCTTCCATTGGATGCGGGCTATGTAAATGTGAATACTTCTGTTGCCAGTGATGAAGAACTTTTTGAGATTTTTCGCCAGGGTCAGGAATACAAAAGATTAACCGGTAAAAACATAGAAACACTAGTCCAGGTAGATATTCCGGGAATGTCCTGGGGGGTTGTGTCTGTAGCTGCGAAGCTGGGAATAAAATACTGTTTTGCATTTAACAACGGCTCCGACCGTGTTGGCTGGTCAACCGATCAAAGTTTTAAGCCATTCTGGTGGACTGATTCACAAGGGGAAGACAAGATTTTATACCTCCAGCCTGGGAGTTATAACCCGGGGGCTTTAGTAAAAGGAAAATACTTCTGGCCCAAAATGGCAGGCCAGACTGATCCTTCAAAATTGATTGAAATAGTTAAGACTGATAATCCCCGGGAAAATTTCATAGATACTTATATCGATGAAAAGTTGCCTGAACTGGAAGAAGCTGATTATTATCCCTATGATATTTTCCCGATGTCATGGGCTATGGCTGATAATACTCCTATTGACGCTGACCTTCCCGAGGCTGTTAAAAGCTGGAATGAAGAATTTGCTTATCCAAAATTGAGGATTGTAAGTGCCACAGAAATAATGCGCGAATTTGATGAAAGGTACGGAGATATAATTCCGGAATTAAAAGGTGATTTCACCGAATATTGGACAGATGGAACCGGAACAGCAGCCAAACAAACAGCACAGAACCGCACTTCAAAAGAACGTTTGGTACAAACTGAAACCTTCTGGACCATGCTTAAACCAGGTGAACCTGCGCCACGTGAAAAATTTAATAAAGCCTGGTGGAACATTATGATGGGTAGTGAACACACTTGGTGTTACATGGCTCCATCACAGGAACCACTCAGTAGCAATATTCTTAAAACGAAATTTGCATTTTTCGATAATGCGGAGAACCAAAGCATGGAGTTGTTGGTCGAAACTTTACCTGTTGCTCAGGGTATAGATATTGCTGTTTTCAATAACCTGTCATGGGAACGGGGAAGCATTGTGACCATTTCTGTTGAACAGGCAAAGGAGTTCAGAAGTGTAACCGACGCAAATGGTGCCGCAGTGAAATCACAAAAACTATCCTCTGGAGAATTAATCTTCAAAGCAGAAGATGTTCCTGCTTTTGGCTCAAAAAAGTACAAGCTTTCAAATGAAGAGTTTATTTCAGCATCGGAGTTCATTAAGGATAATGTTCTGGATAATGGAATTATCCGTGTGGAGATCAATCCCACTACAGGTGATGTTTCAAGCTTAACTTTTAAAGGTGTTGAGTTTGTTGATCAAGATGCAAAATGTGCCATCAATAGTTACAGGTACTTAAAAGCAGATGATAAGCCAGATATAGCATTTTCTCCGAAAGATGTAGAGATCAGTGTGAAAGAAAATGGCCCGCTATTGGCAACAATTTTGGTAAAATCACAGGCTGAAGGCTGTAACCGCCTGACCAGTGAGATCACTATATATGATGGACAGGAGAATATTGACTTCAAGAATGTGATTGATAAGATTGCCATTCTTGAAAAAGAAGGTATTCACTTTGGATTTGCATTTGATATTGATAGTCCAACAGTTGTTGCTGATATTCCCTGGGGGATCATGGAAGTAGAAAAAGACCAGTTGTACGGTGCAAACCGCAACTGGATCTCGCTTCAGCGCTGGCTTGATATTTCAAACAATGAACGCGGTATTACCTGGTGTCCATTGGATGCTCCAGTTTTCCAGGTTGGTGATATTACAGCCAATATCCTGGGTGCTGCAACAGAATCAGAAGAATGGATCAGGAAGCTGGAACCAAGCGGGACCATTTATTCATGGGCATTGAACAATCACTGGCATACGAATTTCCAACTAAGCCAGGAAGGTAAAATCACATTCAGGTACAGGGTGAATCCGCACTTTAAAAGTTACGATTATGTAGCAGCAAACCGTTTTGGCATGGAACAATACCAGCCTCTGGTAGCTGCCCGGGTTGGTGACACTTTTAAGGCGGGCCAATTGCTGGAAATCGATGGAAGCCCGGCCATTAATTCAACCGTATTTAAAACAAGCGAAGATGGCAAATCTGCCATGTTAAGGTTGCGCTCATTATCCGATCAGGATGAAATAGTAAACCTGAAATGGCGTGACAGGACCCCTGCATCTGTTCACACGCTTGATATTGAGAATGATAAGCCATTAGCAGAGATTCAGGATGAGGTTACCATTCCTGCAAAAGACTTTGTAACACTCAAAGTTGTTTGGTAATTTAGGAAACATAATATATTGACTTCATGAAAATAAAGTATTTGATATTCACAGGCGTTCTGGTTTTTGTCGCCAGCGTTTCAGGGAAAAGCCAGGAAGCGCTGAAAGTTAGCAATGAAACCTTTGAGGTATTGAAGAAAGTATCTGAATCTGCCCTGGCAGAAGGTGATGTCTTACTCTCGCTAACCACGCATCAGGATCTTGGGTGGATTGATGAAATTGAGAACTGTGTTATCATGCGAGAT
>Ga0255055_10003673_pt1 | contig 10288 bp, 8 predicted proteins | sample JV7_2_27_MG_FD_188633 | JGI IMG/M metagenome (GOLD analysis project Ga0255055, IMG submission 188633) | Seawater microbial communities from Jervis Inlet, British Columbia, Canada - JV7_2_27 | ecosystem: Environmental > Aquatic > Marine > Inlet | place: Canada: British Columbia | collected... | reverse complement strand
TGGGACGCGTCGATCTACTCCCATAGGTCTGCGTCCCTCAGACGACGCGCTTCTGCTCATGCGTCAAAGCTAGGACTGACCCCGCCCCCTACCCCACCAACCTCCCTCCATTCCCAAACATCGGATGCCCCGGAAAAGCTCTCTCCAGCTCCCTCAAATTCACGTTCAACGGGTTCCCCTGCGGCACGATGATGCTCTTGAGCTTGCCATCTAGCACGTCTCCCAAGTCCCGCAGGTTCTCCTTGAGATCGGCCGACAGCTCGAACACCGGCGTCGGGAAGTCGGACCCGAACAGCAGGGCGCTGGGCGGGAGATTTCGGATGTCCGCGAAGTAGCTTTGCCGGAACGGGGTGGCACACGCCGACACGTCGGCGTAGCACGTGCCCTTCTTGCCGGCGTCCGGGTGACATCGCTCCAGATAGCTCTTCACCACGTCGAAGTCCGAGTGCTCAATCAGCTTGCCCAACGGTCCCCACGGAGCGAAGTAGGGCAGGCCACAGTGTGCAAAGATGATCGTGGCGCCAGCTTCGAGTGCCGCGTCGAGATTCGCGTGGATCTCTTTGACCTTGGGCTTGTGCCACTTCTTGCTGCCGCGGAAGAAGTTGCCCACTCCGTCCCAGAACGACCATGAGAGAAAGTCGTACGAGTGCGTCTTCGGATCGGTTGACGGGATCGCGTACTCGGAGCCGACATGCAGAAGGAGGGGCAGGGGTTTGCCGTTGGGACCGGCCGTTGCCAAAAACTCCATGCACTTGCGAACCCGCGGATGCCACAGAGGGAACTGCTGTGCCGAGGGCAGCCACTTGAGCAGCACCGCCTCCTTCTTCACACACTCCTCGACTCGGGCTTCGAAGTCCGGGTCGAACGGATGCACGGACGCGCCAAACAGCACCTTCTCGCCGACGTCCTCGCGAAGTCCGAGCACGTATTCGTTGTCTACCCAGACGTTGGACGCGTCCTCATCCCGCTTGCCACCCTCGCGGTACACTGGATCCAGTGCGAGGCACACCACGTGATCGAGAGTGCAGCCCTTGAACACTTCGATGAGCTTCGCTCGCAGCTCCGCTTCCGTCACGGTTTCCGGCGTGAGATCGGAATAGAACAGGAACACCCGGTACGTGATCTGCTTGCGGTACCACTTTGACAGACCGCCCATCTTCGGGTCGTCGTCGCCCAGCACGCCCACGTGGCAGTGCATGTCGATCTTCTTCACAGGATCGGGACTCATGGTGACCTCCTGCTACAGCTTGCCGAGGATCGTTTCGACCGGGTCCTCTTCCAGCACGATCCGGCCCGATGCCGTCCCCCCGCCCGGCGCACTCCACTTGATCAGCCGCAACACACCGTTCTCCAGCTCCATGCCCGTGATGTCACCATCGTCGAACCGGCAGCATCCGGTATTGAAGTAGCTCGGCTTGGGCATGGGCACGTCGTTACAGTCGCCCATGCGCTCCCGCCGCTGCTCGACTTCTCGTTGTTTGGCGGCGATCAGTGCGTCCCGGTCGGGCGAGGCCGGTTGGGCATTGAGGGCATGCAGCTCCTGCTGGAGTTTCTGTAGGTGGGTGCGCGAACTCCATACCGGGCGATGGGTGTGGCCGGCGATCATGATTAGGTCCGATTGCTTGGTGGCCCACCCGTACATCTGCTGGTCGTGCTTGCCTCTGAGACACGCGTCCTTGGCTGGCGATGTTCTCCCGATCCCGAACCAGCGCTGCAGAATCCGATAGAACTTGAGCGCAAAGCGCGCTAACCCCCTCAGCTTGTCGGACTCGAACGTGCCCTGATGGCCGTGCACCATAAAGATCCGGCCGAGTCGTTCGCCGGCCTTTTCGAGCTCAAACCGTAATCCCTCGTACACGGCGCCCGTCGGCATGTACGGGGTGAGGTACTTCCGGACGTCCTTGTCGTTCATCCACTGGTCGTCGTGGTTTCCCCACACCCGAAAGTACCGGCCGGCCGCAAAGCTGCCTTCGAGTCGCAAGACCGCGTCGTATTCCTTCCTCACCGCCTTGAACCCCTGCTCCCACAGCTCCTCGACGTCGCCGAGCAGGATCAGGGTGAACCCGCGATCCCGGCAGTACTCGAGTGCGGCGACGTACGTCTCGCGACACTTGCGAAACTCGTCCGCCTTGTCGCCAGCACCCTTGTGCTGGTCGGAGAACACGACGTAGCGGTGGCGGCTCCCGAGGTCCAGCGTGGTGGCGAGGGTGAATGGTCCTGTGAGTGCGCGAGTGAGTTCTTGCTCGATGTCAGACATAGGTCCTCCATTGCCCCGCCCAGCGGAGGGGGCGACCCGTTCTGTCCTGCCTCTTTGATAGGGTGGCGCGGGGAAATCCGCCAGGCCGTTTGCGGGACATTGGGTGTCAGTTTGGGGACATTCGTGCCCCGGTGGCGCATCCGAGCCCCGGGCGCGTCCCGAGGGGAAGCTTCCTCTCGGTCATAGGAAGCTTCCCCTCGACGCTAGGAGGCTTTCCCTCGACGCTAGGAAGCTTTCCCCCGACGATAGGAAGCTTCCCCACGACGATAGGAAGCTTCCCCACGACGATAGGAAGCTTCCCCACGACGATAGGAAGCTTTCCCACGACGATAGGAAGCTTTCCCACGACGATAGGAAGCTTTCCCACGACGATAGGAAGCTTTCTCTCGATGATAGGAAGTACCGACTAGCGGTCGCCACGCCCCGGCTGACGGGTAGTTGTCTCAGGTACGCCTGGAGAGGTCGTTCAGCTATCCACCGCCACGTCTCCCCCCAACCTCTCCCCGAACTCTCCAGCACTCCCCCACCGGTCCTTCGGCTCCTTCGCCAAGCCGCGCATCACGATGTCTTCCACGTACTCCGGCAGGTCCGGACGCACCACGCGGAGCGAAGGAGGGTGCTCGGCGATCTGTTTGCGTCGAATGGTTTGCTGGTTGCGGCCGCCGAACGGTGGCTCGCCGGCGAGCATTTCGTAGGTGAGAACGGCAAGCGAGTAGATATCGGTACGGAAATCGATGTCCTTCTGGCCCAGCGCCTGCTCCGGGCTCATGTAGTGCGGCGTGCCGACGATCAGGCCACTCGTGGAAATGCGCTCACCGCTGGATCGGAACATCGCTCGGGCGACGCCGAAGTCGCACAGCATGGCGGTGTCGCCATCGAATACGACGTTCTCCGGTTTGACGTCCCGATGGATAACGTCGTGGCCATGAGCGTAGTCCAACGCCGATGCCACCGCGCGAGTGACCACCACGGCATCTTCCAGCGACATGGACCGTTCACGCTGCACGCGATCGAACAGCGAGCCGTTGTGCGCAAACGGCATCACGTAGTACACCATGAACTCGCTCTCACCCGACTCGATGAGTGGCAAGATGTTGGGATGCTGGAGGTCCTGCAGAATCTCCACCTCTTGGTGGAATCGGTCGCGTAGCAGCGTGATGGAGAACTCGGGACGGAAGACCTTGATGGCCACGTCACGGTCGTTCACCAGGGCCTTGCCCTTGTATACGTAGGACATGCCGCCCTTACCGAGGAGACACTCCACCTGGTAGTGGCCAGCGAGGGCTTCCTGCACAACGGTGAGCTTGATGGACACCGGACGCCGCCTCGACTGGTGTGACCACCAACAGCATACGACTCGAATGGGGAGTTGGCTAGAGTGAGGTGCCGCGCCTGCCTAGATGTCGAGCCAGCCCGTGGCGTCGAACACGTACACAATTCCCACGTACTTGATGAGTAGCCCGGCGAAGCTGTAGGTGAACGCGCGCGTCGGGCTGAACTTGGTCATCCCCGCGACGAGCATCATGTTGGGCGATGACAATGGAAAAAGGTTGAACACGAAGATCGCCCAGCTCCCCCACTTGTCGATCTTCCCCTGGTAGCGGTCGTACCGTTTCCGCCCGATGATCTTGTTGATCACCGTGTCCGCCAGCAACCGCCCGATGCCGTAGTCGATCGCCTGCGCCGCCAGCGCGGTGACCAACGCCAGGATGATAAGCACGCCGCCGGGATGTCCCTCTGCCAGGTAGTAGGGAACGAGTGCCTCCACCGGCATCAACAGGAAGAACAGGTACCCGGCAAAGTGGACGATCCCAAAGGAGGTGAGGCCGGGCTGACGGCCGGAGAAAATATCCCGTCCGATCGTCGAGGAGACGATCAGTACGCAGACGATCAGCGTGACGGCAACGCCCAAGAACCGCCGCCTGATCGAGCGCCGTCGGGCGCGTCGTTCCTCGTCGGACGGGGAGCCGGTCAGCAGCTCTCTCCGCGGGCGGCCCTACGAGGGAAGATCACTACGCTCTCATTGCCGTCTGCCGCAACAGCAACGACGCCGAAGAAGTAGTTGTCGATGATCAGACCCTCGAGCGTGAACTGCGTGACGTCACCCACCCAACGGGAGTTGTCCCACGTCGACGAATCGGTGAGGCGCCAGTACACACGGTAGCCGGCGACGTTGGCGGCATCGGCTGGCGGGTCCCACGCCAACCGCGCCGAAGCTTGGTTGGCGCCGCAGACACGCACAGCCTCGGGTGGACCTGGCGCCCACGCGAGCGAGGACATGGTCGCCGCGTTGAGGGCAGAGAGTTTCTTCGCGTAACCGAAGTCCACGCCCTCGATCACGTCACCGTACGCGATCCCATTCTCGACACGGATGTTCTGGTGCTGCCGGTTGTAGTTCTCGTTCGTCTCCATGATGCGGACGGCTGGGAAGCCCACGTCCGCAAACGGGCGGTGATGGCCTCCACGTCCAAAGCGATCGAGTCGGTAGACCATGAGCACGTCGAGATTGGTGACGTACTTGTCGGCCATGACGTCGACGTAGCGGGCGACCTGTCGGGAAATGCCGTCCACCTCACCGCCCGTGTAGCGACGGGCCAACCGGGCCTGGTCCGTCTCGGTCGGTGGCGTCCCGTCGGAGAACACCCTGGCAGTCATGTTGTCGATCACGCCGTTGATACCCTCGACGTTCCCGATCATGTCGTTGTTCAGCATCGCCTGCACGTTCCAGGCGCTGTCCAGCGCGTACTGTGCGACGGTCTGACCACCCAGCAGTCCCTGTTCCTCACCGGAGAGTGCCAAGTACACGATTGAGCCATTGAACCTGTGCTGCGTGAGCTGGCGGGCGACCTCGAGCGTCCCCGCGACTCCGCTCGCATTGTCGTTGGCGCCGGGCGCCGAATCTGTGGCGTTCGATCCGCTCGAGTTTCGGCTGTCGATGTCGCCGGCCATCATCACCATGCGATTGGGATCGGTGGTGCCCCGCTGGATCGCAACCACGTTGACGACGTTGGTCGTATCGGGCATGCGCCTGCTGGCCGGGTAGATCTCGGAGACGTAGAACACCTCGAGGCAGCCGCCACAGCTTTCCGAAATGCGGTCGAACTCGGCCTTGATCCAACGCCGCGCCGCACCGATCCCCCGCGTCTCCGACAGCGTGTCGGAGAACGTGTTGCGCGTGCCGAACGTGACCAGGGTCCGGATGTCGGCCTCGATCCGCTCCGCCGAGACGGCAGCCACGATTCCGTGGATGCGCGCGTCTTCGGCTGGTGGAGCTTGCTGAGCCGCGACCGGCCCGGCGAGCAGCGTGAGGAGGATCAGTGTACGCATTGGATTACGTCGTTTCGATGAGGGTGGTGAGGCCGATGGGCAAAAGGCAGAAGCCCGTGCCCGGGCCCCTGCCGTTGCTGCCGTTGCTGCCGTCCTGCCGCTCTGCCGCTCTGCCGCTGATAGTTCCTATAGCCCCGGCGGTATGCCCCTCTTGTACCGCACGTACGCCCAGGACATCGGGATGATCATGACGCCGGCGGCGACGACCGCGAGGCCGATGATGAGGGCGGCCATGTACTGCGAGCTTTGCCAGCCCGTGGCCGCCTGGAAGATCGCCGAGTCCTGGCGGGCCTTGAGGAGGATGATCGCTTCGCGTCCCTGGACGCCGACCCCTCCTTCGGTTGGCGTGAAGTCGTCGAGAATCTCATCAACGAGCTGCTGGTCCGCAGGCTCCTCGAGCTCCGCCCTGAGTGTGGTGAACTGCCGCTGAAGTGACAGCGCGATGCTGTCACGCATCTGTCGCTCCTGTGCGGTGACGTCGCCCGTATCGGTGGCCAGCTGCCGCCAGACCTCGAGCGCGGCATTGTAGCCGTTGAGCGTCCGAATGGTCTGACTGCCGTCCTCGATCGAATTCCCGGCCTTGCCGAGCATGACGACGTGGATCACGCCGACCGCGATGGCGGCTACGAGGAAGACGGCGGCGATCGTGAGAGCGATACCGGGGCGCGGACCCTTGTAGTCCTCGAGGGCGATCGCGAGAGATGATCGTTGGGGTCGATTCATTAGTCGTTTCCTGCTTGTTCCTGATTGGATGGAGTTCGCGCGATTACGCTACCCCGCGATACGCATTGACGCAAGTACGCCGCATCATACTTTATGGAGAGTGTGCGTCTTCATGATTCCAGCAAAGGGAGCGGTGTGATGAAGCGGTCGAATCTCGTGCTCGTTCTGGCGTGCGTGACGCTGGTCGCGTGTAACCAGGAAATGACTCAGCGCGAGGCGCTCTCGGCTAGGCAGGCAGTCGAGGGCCGCGCGAACGCCTGGGTGACGGCCTGGAACAACGCCGACCGTGATAGCCTCGCGGTGTTCTACCACCAGGTACCGGAACTCAAGGTGATCTGGCCGGACGGCCAACGGACCGATGGGTGGGAAGCGACCGAGACCGCCATCGCGGAGTTCTACGGTGGCATCAACTACATGAACTTCGGAGTGACACAGCTCGAGGTTCAGGTCTTGAGCCCCAATGCCGCCCTGACGACGTTCCGGCACTCCACGGACATCGTACAGCGGAATGGGCAGCGCCTGCCGGTTCGGAACGGACATGCGGCGGTGCTTTGGATGATGGACCAGCAGGATAACAGCTGGAAGATCAGCATGTCGCTCATCGCAGTGAACACCGCGGCGCGGAACTGACCGCGGTCGCGGCGCGACCACTGCATCCATTGAGATCCACGTCCGCCAGCTGCCTGGTGATGTGCCGTCTAGGACATCACCGGGCACGATCCTGGCCAAGTCCTGGGCCGGCAGTTGAGCCGATGCGGGACATCAGGTCTCCCAAACGCTTGTGCGATTTGGACTTGTCTTGTATCGTACCGGAACTCTCCCCCCGGAGGCCCGGCTGATGTCGGACCCCTTCCTCAGCTCGGATGAGTACGCGGAACGGGCGCACAAGCTGTACAACGATGGACACTATGAGGACGCTATCGCCCATCTGGACGAGGCGATCTCGCGGTATCCGCATACCGCAGAGCTCCACGTTGGTCTGGCATATGTGCATTTGGCGCTCGAGGAGTACGCGTGGGCTCGTGCGAGTTTCGAGACTGCCCTTGGTCTCGATTCGAACAACGAGGAAGCCTTGGCAGGTCTCGGCGAGACGCTGCTGAAACTCGGCGACCGTTCGGCCGCACTGCAGTGTTTCGACCGGGTTCTCGACCTTGGATTCCGCAAAGACCACGATCTCATGCTCCAGATTGGGCGCGCGCTGTTTCGGGAAAGCATGCTGCGCCACGCCCGCGGGTTCTTCGAGATCGCGGTGGAACACCACCAGGAATCGGCCGAGGCTGCCGCATCGCTCGGCTACGCTACGCACCGACTCGGTGACGAGGGAGCCGCGCTGCTCTGGCTGCGCCGGGCCATCGACCTCGATACTTCGCACGCAGAAGCGCGCATCTACCTCGGCAATCTGTTGTACGATCGGGGTGAGTACGAGGCGAGCCTGTACCACTTCGAGCAGACCGATCCCGAGGAGCACTACGACGAGTTGGCGCTGTGGCGAACCATCGAGCTCAAGAAGTCGATCTACCGGCTCAAGGACGACGACCCGGAGCTTCGACCTTGGCAACTGAGGCTCGCTGAGCTGGCGTGCGAGCTGGACCCGGTAGACCAGCTGCTGACCGAGGTCGCGACTACGGCGCCCGACGGAAGCATACGCGACCCGTATCAGATCGAGCTCTTCGGCACGCTGCTGACCGAACTGCAGGGGATGCAGCGCAAGCACGTGGGCGACGTGCACCGGGTGAAGACATCCCGGGGCGTTACGTACGCCGGTACCTGGGAAGAGATCATCTACCAGATGAAGATGGATGATCGAGAGGGCGCGAGCCGATCCCTCAAGGAGTACATGCAGCGGGTCGCCTTCAAGAGCCAGATGACAACCGGTGTGATCGTCCCGGTGAGCGATGCGCAGAGCTTCGTCGAGGGCGTTGCGGCCGCGGGCCTATTGGAAATCCTTATCTGATCGGTCGGGGCCGGTCCCTCGCGGGATCGGTACCGCACAGCCTGTGACAAAAGGGAGAGCAGCGACGCGCTGCTCTCCCTTTCGTCTTACTTTGTCTGCCATGCTCTGGAGCACCAACGTCGCCAAGCGCGTGCTGCCGAACGGGTTGACACTGCTCGTGCGGCACGACGCGTCGGCCCCGGTCGTTGCAGCGGTCACGCTCGTGAAGGCCGGGTACTTCGACGAGCCCGACGAGTGGGGCGGGATCGCCCACGTGCTCGAGCACATGTTCTTCAAGGGAACGGCCCGCCGCGGTCCCGGTGACATCGCGCGGGAGACCCAGCTCGTCGGTGGCTACCTCAACGCGGGAACCATCTACGACAAGACCGTCTACTACACCGTCCTCCCGTCGGCGGATGACGGGCTCGAAAAGGCGCTCGACGTGCAGGCCGATGCGCTCATGCACGCGGCCCTCGATCCCGATGAGCTCCGTCGAGAACTCGAAGTGATCATCCAGGAGGCCAAGCGGAAGCTGGACTCACCGGGTGCGGTCACGACGGAGACGCTCTACTCTCTGCTGTTCCGAGTCCATCGCATGCGGCGGTGGCGTATCGGAACCGAGAACGTCCTGAGGCAACTGACAGCCGCGGACGTACGGGCGTACTACGAGACGCGGTACACGCCCGACCGGGTGATCGTCGGGATCGTGGGCAACGTGGACGCCGGGCGCGTGCTCGATCTCGCCGAGGCAACGTACGGCAACTGGGACCGCCCGGCAGCGGCTGTCGAGTCCTCCCCTTCCGAACCGGATGAGACGTTCTCAACGGCCCGCGTGCTCCAGGGAGACGTGAAGCGCCCGCTTGCCAGCATCGGCTGGCGCACGGTGGACACCCTGCATGAGGACGCACCCGCGCTGGATGTGGCGGGAATGGTGCTGGGCAGCGGCCGCGGCTCCCGACTCTACCGGGCGCTCAGGGTCCCTGGCATCGCGGCGAGCGCCCAAGCCAGCCACTACTCGCCCACCGAAGTCGGCGTGTTCGAGATCGGGCTGGAAGCCGATGCGGAACGGATCGACGAGGCATTGGAAAGCGCATGGCAGCTCTTGCGTGGCCTGGCCGACGAGGGACCAACGAGCGAGGAACTGCAACGAGTGCGCGCACTGTTGGAAACGTCGTGGGCCCGACGCAACGAGTCGATGGATGGACGTGCCGGTGCGTTGTGCACGGCCGAGGCTCTGGATGGGTTCGAGCTGGTGGACGAGATGCTCGAGCGGACGTTGGCGGTTACGTCCGACGATGTTCGGCGAGTCATGCAGCGCTACGCCTCGCCCGATCGCGTGTCGGCGGTGTTGTATGTGCCCAACGGCGTCAGCACGCGCTGGGAGCGAGACTGGCCCCCACCCCCATCGGGCGGCGACGAGGACGTACGCTCCGCGGGAAGATCCGAATGGTCCGGCGTGGTCTCCGACCCGACCCAGGCTGAGGGAGATCGCCTCGACCGTCCGGGAGGGATCGTACAGTGGGCCTTCCCTGATGCGGACGTGTTGATTCGGCCCAAGGCCGGATCGGGCATCGTCTCGGTTCTGCTCCAGTTCCCGGGTGTTCCTGCCAGGGAGACGGTGCACGACTCGGGAATCTCGTGGCTTCTGGCTCGCATGGCGTTGCGCGGAGCGGGTGGGATGGGAGTGGAGGAACTTGCGCAGGCATCGGAACTCCTGGGGGGAGCAGTCGCCCCACAGGTTGGCTCGGAGAGCATGGGTTGGGGCCTGACGGTCCGGCCTGGCGGTGTGGGGCGCGCAGCAGAGATCCTTCGGGCGATCGCGCTGGAAGCGAGCCTCCAGGAAGACGACTTCCGGCTCGAGCGGGAGCTGCAGGCCAGTGATGCTCGCCGAGTCAGAGATGACATGTTCCGCCATCCCCTGCAACGCGTGCTTGCCCAGGCGTTCCCCGGTGACGCATACGGTCTGCCGGGCTTGGGCGATCCGGACACGCTACTCGGGCTGTCGGGTGACCGCATGCGTGACTGGGCTGCTCGCGTCGCGAGCACGC
>Ga0255055_10003671_pt1 | contig 10290 bp, 6 predicted proteins | sample JV7_2_27_MG_FD_188633 | JGI IMG/M metagenome (GOLD analysis project Ga0255055, IMG submission 188633) | Seawater microbial communities from Jervis Inlet, British Columbia, Canada - JV7_2_27 | ecosystem: Environmental > Aquatic > Marine > Inlet | place: Canada: British Columbia | collected... | reverse complement strand
CGGTCTCCATCTTCGCTTCGAGATCGGCTCGAACTTCCTCCACTCCCTGCGGCTCCCAGACGTCGTAGCGCTCACGCGGCGAAACCTGTCGCCACTCGTCCGCTTCGATCGCTTCAAGAAGCCGGTTCGACTCAGCATGGCGGCGTTGGCGGTCGAGCAGCGAAGCGAGCTGTACCAGGAGCTGTTGATCGGTCGGGAGCACACCTACCCCCTCTCGGAGCACCGATTCGGCCAGATCCTCGCGTTCGGCCAGCAGATGAGTTCTGGCCAACCCCTGATAGGCAATCGAGCGTATCCAGCCAGGACTGCCTTCGCCGGTCAGGGCAGTCAGACTCGCTACAGCCGGCAGCGAAGTCTCCCTGTCGCTCCGGATCTGGCACAGAGCCAGGCGCAGTCGCACTTCGGCGTTTGTTGGATCGAGCAACAGGGCCCGGCTGAGATATTCGATCGCTTTCTCGTAATCACCCACCTTCTCGTAGGCGACCGAGAGACCCACAACGGCGAGCCCGTTTCCCGGATCAACGAGAGAGGCGCGATAAAACAGATCCACAGTGCTGCCGACAGAGGTGATTGACCAGAGATAGGCCCCGAAGCTGGTCAGGACCGAACCGCTGAAGACTCGTGCCTCGGGGGTATCGGCACGCTCGGCATAGATCTCGGCCAACTGGCTGGCCATGACGCGAGAGTGGTTGGCCAGATAGAGGCGGTGCATCTCGAGGTACTCGAAATAGGCGTCGTGGTGGAGCATGATGATCGGCCGCAGCAGTTCGATCGGCTGGCTCCCCAGCAGATCGCGGATCACCCCCAGCTTTTGCTTCCAGAAGGGCTCCATATAGCGCCAGGCCTCCTCATCGCCGACGACCCTGCGCTCGAAATCCACCAACTCCAGCAGAGCCGCATCGCGATCGCCGTTGGCGAGAGTGCCGAGGATCTCTCGATATTGTGCCTTGACCTCGGCCGGTTTGAGCCCTTTCGCCTGCCCGGCTGCCGGCAGCAGGGCTCCGAGCACCAGGAACACCAGGCTGAGCACCCACGCTTTCCGGGGCAACTGTCTGTAATGTCTCTTCAACACCGAGTACTCCTCCGTCGCCAGGGCTCAATAATCCACATAGCCGGCGCGAAACCGCACCCGTGCGGATGGCACGTTTACACTCACCCGTACCGGCCGCCAGCTGCCGTCTCGGACTCGCTGGGCGGGGTAGTAACCGAGAACGTACTGCTCTCGGAGCTCGCTCATGATCTCTTCGAAGGCCGGCTCGATTTCATCGAGCCCGGCCAGCGTCAGGATGCGTCCGCCACTCTCCTTGATCGCTCGCTCCAGACCCAGGCTCTCCTTCTTGTTGGTTTCATAGTCTCGCCACGACGACGAGAACCTCCCCGAGCGGCCCTCGTCGTGGCGCAGCCAGTAGATCAGCGCGTCGCTGCGACGGACCTTCCAGAGGATGTCTTGCATGCGCAGGGTACTGAGAACGTCGGAACCGTCTGAGAGCAGGATGACGACGCGCCGACCGTAGACGTGGTCGAGCAACCGCAGACCGGCATAGAGGTAGTCATTGAGCGCGGTTCCGCCGCTCGCCTCAACACCTTGCAGGCCGGCCAGCAGCTCGTCCTGACGATTGGTGAACCGGCTAGCAACGAGCGTGCGATCGGAGAAGAGAATCACCATGGACTGGTCGAGCGCATTCATCCGCGAGAGGAATGAGCGGCTGCCATCGAGCACCGCCTGGAGGGGCTCACCCTTCATGCTCTCGCTGGCATCCAGCAGCAGAACCGCACTGATCGGCACATCTCCCCTCTCGAAAGTGACGAGATCTCGCCGGTCACCCTTGTCGAAGACGGTGAAGCTCTCCCGGCCCAGGTCGAGCAGTCGGCTGCTATCGCGCTCGACTGTGACATACAGCTGTTTGAGGGCGATCTCGACGTTTTCATCGATCTCTAGGCGATCAATGGAGACCATTGCAGCCCCCAGTCCACCCCAAGCACCGTAGGCTATGACCTTGAGCTCGCGGTCGATATTCTCGTCACCAAGCTCGACGTTGGCACTGAAGGGGGGCTCTCGAAGTGAGGCCACCACCCGGTCGTTGACCAGGAATTCCACCCGGTCGAGCTCCTCCTTCGTGACCACGTCCACCGCCATCAAGGTCTTGCCGAAGACAGCCTGCTCCGGACTCGGGCTGGTGATCCAAACCATGATGGGCTCGGCACCGCGGCGAACTACCAGAACGCTTCCCCGGGGACCAATCTCGGCCTGCAATCCGTGCGGGCCGAGGAGGCGATCGATCATCTGGTCGAGCGAGCCGCCCTGGGGCTCGTTGTGGACGATCATCGAGTCGGTCACCAGATCGCTGCTGTAGATCACGTTGATGCCCCGGCGCTGCAAATCCTGCAGAGCGTGCGCGAGGGTCTGACCCTTATAGCTGGTAGCAGTCGGACCCTGAGCCGTTGCCGCCGCACCAGCCAGAGCTAGCGAACCGATGACGAGCATGCGGACGAAGGCCTTCATCCGGTGGTCGATCCTCCAGGCAGCGCCCGGGCCAGCAGGTACAGCTTGTCGTCGTTTTCCCGCTCGAGGGTGCGGCGCAACTCGCCGAGCGCCACTGTTGGCATCTGAGAATAGAGAAAGCGGGGAGAGGGCTTCTGCACGTGTCCGACGGGGTGCTGCAGGGCCTCTCGCAAGGCCGGATCCTCGGAAAACGACCCGGTACGCTCCGAGAGGTAGGCGAGCTGGATCAGCAGGCTCGGATCGTCGGGGAGAGTCTTGACACCCTCCTCGAGCAGGGTCCGCGCTTGTCGCAGCTCCCCTTCATCGGTAAGGATTCGACCGAGCTCCTGGTAAGCCACCGAGCGCATCCAGGCGGGGTGCTTGGCGGCCAGAACGTCGCGCAGGAAGATGGTGCCGGACTCTTCGCGTCCCAAGCGCACGAGCGTGATGCCGAGTCGCAGTTGTGCCGCACCGCCGACTGGGTCGATCTCGACGAGTCGCTCCAAGTAGCGTGCGGCATCTTCGTATTCCCCATACTGCTCATGGAGAAAAGCCAGACCGGTCAGGGCCGCCGGATTCTTCCGATTGAGCTCCAACGCCCGACGGTAGAGGCCAGCCGCTGTCGAATCCACTTTCGCCTCTTGCAGGTGGCCGGCCATGCTCGTGGTCAAGCGGCTCGCGTAGGCTCTGGCCGCAGCCGTGTCGACGTTGCCCGCATAAAGCTCGATGAGCTCGATGACCATCATCCGGGCCTGCGGAATCAACATCGCCAAACGGCGATCACGAGCGGTTAGATAGGCCTTCTCGTGCAGTGCGATGACGGGCAGCAGCACATCGACACCGGTAGGCAACAGGTCGTTGATGACGCGCAACTTCGCTTTGCGCATCGGGTCGACAAACGCGTCGCCACCCGTCGCTAAATTTCGGGACTCGGCCTCGACGAGAGCCTCGACCGCACCCTGCCGATCGCCGGTCGAGTACCGCTGCAGGATCTCGCGGTACTGCCTTTGATATTCGCGCTTCGGGAACTTGCCTTTGCCCGCACCCACGGCAAGACCCTGCCAGAGAGTCAGCGCCAGAGCGCAGATGAAAATCTTGGACCGCATGCTCGCCTGCGTACCGTGGCTACTGCGGCAAGGCCTCGACGACGAGCCAGCCGCCGCTGAGATTGGAGGTCAGACCACACGTTGGCAGTACGGCCTCGAGGGCCTGATCGGGCCTCAGGCTCTCGACCGAACCGTGCACGATGATCTCCGCCACGGTCGCGGCGACGCTTGAGTCGGCATAACTCACACTCCACCCGGTCTCGCGAGAGACCCATGCCAGAAAGGTCGGCAGCGAGCTCCCCTCGAGCGCAAACGAAGGGGCGATCTCCAGCACCCAATCCCAGTGCGGGCCCAGGACCGGCACCTGCCGACGCGACACCGAGCCAGCGCGATCGATCGACAGCTCGATTCCCGCTGCGGCCTCAAAGGCCTGGCCCTTCCGGCTCAGGTTGACCGCACCTTCGCGCACCCGCACCCGAACAACCTCATCCAGGAGGCGGACCTCGAATTGCGTCCCCATCTCCAAGACGCTACCGAGAGCCGTTCGGATCTCGATCGGGGTCGACTGCTCGGGCTCGAGCTCCGAGTCCACATAGACCGCACCGCGTTCGAGCTCGATGACCGTCGGCTCCAAGAAACGGATGCGAGTGCCGTAATCGAGCCGCAGCGACCGCCCATCGGCCAGCCTGATCGCGGTCCGCGCATCGGCAGTCGCCTCGACTCGGGTATCGACTCCCAGATCTTCCTCGACGACCAGCCGCCTCCCGGGTAGGCTCTCGGCCGTTCCCGGAGGGGCGTGCCAAACGAGCCCTCGAACGGCGACCGCTGTGCCGACCATTCCTTCCTGGACAGGCGAACCCAGATAACTTCTCAGCTGCTCTCGAGCGACCGGTGTCAAGAGGACCAAGGCTGCGATGCCCGCTGCGATGGCGCTGGAGACCCAGATCATCTGGTGTCGACGCCGGATACGAATCGTCTGGTTCCACTGCGAGTGGACCGCTTCACGAACGCGCTGCTCGCGTTCAGGCGGTAGGGTCGGACGCGGACCCACCTGGCGAAGAAGCTGGGCGATCTGATCGTGTTTCTTGTTTTCGGTGCTCATGACTCTAGCTTCCAACCACTATCAGGTGTGACGGGGACCGAGCATTTCGGCATGGATGCCCTCGCCAAGTGCGGCGAAGCCGTCGCGAAAAGCCGCGCGGGCCCGCGATAACAGGGACTCCGCTGCCTTGGGACCGACTCCGAGAAGCTCGGCGATTTCTTTAACGGAGAGCCCGTGAATGTACTTCCACTCCAGAGCGTCTCCATAGCGTGGGGGTAGATGGTCGAGCGTGACCTGAACGAAGTGCGCAACCTCTCGTCGTCGCAGGATCCCTTCCGGATCGCCCTCGTCGGTCACCATCAGCGACTCGAGCGCGGCACGAATCTCGGGGACCTCTTCGAGCAATGCGACACGGCTAGGCTGACGCTGGCGTTGCCGGCAGAAGGCACTGATCTCGTGCCGGCAGAAGGTGCACAGCCAGGTAAACAGCGCCGCCTCGCCACGGTAGGTCTCGAGCTTGCCAACGACCTTGCACAAAGTCGCCTGCGCGACCTCTTCGGCGGCCCCTTCATCCCCTGCGAGTCGCGCGAGAGAAAAACGGTACAGCCGTGGGAAGTAGGCGTCGAAGAACTCTTCGAACGCGTGCTCGTCCCCCCTGATCAGGCGTTTGACCAGCGCCCTGTCGTGCTCCGCAAGCTGCGCGCTTCGTACCATCGGCTCACCCGTTAGAGGGCCATGCGGCGAAGAATCCTTCGCACTTCATAGTCTAGAGGTCTGCGAGCAGACCTCTAAACGCATACGTAGGTAGGCGCTGGAAGTTCGATCAGTCTGCCGCGATACGGTCAGTACCCATATAGCTCTGCAGCACCGCTGGAATGGCGATCGAGCCGTCTTCTTCCTGGTAGTTCTCCAGGATGGCGACCAGGGTGCGACCCACCGCGAGGCCAGAGCCGTTGAGCGTGTGGAGGTAGCGGGCCTTGCCGCCATCGCCGGGCCGAAAGCGGATGTTGGCGCGCCGAGCCTGAAACGCCTCGCAGTTGGAGCATGAGGAGATCTCTCGGTAGCTGTCCTGGCCCGGCAGCCAGACCTCGATATCGTAGGTTTTGGCGGCGGCAAACCCCATGTCGCCGGTGGCCAGGCATACGACCCGGTAGGGCAGCTCGAGAAGCTGCAGCACCTTCTCGGCGTGACCGGTGAGCTCCTCCAGGGCCGCGTAGCTTTTCTCCGGCAGGGTGAATTGGAAGAGCTCGACCTTGTTGAACTGATGCTGACGAATCAGGCCACGAACGTCGCGGCCGTGGGAGCCGGCCTCGGCGCGGAAGCATGGTGTGAAAGCCGCGTACCGTAGCGGCAGACCGTCCTCGTCGACCGTCTCCGCCCGGTGGATGTTGGTCAACGGCACCTCGGCCGTCGGCACCATGAAGTACTCGTGCCCCTCGAGCTTGAACAGATCCTCTTCGAACTTCGGCAACTGCCCCGAGCCCACCAGCGATTCTCGACTGACAATGAAGGGTGGCAGGACCTCCGTATAACCGTGCTCGCGGGTGTGCAGGTCGAGAAAAAAGTTGATCAGGGCTCGCTCCAGCTGCGCACCGGCTCCAAAGTAGGCGGTGAATCGCGCCCCGGTGACTTTCGCCCCACGCTCGAAGTCGAGGATTCCCAGCTCCGGCCCGAGATCCCAGTGTGCCTTGGGCTCGAACTGGAACTGGCGCGGCTCCCCGACGAGGCGCTCGATCCGATTGGCGCTCTCGTCCTCGCCCACCGGCACACTCGCGTCGGGAAGGTTGGGGATTCTGAGCTCCAGACCCGACAGGTCGGCACTGACATCGTTGACCTTCTCCTCGAGCTCACCGATTCTCCCTTTGAGCCGGCCCACCTCCTCGATCTGGGCTGATGCGTCTCCACTCTCCTGCTTTATCCTGCCGATCTCACGGCTGGCCTCGTTGCGCCGGCGCTTGAGATCCTCCATCTCGACCAGCGCTTCACGCCGCTCCCGGTCGAGCACTTCCCAGGAGCCGAAGAGCTCAGGTTCGACGCCCCGGGTCGCCAGACGTTCTCGAACTTCCTCAGGATGATCGCGCAGGAGTTCACGTGGCAGCATGATGGGGAGCCTATCGACGAGGTTTAGGCGAGTCAACGAGCGCGGAAGCGATAAGATTCCGAGGCACCGTGAACACTGAACCTCGTCCATCATTGGCCAATTTCGCCGTCGCCCTGGCCGCCGGCATCGCCATGGTCGCCTACGCCGGTGGCTTGGTGGATCCTGCAGCGGCCGCCGAGACCCACTACCTGGCGGTCTGGGCCACGCTGGTTTTGATTGCGCTGGCCGGGCTTGCTCTTCCTCCTGCCTACGACCTGGTGGCAGCTGCAGTCTTGACGACCCTGGTGGTCTGGGTGGTGCCACATGGCCCCGTCCGGGGAGCCGCTGTCGGCCTGCTGCTGACTCTCGGGCTCGTTGCCATTGCGCTGCGACATCTGGACAAGACCGGCCCGAGATTCTCCTCGACCTGGACGGTCGCCGCTGCGCTGGGTTTGCAGATCCTCTGTCGTGCCGATCGCCTCCTTGTCCTGGCTCCGGAGCCCTCGATTCTGATCGGTGTCGTGGCCCTACCTGTCGGTGCCGCCATCGCGGTGATTGTCATCCAACGTCAGCGCGGCATCTTTCCGGCTCTGCTAGCAGCATCCACCGCGGCTCTGCTAGTCCCAGGGTGGAGCGTCATGGTGACCCTCTCTGTGCTGGTGATCGCTCTCGGATTGCTCTGGCGGGATCGTGACATCCCGCGGTGGATGGCGGTCGCGGCGGCGGTGATCTTGCTGCTGGCCGCCAACTTCTGGCACCCGACGTTGGCTTGGCTGCTGTTGCTGGCACTGCTTGCGGCGGCGACACGCTCCAGCTGGAAGACTGCGTTCGTCGCGGTTGCCGCGGTGACTCTTCTCCTTGTCTTTCTGCCTCCGGCCCGCGACTGGTCCGAAGTTCTCCGTCTCCTATCTCTGGGCCCCTTGCTGCTACCGGCCCTGTTGCTACCGGTAGCACACCGGCGAATCAATGCGCTCCAAGGACTCCTGCTGGCGGTCCTCGCTCTGCGAGTCGTTGCCGGGCCAGGAGCCCTCGCCGCACCGTTGGTGCTGGTGGCACTCTCGGTGCGCAGCGAATCGGTGGCAGCACGGCTGCAGATGGTTTGGAGCGGAGCCCTGCTGGTTTCAGCGGTCCTTCTTGCCGCCTACCCCTGGCTGAGGTCCGAGCCCCTCGAGGATGCTTTGGGTCTGTTTGGCATCCGTGTGGGCTGGCCTCCTGCCATCGCGGTCGTGGCCGTGGTCTGGGCCCTGAGTCTGCTGTGCGCGGCGTTGGCCGAGCGCTCCGGGCGCTTCCAGTGCCGGCCCGTGGCGGTCGGTGCCATAGTGCTCGCTCTGGCCGCCTGGATCAGCTTGCCGTCCACGGCGATCCGTCCACTGGCTGACCAGACAAGGGTCTTGAGCGACGCGGAGCCGGAGCTGGCGGTCGATCTCGAGGCGCCGGCCCCGACAAATTCGGTGGTCATCGATACCTATATGGACAACTCTTCACTGCTGGCAACCGGCACCCCGGTGGGTCGACTGACGCTCGTTGATGCCGAAGGCGAGCGACAAAGCTGGCTGCTGCGTCTCGGACACGACACGGGCGAGTGGGCGGCGCGACGCGACGATGTGGCGAATCTGCCGGGCTTCGAGTCGCCGCCCCATTGGGTCACCTGGGTCACACCGAGCCGTGATGTCTTCGGCCAGCGGTACCGAGCAAATTGGTCACTGAAAGAGTCCGCCGAGATCGTCCGGGTCGAGCTTGCGAGGGCCGAGGATCTACCAACCGCGACCTCCATGGCTGTCTTTCATCTGGAGCTGCGGCGTTGAGCCGCGCGAGAGTGCCCGCTGTCGTGGCACTTCTCTTTTCGGCATTGGCGTATCTCAGGCTGCCTCTGGATATCGAGGATCCTCTCCGCGGAACACTGGTGATTCTCCCCCTGGTTCTCGCGGCCTTGGTGATCACGGGTCGCTGGGCGCGTGAGCGTTCTGGGCGCCCGACTCCAGCTCCGGTCGCCGTGGGTGAGGCGATCGGGTTGGCGGTCTTGGTGCTCCTCGCCCTGGGAAGACATCACCTCGGTTTGAGGCCGACCCCGACGCTGGACACGATCATCGCCGCTGGGCTCGCCTTGCTGCTTGCCCATCGGATGGGGTGGCTGGTGTTGGCACTGCGACCGGCCCTTGGCCGCCGACTGCCCGAGCGACCACCTTGGCCGTTCTTCGTTCTACCCCTGACCGTGTATCTGGCGATCCTGCCCTGGTCGTCCTGGCAGCATCCACCGGACGGAGACGAACCCCACTACCTGTTGCTCACCCACAGCCTGGCCTACGACTTCGACACCGATCTGGCGAACAACTACGAGGCCGGTGATTCGCTGAGCTTCATGGACCGGCGATTAGAGCCCCAGCTCGGCGATCCGGTGGGCAGGCGGGGTGAGCTCTACTCGCGCCATAACATGCTGCTGCCCTCGCTGCTGGCACCGTTCTATCGGCTCGGGGGTCTGATGGGTGCCCTGATGGTGATGGCCGCCCTGACAGCGGCCGCCTGCTGGCTGACTCTGGCGCTGGCGCAACGGTACGTGCCGGAGCTCCCCGGTGAAGCGCTGCTGACCTGGGCGGTATTGGCCTTTTCCGCACCGTTTCTGCTTTTTTCCTACCAGGTGTGGATAGAGGTTCCGGCTGCAGTTCTGACATTGTTGGTATTGATCCAGATCCACCGGCTGGGCAACGGCGTTCCAGGCAGTTGGCAAGGCTGGCTTGGTTTTGCGCTCCCCTTGGTACTCCTACCGATGCTCAAGATTCGTTTCTTGCTGGTAGCGGTGCCGTTGGCGGTGCTGGCATTCTGGCGGGCGGAAAAGCAAGCCAAGCGAGGCCTCGTCGCGATTGCCCTGGGTCTGGGCCTGCTGACCGCCGCCATCCTGATCTTCAACCAACTGGTCTTTCAAAACCCGCTCAAGTTTCACGATATCGACGGGCTGAAGCGCCTGGCCTATCCGCTCAGCCAGTACCTGCGCGGCTTCACCGGACTCTTTTTCGACTGCGCCTTCGGGCTCTTCGCCAGCGCTCCGATCTGGATGCTCCTGTTGCCGGCGGTACTGCTGCTCCTCTATCACCGGTCCCGCCTACTGAGTGACTATTGCATCGTCTTTTCTCCCTATCTTTTCCTGCTGTTTCCCCGCGGCGAGTGGTTCGGAGGCTGGTCGCCTCCCTTTCGCTATGGAATTGTCACGTTGCCACTCCTGGCGCTCTGGTTGGTGCCACTGTTGGCAGGTCGACGCCACTCGGGAGCGCGATTCCTGATCGCGCTCCTCGGCACGTTGACGCTCACCTTGACGGTTCTCTGGCTGGTCGAGCCCGGGTGGACCTACAATCTGGCTCACGGCAGGTCACATCTCCTCGATCAGCTCTCGATCCGTTTATCGGCAGACGTGGCCCGCCTGTTTCCCAGCTCGACGCGGATCCGCATCGCTTCGGTGGTCTGGCCCCCCGTCGCCCTGGCAATCATGGGTGCGCTCTGGATCGTCGGCAAGCGTCGGCGACTGCGGGCGATCAGCCTATGGGGCACTGCCAGTGCCTTGCTGCTACCAGCTCTCGTTGCCTGGACAGCCCAGAATCGCGCTACGCACGTCGTCGAGTTCGAGGATCCTTGGCTTCACGAGAGGACC
>Ga0255055_10003670_pt1 | contig 10290 bp, 10 predicted proteins | sample JV7_2_27_MG_FD_188633 | JGI IMG/M metagenome (GOLD analysis project Ga0255055, IMG submission 188633) | Seawater microbial communities from Jervis Inlet, British Columbia, Canada - JV7_2_27 | ecosystem: Environmental > Aquatic > Marine > Inlet | place: Canada: British Columbia | collected... | reverse complement strand
TAAAATCGGTTTTGACAACGAAAAATATCTCAAAGAACAATCTTCCGCTATCCTTGAACGAGTGGATAAATTCGACAATAAACTCTATCTCGAGTTCGGAGGCAAACTGCTTTTTGATTATCATGCTACCCGTGTCCTGCAGGGTTATGATCCCAATGTGAAGATGAAACTCCTTCAACAGTTGAAAGAGAAGATAAATATCATTCTTTGCATTTATGCAGGAGATATCGAAAGAAAAAAATTAAGGGCGGACTTTGGCATCACCTATGATGTCGATGCACTTAAACTCATCGACGAGATCCGAGAATGGGGACTTGAGATCAAAGCAGTCAACATCACCCGTTTTGACAACCAGCCATCAGCAGTCTTGTTTAAAAATAAACTCGAACGTAGAGATATCAAAGTCTGCACCCATCGATTCACCAAAGGATATCCTTCTGACATTGATATTATCGTGAGCGATCAAGGATATGGTTCGAATGAATACATCGAAACAGATAAGCCTTTAGTAGTCGTTACTGGACCGGGTCCGGGCAGTGGAAAACTTGCCACTTGCCTTTCGCAGCTCTATCATGATCATAAACGAGGTTTCCATTCCGGTTACTCGAAGTTCGAGACCTTCCCCATCTGGAATCTCCCATTAAAACATCCTGTTAACATTGCATACGAAGCAGCCACTGCAGATCTCGGCGATTTCAATCTCATCGACCCCTTTCATCTAGATGCCTACAACAAAACCTCTGTCAATTATAACCGTGATGTTGAAGTCTTTCCCGTCCTGAACCGTATTCTCGAAAAAGTGACGGGTTCCAAACCCATCTTTCGTTCTCCGACAGACATGGGTGTCAATAAAGCAGGCTTCGGGATCACCAACGATAAAATCGTGAGAAAAGCAGCTAAGCAGGAAATCATACGGCGGTATTTTCGGTACCGCTGCGAGTATGCCATGGGCTTTGCAGAGAAGAGTACAGTTCAGAGAACAGAGCTTCTAATGGAGAATTTAGATTTAAAACCCGAAGACCGGAAGGTTGTAATCCCTGCTCGGCAAGCCGCAGAAGAAGCTCAAGCTAGAGGAAAAGGGAACCGAGGTATTTTTTGCGGAGGGGCTCTCGAACTGAGTGACGGGACCATCATTACAGGAAATAATTCTCCCATGCTGCATGCAGCTTCCAGCCTTGTTTTAAAAGCGATAAAACATATTGCCGGTATCCCGGAGAAAACTTCCCTTCTTTCAGACGACATTATTCAATCCATCTCAAATCTTAAGAAAGACATCCTCCAATCTAATTCCTTGAGCCTGAATCTTGAAGACATATTGATCAGTTTAAGCATCAGTGCCCTTGCTGACCCCACAGTGAAGAAAGCTCTTTCCAAACTCAAAGAATTGAAAGAATGCGAAGTTCATATGACACACATCCCTTCTCCCGGAGACGAGACAGGGCTAAAAAAATTGGGAGTCAACCTGACCAGCGAGGCGAATTTCTCCACCAAAAACCTTTTTCTGTCTTAACAAGAAAGATCATTTTATCAGCTTGATCGTATTCTAGATCGATCCTATTACGAAAAAAAGTATACACGTACTCCTAAAAGGACACCTTCAATAGAATAATGATTTCCTGCTCTTCCAGAGGAAAACAGGAATGAAACTCTGTTTGTCTTGATTGGTTTGCTTTTTGTTGTTTAAAATAACAATATGTCCCCACCTTGGTCGAAGAAGGCAGAATGAAACATTCGATCCTTCCGCTTATATCTCTTTTCATTGTCCTAATAGCTATCCCTTATGCAACCGCGCAACCTCTGCAGAATGAGGCAGGCTATATGGAGATCGAACCCATCCACTTCTATTTTCATCACGGGAGCCATTTCAACCGCCTAGTCCTGAAATCCTCTGAAGCACGCATCTGGTACAGCTTCCATGCAGCTGATAAGCCCAATGAAAAAACTCCTATCTTTGTTTTCTTTAACGGTGGGCCAGGAAGTGCGACCAGCTTTGGACTCATGAGTATGTACACCGGGTATTTCACGCTCGACAACCAGATTGAAGACGGAGGCGGAGATTCCTATACCGCCAATCCCGTCCCTTGGACTCAGATGGGCCATCTTCTCTATATCGATGCTCGGCAGGCAGGATTCTCCTATAACATGATGAATAACGTGCAGGATGAAGGATTCCGCTTCCGGGAATTCAACTCCCAAAATTTTAATTCTTTTTTTGATGCTGCAGATTTCATCCGCGTCCTCCTGAGGTTTCTCGCAGTCCATCCAGAGCTGCAGGACCATCCCGTAGTTATCGTCGGTGAAAGTTACGGCGGAGTCAGAACCATCTCTATGCTTCATATTCTCCTGAATTATTCCGATTACGGGAACGACCAGGAAACTTTTCAGGATCCAGCATTGGTCGATGAGATCCAAACCCACTTCAATGCTGTTTTCCCAGATCATTCCGGTCAGGTTGTTCCACCGCATATCATCACTCGTCAATTCGGCCACCAGATCCTCATCCAGCCCGCCATAAGCGTAGATTATCAGCGCGCCACGTCCTGGCCTATGCTTAAACAACCAGGATCTTGCCTCTATCAGATCGGTCAAGAGGTCGGGATCCCGTATGATCCTCTTGCATATCCTGATATTTTTCATTATGTCCAGGATATTGCAGGACGCGATCTCTATATGTATGTCAAACCAAAATACTGGCTGGATGGTTTTTTTAACAACGCAGGAGTTCTGCTCCGTACTGTCCAGAATCTGGCCCAATTAACGGGGGTGGATGTAACAGCAATCGAAGAGCTCTATGCTGCCTCACGAGGGCGGGCCTATCGTGTCATCACAACAGACTATCCGCTCACCTTGGAACCGAAAATCGAAGATCCTATGACAAGGGTGCTCTTCGAGATCCCAGCTCATCTCGAAGCCCCGCATGTCCGTCAGGAACCTGGAGATATTCAGGAAGTATTTGGCGTTCTGCAGCCCTGGGACCGGTACTTCATCGGTTCCAATTACCACGCGAATTATGCTTTTCACTATTGGAATGTGGCCATGATCAGAGGATACGATATCCATTCCTGGAAACCTCGCTACGGACACATGTTTTTAAAGAATGTGGCCCATGTCCATACCTTCATCACCAATGCTGCTTATGATCTTGTCATCTATGCTCCGGCCATCCCATTTGCACTGGGAAAACACACAGACATCATTCAATCTACACAACATATCAAGACCGGGGGTGATGTCCGGCCGGGGAAAATCCTCCTCAACTACAAAACAAATGCTTTTTCGGATCTTCCCACCCTAACTACAAAAACCATTCGCTTTCCATTTTATGATAAAAGCTGCCATGCTGTTTCTCTAACTCAACCATTGGATTTCTACTTCGATGTCTTTAATTGGCTTCAGAGTCACGGATTCGAATTCAAATGAGAGGAAGATAAGATGCAAAGCCAAATAAAGCACCGTTTTCTATCTGCTATTACTATATCCGTTGTATTAAGCCTGAGCCTCTCCCAACCTTCCTCCCTTCATGCTGAGAAAATGGAAGACAGGACATCACCTAGAAATCCTCGCTTCAGGATCGAGGTCTTCGGCGGGTATACAGGTTTGAATCCCTCGGATTTGAACCAGATTGTCAATTATGACATCAGCATGCAGACATTCCAATATGATTCCTATTTCGATTACCTTCAGGAGAACGAGTTGATCCAGCACTGGGATAAATGGGACGAGGGAAAACGCAGGAAGATCACCAATGCTTTCCCATTCGGCATAAGGTTCCGTTATGATATATCCAATTTTCTCAGTTTGACTGCAGGTTTCCAGTATTTCCAAAAAATAAATTCCGAATCCATAGATTTTCATTACTCTCGATATGAGCTATACAACGAAGACACGACAGAAATCCTGAATTATGATCCATATGAGTTGTCTGTGGAAGCCATCCGACCTTTTATCGGAATCCATTTCTGCACTCATCTTGGCGGAAAAAAGAACCTTGAAGGGTTCATCTCAGGGGGGCCGGTCTTCGGAAGGGTCAGCTACACATCGAATTGGCATTACACCTGGCAAATCCAAACCTACGGATGGCTGGTCCACGAGAAATTCGGGCTGTTGAAAGAAAAGGGATCTGGGACTGGGATCTCCCTTGAACTGGGAGGTCGCATGACCGTTCCACTTTTCTGGAAATTAGATATGTTTCTCGAAGGTGCTTATACCTACCAGAAGATCAAACCCCTTGCGGGTCCCGGAGAGGAGATCCAGGAAGGGATCACGGAAACCTGGTCTGAAGAATGGAAAATCCGAGAGGAAACAGTCACAGCTCCGTGGGGGACTCTAATAATCGAGTTCCCAACCAACTATAGAATGGAAGGTGCTGCAGTCCGAGAATTCAACCTCGATCTTTCCGGTCTGAGCCTGAGAATCGGATTCTCTTTCAGGTTTTGAATCAAGCACCCCAGCATGTGATTCAAAGACATCCTGAATTATCAAGCTGCGACGAGTCCATAAGCCAATCCAGGCGACTTTTTTCCCAGTTCCATCATGAACAGATTAGCAATCCTCGCGCCAAGCCTTGTATTGATGAAATCCCGGGAAATACAGAAAGCAATGACAATAAGCCATATGACGCTGTTTCCAATGCCACTTAATGACTCACTGATGGTGAGTATACCCGTCAGGAATGTCAATGTGATACCCAGAACTTCCACTGCTCCCATAGGAATGGGTCTTAGAATGATCCCTACGATCGTAGCCACGAATATGGATAAAAGATGCCAGGCCTTCACATCCACATTCATGGGTGAAGGAAGATGCCAGATCACAATGCCGGTTAAAATGGGAAAGAGAAATTACAACCATTTCAACCATTGAGGAGATATGGTGGCTCTGCATTCAGCATAATTCTGCATCAACTTCCTACATACCTAAAAAACTCGAAATCTTTTTACTGCTAGAAAAATTCCCTCAGGAATGTTTCCGTGTCGACTACCCTAGCGTAATAACCAGAGAGAGAAGCTAAGGTGGAATGATGAACAGCCTCAGCTGAAATCTCTACATTTCCAAACATTATAGAACGGGTCGCACACGCGTCATGGACGAGGATGACCTCGAAACCGAAGTCATGGGCAGCTCTCACGGCCGCCTCGACACACATATGGGTCATCAAGCCGCAGATGACCAGCTTCCGGATATTGTTCGCTTTGAGATAAGCGAGCAGATCGGTGTTCTTAAAGCTGTTCACATCATTCTTGGAGATGACTTTTTCCGATTCTTGAGGCTTCACATTTTCATGGATCCCGCTTCCGGATTGGGAGACATGCCGGATATGGACAACAGGCAAATCCATCTCCCTGAAGAAGTTTAAGATCTGTTTCGCTTTCAGACTGGCACTTACAGGTCCCACTAATGGTGTTCTTCCCCCGGGAAAATAGAAGTCCTGGATATCGATAAGAAGCAGCGCTTCACTGCTGCTTCTCTCCTCGGCTCCGGTCATAGGATAAAGTGCGAACAATAATATAACCGATATCAAATATATACAGAGATTTTTCTGCATCGTTTTTTCTCCTGCTGTTATTTCATTCTATTTTGATATCAATTCCTTTTTGAATTCCCTTGATAAAAGCCTTAACGCAAGTCTTTTTGGCAGCATTCTTCCAATATAAAAAATGACTTTATTAATAAATCCAGGGATGGCCATGAGTTTGCCTTTGAGAAGTTGATCTATGGATATCCTTGCGATCTTTTCTATGGGAAGCTCTGTCCATTTCCCGATGAATCCGTGGGCCTCGATCCTTTCTCCCGCCTTTTCGTTCGAACGGATCCCACTCGGGCAAACCACGCTTAGCTTGATGGATGAATCCTTGAGTTCATACCGAAGGGCTTTGGTGAATTCGACCACGAACGCCTTGGAGGCGGAATAAATACTCTTGTAAGGAATCCCACAGAAGCCTGCCATGCTACCGATATTGAGAACATACGCTGCATCGAGTTTCTTCATCTCCGGAATAAACAACCGGGTCAAAAGAGCCAATGCTCTGATATTGACCTGGATCCTTTGGTCGGAATACTCGAGTGAAGAACAATCAAATTCCGCGGTTCCCGCCATGCCGGCATTGTTTATCAGCGTATTCACTCTGTAATTCTTTTTCCTGCACCAATCATAGACCTCTCGCGGGGCTTCTTTTTCAGTCAGATCGATCCCCAGCACATCCACTTCGACACCATATTTCTTTCTCAGATCCTCGGCAGTTTTTTCCAATTCAGGATCTGGCAAAGCAACAAGAAGAAGGTGCATTCCTCTCCGGGCGCATTCATCCGCTAATGCTTTTCCGAGTCCCTGGCTTCCTCCTGTTATCAATATATGTAGTTTTTCAGACATTTTAATCATTTCTCGTCTTCAACCAAGCCACAGTTTTTTTTAATCCATCAAAAAGTTCTGTTATTTGATATCCTAAGTCACGGGCTGCTTTACCAGAAGAAACCAGACAGTCACATATTAATTTTTCCACAAATTGCGGTGTAATCAAAGGGGGTTTTCCTGAAATCTTTGAAAAAAATTGAAATGATCCGGCCGCTCCCTTCATCATTCTCAAAGGGATCTTCACCTTCTTGAACTTTCTCTGGGTGACATCCTCGAGGACAGAGATAAATCCTTCATAAGAAATATTGCTGCCTCCAAGCAGATACCTCTCCCCTGCCCGGCCTCTTTCCATAGCTAAAATGTGGCCACGAACAACATCATCAATAAAGACATAATTCCCGTTACATCCCCCTCTGCCAGGGATCAAAGCCCAGTTCTTTCTTAAACACACATCGACCCAGCGGGTCACACCGTTGCTTTCGCTCATAACTCCGGGTCCGTAGACACGAGTGGGATTGACCATCACAACATCCATCCCCTGGTCGATATACTCCAGAATAAGCTCTTCTGCCATGTGTTTTGAACGGTCATAGTCTGAGAAATGGTCCCCTGCTCGAGAACAGCTTTCATGGACATCGCGGCCTTGAACGGGATAGAAAACACCTGCTGTTGATGTAAATATAATCTTTTCAACTCGATTTTGCTTGGCTGCATCAAGAACAGTGCCTGTGCCTGCGACATTAGAATCATAGATCGTCTTGGGATCACGTGCCCACATCCCCGCAAAGGCACCGGCATGAAATACTGTATCGCAACCCTGCATGGCATCCTTGACACTCTCAGCATCCAGCAAATCGCCCTTGAATAAGCGGATGTTTTTATGTTCCAGCGGCAGTGTTTTTGACTCTGTGCGGTAAAGGGCATGAACGATGTGTCCGGACTTGGCCAAAGAGAGGGACAAAGGAACACCGATGAAACCTGTTGCTCCCGTCACAAAGATCTTCATCTCTCGAACTCTTTTCGTATACTGAATTTCATATCGGAATGAGCTGATAGCGAAAACAATTCATTCGACAAGGCCAAAACGCTATGCGATATGAAAGCAATCCAGATCGTCTGCGTCCAAAGGGTCAGTAAACAGAGGATAATCCCAAAAGGAACCGCGGCCAGGGATTCTCGCATCCCTTTGGGAATATGGGCAGCTGCATAAAGAATCACATTGATGGCGACAGCGATCCATATCCCAAAAGCCCTCTCGGAGGAAAAAAGGAGGAATCCCCGGAACAGGAATTCATAGGAGAAAAGATAAATGATCCAGGTCAAGGTACTGAGAAGAAGCAAGCAAAAGCTCCAGCTCTTGGCTCGTATCTGAGGATAGATTTTTAAGTTATCGAGTCTCCTGCTGTTAAAATAATTGAAGAGAATGATGAAAAAAGACAAGACTCCAGCCCATATCATGCTCTTCATGAAGTTAATCGTTGATAAGCCATAATCCGATAGAGGAGACTTTAAGAGCAGAAAAATAGTCATCAGGGGCACGATTCCAAAAAACAACAGTCCAGTCGCCCTCTGGAATAGGACAGACCACAGGGACCCCTTCTCGTTTACTCGAACCAAGAAGTCCAAACGAATATGTGATCTTGCAGACAGAAACAAAAAGTACAGACAAATCCCTGTTATTGTGAGGGAGATGGCGAGTATAGGTTCAAAAATCAGCGAATCTCGAATGATGGAAAAACTCCTAGATCAAATTATTAATTTTTAAGAAATGTCGACATATTATATAAGTTATCCAAGCTGATTATTGTACTATCTTTAAGATATAAATCTCAATGAACATTTTAAAGGATCGGTTTTTTTGTTCTCATGAGGAAACTTTGCTTTTTCTTGTCAATATGGGAGAGACTGAAATAAAATGAAAGGGAATAAAACCGGTATGCCATGAGTCTAATATTTGAGGAATTGTGTAGCTGCTGATGATTCCATACATGAGCGATTATGGTTGATCAAACTGAGAAGGAATGGATTGAAAAGACAAAAAAAGGGGACCAAACCGCCTTCAAACAGCTTGTGGAAAAGTATCAGAACCTGATAGCCGCAACGGTAATTGGCATGGTCGGACAAATTCCCGAGGCAGATGATATCGGACAGGAGACGTTTATCCGGTTTTACCAGTCCTTGGGAAAGTTCAGGGGAGAATCGAGTGTCGGCACCTATCTGACACGCATTGCCATCAACCTGTCTTTGAACGAGCTCCGCAGACGGAAACGGCAAAACACATACTTCTATAACAATCCGGAGGGAAATCCCGAAGATTTCTCAAAAGAAAAAAACACAGAGGAAAAAGAGGATATCAATCAAATCGTCCGATCAAGCGTTCAAAAACTTGAACCTAAATACCGTTCAGTCATCGTCCTCAGATTGATCAACGGGTATTCAACAAAAGAAACATCCCAGATTTTAAATGTTCCGCTCGGCACTGTCCTCTCTCGATTAGCTCGGGGACAGGAAAGACTGAAAAAAATTCTAACGCCTTTACTGAGAGGTGCATCATGAGAAAAAAAAGGATTTTAAAGCTGCTCTACAGGTCATTTGATGATGACCTTTCCGAAGAGGAAATAAGACTTTTAGAGAAAGAATTAAAGGTCTCAGAAGCTCTCAGAAGAGAGAAGGAAACAATCATCGCCAACCGTAAGGCCATAGTAGAATATCCTTCCCGCTCCTTTAAACCTTTCTTTGCCGAGCGGGTCATACAGCGGATTACCTCGATGCCGGAGAAGAAAAACTCAGCTGAAGTCTTCTATCACACCCTCAAGGCTGTTTTCTGGAAAACCGCGATCATAGGCGCTGTTTGTTTGATCGCCCTGATCTTGTTCAATATCGGAGTGGGACAGAATCTTCCTTCTGAGGAAGCATTTTATATTTCAGATCTCACCTATGAAGAGATCACCCAGATACCTTTATTTTGATTTGGAGAAAGAAGGATGAACCTAAAAATTAAAATCACCATCATCATCATTTTAACTTTCATCATCGGGATATTTGTCGGTGCTTTGCTGAACAGGACAATGACTCAGAACAAGATCAAAAGGATCCTGGACAGGAGGAATCCTCCTCATTTCATTTCCTTCTATGAGAACATCATCGATCCTGATGAAGATCAAAAGAAGCAGATAAAAAAGATCCTGGAAAAACACAGCAAGCGCCTCTCGGAGATCCACTTTAATTACCGCGACGAACTCGCTTCGGCTTTCCGGACCATGAGGGATGAGCTTGACGATGTCCTGACACAAGAGCAGAAAGACCGTCTCAGAAGAGGTGTCCCCTTCCATCCCCCCCGGCCTGGAAAATATCCTTGGGACATTGATATTGAAGAGGAACTTCACATGTTGAGTTTAGAACTTGATCTAACAGACGATCAAGCTTCCGAGATAAAAATCATCCTTGAAAATCTCCAGGAACAGGCCAAGAAAGCGATCGGTTTAAGGGGCTGGCGAAATATGGAAAAGACGGCTGCGGAAAAAGATGAATCCATCGAAGAGATCCTGACCGAAGATCAAAAAAAAATCTATGATCAGATCAAGTCCGACAGGCTAAAAGAACGCGAAGGGATGAGACGGCAGCGTCGACAAATCATGAATAACCCTGAATGGAATTAGTCATCATCCTATAATGACACATGCAGAGAGGGCTTGTTTTTTTGGCAACATAAAAGAATAAAATTCACCAAGATATTTTTTAAACTCACAGGAGGATAGAATGAAAAATTCTAAATCTATTTTCTTATTGTTTATTATCGCTTTTGGAACTGTCTTATTGATCTCCAGTACCATTGATATTTCCGGTGAATGGGAACTGAGGATGGAAACTCCTCGAGGCGAGATGACCTGGCAGGTCGTCTTCGATCAGGAGGAAGAAAGCCTGATCGTCCTTATGTT
>Ga0255055_10003669_pt1 | contig 10292 bp, 10 predicted proteins | sample JV7_2_27_MG_FD_188633 | JGI IMG/M metagenome (GOLD analysis project Ga0255055, IMG submission 188633) | Seawater microbial communities from Jervis Inlet, British Columbia, Canada - JV7_2_27 | ecosystem: Environmental > Aquatic > Marine > Inlet | place: Canada: British Columbia | collected... | reverse complement strand
CTCAGGACGGCTATAAAGCGAATGAGTGAAAAGACAGTGGTTATTTTGTCTGCAACAGGTGTTTTTATTTACGCCGGTACGGGTGCCCTTTGTCTTCTTTTGGGAGTAAATTATCTGGATTACAGCGGCCTTGCAGCTATACTTGGAGTTGATTCTGTTTCAGCCCGCTCTCACGGCATACTTATTGTTGAAATCGGTGTTGGGATCGCTGTGATGGCTGTGATGGTGTCCCTTTACTACAATTTATCCTCTGCAGGAAAACAGGATGAAGGTCTTTAGCGATGAATGATCTGATTGCCGTCCTTATATCAAAATACAATTATTGGGTATACGTAATTCTTATGATGGTTGGCTTTTATGCCATTATAACCAAGAATAATTTGGTAAAAAAGATCATTGGCATGAACATTGTTCAGACCGCCATCATCCTTTTTTATATTTCCATCGGTGCCAAAAAAGAGGCAACACTCCCCATTATCGAACACGGTCACGACGCGGCCGTGCATACGGTCCATGCCTCTGATTATATAAACCCGTTGCCCCATGTTCTGATGCTTACCGCCATTGTAGTCGCAGTTGCCACCCTGGGTGTCGCACTGGCCCTGGTCATTAAAATTTATCGCCAGTATAATACCCTTGAAGAAAACGAGATCCACGCTCAAATCAGAGAAAAATGAACCTGGAACTTTGAACCCGACTCGGCTGCCTTCGACAAGCTCAGGCCCCGAGCGTGTCGAGGGGAGCTCGTCGCAGGCTGAATCGTGAACACTCTTTTTCCGGTTTATCCAGGTAAGGGAGTTAACCATGGTATCCAGAGAAGATTTAAAAGGTATACTGGTTTTGAGATATCTCACCGGTGAGATGCTCGACAAAATTACCCCAATAGTTGATATTCTCCATTTTGACGAACGCGAGGTCATTTTTCGAGAAGGAGACAAAGCTATCCGGTTCTATCTGTTAAAACGAGGAAAAATAGTTTTAGAAAAAAGAATGTCCGATAAATTGAGTTTTGCTGCCGGCTCCGTCAAACCGGGCTATTCCTTTGGCTGGTCTGCCATATTTGAAGAAGGAAATTATACGCTGGATGCCATCGCATCCGAACGGTGTGAAGTATATTCTATAAAAGGAGAAAAGATAAAAAAGCTTCTTAACGACGACCATACCATGGGCTACATACTGAACCAGGGACTGCTCAGAGTTCTCAAGCGACGCCTGGATAACCGCACGGAACAATTTATTCGGGTACTCACCCAGCATCCTGACATTAAAAGCCTTGATGATGACCAGTAATTGGCAAGTTGAAAAATGATCCAGCAACTCCCCGTCATAATTGTCGTATTCCCTCTGTTATTATCTTTCTTTATCTTTATGGCCGGCTGGTGGAATAAAAAGCTTTGCTTTCCGCTGGCGGTATTCGCGCTTGCCGGCTGTGTTCTCTCTTCGGTTGCCATCCTGGTAAACGTCATCAATCAGGGGCCGATCCACTACTGGCTGGGTGGCTGGCCACCGCCCTGGGGAATTGAGTATCTGGTGGACCACCTCAATGCCCTTATGCTGGTTCTGGTGTCATCTCTCAGTCTTCTCGTGGCGATCTCCACAAAAAGAAATGTTGAAGCAGAACTGCCTGAAAAAATCCCCTCATTTTGGAGCCTTTATGTTTTATTGATAACCGGCCTGCTCGGCATCACAGTCACCGGTGATATGTTTAACCTGTTTGTCTTACTGGAAGTGGCTTCCTTGGCGGCCTATGCCCTGATTGCCATGGGAGAAAAACATGCCACCTATGCCAGTTTTCGCTACATTGTAATCGGTACCATCGGGGCAAGTTGGTATCTGTTGGGGATTGGATATTTATACATTGTCACCGGTTCACTGAATATGATAAATTTATCTCAAATATTACCCGATCTTTATCAATCAAAGGCCGTAATGGTGGGCTTTGCATTCATTTTACTCGGGGTTTGCATAAAGATGGCGCTTTTCCCGCTGCACGTCTGGCTGCCTGACGCATACACCCGGGCGCCCTCGGCGGTAAGCGCCGCGATAGCACCTTTGATGACCAAGGTGATGGCTTACGTGTTGATTAGGGTCCTTTTCACTGTGTTTAAACCTGAATATTCCATTCAGAATTTACATGCCACGGATATTCTGTCTTGGATTGGCACGATTGCCATATTATTCGGCGGGATAATGGCCCTTTCCCAATCTGATTTTAAAAAGATGCTATGCTACATCATGGTAGCTGAAATCGGTTATATCGTCGGGGGTATCGGAATCGCTAATGCCACGGCCCTCAAGGGAGCCATTTTCCATATCATAAATGATGCCATCATGGTGGCCTGCCTTTTTTTGGTGGCAAGCATGGTGATGTATAAGACCAAGGGCCATCAGATTTCAAACTTTAAAGGCATCTTCCGTAAAATGCCGTATAGTGCTGCCATATTTACCGTGGGGGCTCTGGCGGTAATTGGTGTGCCACCGACTTGCGGGTTCTTTAGTAAGTGGTATTTGTTGTTGGGGGGCATCCAGGCCAATCACTGGGCATTTGTGATCGCCCTGCTAATAGCTACCCTAATAAACGTGGCCTTATTTTTTAGGATTTTCGATGTCGGTCTTTATCTGCATGCTTTCCAGCATGAACCGGAATCTGACGGAATGGCGTCATCCCCGCAATCGCACGAGGCCCCGCTGATTATGTTAATCCCGGCCGCTATGATCGCAATCGCAATCATAGTCATCGGCATTTTCAATCAGACAATTGTAAATAACATTATCAAATTCGCTGTTCCCATGGGACTTTAGATATGAGGCACTTGATGTAACCGGGAAAAGAAACGATGGAATATCTTACCATGGAATACAGACCGTTATTGGCCATTTTAGGTCCAACAGTTGCGTCTTTGCTTATTGTGTTGACCGGAAACCGTCCCAACCTGAGAGAGAGCTGGACGTTGCTGGGCGGCCTATTTCTCTTTGCGACCGTCATTTCAATCAGTCCGTTTGTATTGAAAGAGGGACCTATCGGCCTCAGCCTGTTTAAACTATTGCCGGGAGTAGATTTTGCATTTAAGGCCGATGCTTTCGGTCTCATTTTTGCCACCACATCATCAAGCCTATGGATTTTAGTTTCACTTTATTCAATCGGCTACATGCGATCGCTGAAGGAACATGCCCAAACGCGTTATTATTTCTCGTTTGCGGTGGCACTGGTTGGTGCTATTGGAATCGCTTTTTCCGCCAACCTGGTTACCATGTTCGTGTTTTATGAAATTCTAACCATCTCCACATATCCTTTGGTGGCTCACGAAGAGTCTCCTGAAGCCATTTCAGCCGGCCATAAATATCTTGCCTATCTGCTGACTAGCGGCTTATTTTTCCTGGTCGGTATTTTAGTAACCTATCTTGCGGTGGGAACGACCGAATTTCAGCCCCAGGGAATTTTAAAAACAGCACTGGGTTCAACCTCGAAACTCACGCTGCAAATCGTATTCTTTTGCTTTCTCATCGGATTCGCTAAGGCCGCCTGGATGCCTTTGCACGCCTGGCTTCCGAGTGCCATGGTCGCCCCCACACCCGTAAGTGCACTGTTACACGCAGTAGCCGTTGTGAAAGCAGGCGTTTTTGGAATTATACGGATCGTCTGCTATATATATGGTATCGATGTAATGCAATCGTTGGGTCTGGGCTTGGCGCTTGCCTGCGTGGCTGCCTTCACAATACTGGTGGCCAATCTTTACGCCATCGGGCAAAATAACCTCAAACGGATGCTGGCCTACTCCACCATAAACCAGCTGTCCTTTATCATATTAGGCGTCGCATTACTGAGTCCCATGGCCGTGACCGGTGCTATGATTCATATCCCTTTTCACGGCTTTATGAAAATAACGTTATTTCTTTGTGCCGGTGCGATAACCGCGATTGCAGGTAAACGAGACATCAGTGATATGAAAGGAATCGGCCGAATCCTGCCGGTAACCATGCTGGCCTTTATCATCGGTGCTTTTGGCATGGCCGGTGCACCCCCACTGGCCGGATTTATCAGTAAATGGCATATTTCCCTGGGGGCAATTCAATCCGGGCAGATGGTTTTTCTGCTCGTTATATTAATCGGGTCGCTGCTGGACGTCATTTATTTCTTTCCGGTAATCAGAACGGCTTTTTTCGGTAAAATCCCGGAAAATCAGGTAATCAAGGGAGACCTGGAAGAAAAGGTGGATTTGTATTCCGAACAACCCCGATCTATCGAAGCCCGACGGCCCCTTTATCTCTTCATGGTTGTGCCCCTATCCATAACCGCAATATTCTCTATATTATTGTGCCTGTTTCCACGGATGTTTTACATTTATGACCTTGCGCTGGCAGCCGTTGAAAATATATTTGGAGGCATGTAGCAATGAACCGGTTAAGAAAATACCCCACCAAATTCCTGTGGCGAATGTTTTATGTGGTCATGATTTTGAGTCTTATACTGGATTTAATTCTGCTTTACCTGCATATTTTTCATTATCATTTTTCATTTCAATATATTCCCGAATTCTTCGCCCTATTCGGTCTGTTCGGCTGTATGCTGTTAATCCTTATCGCCAAAGGACTGGGTTATTTTATTGTTACGGATGAAAATTATTATGATAGGCGCTCAAGGAGACAATAATGGTCGAGTGGATACATCCAGGTTTAATAATTTTTCTCGGCGGGTTCCTCATCCCATTTATTAAGCCGAAAAAATTAAAACAGGCATACTTTCTGTTGCTGCCCATTGCCGGGCTGATAATCCTCATCTTTACCTCCCTGGGCGCATTTGGCGCCATACCCTCATGGCCTGAGTCCCTCCACAAATTTAATATTCCCTTTTTGAAATACACCCTTACCGTGGCTCGCATAAATAAACTGAGTATGCTTTTTGCCTATGTATATGTCATTGCGGCCTTTTGCATGAACCTTTATGCTTTGAGAGCCAAAAGCGATTGGGAACATGTTGCCGCCATGATTTATGTCGGCAGCGCCTTGGGGGCGATCTTTGCCGGAGATTTTTTCACGCTGTTTTTTTTCCTTGAAATTATGTCCTGGGCACCTTTTTTTCTCCTCCTGTTTAGAGGAACAAAAAGGTCCATGGGAGCGGCTATCCGCTATATCTTGTGGCATCATTTCAGCGGGGTATGCGTGCTGGCCGGGATTCTGATGCACGTCCATCAGACGGGTTCCATTGAATTTACCCACATGCCCTGGGGTTGGGGGGGGCAATATCTGGGATACTACCTTATGCTCCTGGGCTTTATTGTGAATGCTGCTACGGCACCCTTCCATTCATGGCTGGCGGATACGTATTCTGAGGCCAGTCCCAGCGGTTCTATATATATGACCGCCTATACGACCAAGACCGCGGTATTCTGTTTGATTATCACTTTTTCAGGCACCGAGCTTTTAATGTGGATGGGTACAATAACCGCCTTGTTTGCGGTGATTATGGCGGTATTGGAGACTGACGGCAGACGGATGCTCTCCTACCACATCATTTCTCAGGTCGGCTACATGGTGGCCGGGACAGGAATAGGAACCGCAATGGCAATTAACGGAGCCGCCGCCCACGCCTTTTGTCATATCATCTACAAAGCATTGCTCTACATGGGGGCAGGCTGTCCCCTTTTGGTGGTAGGTACGGCTAAATTTAATAAATTAGGTGGCTTGTATAAATATATGCCTTTTTCTTTTTGGTTGACGATAATCGGCGGTCTTTCGATTTCGGGCTCTCCGATTTTCAGCGGTTTTATCAGCAAGACGATGACGATAGAAGCTGCTGAGTTAATCCATAGACCCATTATATTCTTAATGCTTGAAGGCGCTTCAATTGGGACTTTCCTTTCTACCACTCTGAAACTGCCCTGGAACATCTGGCTGCAGGGAAAGCCTGAACCCCCCACAGAAATAAGAAACAAATTAAAAGATTCAGCCGTCAACACGCCGCTGCATATGTTGATAGCGATGGGCATATTAGCATTTTTGTGCCTTTTACTGGGGGTATATCCAAATGTCCTCTATCAGATGCTTCCCTATCCGGTTGAGTTCGTGCCTTATACCGCCACGCGCGTCTTTTCGATAATCCAGTTGTTCATATTTACCTTTTTGGGGTTTTGGATTTTAAGAAAAATGCTACACGGGCACCAAACTTATACACTCGATACAGACTGGTTTGTGAGGATTCCCGGCACGTGGTTTTTACGATTCTGCAAAGGGCCACTGATAAGCTTGGGGACGATGCTTGACCGCAATATTTTGAATTTGACCCATTCGATCGTCGCTTCCATCAGAAATCCGAGACTCGAATCTACAATGACACCGAGGGCCATCGGTCTTGGTATTTTTATAATCCTTGCCCTTTTCTCGCTTTTTCTGGTTACGAAGATTTAAATTCTTCCTGTTGGAAACTAACCGACCTGCATTCCCAGACTCAATGAGCTAAGAGGGTTCAGGCAGGCAGGTATCGTGATGGCTAATAAAAGCTTGAATTGTTCTCACGATTGCACCGGCTTGTGGCAATATATTTTTGAGCATCGCTCTAATGAACTGCTATTGACATTACGGGAATGATGTTCTATCTATGAAATTTTTTAAAAAGGAGACATCTTATGAGCAACGAGCAATTTCTATTCACATCCGAATCGGTAACCGAAGGACATCCCGACAAAGTTGCCGACGCCATCTCGGACTCCATTCTGGACGCAATCATGACCCAGGATACGAAATGCCGGGTGGCCTGCGAAACCATGGTCACCACCGGCATCGCCCTTATTGCAGGGGAAATAACGACCGACTGCTATGTTGATATCCCGCGGGTCGCGCGGGATACGATCCGTGAAATTGGTTACCATTCATCGTTGATGGGTTTCGACTGGCAAACCTGTTCGGTCATTACCAGCATCGACCAGCAGTCACAGGATATCGCCCAGGGTGTAAACATCGGTGAGGGTTTATTTAAAGAGCAAGGGGCCGGGGATCAGGGCCTGATGTTCGGATACGCAACCAGCGAGACATCGGAGCTGATGCCCATGCCCATCATGTTCGCGCATAAAATCTGCAGACGTCTGGCGACGGTTCGAAAAAATGGTGCCCTTGATTTTTTGAGGCCCGACGGCAAGTCGCAGGTCACTATCGAATACAAAAACGGAGAACCCAAACGTGTGGATACCGTGGTTATTGCCGCCCAGCACAAACCGGATGTCAGTTACGAGGATTTAAGAGAGTCTATTGTCGAGGAAGTCATCAAAAAGGTTATTCCGTTGGACATGACCGATGGTGATACCAAATACTATATCAACGCCACCGGCAAATTCGTCGTCGGAGGACCTATGGGAGATTGCGGTCTGACAGGGCGTAAAATCATTGTAGATACATACGGCGGACAAGGAAGCCATGGGGGCGGCTGTTTTTCCGGGAAAGATCCATCCAAAGTGGACCGCAGCGCGTCCTACATGGCCAGGCACATCGCCAAGAATATAGTTGCCGCCGGTCTGGCGAAAAAATGCGAGGTTCAAATGGCCTACGCCATCGGCGTGGCCCAGCCCGTTTCGGTGATGGTCGACCTGATGGGCACCGGTACCATACCCAAGCAAGAGGTGGAAAAAATAATCAGAAAGATTTTTGATCTAAGACCCGCTGCAATCATTGAATACCTGGATCTATTACGCCCGATCTTTAGGAAGACTGCGGCCTATGGACATTTCGGACGCAATGAGCCTGAATTCACCTGGGAGCAGACAAACAAGGTTGACGAGATACGGAAATTGGCGGGATTATAAACATCTTACCGTAAAAAAAATGCCTCAACCCCTGAGATAATTAAAGGAGAAATAGCGAGAATGGATTATGATGTTAAGGATCTAAAAACGGCTAAAGATGGTATTCTTCGCATTGAATGGGCCAATCAAAACATGCCGGTTCTAAACCGTATTCGAAAGCGGTTTGCAAAAGAAAAACCGCTGAAAGGTATCCGAGTTGGCGCCTGTTTGCACGTAACCACAGAAACGGCATCTTTGATGCAGACCTTAAAGGCCGGTGGTGCTAAAGTTGTTCTGTGCGCCTCCAATCCCCTGAGCACACAAGATGATGCAGCCGCATCTTTGGTTAAACATGACAAGATACCCGTGTTTGCCATCAAAGGCGAAAACAACAAAACCTATTACGCCCACATCAATTCTGTTTTAACGACCAAGCCCCAATATACCATGGATGACGGCGCTGATCTGGTATCAGTGCTGCACACCAAACGCTCGGATCTTTTGCCCGGTGTGAAAGGGGGCACCGAGGAAACCACCACCGGTGTCATTCGGCTCAGAAGTATGGCAGCCGATGGCGTTTTGCAGTATCCGATCATTGCTGTTAACGATGCCCAGACAAAACATTTTTTCGATAACCGCTATGGTACCGGCCAAAGTACCATCGACGGTATTATCCGGGCCACCAATCGATTGCTGGCCGGGGCAAGTTTTGTTGTCTGCGGCTATGGATGGTGCGGACGAGGAGTTGCCATGAGGGCCCGCGGGATGGGTGCCAATGTTATTGTCACCGAAGTAGACCCTCTGCGAGCGCTTGAGGCAGTTATGGACGGTTTTTCGATTATGCCGATCCAAAAAGCTGCCGCGGTTGGTGACTTCTTTTGCACCCTGACCGGAGACATCAATGTCATCCGAAAAGAACATTTCCTGAAGATGAAAGACGGTGCCATTGTATCCAACTCCGGTCACTTCAACGTGGAATTAGACCTTAAAGGATTAAAAGGCCTATCAAAATCGAGCCGGGTAATCAGACCCTTTGTTGAAGAATTTTTACTCCAAAACGGTCGCCGGATAAACGTCCTGGGCGAGGGGCGACTGATCAACCTCGCAGCCGCCGAAGGCCATCCTTCCAGTGTAATGGATATGAGTTTTGCCAACCAGGCGCTCTGTATTGAGTATATGGTGAAGGGCAAAAAAACGCTTACAAAAAATGTCTATCCGGTCCCTGCGGTAATTGACAAACGGATTGCCAAAGAGAAACTGGCGGCAATGGGTGTGGCCATCGACAAGCTTACGACCGAACAGAAAAAGTATCTGGCCTCATGGACCATGGGGACGTAACGGGCGGTTGCATTCAAACCTAATTCAAATTTTTATAGCCACTTCTAGTGTTGGGTCCCGCAAATAAGTTACAAAATTCAAAAAAAGGCTTTCAAACCGATGCATTATTTTTTAAAATTATTCGAGGGATACGACGTAGGGTATTTGCCTGATAAGATATTGAAATTAATTCACCGGTGGGTCGACCACGATAAGCACCCGGCATTCTTTTAGAAATGAAAGATGTTCCGAAGAGCTTAGTAGTTTGGCAGCGTCGGTATTGCTGATGATAATGTTGGAAAGTCCGGGTTCTGAAGTGCGGAGTCCTTTCACGACCAACGGATTCTGTCCAACCCTCGGGTTATTGCGAGATGCTTTAATATCGACCGAATAGCCTCCGGTTCCCCATTGCACGGCAAACTCACGGCTCACAAATGCGGCCCCGAAAACCTCCTGTCCATTTTCATCAAGCAAACGGGGGACCAGAGCGGGTTTTAAGGCAATGCCTCTGGCATCTATTACCAAACCCGTGAAGGTTTCAGGAGCGGATGATTCACCCGCTTGCTGAATGGACGGCTTTCTGACTTTCCGGACAGTCTTTAGGGGTTCAATTTGTTGAATCTCCCGGGGCAGAACCAATTGCGACAAGCCGCCGTACAAACCTATCTGGATATGGACCTCCACGGTGCCATCGGCCCGGTATTTTCTCAATTTTTCGATTTCCGGGGTCTTAAATACCATTTCGTTTATTTTGGCTGAGATGGAATAGTTCGTATCCGCAATGCTTGCGACGTCCCGGTGCGAATCAATCCGGATATTTCTCACAATGGAAATGAGATGACGCCTGGCATTTTTTTTGGCGTGATACAACGCCTTTACTTTGGCATCCAGTTGTCTGGTTGATCCGGTTTCATCCGGTTTCCCAACCCCGGCAGCCTGAATAATTCCACGGGTCCAGTTAATATGACCATTTGATTTTTGTTCGACAAAGGGTAGAATTTCACCACAATAGCCGGCAACCGATACGGTCATGAAGGCCGTACAAGCTAAAAGGGTAATTGAAAGTCCCTTCATTGTGGCCCCTATTTGTTGCAACAAATTGGACATCTTTTGATAATCATGCAGTTTCAGGTAAAAGCGTTGAATGCCGTTTGAAGTCAACTACCACCTGGTTTGTAAGGCAAGATATGAATAATTCCACCC
>Ga0255055_10003668_pt1 | contig 10292 bp, 5 predicted proteins | sample JV7_2_27_MG_FD_188633 | JGI IMG/M metagenome (GOLD analysis project Ga0255055, IMG submission 188633) | Seawater microbial communities from Jervis Inlet, British Columbia, Canada - JV7_2_27 | ecosystem: Environmental > Aquatic > Marine > Inlet | place: Canada: British Columbia | collected... | reverse complement strand
ATCAAAATGCATAACCAGCGGTCCGTTTTCCCCGTAGGGCCGCAAGCGCATGTCCGTACGGAACACGAACCCTTCAGAGGTCGCTTGACTGATGGCTTTAATGAGCTGGCGACAAAGACGGGCAAAAAAATCATCATTGCTGACAGATTGCGCGGTTCCGCGTGTGTGGCCGGCTTTTGGGTAAGTGAAAATGAGATCGACATCGGATGAAAAGTTTAGCTCCCGGGCACCCAGTTTGCCCAGGCCCAGAACAACCAGCTGTTGAGGGGCGCCATCTTCGGCGGTAGGTACTCCCAATTTTTCACATAACCAGCTGTAAAGAACAGAGGCGGTGTGCGCGAGGCAGCCGTCTGCCATAGTGGAAAGATCGGTGACAGTTTCCGCTAAATTACTCCAGCCGGCAAGATCACGAAATGCAATTCGCGTCATTTCCCGGCATCGATAGGCACGCAGGCCGTGGATTAAGGCCGCCTCATCCTTTACATCAACAAGCGCTTTTTTGAGTCCCTTCTCATATTTATTTTTAGAGTAGCTTCGTTGAAGGTCCCGGCTTTTAATCAGATTGGAGATTAAAGAGGGGTCGCGAATGCAGTTTTGAGCAACAAAGTCACTAAATGCAAAGACGCGCTGAAGCGCCTCGATTATTTGCGGGTCTTTTGGAAGGCCAATTTTATGGGTTGCAGATGATTGGGTGAACTCCTGCCACTTTCTTTCTAAATCGTCAACGAGTATGTCGGGGAGGGCGGTAATAATCGTCATCGTTAATCAAGTTTATATAGATTCAAGTTGGGTGCTAAGCGGAAATCAATAACATTGATTTTAGATTTTGGAATTTGGATTGCGGATTAAAAAGATTGGAGCCAATTGAGTACCTGACCAATCTGTTCTTAAATCCAAAATCCGAATTCTAAAATCCAAATTGTGAATGCTATTTAATATACCCCCATTCCACCAACCGATTATAGGCATGCTGGGCGTTCGGGCCCTGCTTCACGACCTGCAGATAGCGATAGTATTCATTGGCTGCCGGCTCGATGTGATTCATGCCATCCTGGCAATAGCCTTTAAAGAAAATGGTGTTCGGATTCCCCGGCAATATTTTTTGATAGGTGTTAAATTCTGCGTAGGCGCCCTCGAAATTTTTCAAGCGCATTTTAGCCATTCCACTGAGGTGGTAGGCATGGGCTTCTTTTGGGTAGGACTTTTGGGCCATCTCGGCATACTGGCGCGCAACTGCCCATTTTTTCTGAACCAATTGACTCGTTGACATCATGCACAGGGCGACATAATCGTTGGGCGCTTTTTTCAAGGCCCGGCGGAAATGCCCGGTGGCGGCATCGTATTTGCGCTGGGCCATTTGCTTTTCGCCTTTTTGGATTTCTTCGATGGCGCCTCTTTTGGCCCGCAGGTCGGCGGTATGATCCTTATAGCGATCCCGGTAAAGCGGTCCCTTTAGGGCGGTCTGATATTTTGTATTGGCGGTCTGAACCGCGGTGTCATAGCGTTCCTGACTCATTGGATGAGTGGCAAACAACAGGTCCACCGTCGTGGTCCGATGTTTGGACATGCTGTTGAGCATGTCCATCAGCCCGATAAACCCTTCAGACCCATAACCGGTGTCCACCATATATTGCATGCCCAGGGCATCGGCTTCGCGCTCATTATCCCGGCTGTAGGATGCCAGCAGCGCACCGGCGCCGATCTGACCCAACTGGCTTGCCAGATCACCCAACGCCGCACTCTGGGTTCCGGCCAACACCGAAACACCGCCGACGATCGCCTGGGTAAGCTGTCCTTTTGACATCTGCTCGGCTGAATGCCGCGCATTTACATGACCCAATTCGTGTCCCAGCAGGGAGGCCAGTTCGGCTTCGTTATCCAGGGACAGCATAATGCCGCGAGTGGCGGCAATTGTGCCGCCGGGAAACGCATAGGCATTGACATAGGTGGCGTTTACCACCCGGAACGAATACGGCATATGAGGGCGATGGGATGAAGCCGCCATCTTATTTCCAATCTGACTGACATAGCGATTTAACTGGCGGTCCTGCACCGATCCGAAATCGGCGGAAATCTGATGCGGCGCGATCTGTTTGTCGATTTTGATTTCGGTATCTTCGGATACCAGCATCAATTGCGATTTTCCGGTAACCGGATCCGTGACGCACCCGAACATCAAGCCGGCCGCGGTCATCGAGGAAAGCCACAAAAAATCACGTCGGGTCAGTCTCTGCTTCTTTATGTGGGTTAAAGGATTGTCTGGCATAACGAGCTCCTGTTTTTTTAATCGTCCTCGGTTTTTCCGATCGTCTCGTGCTCGTTCTCGAAACACTATCAATTTCCTCATCACAACCTTCTGGTTTTCGAGTACGAGAACGAGTACGATCACACCGATAAATTCTGGCTGTATTTACTTTTTTGCAGGCGTTATCATTTTATACGCTTCTAACAACCGATTGCCCAGAGTGGAGGCCAGTTGTTTGAAAAAAATAATCCCGTTGTCGGGATCTGCCTCCAGGACCCGGGACAATTTATCACTGCTGGTTTTCAGCAATTTGGTCGTTTCGATACATTCGGCCGAAGCCGAGTAAACATCTCCCCCGATAAGACTGGACCATCCAAAAGCCTCCCCATTACGCGCGGCATTGTAAACCACCTCTTCCGTCGCTCCCACGCTTAATTTTACACATCCATTCAGCAGGATGAAAAAGAATTTTGCCGGATCATTTTCGCGGAAAAGAACCTCACCCTTGTGATAGGATGACATTTCTGAGATATCCATGAATTTCTTTACGAAATCCATGCTCGTGCCGGTAAAAAGCTCAGATTGCCTGATATACATGGCCGCTCCTAATTCTTAGCGGTTAGAATTTTTGGTTAATATGTTAACGCGAAACAAAACCTATTGTCCATATTGATCCGTTAAGGTTTGGGAAGTTTTGGCGATCAGATGAATCAAAAATTGGGAGTCACCGTTTTTGGGGTAGAGTTCAGACTTGGAAGTTAACCCTGTATATATAAAATAAAGCCATCGACTTGTCAAAAATGATTTGGAAATGTGAACAAAAAGGCCACCGCCATTGAACCGGGCAGTGGCCTTTAAAGGCCTATAAAAAAACAGCCGTATTGACTATGCGCTTTTCCTCCGTGCAAAGTAGACGATCACAAAAAGTACAAAGTTGATATAAATCAATTTTTTGTTTTTCAAATTAGATATATATGCTATAAACGACGGATTGATTAGGCGCAAAGGTTTTTCGGAAGGGGACTTTAATCAAAACCTAAAAAAAAGGGCGACACCCAATTTAATTATTCCAGACAGGGGTGACGATAACGAAATGGTTGGCATTATTAATACTAAATTTTTCTTCCCGATGTATGATTGGGTTTCCAAACCCGCAACGATTGGGGCACTTCGCGCCCCTGTCTTTTACCACCTATGGCGGTAAAATCCAAGCCACCCACTTTGCGGGTGGTCGTTGACTCGGGAACCATTCCAATATGATGCCTCGCATGTTTTGCGGCCGGCCCGATGATTATAGAAGATTTTTCCCGGGCCCGCGATACTCCTCCGATAAACTCCCATAAAGATTCTGATAATGAATTTCTTGATGACCATAACTTGCAGTACATCCTGCCTCAAGCGATAACCTGACTGATCTACATTGCTGCAATTCACCGTTTCCATCGCAATGGAGGTCGCACTATTGTCAGTTGTTGCCTCAGCAGGATTTTTTATCTTTAATTTTATATTCAAAAAGGAGATCAATCACCATGTGTCGCTTATTTGCCATCACCAGCAAGGAGCCGTTATCTCCCATGGTCGCCCTGGAGGCGCTTGATGTAATGCGCGAAGGTCATGATTGTTCCGGGGTCGGGATTTTTTTGCGTGATCTTGCCGGACCGTTTGATGAGATGAAAGACGCCCCTATTTTATCGGGAATTTTCAGCGATAAAGGATTAAAGCGTCTGGATACATTTATGATGGATATCGGCTTTATGACCAAATATAAAATCAGTGTTAAACTACCCAAAACACCCCCTCCCGGTGTTCCGAAGCGAGATGTCTATCTGATTCGGGCTTATGAATACCCGGAAGAGTGGGAGGATCTCAGCCAGGGGCAACTCTACGAACAGCTCCTTAAAATTCGCCTTCAGCTCAGGGCCATGGGGGAGGAAAAAAATGATATGATTGTTTTTTCCTTCTGGCCGGATGTGATTATGATCAAAGAAATAGGGGATCCCATGCTGGTTGCCCAGCATCTGAATCTGGACCGCAAAGAGCTATTTGCCAGAGTGATCATGGCTCAGGGACGGCAGAACACCAATTACGCGATTACCCTGTATGCTTGTCATCCGTTTTTCATTCAGGGATATTCGACCATGACCAACGGCGAAAATACAGCTTTTGTGCCCATTCGCTCGTTTTTAGAGTCTCGCGGATTTCCAGGCTATAGCGGCTATCAATCGGATTCAGAGGTTTTTACCCACATCCTGCACTATGCGGTTTCCAAACTCGGGCTTGGAATTGAAACTTATAAGCATGTGATTACGCCGCTGCAGGATGAGGATCTGAAAGACCATCCCAACCGTAATTTTTTAAAAAACCTAAAACAAACGTGTCGGCCGCTGATTATTGACGGGCCCAATTGTGTTATCGGCTGTCTTCCGGACCATAGTGTGTTTATGGTACAGGATCGCAAAAAACTTCGCCCTGGCGTGGTCGGCGGCAAACCCGGCATCTATGCCTTCGCTTCGGAAATCTGCGGCCTGGACGCTGCCATTCCGAATCGAGATAAAAGTAAAGATTTTCAACCCATGCATCTGGATACGGTCCTTGTCGGTCCGGGGCGCCAGGAGGTTATGTTATGGAACCAGAAAGACCCATTACCCCTTCCACACTGAGCATCAAGGATTTACCGTGGCAAATCTTATGGGATAAGGGAAAATGCACTCTGTGCGGCAAGTGCACCGCCATATGCCCGGTAAATGCGATTGAGCTGGGGGTATTTCGCAAGCGGCTCCTCGAACCCCCGGCGGACATTATGCAAACACCGGCCATTGCATTTAAAAGCTACTATGGTATCCGGCAAAAAACAGACCCGGCCTACAGGTGTATCGGCTGTGCGATGTGCACCCTGGTTTGTCCCAATGACTGTATTGTACCCTGCCGCAGCGATGAGACCGATAAACTCAAGTTTCACGTTGACCAGGGCGGTCAGCCTCGCAGGCGCGGCGGTCGGCGCAATATTCCCGGAGGCATTCTGGATCGCCTGAAATTCATCCGCATATCGATGCTAACCGATCCGGCCCTGGACGCCGGGCGACATGAGTTTGAAATGCGCACACTGCTTGGGCGAGTTCTGCCGCCTGAAGAGAATTTGAAATTCTTAAGCGTAAACGGCTGGATTCCCCCGGTGCGTGAAATCTATCCGCTGATTATCGGTGCCATGTCCTTTGGGGCCCTGTCACCCACCATGTGGGAAGGGTTGCAGATGGGGGTGGCCTATTTAAACGAAGAATTGGGCATGCCGGTACGGATTTGCACCGGTGAAGGCGGCTGCCCGCCGCGCTTGCTGCGTTCTCGATTTTTAAAATATGTGATCCTGCAGATTGCCAGCGGCTATTTTGGCTGGGATGAGATTATTCACGCTATCCCGGATATGAAAGAAGATCCGTGCGCTATCGAAATCAAGTATGGACAGGGTGCCAAACCCGGGGATGGCGGGCTGTTGATGTGGTACAAAGTCAACAAGTTGATTGCGGCCATCCGGGGCGTGCCCGCCGGTGTGAGCCTGCCGAGTCCGCCGACCCACCAGACCAAGTATTCTATCGAGGAATCTGTGGCCAAGATGATCCAGTCCATGTACATGGCCTGGGGTTTCCGCGTACCGGTGTATCCGAAAATTTCGGGGACCTCGACGGCGCTGGCGGTTTTAAACAACTTGACTCGCAACCCTTATGCCGCAGGACTGGCAATTGACGGTGAGGATGGCGGTACGGGTGCGGCCTATAATGTTTCTATGAACCACATGGGGCATCCCATCGCCAGCAACATTAGAGATTCCTATCTGACACTGGTGGAAGTGGGCATGCAAAATCAGCTGCCTTTACTGGCCGGTGGCGGTATCGGAAAAAACGGGAACCTGGCAGCCAATGCCGCCGCCCTGATCATGCTGGGCGCCAGCGGGGTGCAAATCGGAAAGTATGTCATGCAGGCCGCGGCCGGGTGTTTGGGCTCTGAATCCGACCGCTGCAATATTTGCAACATCGGCCTTTGCCCGAAGGGAATTACCTCCCAGGACCCGCGCCTCTATCGGCGGCTTGACGCCGAGCAGGTGGCGCAACGGGTGGTCGATCTTTATTTGAGTTTTGACACCGAGCTTAAAAAAATCGTGGCCCCGCTGGGACGATCCACATCCTTGCCCATCGGCATGTCAGATGCGCTGGGAATCGATGATCCTAATGTGGCGCAGAGGTTGAAGATTAAGTATGTGGTCTAGGCTCAAATGTCGGGTCTCGCATCACAGGGAGCAATAAGTTTAACATATTTGTGTCGAGAACGAGTACGAGGACGACGACGAGAACGATGCATATGGGTAAATCTTACTCGTCCTCGTTCTCGCCCTCGTCCTCGATAACCAAAAAAAGTAAACAAAGGAGTTTAAAGTGATCTAAAGTGATCTAAATTTTAAATTAGGATTTTATCCCTTTCTAATTTTAGGCATTTTAGGCACTTCCAACTTTAGGCAATATCTTTAGTTTGGAGACCATAAATGGATAATCAGGCCACAGGAAACAACCCGCCCCCTCAGGTGATTTCAGGAACATTCAGCGGTCAGCGGGTGGAATCAAGAGTGCTGGAAGAGCAGATTCAAGATGCGGTTACCCGGGGCCAGCGTTCGATCGAAGTTCATGCTTACGGTCAGCATGGAATCGGCGGCCGGCTCTGGCGGGGTGCAAACGAACCGGTTCAAATCAAAATATCCGGCCAGCCCGGGCAGCGGGTAGGCTCGATGGGCTTTCCCAACACGTTTATCGAAGTCCTGGGTCCGGCCTCAGATGATGTGGGCTGGCTCAATGCCGGCGCCGAGATTGTCATTCATGGCAATGCCGGTAATGGCTGCGCCAATGCCATGGCGCAGGGCAAAATTTTTATCACGGGCAACATCGGCGCGCGCGGCATGACCATGACCAAACATAACCCGCGTTTTGCACCCCCCGAGCTCTGGGTGCTGGGTTCCGCCGGTGATTACTTCGGTGAATTTATGGCCGGCGGGATCGCCGTGATTTGCGGGCATGAGCCGCAGAACTCGGACAATATTCTGGGTTATCGGCCTTTTGTCGGAATGGTTGGTGGGAAGGTGTTCTTCCGGGGCCCCCATACCGGCTACAGCCAGACCGATGCCAAACTGATCCCGATCGAAGATGATGACTGGACCTGGCTGGCAGAGAACCTTACCATATTCCTGCAACGCACTGATCGATCCGAGCTCATTAAAACATTTTCCGACAGAGAGCAGTGGCAGCTTTTAGTGGCGCGCACGCCTCAGGAAAAAGTTTCCGGACCGATGCGATCCATGCATTCATTTCGAACCGGCACCTGGGAAGCGGAACTGGGTCAGGGCGGGTTAATCGGCGATCTCACCCATCTGGATCGCACGTCGATTCCATTGATTACCAACAGCTTATTACGGCGATTTGTGCCGGTCTGGGAAAACCGCAAATACGCCGCGCCCTGCGAGGCGACCTGCCCGACGGGCATTCCCGTTCAGGAAAGGTGGCGTTTGATCCGTGAAGGGCGTGTGGATGAAGCGGTGGATCTGGCATTAGGCTATACACCCTTTCCGGCATCGGTATGCGGATATCTGTGTCCCAACCTGTGTATGCAGTCGTGCACGCGGCAGATTTCAGCCATGGCACCGGTGGATGTCACCCAGCTGGGCCAGGCCAGTCTCAAGGCCAAACTGCCCGATCTTCCGCCGCAAAGTGATAAAAAAATCGCGGTCATCGGCGGCGGGCCGGCCGGGATATCAGTGGCCTGGCAGCTTCGCCAACACGGGCATCAGGTCACTATTTACGATGTGGCCAAGGCTTTGGGCGGTAAGATAACCCAGGTTATTCCGGAGAGCCGTATTCCCAAAAAGGTGATTACCGCAGAGCTGCGGCGGATCAAAGAGGTGATCCCCCAGGTAAATCTTAGGCAGCCGCTGGGCCCAAAAGATATCATCCAGCTCAAAGAGGATTTTGATTTTGTCGTCATTGCCACCGGCGCTCAGAAACCCAGAAACCTGCCGATTCCGGGCAACGAAAGGACCATCACGGCTCTTGATTTTCTGAAAGCCGCCAAAGCCAACAAAACCAAGGTGGGCAAGAATGTGGTCATCATCGGAGCCGGCAATGTGGGGTGCGATGCCGCTGCCGAAGCCCATCGTCTGGGTGCCCAAAAAATTATCCTGCTGGATATCCAGGAACCGGCTTCTTTCGGTAAAGAAAGGGAAGCCGCCGAGGCGGTGGGAGCCGAATTTATGTGGCCGGTATTTACCCGGAAAATTTCCAAATCCGGTGTAAAACTGACCACGGGGGCAGAGGTGCCTGCCGATACGGTCATTGTTTCTATTGGCGAGGTGCCGGATCTAGAGTTTATTCCCGATAGTGTGGACACCGCAAACGGCTTTATTAAAGTCAATGACAGTTACCAGACCTCGGACAGACAGATTTTTGCCATCGGTGATGTGGTCCAACCCGGCTTGCTGACCGAAGCCATCGGCTCGGGTCGGATTGTTGCCCGAACCATTTGCGACATATTGGAAGGCAAAAGACCGGCTTTTGAAAAGCGCGCCATGATCGACCGCCAGCGCGTGACCTTGGAATACTTTGATCCGCGGATCACCGAATTTGCCGATCTGGATCACTGCGGGTCTCAATGCGTATCATGCGGTGCTTGTCGGGACTGCGGTATCTGTGTCTCCGTCTGCCCCCGGTCTGCTATCAGCAAAAAAGACTTGGAAAATGACGCCTACGAATATGTCGTGGATGAAAACCTGTGCATCGGATGCGGCTTCTGTGCCGGTGCCTGTCCTTGCGGGGTGTGGGATCTGGTCGCAAACACACCCATCGAATAAGCAATTGTTACCTTTCATTGGTAATTTGGATTTTATCTTGCTTACATCGGCATGGTGCATAGAGCATGGCGCATGGGGTTTCCTTGTTGAGTGGATTATGCCTATAATGAATCCTACTCCATGCTCCGTGCCCCATGCTCCTTGCAAAAGTTTATAGACTCAAAGCGGATTATATAATAAACACCAAACACCAAATACTAAATACGAAACACGACGATTTATGGATGCATTATTAGCGCTTGAGGACGGTCGCACATTTCCCTGCCGATCCTTTACCGGACCGGGGCAGGCCTCGGGTGAGCTGGTATTTAACACCGGCATGACCGGCTACCAGGAAGTCCTGACCGATCCATCTTACAGCGGGCAAATGGTGGTTATGACCTATCCGCTAATTGGAAACTACGGGGTCAACCCGGATGACATTGAATCCGGCCGCATTCAGGTTGCGGCCTTTTTAATTAAAGAGTATCAGGGGTACCCCAGTAATTTTAGATCGACGGCCACCCTGGCCGAATACTTAAAAACCCACGGTATTCTTGGTGTTGAACAGCTGGATACTCGCGCCATTACACGGCATATCCGCAATGCCGGTGCCATGCGGGCGCTTATTTCCACTGACGATTTAAAGCCGGCATCTCTGGTGAAAAAAGCCAATGAAATTCCAATTATGACAGGTTTAAACCTGGCGAAAGTGGTGACAACTCCGGATCCTTTTTACTGGAAGAATGACAAACCGGAAATTATTAATTCCCGAAGCCGTCCGCTGGATAAAAGCATCTGGCAACATCGCGGGGCAAAGCGATCGGTGGTTGCTTTTGATTTCGGCATTAAATTTAATATTCTGAGACAGTTCGAGCAGGCCGGATTTGAAATGGTGGTCGTGCCCTCTGCCACCCCGGCCGACACCATTCAAGCCATGCAGCCGGACGGCATTTTTCTTTCGAACGGTCCGGGCGACCCCGCGCCGGTGAGCGATGCGATTGAAACCATTCAATCGTTATTGGACTACCGACCTATATTCGGCATTTGTCTCGGACACCAGCTCCTCGGGCTGGCTTTAGGTGCCAGAACTTTTAAGTTGAAATTCGGCCATCGGGGTGCTAATCAACCGGTCAAAAATTTTCGATCCGGGAAGGTCGAAATTACCTCCCAGAACCATGGATTTGC
>Ga0255055_10003667_pt1 | contig 10294 bp, 6 predicted proteins | sample JV7_2_27_MG_FD_188633 | JGI IMG/M metagenome (GOLD analysis project Ga0255055, IMG submission 188633) | Seawater microbial communities from Jervis Inlet, British Columbia, Canada - JV7_2_27 | ecosystem: Environmental > Aquatic > Marine > Inlet | place: Canada: British Columbia | collected... | reverse complement strand
TGAAAACCGGGGATGCTGCAATATCGGCTGTCATACATCTGTGAAAAACGCTATTGCCGTTAAGCATCTATGCAAAGATGCCGACGTTCATATTCTATACCGCGATATGAGCCTGATTAAAGAGGAGGGCACGGCTCAGCAGTTGGCCAAACGGCTGGGTGTTAAATTTTTAAGATTTCCGGATGATCGCTATCCTGAGGTTCGAAAAGAAAACGGCAACCTTAAAATCAGTGTATATGATCTGCTGGTGGGCAAAGAATTTGAGCTTGCCTCGGACTTAATTGTTTTGACAACAGCCTTTAAAGGCAATGACTCGGTTGAACAGGTTAAAGGGCTGCTGAAGGTTTCCAGCAATCCGGACGGGTTTTTCCAGGAATCTCACGTCAAACTGGGTCCACTGGAGTTTGCGACTGACGGCGTTTCTCTTGCCGGTTGTGCTAAGGCACCGATGACCTTTAAAGAAAGCAGTGAAGCCGGTATCGGCGCAGCCATGAAAGCCTCCATTCCCATGCAAAAGGGCTTCATTGAAGCTGAAGGGATCGTTGCCGATATCGATCTTACGGACTGCTCACAATGCGGTCTTTGTTCCAAACGCTGCCCCTACAGTGCCATAAAAGTGGACGAAGAGGAAAACCCGGACGTCATCAAGGCGCTTTGCAAAGGATGCGGGCTTTGTGCCGCGGACTGTCCGAATGAATGCATCAGTATCGTACACTACTCGGACGAGCAGGTATTTGCTCAGGTCGCAGCCGCTCTCGAAGAAGAGGCTGAAAAGAAAATTATTGCCTTTGTCTGTCACTGGTGCGCCCTGGGCGGGGTGGATATGGCCGGCGTCAGCCGGCTGCAGTATCCCTCCAATGCCCGGCTCATCCGCGTGATGTGTTCGGCGCGGGTCTCGATGAAGATGATGCAACGGCCCTTTGAACTGGGCGCAGCCGGCGTGCTGGTGGCCGGATGTGAATTTCCGACCTGTCATTATATCGAGGGCAATTATGCCGCTGAAAAACGGTTGAAAAGAGCCCAGAAAAAGCTGGCCAAAGCCGGCTATGATCCTGAAAAGCTGTGGAATCTCTGGTGTTCGGCAGCCGATGGACCCAAGTTTGCCAATACGATGAGAACCATGACCAAGGACCTGGGACTGTAGTATATTTTTCTAGAACCCATCTCAAAAATGTCTTTTGGCCCAATATCTTTATTGGTGCCTCACTTCAAATCCTCGACATACAACCGTATGCCTGCGGTTTGAAACTCGGCTCCGCCGCGATCTTGAGCCAAAATCCTATTTTTGAGATAGGTTCTAATAAAAAAATGCTTTACTTAAATTTTTTCAATACCCCATCCGCTTGCGGCGGGGTGGTTAATTTGGAATTCGAAATTCCTTGTTCGATATTCGATATTCGAATTTTATAAAACGTATAGGTGTTGAGGGTGTTTACAAAGCATGAGTGATGCCAAACAATTTGCAGAGCGTTTCAACAATATCGAGATGTTCCGATATTGTGAACAGTGCGGACGCTGCAGTTCGGCCTGCCCGATTACGGGGATCAACGAGTTTAATATACGGCGCCTCGTGCGGCATGTCGAACTGGACCTCATTGATGACATTGCCGGATCGAGCATGCCGTGGTTTTGTGCTGCCTGCGGCAGATGTGAAGATGCCTGCCCCAACGGAATCAAGATTCTGGATATCACCCGCACTCTCCGGGCCATCGGGCCTGAAAAGCAGATACCCGCAAATCCGCAGTGCACGGAAACCTGTCCGGCTGGAATTGACGTGCCCGGTTACCTGCGGTTTATCGCCGACGACAAGCCGGCTGAAGCCTGTAAATTGATCATCGAAAAAGCACCGTTTCCCGGTATTTTGGGCAGGGTATGCACCCATCCCTGCGAAACCGCCTGTAAAAGAGGTGAGGTCGGGGATTCGATTTCCATTTGTGCGGCCAAGCGCTATGCAGCCGATAAGGCCGGCGATTTTTCAGAATGGATGTCAAGTACGGCGCCCGATACCGGGCACAGGGTGGCTGTCATCGGGGCCGGCCCGGCCGGTCTCACCGCGGCCTTTTACCTCAGGAAAAAGGGACATCAGGTTACGGTCTTTGAAGCCCGGGAAAAGCCCGGCGGCATGATGCGCTATGGGATTCCCGCTTACCGGCTGCCGGAAGATGCGCTGGATAAAGAGATCGGGGCTGTCATGAGCCCGGGAATCGAACTGCGAACCGGCCAGAAACTGGGCGTGGATTATGAAATCGAACAGTTGCGGCGGGAGGGTTTTGAGGCTGTTTTTGTTGCTGTGGGGGCCCAATTGAGTAAACGAATCGAACTGGAAGGCTCCGAACTGGATGATGTTCACTGGGGGGTTGAATTTTTAGCCGCAGTGAGCGAAGACAAAGAGATCGCGGTCAAAGACCGGGTGGCCGTCATCGGCGGCGGCAACGTGGCGGTTGATGTGGCGTTGACCGCATTGCGCCTCGGGGCTAAAGAGGTCAAGCTTGCCTGTCTGGAAAGCCGGGCGGAAATGCCGGCAAATCCCTGGGAAATCGAACAGGCGCAGCAAGAAGGAGTGGAGATGCTGTATTCATGGGGGCCCGAAAAAATAATGGAAAATGACGGCAAGGCTGCCGGCGTTGAGCTGGTGCGCTGCACCTCGGTTTTTGATGATCAAGGCAATTTCTGTCCGTACTTTGATGACACCAAAAAAAGCATAACGGCCGATCAGGTGATCCTGGCCATCGGTCAGGCCAGCGAAACGGCATTTTGTCAGGATTTTTGTTTTCTGGATGATCAAGGTTCGTTGCCGGTGAACCATGGACTCATCGCCATCGACAAATCCACCCAGGAAACTGAGATGAAAGGAGTATTTGCCGGTGGTGACGCGGCCAATGGCCCGGCGACTGTTATTGAGGCCATTGCTGCCGGACGCCGGGCGGCAATTTCAATCGATATTTATCTAGGCGGGGATGGTACAATTGAACTGGGAATGCGCAATACGGCCTGCGACGAGCTCAGCCGAGTCGAATGCGGAAACGGTCAACCCGATTATGACGGAAAGCGTGAAGCCGGATTTGCGGAGTTGAAACGGGTTGAAGTGCCATCCCTGCCCCTTTCTGAAAGGCATACGGGATTTTCTGAGGTTGAGCGCTGCTATACTGATGAACAGATAAAAGCCGAAACCCACCGCTGCCTGCAGTGCGATCTGGAAATATGTCTGGCCAAGAAAAAACGGGCTAAAGAGCTGGAGAATTAGCCACACCCGCCTCACTGAACACAATCGACTAAAAGCCCAACATGATGTGTCGTTTTCCGCCATGAATCGTCCGCCCACACCATGAACCGTCCTCCTGGGGCCATGAACTGTCGTTTTCCGTCATGCGCTGGCAGAAGTTCATTTCCATCCTTAATTTGAGATACGGTTTTAATTTTTTTTATTCGTTAAATAAAGATTTGTAAGTAAAATTAATAATAGTTTTGCTACCGAGAGAATTGTGTTTACATAGCCGCTATAAATATTCTCAATACGTTACATGTCTTCTATACATTGAAAAATTTTTATTTAAGAAACCTGCCTAATATAAAAATTACAGTTGGTTGAATCTATTTTATTCTACCCCCAAAAGAGATTAAATAGTGCCGAAGCCCGGACTTGTTAAAATAATAATAATATCAATATCTTATTAAAATTAATACGAGTTTAATTAACATTAAGCGAGTTTTTGTACTGTCCTGGCTGCATAATCGCATATCAATTGCATATGAATCTAAAACGCCCATTTAACCCTTAAAAATGGTAACGTTAAGCTTAAGGATCGACCTTATTTTTAGCGCTTTTTCTGGATTATTAATTACTTGCTGTGATCCTACCCCTTTTGCGCCAAATTTATTTACGTCTGCCTAATGCCCCGCTCAATATCTTAAAAGTGTATTGGAATCGAATCCACCCGGGACGGTTTTAGCGCCCCACACCGGATTTGAAGTCCAATTCCGTGTTAATTCTGAGTAACCCCCAGTAAACACAGAAAATAAAATTTAATATATAATGTCAAATGGTTATTAAGAAATTGGGAGTGTAAGTAACGGTAAATAAATGCCGATAAATAGGGGGGTATTTATTGCAAAGTGTTGACCAAACGTTGACCAAAAATTAATAGCTTTTTTCTGATCTACCATCCTATCCTGTATTTAACATTCCAATAAATTCCTTTTAAAATTCCATATTGATACCTTGAAATTAGGTATGAGCATCAAATCATATCAAAGTGCTTTATTTTGGGTTTCCTACCCATATCGAAAATATTTGCGAATTGGCGATATAGGCACGGAAGACACAATTTAGACCATTGAAAATACGATTTAACTCCCATATGTAATCCCCAATTTTGGATACTGAAGAATGTTGCCAATATTTTGCGGTTTTGATAGATTGCTGCTGACTGAAGACTGTTGGCAAAAGTGTTTGATCCTGACATTCTCAATTTATGATTGATTTTAGCGGTGGATGCAAACCTGTATTTAAGAATAATGAATCGCGATCAGCGGGCTGCAACTTTAAGGTGTTTCAACTTCTCTCAGAGCTTATCTAAAAAAAGGATAAATGTATGAAAATAACGGTATGCGAACTCAGAAACGAGATGGATATTTTTGAAGAAGAATGGCAAAAATTGGTAAGCCACGTCAAATCTGAAGGCAGCGATTTGGTGTTGCTGCCTGAAATGCCATTTTATTCTTGGGTTGCTCATACTAATCTGGTTGACGCAGAAGTATGGCAAGCATCCATTGAGCAACATGACCGTTGGATTTCACGGTTAGCAGAATTGGCACCGGCAGTGGTTGTTAGCTCCCGACCGGTTATCAGGGGAGGAAAGCGTTTGAATGAGGCTTTTGTTTGGGATGAGATGGCAGGATACAGGGCGGTTCATCATAAATACTATCTACCTGATGAAGAGGGGTGGTGGGAAGCGTCCTGGTATGAACGCGGGGAAAGGGATTTTACCGTAATTCAGAGCGGTCGAGCACGAATAGGATTTCTCATATGCACAGAGTTGTGGTTCAATTTTCATGCCCGTGAATATGCCAAACAAGATATCGAGTTACTTGTTTGCCCCCGTGCGACAGGTACTTCAGTTGATAAATGGATTGCCGGGGGCAGGACTGCGGCGGTGGTATCAGGAGCCTACTGTCTATCTTCGAATTTCGGCTATAGAGACGGCGATGCTTTTAAATGGGGTGGCAACGGTTGGATAATTGAACCAGAGGGAGGTACAGTATTGGGGACAACGTCACGCGAACGGCCATTCTTGACTCTTGAGATAGAATTAAGGGTAGCAGAGGCAGCTAAACATACTTATCCTCGCTATGTACTTGATTAAATAAAGGAAGACGCCAAGTCTTGTCATTGGCTTTTTGCCTAAAAAACAGGGTTCAGCTTGAATATCCCATTGACGTATATTTACGCGCGGGTGTTCTTGGAATCCTTGGAGGCTCATATTGAGGTGACGGATTCCGGGCAATAACGGTTGATATCCAACATATTACAGTTCATGAATGGTACCGTTTTTCGGTTTTAGATGCCAGTCCCCCTACCACGCACTACGACCATTAGTCCACAGCGGATAATGATTCGAGTAGACCGTGCATTATTGGCAATAGTCCACACTGTCATTTGACAGTCGCAGTTAATGTAGTTGCCCCAAAGCCAAGCCCACGGCGACAGCGATTACGATCAAGGACGTTGTCTTCAGAATTTCCCACAAGCGCCCTAAAGAGCCTATCAGGTTCCGGTTCAGTGTATTGCCTAATGCTTTCATATTCCCCCCTAATTTTCTGTTTTGTTGTCTATTAGATAGAATCCTGCTTTTTCTTGATTATTAAACATTAATTGGGTTCATAGGCGACCCGAATATTGCTGAATTATTGAGCAAGATTCGGGTGGTAAATTTTATTTTACGTAGTAATCTGATGAATATATAAAAACATTTTCTGAAACGGGAGGTTCGTAATGGAAGGTAAATATTCAGTATTGGACATTGCTTTGACAGAGGCAAAAAAATGGGTTAGCGAAATCGATGACAGACCTGTTAGCTCGAAATTAACGTTTGATGAACTAAAGGAAAAAATCAAGTTCCCTTTGAATAATTCGAGCATACCAGCCGAAGATGTAGTTAATCATATTATTGATTCTGCCAAGGATGGTCTACTGGGATGTGCTGGTGGAAGATTTTTTGCCTGGGTAATTGGAGGTTCACTTCCTTCTGCATTGGCATCAGACTGGCTTGTCAGTAGCTGGGATCAAAATTCCGCACTTTATGCCTGTAGTCCTGCTACAAGTATAATTGAAGAGACAGCAGGTGAATGGATATTGGAATTACTTGATTTGCCGAGAGAGAGTTCCTTCGCGTTTACCACCGGTTGTCAGCTTGCGCATTTTACCTGTCTATCAGCGGCAAGAAACAAGGTATTAAAAAACGTCGGTTGGTCTGTTTCTCAAGATGGGCTTTTTGGCGCTCCCCCAATTAAGGTGTTTACCAGTCAGCATCGACATGGGTCCGTCGACCGTGCGATACGCTATCTTGGACTTGGAAACAAATCGCTTCAAGCAATTAATACGAATGACCATGGTGAAATACTCGTTTCAGAGTTTGAAAGCTCTTTGCAGGAATTCGAAGGACCTAAAATTGTCGTTTTAGATGCTGCTGATCTAAATATCGCAGCTTTTGATTCATTCTCTGAGCTTATTCCCATCGCACGACAGCATGGTGTTTGGGTCCATGTTGATGGTGCTTTCGGCCTTTTTGCTCGTGCGAATCCAAATAAAAAGGATCTTACAAAAGGTATCGAACTGGCTGATAGTTGGGCAACCGATGCCCATAAATGGCTTAATGTTCCTTTCGATTGTGGGATAGCGATTGTTAAAGATAAGGACTCTCACCGAGAGGCAATGACAATACAAGCATCTTATATTGCTTCTGATAAAATAGCCAGAGATCAAATTGATTGGAATCCGGAATGGTCACGAAGAGCGCGAGGAGTACCTGTTTATGCCGCTTTAAGAGAACTTGGAAAAGAAGGTGTTTCTGACTTAGTAGCAAGAACCTGTAAATTTTGTAAAATGATTATCGAAGAAATAGGCAAACTGCCTGGTGCTGAAATAATATGGAAGTCAGAACTAAATCAGGGGCTGCTAAGATTTCGTGATTTAAAACAGAGTGCAGGTGAAATAGATCATGATACTCAGACACAAAAAATTATTGATGCCGTTAATGATTCTGGAGTAGCATTTTTCTCACCAACTACCTGGGAGAATCGATTGGCAATGCGCGTAAGTGTTGTAAATTGGCGAACAAACGAAAGTGATGTAATGAAAACGGTAGAAATATTTCACAAATTGTTATCTTAAAAGCTGAAATTTTAAAATTTCGTGATTGAAAGGGGTTGGAATGCACTCATACGATTATTCCCAACAATCAGACGATTACAAAAGAATCGAAAAGGCTATTCAGTATTTAGAGGCCAATTTTAAATCCCAACCGACATTGGAGAAAATTGCAGAAAGTGTTCATCTTAGCAAATATCATTTTGATCGTATGTTTAAGCGGTGGGCAGGAATAAGTCCGATCCAATTTCAACAATTTATGACGCTCGATTATACAAAGCAGAAACTGGCCGATTCAAGGAGCCTCCTCGATACCGCCTTAGATGCGGGCCTTTCAGGTCCCAGTCGTCTCCATGATTTATTTGTCACTTTCGAGGCAATGACACCTGGAGAATTTAAAAAACAGGGGGCAGGACTGGAAATATTTTATGGTTTCTGCGACTCTCCGTTCGGCGACTGTTTGCTTGCCATCACAGAACGAGGCATTTGTCATCTTGGATTTGTAAAAGGGGATAAACGATCCGAAGCGTTGAACCAGCTTTTTGAAACGTGGCCTGGAGCCGTATTCACTGAAAACCACAAGCCGATCAATTTAATTGCGAACGATATATTCAGATATGATCGAAATAAAAAACCAGGTCCGTTTAATTTACACCTTAAAGGTACAAACTTTCAAATAAATGTATGGAAAGCTTTATTGAGCATCCCCGAAGGATGGGTAGTAAGCTACCAAGATATTGCCTCTCATATAGGACACCCTAAATCATTTCGGGCGGTTGCGAACGCAATTGCCATTAACCCGGTTGGATATCTTATTCCGTGTCATCGTGTGATTTCCAAATCTGGCAAAATCCATCAATATCGCTGGGGGTCAGCGAGAAAGAAGGCTTTGATTGGATGGGAAGCCGCGAGATCGGCATAAAATCCATTCATGTATCTAATGTCCATTTGCTTGCCCGAAAGATGCTGAGTTGAGGACTACGACCATTAGTCCTCATATAATGGATAACAGAAAGTACAAGGAATCTCAAAAATATCCCTCGGTCGCGCTTTTTATTCTTTAAACTCTTCAATAGAAGGTATCGAGCTGGTTAAGATTAGCCAACGCTATACACTAATTTTGAAAATTGGATCTTACGGCTATGTACCCATCATCATAATAATTTGCATCTTACGTCAGCAAATCTAATAAAAATTATCCTTGAAAAAGCATAAATAGCCCCGGCATTACGTTGGGGTTTTTTATTGCCATTTGATGATATCTGCAATATTGGTGAAGTTGAAATACTCTCAATATATCTTTGCATCTCAATGAAGCAAAGATCAAAGATTTTATAATGGAATAAATTTCGTTATTCCCTATTATTACACGCAAATTAAAGAGATAAAAATGGAAACATGTAGGGTTTCATTTTTGGAAAAAAGCAACATTTCAGAGGCGTCAAGAGTTCTCAGTGAGGCAATGCTCAAGGTTCCTAACCACATTGCCATTTTTCAAGGTCATGGCGAAAAAGAACGCGAAATAATCGAAAAGATGTTCTTTGAGCTTTTGAGTGATTTGCCAGGTATTACCTTCCTGGCGAGGATCAACAAGCAAATTGTAGGGGTAATGAGGATGAAATCCTGCGATGGCAGTAAAGCCTCTAATGAGCATACCCAAACTGAAGAGGTGAATAATTTGGATTGGCGTAAATCCCATTGGCACAACGAATGGGCACGTCAGGATCCTTTGAATCAACACTGGCATCTTGGCCCTGTTGGTGTTTTGCCATCACATCAAGGAAAAGGTATTGGCACAAAACTATTAAGTCGTTTCTGCAAAGAAGTGGATGCATGTTTAGCACCGGCTTATTTAGAAACAGATACAGACAAAAATGTCCGATTTTATGGGCGGTTCGGTTTTCAAGTCGTTGAAGAAACCGAAATATTTGATGTCAAAAACAGCTATATGTGGAGGCACCCCGTAACGTAAGTTTGAATTTTGTGATATCTTCAAAAATGATGATATCACAAGTTTCCCGATTTAGTGATATTCTCATATCTCAAATTGACATCATCTTGTAATATTAGAAAGATGGAATAGACAAAAGCGATTTTTTTTAAGCTGTAAAAACAGGTTGACTTAATGTCTTTTTTGGCACATACCACAATGTAACATATTGAAAATACAAGAAATACTTGACATTATCTAATAATGTTGTTATTAACCTCCACAAAATACAAATTCATCCCAAATCTAATATAGCAGGTGATTCTCAACTGAAGCTGCGTTGGCCTTTGTGATTTACCTACTGGCTGTTCCTCACTTGCTAAATTTCTATACCTGCTGAAGAGTCCCTTCAACTTCAACTTTAAAAATTAGTGCAGGTTAAATGGCGAGGTCCCTTTAAATGTGCTTACCAAACTCCTGACAAAACGCTGTCAATTAAGCCTATACTCTTTCTGAGAAGAAGTAATTACCGGAGGGAGGCGATATCAATGAGGACTCCTGTAGGAAAAAGAAATGGGATATTGTTTTTACTTGTGGTTGTCACATTATTCGCCTTATCCGGACTATCAAAGGTGTATGCAGATGAAAACATTGAAGTGACATCGGAAAATTTTTCATTTCCTCCTATTGTAGAAATAGGTATTCCAGCAAACGAACATATCTTAATTGTAAAAAGCTGTAACTGTCTCGATGACGCTAAAGATAAAAGTGGAAACGAATATTACTTTTACATGGTCGACATGCATAATGGACTTAAAGCCTTAATTACCGCATCGAAAATAGAGCCCTTTCAAGAATTAGATGACAAAACTAAAGAATTTTATGAAATAGTTAAAATCGAAATTGCAAAAGATGGAGGCATTGAAAAACTCATTAAAAAGTTCAAAAATTAAAACAAAAGCCCGTGAGCACCATGCAATAAACAGGGGAAAAAAGAA
>Ga0255055_10003666_pt1 | contig 10299 bp, 24 predicted proteins | sample JV7_2_27_MG_FD_188633 | JGI IMG/M metagenome (GOLD analysis project Ga0255055, IMG submission 188633) | Seawater microbial communities from Jervis Inlet, British Columbia, Canada - JV7_2_27 | ecosystem: Environmental > Aquatic > Marine > Inlet | place: Canada: British Columbia | collected... | reverse complement strand
TGTGTAGGGAGAAACAGAGGCGGCGTCCAGCTTCTTCGGCTTGCTGAGCCTCTTTAGCTTGAGCTCTACCTTCAGTGCCTCACTCTTGCTGTTGTACGCATTGGAAGCGATGAGGCGCCAACTCTTACCCCTAGTAAACTTCGCTCCCTTGCCCCTATTGTGCTGTTGAAAGCGCCTACTCACGTTCGTGGTGATACCAATGTAGATGACGCCGTCAAATGGGTGGACGCCCAACTTGAACGACTGCAGCATGTACACCCACCACTTCTTCTTATCGGCCACGGTAATGCCTCAAGCGGAGCCGTCTACTGAGCTGCCGATTGGATGGAAGCACCAGTCTCTTCACCCTAGGATCGGTTCGGATGTGAGCAAACACCTGCCCATCCACCGTCCTGCACTGACTCAACAGCTCTTCAAAGGTAGCGTGTACTGTGATGATCATGTCCTGGGTTCGAGGGTCCCGATGGGTGTGGACAATCCTCACTTCAGTACCTCCATCAAGATGCGTACCTCCCGCTCCAGATTCTTCAGGTCCTTGTCGTTGAAGATGAGCGCATTGAACTCCTCTTCTGGGATGGTGGTCTGCTCGGTCTCGGTGTTGTGGTCCCACTTGACCTCGTCGTGCCCCGGACGAATGACTCGTATCATCCACCCGCCAGCTTTCTTGACGCCCTCAACCTCGTTCTTCATACGAACATCGGTGATGACCACACCCTCCGGCTTGAAACCACCGCTCCATCCCAGTGTGTTGATTCCACGATCTGGTGAGTATCCCCTCCCTTCCTCAAGTATCTGACGAGCCACCCGCATCGTGTAGTCCACCCACACATCTTGGTAGCACTCCCGTCCCCACTCCGTACCTAGCTGCTGAAGAGCATGACGTGGAGTGAGATACTGTGGCACCTGCCCACCTGGATACACCTTCAGCGCTTCTTCAGTGAGCATGTGTGGAATGTTCGCCGTCCATCGAACGTAGCGCTTGTCCGGCTCGTTCCTTTTCTCGCTCGGTCCCCAGAGCTGCTCCTCCGTGAAGTCGAACATCTCCATGAGGAAGCGTTTCATGGGGTCAGCGATGGCAATGGCTACGAAGCCATACTTCTCCACCAGTATCTTCCCCACCTCATCCTTGCCTGAACCTGCCAGGCCACAGATGCCTACAATCATTGTTCTACGTACTCCTTCAACAGTAGGTTCTCGAGCTCGTTAGACTCGACCTGCGGGACCTTCTGTTTAATCGTGAGGGTAGTCACCTGTATCCCATTCCGGTACCGACTGTGGTCCATCTCAAACTTCTCCACACAGGCAAAGTGTTGGTCGATTGGATGCTCCGTGCCATCCTCGTCCACCAATGTACAAGTGAACCGCACATCGCTGACAGTGTGCTTCACAGCTAGCTCCTCTACCGGTTGCGCTTCATCTCTTCGATTAGGGTTTTCTGACGCTCGAGGGTGGTCAGGAGGTTCTTCACAACATGACTCTTCGATGCCAGCTCACCCTTCTGCTGCATCACCTTCGCATGGAGCTGCCGAAGCTGATGACGCTGCTCGAGCACGCGCTTGCGCTCGACCTGGAGTCGACCCAGCGCTGCTACAACTAGCTCGTGGGCGAACGTCTCTTGCCACCAGTGCCTAGGCAACTTAGCTGCTTCAAGAACTTCGCGCGCCAAACGCCCAACGTGGAGCAGGTCACGCTCTGCTTGTAGACTGTCAGTCGTCACCGGCGGTGGCGGCTTCGGTTGTTTGATGCGTCCATGATCGTACTGTGTCATTGCTGTCGTCATAGCTGTTTCAACCCTTCGTAGACCATCATCCCAATCTTGTAGAGGAACCAAGAACCAGTACCGTAGAGAAGGGCGAGCATCACGTAGCTGAAGGCGATGGCGCGTACCTTCCACGCCTCCGCTCTCTCCCGTGCTGCTCGAGCCTTCTCTAACTCACTCACAGCTTCAGCAGCCTCCTCAGCTCCTTCATCATGGAAGCAGCCACGATTACCTCAGCGTCGTCTTCGGCATCATCAAGCTCGGACCAGTCAGCCATAAGGCTCCTGACCCATTTTTCCAGCTCCATGTGCTCATGTACGTGCTGGTTACCCTCGAAGATTTCCCTAAGGCCATCCACGAGCTCCTTGTCGTTCATGATGGGGCGGCCCTTGTAGAGCACCTCACCATCAGGATTGAACCTGAAGATCTCCACCGGCCCCTTGGCGCAGATTACTAGATGCCCAAGCGGAACATCCGGGATTGCGTGCAGCTCTTCTCCTACTTTGGTGTCACTACTAGACATCGTTCAAACGTCTCCTTCGCTTTCTGTACCCCATCTTCAACCCCGTCACACTGACCGGAGCCAATGCAAAACTGCTTGTCGAATGCCCACCAACGGCCTTTGCCATCAGCATCTACCTCTACCCGACCATGCATGTTGGTCTTGGGTACCTTAGCCACATAACAGTCTACCTGCCGCCACTCAAGCCGGCGTGGTAGTTGGATTACCTTCGCGTTCGCCATGGTCCTTGGGGAAGTCCTTGAAGTAGATGAGTCGGGTGTCAATCTGTCCTGTGGTGTGCTTGACGTACGCGGACCAGAAGAAGCTGTCGTCGTCCATGTACAGACGAGGTATCTCGATACGCGGCTGCTTGGCACCACTGAAGTCTGGCTTCTTGGGCAGTACTACGTAGCCCTTTTCCTCTAGCGTCTGCTCGAACTCCTGTAGTTCTTCTGGCAAGCCCTCGTAGTACCCCACGCTGTAGTCGCTGAACTCCATCCACAGTAGGTCATAGTCCTGTTCACTTGCCGACCGGAACAAACGATGACGCTTGTGGATGCCAGCGATGTCCTGCTCGTAAAGCTCACCGTAGGCATACACACAGTCGTCGCAGATGTCGTAGGTGTCGTTCACGTCCAGCAGGAGATGCATCACTGAGTTACCTTCCGCAAGATGTGATACTCCTTCGACACTTGCTTGAACCTACGGATGATGTCCGATTCAGCCCTGGCGATCACGCGGAGCAACTCCTTGTGCGTCTTGTACTTACCCACAATGACGTAGCTGCCGTCCGTGGTGGTCACGCACACTTCAGGTGGGTCGATACGATCCTCATCCTCTTCCTTCATAGCAGGCCAAGCTCGAATCTGAACCTCTCCATTCTCACTCCTGAACCTCCAGAATGAGCCGATGTACAGTGGCTTCTCACTACCTATCCACCTCATCTTCTTGCGGAAGAAGGTGGGCACTTCAGTAAGCGGCTTCATTCCTTCTCCTCATCCAAAGAGTCGGCGATGAACATGGCGAAGTTGGCCACATCACAGCACTCTCTGATGAGCTCTGCTCGTTCGGTGTCGTCTGGGGTGTCTTCGTAAGTGTCCAGAGCATCATCCAGCTCATCCACTTCGATGCATAGGCCAGCATACAAGTCCTTCAAGGTTTTCTTGCGCCAGCCTCGCTCCCCCTTGCTGTCGTGGTCTCGTAGTACGAGCTCTTGCTGCTCAGCGAACTTCTCTAGTGGCTCTCGTATGGATAGTCCTGACCGTTTCATGTCTCTACTCCTAGGTCGATGAAATCCCATATGGAGTTGTACTCGTCCTCGTCTTCCGGCACGCCCTCCTGCCGCAGAAGCTTCACGATGGCGGACTGGGGACCCGCCTCTATGACGTTGCCTTTCACGATGGCAGGCCACAGGTAAGCCAACCACATGCCCATGACACCCTTGTACGTAGCGGTGTTCTCCATGAACCACTCGTTCCACTCCTTGACGAAGGCCACGCGTTCCTTGTCAGTGGTGGGTGGGTCCAGATTCGGAAACATCATTCCTGCACCTCGATGTCCTCGAACAGCAGCCCGAGGTTCTTCTTGGCCTGCAGCTCCTTCAATAGAGGCACCATCACCTCCCGCATCTGCGGGTGTGCCCGCTTGCTCGTGCGCAGCCGGAAGATGTGCCGCCACTCCCTGAAGTTGGCAGTGACCACAATCTCCGTCTTCAGGCTATTGGGCAGAACGCTGCGTGCCTCCTGCGGCTTGGCGCCGTTCTCGATGAGTGCGTCGTACTGACCCTGTGCTATCACCAGCGCAGAGAACCACCGGCTGTACTGCTTGTTGCCATCGCTCCCCTCCGGTTCCTTGTCCCAGAACGATGGAGAGATGACGTTGATGCCAGGCTCAGGTCTGTTAAACACACGCCTGCAGTTCACGCACTCCTCTCCCTCCTCCATCTCATCTGCTATCGGCTCCCCGCAGTCAGGACACTTCCCACCAACATAATCGGCCTTGATGGGCTTCTCCTTGGCGTAGTTGCAGTAGCGGGTGGACTCCTGCGAGAAAGCACACAGGCGATGGCGTACCATCTCATGGGAGATGCCCCGGTCGAACACGAAGCGCACGGTGATGAGGCTGTGCTCGATAACACTCTCGTGCGGTGGGTCGGCGAGCATGTCCTGCACGGCGCGCATCACTTCTTCCACAGCCTTGTCAGCATGCCCGAGCTCGATGATGGTACGGACGCGCTTGTGGAGCTTGTCCATCCGATCCAACTTCAGGATGCTCCGCACGAACTTGGGTGCGCTCTCCTCAGTGATGCGGTCCTCGCTCTTGTAGCAAGTGCGCCCAATGCGCTCGAGCCACTGCAGGCAATCCTTCTCATCGGGGAAGATGCCCATGATTTTGTAGCCTGGTTTGATGACGTTCATCTCTCCTCCTCAATAATGTCTTGCGGCACAGGCCCAGCACCCAAGGTGTTCCCCACATTCCGGTACATCTTCAGCACCAACTTCTGTTCATCTGTAGCGTTCGGGTCACTCTTGATGCGCCTCAACGTGTTCCACAGGCTGCCAGTACCACCTGCAAACTCCCTTGCCGTCTGCCCTATGCCATTGACGATCTTGGTGTCCAGCAGATGGGTTCTGCTGCCGTAGTCGAGTGCATTCTCCTCCGCCCACTTGCGGCCAGCTTCCAGCAGGTCCAAGAAGTCCGGGTCACTCTCATCAGGTATATTGAACTTCCAGTCCTCGTCAGCCTCCTTGTCGATCTCCGGTGAACCCTCCTGCCAGAGGGGGGACCAAGCCCCATGGTCGAACAGGCACTGAGCCATTGCCAAAGGCCGGCTTTCTTCTGGCAGGTCGTGCATCCACGAGTCGGCATCGCAGGACTTCAGCGCCTCGGCCAGCGTCCCACATTCGGTTGCCTGCTGCATGTCCACCACTCCTACATCACAGTGGAAGTAGTACGTGGCATCTCCGCCGCAGGAGTCCACCATGTCATCCATACGGAGGAACAACCACACCAGTGCTTCAACTTGCTTGGAGTAGATCCAACGACCCGAGCCTCCGTCCTCGAGAACATTCCAGCCCAGTTCTTCCATGTTCATCCGACTAGGTCCCTTCTCCATCGATAGAGAGCCCCTTCTAGGCCCTCGGGTTCCAACTTGGCTTTCTTCAGCAACTCATACACTCTAGGAGCAGTACGTGCGAACAGGGTGCGTACGTCAGATGGATTAGTGCCATACTTAATCTCAGACTCGTAGTCCTGGCACACCCGCAGCATCTTCTGACAGATAGTAGTCTGTCTCCCGATACGAGACTGACTACTAGACTTGAGAGAGCAAAGCTCACCCAGAGTAGCCAGGTTCCACTCAGTGGCTTCTGCATATTTGGTCGCTAGGTTCATCAGTTCCTCATTGTGCTGAACTGCTCTCCGCAATCGGGGCACTCGACGAGCTCTCCCTCGCGCCACAGGAAGATGCCGCAGTTCGGGCACTTCATCACCCCAGGGTCAGCAGCCATCGCGTTACGCCAGTTCACCTCGCCCTTATCATCCACGGCGTTGCTCGCCTTCGGTGCAGCTGCTTCCCAATCGAACGCCTTGCCCTTCAGGATGATGGGACTCTTCATTTCACCGTCGTCTCCTTCACCTGTATCTCTACAGGCTCCACAAAGTCAGCGCACCTACCATCCAAGAGCTCCAGTAGGTGTGCTGACCCCATGTGTGCCTGCACATTGCGGATGATGGCGCCCTCTACCCCCTCGAAGTACAGGTCTTTCTCGTCGTAGGCCACCTTGATGGTGACCTCGAAGTGCCTAGCCACCGTTGTCCTCTAACCAATCCAGCTCCTTGAGAGCCTCGGGATGGTTCTTGTTGTACAACTGCACGTGCTCTATGGCGGACTTGGTTGACTGACCAATGTAGCCGTTGATGTTGACGACCACGATACGACGAGCCATATCTACCTTGCGCAGCATAAGCAGGTCCAGCATCTCCTTCTGCTCGTTGGTGATGGGCACCATGTCGACATGGTGGAAGAAGCCGTGGATGAGCACAATGTTGCCCTTCAACGTCTCCTTCTGCGCCACCCCCATAATGTGGGTCTTGAACTTGGTCGAGCCCACGATGCAAACAACTTCCGGTTCCTTCATATTCATACGTTCTCCACTTCCTCCACCACGGACTTGGTGACAATAGCTACCTCCCCCAAGTGCTCAACCATGTAGGTGACCATGCCATCCTCTCCTTCCTTCGAGGTGACCTTGTAGTCTGGCTTGGTCACAATTCTCTTCAGCTCCACTGCTGCCTGCGCCTTGTGCTTGGGGCAGAAGTAGCGGTCGTGAACCTTCGACCATCCCTCAGGCCATCCCTCAGGGAAGATGATGTGACTTACTGAAGCGCCACCGCCGAGCATTCCACCCAATGAACCAAGACCACTACATGAGTCATGGATTCGGAACCTGGCAGTGAATGTATCCTTACAGGTAAACTCGTACTTCTCATCCCGAGCGTCACACGTGACAGCTCCATCAATCAGGAACCGCATCACCACCCCCTGTAGCAACGCCCGCTGGGATTGCGTGGGTCGTTCGGGTCGTTGTAATCGACGGGCGAGCCCTCAGGATAAGTGTTCACCGCGTACTTGGAGGCGACGTGGTCGAGGATATTGTTCGCAGCGTCACCGATCATTGACTCGATTAGCACCTTCACGAGCGTCTTGGCGTTCTCACTCAGCCACACCTTCACCAACTTCTCCACCTGCGTAGCGAAGTGTCCGTACTCCCAGAGGGAGCCCTTGTCCGGGTGCCAGAAGCCAAGGTGGATGACTTGCTTGATACGCTCCTTGCATTCCGCCTCGGCCGCCTCGCGCACCATTACGTGAAAGCGAGAGGGGTAATCCACCTTACACTTCTTGCCGTTGATCCACTCGTAATCGGGGCTGCCCTTACGGCTGTGGAAAAACTGCTCGAGCTCCTTGCGGACCATGTCGTTCCACTGATCCTCCGGGATGAGCTCGACGAAGGCGGTCTTGATCTGTTCCCGCAGCTTCTCAGCTGCACTCTCAAACGTAACCTTCTCAATTGCTCCTGCCATCACTTCTTACCCTTCTTCTTCGCCTGCTTGTCCAACCACTTCTGTGGAGGTCCTATTGCCAAGAACTTATCCAACGGCTTCCTGAACAGCTCATCGAAGTCGAACAGGTTGTCAATCGTGTCATGTATACGACAGAGACCCTCATGCTTCATCACTTCATCGTTGTAGATCCAAACACTCTCCTCCACGTAGGCTTTACCATTAGCGAACAGCAAACCAAGGTCTGTGACGTAGAAGTAGCTCTTACGCGTTTCTCCACTCACGCCTTCAGGTGGCTCCGCCTGTTTCAACAAACCCCAATGCTTGAGTCTGTGGGGGTCTCGGTGCCCCTTCAACCACTCCCTCGTTCTGTGATCTGAAACACGACTCTCAACGAGCTTCGAGACATAGTGGGCTTCTGTCTGTGAGATAATGTTCAACTCAATCAGCTTTGCCAAGAGCGCTAGTGTGTAGGACTGAGAAGAGGAGATCTTGCGATGCATCCACTCCCCACTACGATCACACATGGCGCAGTGTGTCTTGTGCTTCCAAACGTTCTGTTCAAACCACACATTGCCATCATCGATGGACGCGGTACCTGTATCCCCAGGAAACTTTACTCCTTGAGGCTTCTTCCTTGCCATCACTCTTCCCTTTTGAGCTGTCCATGCAGGTACTGACAGACCACGCGCTCCACTACATCCTCGAGCGTGCTTCCCCATAACCCTGAGTCGAGCAGCTCCTGTAAGGTTCCCAGGGTCTTCTCGTTGAAGATGACCGTCACTACATCGGAACCCCCTATGGCTCCGAGATTGACGTCCAACAGCTTGATGAGAGTACTGGACTCCTTCGATGTAAGCATCAGCCTATCTACCGATGACATCACCGAAGTGTGGTCCCGGTGCATGTACTTGGCTATCTCAGGCCAGCTCAGGCCAGCATGGCGAGCCAGCCAGCAGGCAGTGGCTCGAGCCTTGTGGACACTCTTCGTCCTATCTTTGCCTAGAAGAATGTCGTTGGTTGTCCTATAGTACCGACAGACAACATCCATGATGATGTCCATCGTCGATTCTGCGGGTGTCACTGATGGCTAACCTCGAGTACATCACTTCGGAGCGCTTCATCCACGACGACATCTGTCGTGAGGCGAAGGCCGGGCTCAAGACCTTGTACAGTTCTTGGGCCAAGGACGGACGCATCTACTCGTTCGTTATGGTCTGGCCCTCCGCGCGCATCCGAGTGCGTGGTAAGTCGACCGAGCACGCTGTCCACTTCGTACTACCCAAAGAGCGGGAGTACTGGAGCAAGTACTTGATCCGGTTGATACAAAAGACGGCAGCCTACGCCCTACTACTGGTGGAGCAGAGGAAGCAGGCTGTGGTTGTCATCGTGGAATCGAACCACGGTTCCAAAAGCTGGCACATCCCCATCGAGAACCACGGGGATATTCTCTCCCTCGGGCAGCCAGAGGAGCGGGTCGATACCGACGCCGTAGGTCTCCTCTGGCGGCCGAAGAAGGCCAGCGCTTAGCCAATCGGGTTGGCGAGGGCAGCAGCACCGGGTAGTCCAGCCGGTGGAGGCGCTGCAGGCGCTACAGGCTGAGTGTTCCCGCCCTTGGGTGTCGCCCTGGCAGCAGCTGTAGCGGCGGGCTTCTTCGACACGGTGGCTTCCACTCCACTGAGCTCCCTCAAGGCTCTCTTGAAACACTCATGCGCTAGCTCAAGGGACTCGGTGACGTCGACCCCCGCTTCTCTCATCGTCATAATGTTGGTCAAGATTTTCTCGCCTACCTCGACCTCCACCTTGACCTCGTTGGTCTTGTTCACGGCCCTGACGTCCTTGGCCGTAGGCTGAGCTGATGCCTTGGGAGCCTTGGCGGCAGGGGCAGCCTTCTTCTCAGCCTTCTTCTTGCGGCCCCTCCCAGGTCCAGGTCTCTTGGCAGCCTTTGCCTTGGCTGCCTTGACTGCCTTGGCGGCCTTCTTCGGAGCCTTCTTCGAGGCCCTCGTTGGAGTAGCCTCCGCATCGAAGTACTTGTTGGCCATTCGATGAGCCTTCTCCACCTCACCAACGGCAAACCCCTGAGTCTTGCCAATGGCTCTACGAGCACCCGTGATGCCATTGTAACCATCGTTTTCCAGCTTGGACTTGAATCCAGTGAACGCTTCACTCATGTCTCGTATCCTCCGCCGCTCCTAGGCCGGTCACCATCTAGAGCAGGAATTGGGTTGTCCTGGCCCACAACCGAGCCGGACCACCGTTCTACGGCTACCGGCAGATGTGTTCAACAGAAAAGTGGCGGTTGTAAACCTCCACCGTTCTTTTCCCCGGTACTACTAAGTAGTTGTACAAATAGAGAAAGGCCAGGAGCACCATGCCCCTGGCCCTTCTGATGGCTGGGAAGAAGACGTACCCAGACTAAGCTGCGGGATCGTACTCGTAGTACAGCGCGTAGCTGGTGGCGCCGTTGGGTGCGCTATTCGGGGCGTACGTCCCGTGCCCACCATCGGCACCCTGGTAGTACCCAGCGGTGATGCCGAGCTTGGCCATGGAGGTACCCGAAATCGCAAGGCTCGAGTCGGGGCCGGTAGTCGGGCTGGTGAGCACCAAGTGATCAGCACCATCGTCGCTGGCGATGCCGGGAATGATTGCTTCGATTGCTGCCACAACCGCTGCGGTGTTCGCCGGGGTGGCAAAGGTCACTGTCAGAGCAGCAGCATCGTCTACCTCGACGATGAGTGTCTCGGTGCCGAGCGTGCCACCCGTCGAGAGGTCAGCCGTACCAGTATCAGTACCCGCAGTCTCCGCACCCTCTAGTACGGTGCCGTTGGTCACGACGGTGGCAGCTGCCACCTCCTGGATGACCGCCACGCGTCCAGCGCGGGAGACCACCGAGGCGCCGAGGCCGAGCAAGGCACCGAGGCCGATGGCCACGGTAGCACCAGCACCACTGCCAGCAGCCAGGACCACCCTATCGATG
>Ga0255055_10003665_pt1 | contig 10301 bp, 4 predicted proteins | sample JV7_2_27_MG_FD_188633 | JGI IMG/M metagenome (GOLD analysis project Ga0255055, IMG submission 188633) | Seawater microbial communities from Jervis Inlet, British Columbia, Canada - JV7_2_27 | ecosystem: Environmental > Aquatic > Marine > Inlet | place: Canada: British Columbia | collected... | reverse complement strand
AATTCGAGCGACCAGATATCGGCCACGCGGTGGGCCGCCGAAATCCGCGGGTCCGGGGGCGATTTTTACCTTTTTTACTTGAAATCCCGGTCATATTTTCTACATTTAATGAGTCAATAAAAGAGGCAAAGTCCTCTATTTTTAGGTGCCTGACACCGCCCGGCTGTGGTATAATAACTTTTTTGATTACAGGAAGTTCCCCGCGGTTGCCGACTCAACGATTGAGTCGCATATTTTTATGTAGAGGGCGACCCGCGGGGTCTTTCGATACAGGTCGGCAATACAAAACGGACGGTGCCGGTTCTCAACATCAGATCGGGTGCTTCGTTCCCCGATCCGGCCGATGGTAATACTCGTGAACAACCGGACATCATGCAATCGGCTCATTACGGCCACGATACTCCGGCGTCCGTCGACTAAACGACAGCTCCACCGGTTTCCGTATATAACTCCGTCTAGTCCTATCGCGGAAAACTCTACGGACATAGTCACCCTTTCACAGTGTTCATCTCGAATGCGCACCGCGACACGTTCGGTGAACGCTCTTACTCAATCAACAGGGCTATGGAAAAAACAATGAAGGTTCCAGGGAAAAAATCGCAACAGGTCAACGACAAGAGCGCAGATTATCCGAAGATTGTAAAAAAACCCGTTCGCGTCGCCGAACACATCGTCGAAATCGTTTCGGATTCGGGTGAAGGCGCGCAAACAGCCGGACAGATTTTCGGTACCGTCTCCGCCAAGATGGGTAATAGCATCTGGACGGTTGAGATTATCCCCGCCGAGATCGAACCGCCGGCAAGAAACGCGGCCGGCGCGAGTGGCAACCGGATCCGCGTGGGGTCGTTTCGTATTACCAACGCGGGCAACGAGGCCGATCTGGTGGTTGCGTTCAACGATCAAGCGCTTCTCGGCCGGTTGGAGGCGAAGCAGTTCAAACCGGGCTGCATCATCCTGTTGGAAAACGTGTGGCGTACGCACGCCGATCCGACGATTCGCGAGGACTACGTGCGCGTATACGATCAACTCATCGCAGATGGATACAACGTACACGAAGTCCCAATGGAAGAAGAGTGTAAAAAGATCGTCGACAACCCGCAGCGCGGCAAAAACATGTTTGTGACGGGACTGCTTTGTCGTATCTACAACTTCGATATCAATCTGGCCAAAAACGAAGTCGTCAACAAGTTCCGCAAGAAGGGTGACAAGGTCATCCAACCCAATATTGAACTGTTGGAAGCCGGTTACGCTTGGGCCGAAGTAAACCTGAAGTTCACGTTCGAAATCCCCCCGTTCGGGCTGACCGAACCGCAGGTCGTCATCAACGGAAACACGGCGCTCGCGTTGGGTGTCGTCGCATCCGGAATGGAAGTATGTGCGATGTATCCGATCACCCCGGCCACGTCGGCATCGCACTACCTCAGCGAGATATTCGAACAAGTAGGCGGCATCGTCCACCAGGCTGAGGACGAAATTGCGGCGTGCGCGTTTGCACTGGGAGCATCGTACGCCGGCAAATGCGCGGTAACGGTTACGTCCGGCCCGGGAATGGCGCTCAAGACAGAATTGATGGGATTGTCGGTCATGGCCGAGATACCGCTGGTACTGGTCAACGTCCAGCGCGGCGGTCCCAGCACGGGTCTGCCGACCAAAGTAGAACAGGGCGATCTGCTCGCCGCTATCTTCGGCACACCCGGTGACGCGCCCAAAATCGTTATGGCGCCGTCCACCATCGAAGACTGTTTTTATTCAATAATCACGGCACGAAAGATCGCGGAGACGTTTCGAACGCTGGTTGTCGTTCTGAGCGACGCCAACCTGGCTACCGGTCAGCAGGCGTTCACGCGGCCGAAGTTCAATAAGGAATGGATCGCGCCGCCGATCGACCAGAGCCCCATACCTCCCGGCAAAGCTCCCCTCGACTGGGACCCGGTAACGGGCCTGTCACAGCGGTTTATCCCCGGCCAGCCCAACGGCATGAACACGCTCACCGGTTTGGCGCACACCCATGACGCGCGTGTGGCGTACGAGCCCGGCGTCAACCAGGAGGGCTGTAATCGCCGGAGCCTCAAATTGGCCGCGTTCCAGAAGACACTCAAGACACCCAAGGTGAACGGCGACCCCGACGGCGGCGATTTGCTGATCGTCGGATGGGGCAGCACCAAGGGCGCGATCGAAGAGGCGGTGTACCGCGGACGCGAAGACGGCCTGAGCGTGTCGTCGCTGCACCTGAAGTTTCTCCAGCCGATGGCGTCGGGGATCAAGGAGATTCTAGAAAAATTCAAGAAGACCATATGTGTCGAGATCAACTATTCGGATAGCGTCGAAGACCAGTTGATTACCGAGGACAACCGTCGGTACTCAAACCTCGCGTGGCTGCTCCGCGCCCGCTACCTGGTCGACGTCGACTGCTGGTCCAACGTACACGGCCAGCCGATCAAACCCGGCGCGATCGAAGAAATGATCCGCGGACAGCTGAGTGGAAAGTAAACGAGAGGGCAATACATCATGTTCGGTCTAAAAAACGCGTGTGTTCTGGATGTCGATGAAGAATACAGAACCATGGAAGACTATCAGGGTCGGGTCGTTCGCTGGTGCCCGGGATGCGGGGACCACGGGATTCTGACCGCAACACAGAAACTCTGCCGCGACGAACAACTGCCGCCCGAGAAGACCGTATTCGTCTCCGGTATCGGTTGCGCGGCCCGATTTCCGCACTACATGAGCACATACGGGTACCACGGCCTCCACGGCCGCGCGCTTCCGACGGCCCAAGGCATCAAGATCCGCCGTCCCGATCTCAATGTGTTCGTCAACATGGGTGACGGAGACTGCTGCAGTATCGGCACCGCGCACTGGATCCACTCGGTACGGTTGAACGTCGACATGGTGGCAACGTTGCACGACAACGGCATCTACGGTCTGACCAAAAAACAGGTGTCGCCGACGACGCCGCAGGGTTGGAAAACCAACACGACGCCCTACGGCGCGGTTCTCGAACCGATCAATCCATTGTGCACGACGCTGGGCATCACCAACGTTTCCTTCGTCGCCCAGGTCGTCGAATGGATCCCGGAACTCTTGTACGATGTTCTCAGGCAGGCATTTTTCCACAAAGGATTTTCGTTTGTCCGTGTGCTTCAACGGTGCCCGCATTTCATGCAGGACATCTACGCGAAACTGATGACCGACCCGGCCAATGTCCTGCTGCTCAAGCACGATGACGGCATGCGGATCAGCGAGGGCATCGGGCGCCTGTACAAGTCGCAGGAGGAACACGATCCTTCCGACATACAGAGGGCCAGGCAAATCTCCGCTATGCGTGACAAGGTGCCGATTGGTATTCTGTATCGTAACCGGAACGTGCCGACGTACGATGCGTTGAAAGCGCCCGAGCGCGCCCCGACGACCGAGCAGCGCGAAGAACTGCTCGACTCGGCGTTCGACAAGTTCGGTATTTTTCCAACCAAACAATTCGAGGTAATCAGCGGTGGGAACGGAGATGGCGACCGGACCGACGGAACACAATGACCCTTTTGACATAAGGTGGGACAACTTGCCGTCCGGGTCGGACGAGCAAGAAAAAGAGACCACCCCTACCGAAGAGCGCGCCGGCGAACTGCCGGTCGAACTGCCCCCGCCGGGGGGTGAGAATACAGCGGCCGACTACGACGCCTCGCGCGTTCTAACCGAACTGCTCAGTTTCCACTACTACGGCACGCGGGAAGCCGACGCCGAGCCGTCAGCGGTTCGGCTTGTGCCCGCACTTCTCTACCGCTACCAGGACCTTTCGCGCGCCCGGTACGAGTATCCGCTGTGTTTGGTGGAGGACGGCGGTGACGTGCCGGCGATGTCGCTCTCGCGCATCTTCGACGACGTCGCCGAACAGACGGCAGACGAGGTCGAAGCCGCCGACCGGGCAAAACACCACCTGTTACAACTCGAATACACCATAAGGTCGTTTTCGACCGACGGTGCCTCCGCGCGCAAAGGCCGCGCAGGCCGAGTTTCCAGCCTCGGCCGGTTGTCCGACCTGTGGGACCGAGCGACCGATGAGTTGTTGGCGTCCGAGAAGTTCTCCGAAGAAAAGGCAGCCCTCCTCCGCAGCGACCTGGAGAAAGCCCGCAAGGTGCTCAGCATCGACGGTGATGTAATTCCGTGCGGTACCGACGCGCCGGCCCGGCTGTTCGCCGCGTCGGTGGCCACGTTCTGGCGCGGGTGCAACCGCAGTTGGCTGGAAGATCTGGACGGGGTCGTCCGAGGACTCGAAGACATTTTGGCGGCGGACTACGATCGCTCCGACGCATCGAAGAGCGCCGAGCACCTCAAGGAGTCCGCGGGGACGCCGGCCGACGACGAGTTGGATTTCGACGCCATGTCCAAGATCTTGAGCGAAAGCCACGTTGGCAATTCCCTGCCTCAGGAACGCCGCGACAGAATCCAGGCGTCGCTCGATGCCATCCGCCGCGTAAGGCCGCTGTATTCGGAACTCTCCGGCGAGAACGACGAAGCTCTCCCGTTTCCTTTGGAGACCGTTGTCAACGATTGCGGTCTGGCCGCCGAACAGTATCGCGCCCGCATGAATGTGATGGCCGGCTTTTTCAAATCGGTTCGAATCGCCCGGCTGGAAATCGGCAACCACTATCGTCTCGAGTCGCACGATTCGTTTTTCGAGAACTTCGATGCGACGCGACTTACTGAAGAAGAAATCGTCCACTGTCCACCGGTCCTGTTGCGCCTGGATCGGAGGTTCTTTGCCAAGCGGGGGAAAAGCGCCCTTCTGGACCTGTTTGATTCGGGCATTCCCGTCAAGGTGCTGGCCGAGCTCGACGATTTGAGCGGCCGCGACGACACCGGCGACCCCACGGCGACACCGGGGTGGTCCGCCCGCATCGCCAGTATTGCCATGTCGCTGGGGCACGTGTACGTCATGCAGTCGGCCGTATCGCGCCCATCTTATATTCAAGACACCATGATGGCCGGCCTGAATTACAACGGCCCCGCGCTGTTCAGCGTGTACACCGGAAGCAGCGAGAATCAACCGGGATTCGCCTCGTATCTGGCTGCCGCCGCCGCCCTGGAATCGCGGGTATTTCCGTCATTTTCTTTCGATCCGGGCAGAGGTGAAACTTTCCGCGAGCGGTTCGACATCGCCGGCAACCCGCAGAAAGACGCCGCATGGGCACAGGATTCGTTCGAGTACCTCACCGGCGTCGATCAAAAATCTGCCGTGGAGTTGACGTTTACGCCGGCGGATTTTCTGCTGCTCGATTCGCGTTTCGGCGATCAATTTTGGCCGGTGCCGCGGTCGTACTGGCAGAGTGAAATAATGCCGTTTGGAGAATACCTGCAGTCGGATCCCGACACCGTCGAGCGCAAGGTCCCATACGTCACCGCCGTGGCGGAAGACAACAGTGTCGTCCGCGTTGTGGTGACGCGCAAGGTGCTATCGGCAGTAGACCGCGCAGCGGACTACTGGCGGCGCCTGCAGGAGCTGGGAGGAATCGACAACTCCCACGCGCTGGCGGCACTGGCCGGTGAAAAGGCCCGCCTCGAAGAAGAGAAACGGCTCGAGGTCGAGGAGATCGAAAAGAAGTACTCGACGGACTTGGACCGAGACATCGGCGCGCTCAGCGAAGAGATCATTCGGCGGATTGCAGGACAGCTGATCGCCGGTGGTGCAGCGGGTTCAGCCCCCACGATGTCTTTTCCCGCGACGCCGCCGTCGGCGCCCGCGCCTACAGAGGCGCCGGCTTCCCAGGAAGCAGCGGCCGAAGCCGTCGAAGAGGAGGAAGAGGAAGCCGTTTCGTTCGACGACCCGTACATCGATACGCCGTTGTGCACCAGCTGTAACGACTGCACCAATATCAACAGTCAACTGTTCGCCTACAACGAGAACAAACAGGCGTTCATACGGGACGCGTCGGCCGGGTCTTTCAAAGATCTGGTGCTGTCCGCCGAAAAGTGCCCCGTCAAAATCATCCACCCCGGAAAACCCAAGAACCCCAACGAACCCGACTTGGACGACCTGATCGACCGCGCCGCGCGTTTCAACTAGAAAATGGAAAGTCTTACCGCCATTGGTTTCCTGCTGAGTCTGGTGAGCGCACTGGCGATCGTTTTGGCGGTGGCCAACTCGAAGCTCAAGGTATTCGAAGACCCGCGGATCGACCAGGTCAACGACATGCTGCCCGGTAACAACTGCGGCGCATGCGGACTCCCCGGCTGCCGTTCCTTTGCCGAGAAGGCGGTGTCGGGCGACATCAAACCCAGCGAGTGTCCTGTGGGCGGCCAGGACGCCGCCATCTCGATCGCCGAGTTTCTCGGCGTCGACGCCGGAGAAATGGTCAAGAAGGTGGCGAGGCTGCGGTGCGCGGGGGGCAACGACGTCGCTATCCACATGTCGGAGTACGAGGGGCACGAGTCGTGCCGCTCCGCTGCTGCCGTCGGCGGCGGCTCGAAGGGGTGCCGTTACGGTTGCCTGGGGTTTGGCGACTGCGTGGACGTTTGTACATTCGACGCCATCACAATGGGACCGACGGGGCTCCCCATCGTCGACGCCGACAAGTGCACGTCGTGCGGCGATTGCGTCACAATTTGCCCGAAGGGTTTGTACAAAATCTTACCGCTAGAACAGCATCTGCTGGTACAGTGCAAGTCAGAGCTGGAGGGCGACGAAATTCTGGAGACGTGCAAGGTCGCCTGTACGGCGTGCGGCAAGTGCGCCGCCGACGCGCCGCAGGGCCTTTTGAAGATGAAGAAGAACCTGCCCGAACTGAACGGCGAGCTGCTCCACCTACAATCGCCCAACGCCACGCTGAGATGTGAGTCGGGGGCGATCATATGGCTGGAGGGTCAGCAGTTTCGCGATGCCGTGTTGATGCAGAAACAGAGTTCGTGAAAACATGTGGCTCGGAAAATCCAAAGAAAAGAAAGAAGACCCCTCGCCGTTTCCCGGTGATCCGATCGCGCTAGACGGCCACGCCGCCGTGTGTTCGGTGGAAACGCTCGCCTGCGACGCCGTATTGATTCAGTCCGGTCCGGACCTGGCGGAAATAACCGGCCCGATGGGCAGCCTGTCGACCGGAGGCCTCGATTCGTCGAGCGGACGCGCGCCGGTTGTCTGTCACGTAGATGGGTTACGCGCGCTTACCGCACAGGCTTCGGGGTATTCCGGCACGGGGTTACGCGCCGCCGGGTTGGTCTCAGGCCTGGGGGGTGTGCGCGAGGCGTTATTCGCCGCCGCCGGCGAACGGCTCACCAGCGTGTACAACCTCACCTGTCGCGCCGCACGGCGGCAGGCGGGTTCCCTCCACGGCGGCCACGACGACTATTATGCCACCGCGGGCTCGGGCGCTTTCCAGATCTTCGCCAAAAACGTCCAGGAAGCGGCTGACTTTACGCTGATCGCGCACCGCGTCGCGGAGATGGCGCTCACCCCGGGTGTGTGCGCGCAAGACTTCTACGACACCAGCCAGTCGGTACAGAACATCCGGCTGCCAGATCGCGGTCTGGTCGAGGCCTACCTCGGCCGCCCGGAAGACGAGATCGAAACCCCCACGCCGGCGCAAGTCGTTCTGTTCGGCCCCAAACGCCGGCGCGTACCCACGTTGGTCGACCGCGACCGCCCGGCGGGCATCGGCGGCGTCCAGGATAGCGAGTCGTACTTCAAGGCGTTGGCCGCCCAGTATCCGTTTTTCATTGCCCACATCGACGCCATCGTCGACGACGCGTTGCAAAACTACGGCGCGCTGACGGGAAGAACCTACACGAAAGTGACGGGCTACCGAACGGACGACGCGCACTACGTGGTGGTGGCGCAGGGCGCGGTGGTCGAGATTGTCGGAGCGGTGGTGGACCGCCTGCGCGACAGAGGCGCTAAAGTGGGCGCTATCTGCTTGAGCGTGTTCCGGCCGTTCCCTGGTGCCGAACTCAGCCGAATGTTGAAGGGCAAGAAAACCGTGACCGTGCTAGAGCGCGCCGATCAACCGCTGGCAGAAGACCTGCCGCTTTCCAGAGAGGTCCGCGCCGCGCTCGACAAGGCCATTGAAAACGCGTCCGACGACGAAGCGATACATCCCCGCTACGACGTGTACCGCCGTCTCACCGACAGGCCGGTCGTTTGCACCGGTGTCTACGGCGTGGGCGGCGCGCTGCCGTCGATCGCCGACGTGACCGCTGTATACGACAACATGACGGCGGGCGGGCGCCGGAAGACACGCTTCTACCTCGGCGCTGTCGCCGCCGGAAGCGAACAGTCGGCGCGCCGGTTTCCTCATTTGCAGACGCTGCAACAACGCCTCAACCGCGAGTATCCCGGCCTCGACGAGTTGATGCTGTCGGGCCGGCTAGATCACGAAGCCGTCGACAAGTCCTCGGCCAAAGCATCCGGCGCAGAGGGCCACATTCAGTTGTACTCGCTTTCGGTCCAGGGTGGCATTTTTGCGCTCAACCTGTTCGCACAGACGATGTCGGATTCTCTTTCCAGGAGTGTGAGGACGTTTCCCAGCGGCGGTCTGGATCCCGGCCTTCAGCCGGTGTGTCACTCGATGGTCTTCGCAACGTCGGGCGAGGTTGCCAACGTGCCCCCCGAGTTTGCCGATACGCTGTTGGTAGCCAACGACCGATTGTTGGAGAGCGTCTCGTCGCGCGCGGTGGTCAAACACGGCGCCACCATCATCGTCGGTTCGAAACACGACCCGGAATCGCTGTGGCGGGCGCTCTCGCGCCGCACGAAGCAGTGGATACGGGACGTGGATATTCGACTGTACACCGTCGACATAGCGGGCATCGCGGCGCAAACCACATCGCAGCCGTCGTTCACCGACCAGCTGGCCGTGTGGGCGCTGTTGGGCGCCGGTCTCAAGTTGAGCCCGGGTACCGAGACCGAACACACCGACAAGTTTTTGGAGACACTCAAGTTGCGCCTGGAGAAAATCTTCGGCGAAGACCACTACCTGCTGCGCGACATCACCACCGTGGTCGACAGGGGCATGGACGAAACGTTGGGATTGCAGTGGCGTTCGGCAGATCGCGCCGAGGAACCCGCGACACCGGAGAAAGAGGCGCCGTGGACGGTCCAACAAACCGGCAACGGTGACGGCACCGTCTTCGATCCGGCGCGTTTCTGGCACTCGGTGGGATTCCTGTACGACAGCGGCCAGGCCAGCGAGACGCTCGCCGACCCGTACGTGGCAACCGGGATCATCCCCGGCGGCAGCAGCGCGTACCGCGACATGTCGTCGTACCGTCTGGGCGTTCCCAGATGGCTACCCGAGAATTGTACCGGTTGCGGGCTGTGCTGGGCGCACTGTCCCGATTCGGCGCTGCCGGCCACGATTCAGCCGGTGTCTTCTATTATTAAAGCCGCTGTGTCGCAGTGCGAAAAAGACGGCGCCGTCATGACGCAGATGCTGCGTATTGCCGATCATCTCGCCAAACAGACATACCGCGTGTTCACAAAAGACGACCTGCGGCAGTTCCGCACCATGGGGGCGGTCCTTCGGGAGTCATTCTCGCAGCTCGCCGAGAAGATGAAGCTGGACGAGGAAAAACTGGCCCCGATCCAGGAAGAGTTCGAACGCGTGTGTGGCCTGGTGGAGCACTTTCCCGTTTGCAGAACGGAGACGTTTTTCGACAACGCCCACAAGAAAGAAAAGGGCGGCGGGTGCGTGCTGTCAATCGCACTCAACCCGCTGAGCTGCAAGGGGTGCCGTCTTTGCATCGCCGTGTGTCCAGAGCACGCGATCGAGTGGGCGGAGCAAACGGCGGAATATTTGCAGACGACTCGCGAGAGCTGGGAGTGGCAGATGAAGCTGCCCGCCGCGCCGGCGGACCGCATCGAAGCACACATCGATCCCAACGAGCCGGAGACAGAGGTGCTGCGGCTCCTCGATGGGCGGGTGTACCACTCGATGGTCGGCGGAGACGGAGCGTTTCCGGGTAACAGCGCCAAAACGGCGGTTCACCTGGTCACCGCCGCGATCGAGTCGGTGGTGCGCCCGCGTTTCGAAACCCACGTTGAATATCTGTCATCGTTGATCCAAAAGCTGGAAGACAAAATTCAGGGGAAGGTCACACGCTCAGTAGAGATCAACGACTTCGAGAGCTTCGGTCGCCAGCTGAATCGGATGGGCAAGACAGACCTCACGCCGGAGGAGCTGGCCAAGCTGGCCGGCGACGAGAGCGGCGAGCGCAAGGTCGACCCGCAGCAGCTCAAGCGTTGGAACGACGTTCTCGGCCGGCTGGTGGAACAGCGGCGCAGTTACGTCGAGGGCGCGGGCCGAGCGCGTTTGGTGATG
>Ga0255055_10003664_pt1 | contig 10302 bp, 10 predicted proteins | sample JV7_2_27_MG_FD_188633 | JGI IMG/M metagenome (GOLD analysis project Ga0255055, IMG submission 188633) | Seawater microbial communities from Jervis Inlet, British Columbia, Canada - JV7_2_27 | ecosystem: Environmental > Aquatic > Marine > Inlet | place: Canada: British Columbia | collected... | reverse complement strand
TCACAGCAAACTTGGTTAATGGTATTGAGTCAGAAAGGTCTAGACCATTTTTGGTCACAAATACACCACCTGATTCACCATCTGGTTTAACATCCAGTGTGTGGATGAGAACGGTAGGGTTTAAGTGGAACCCGGACGGTAGTACGGACTTTCAACATTTTCAGATGAGAAATAAATTGGTTGCTGGTGTTGGAACTCCTATAGGTGCTTGGAGTGGTTGGGAAAACAGAGTAGATAACTTTTTTAATAGGGTTGTCTCTGGCACTGAGGTAGATACATTTGGTGAAGCTGCTAGAATCCATTTTGAGGTAAAGACCGTTGATTTTTATAATTCATCTTCAACCATAGCCTCAACTAATAGTATTGTGCAAACGTTGAGTGCTAGAGAGGCAGATATAGCTACTAATGCAATAACTGCTGCAAAGATAAATGTTGCATCGTTGTCGGCCATTACTGCTGACATGGGCATCATAACTGCTGGTTTGGCTAAATCTACAGATGATCGTTTTCAAGTAGATTTTTCAAATGCTTGGATTAAGGTGTTTGACACATCAGCAACTTTACGTGTTCAACTTGGGTATATTCCTTAGAATAGGAGGCATATGTGACTTACGGATTAAGGTGTTGGAATGCAAGTAAAAACCTCACCCTAGACGTTAATGAGAATATTACTAGGGTGAGGTTTCAAACAGAAGTGGCGGCTAGTGTTACTGCTAGTATAAATCTTCCAGACATTTCAGGAAAGTCAACTATACAATTAGGCTTAAGTTTAAAGGGAGCAAGAACACCCCATGTGGTTATTAGGTCTGGTACTGTAATAACATGGAGGGCTAGAGGAAGTGTACATTTTCCAACTGGAAGTACATTGGTTCAAGTATTTTTATATGATTAAAAGGATGTCTTATGGCTGATTATGGTTTAGTGGTGAGAAATGCAAGCTTAGATGTACAGATTGATGGAACTTATAGGAATCACTCGTTTGTTAAAGCTAAAAGTGTATCTGTTGTTGGTGGTAATAATTTAAATGCTACATTTGGAGATATAGATACAAGGCCAATAGTTACGCATGAATTATTAACAGCTACCCCACTTTCTTTATATAGAGTTTATAAATTTGGTAGTGCGTCGTATATTGGATGCTCATTCACGTATCCTTTTGGTAATGCTCTTACTGTAGACCTTCAGGTATTTAAACAGGGGGTTAATACATTACCTGATTACGGTTTGATAGTAAATAATGCTTCTGGTAATACCGTTTTTAGTAGTGAAGATAAACATTTAACCTTTTTAAATAACTATGAGGCAACTTTAGGGCATGGTTCCGAAACCGCTTCAATTGATATAACGGTTGGGGATGCTGATAATAATAATTTCATTCTAGAGCCATTTGTACACAAAGAATTTGTAGCAGGTAATCCAGCAAATTCAGGGCATCAATTTAGAGGAATTAGAAAGATTGATGCTTCCACAGTAAGGGTTGTTAATTTTTCTGCTGAATATCCTCCCGGTCCCGCCTTCCCATCAACAAATGCATGGGTAGCTACTTTAAACGTCATAGAAGTAAGAAAAGAATAAGGAGATTTTATGTCGGCATACATAACCGGTACTGCTAAAGTGACAGCAGGATCAAGTAAAGTTTATGGGTCATTAACAGAATGGTCTACGTATTTAAAAGTTGGTGACTTATTCAAAGTTACCTCTGAAAGTGTTTTTTATGAAATTGCGGCAATAAATACTGCTACTCAACTCACATTATCTTCTAGGTATGTAAATACCAGTTTTCACTCTGCTATAGCAACTAACCTTGCGTCTGTAAACACGGCAACAAAACAGTATTCTGGTATCTTAGCCAACACCCCTGTTATCCAAAATTCAGTGGTGGTTGTGGCTTCCCCTAATGGTGGTGGTGAGCGTTTTACAGATAATGGTGCTGGTGCGTTGATTGGTAATGCCTCACCAGCCGGTTCCGGTACTATTGATTATGATTCTGGTTCCTGGGCTTTGACGTTAGGTACGCCGGTTACAGCTACGCTTAATATGACAGCATCATACAATAGGGGTACTACAGGTCAGGGTCTTTCTTATCAAGCTCTTAAAGATTTTACACCACGCTATGTATTGCCAGAAATGAGTGCGAATGATGTCAATTTTGCACATATTTACACCAAAGCAGTTAGGTTGATAGATTCAGCATTGGGTGGTGGATGGACTTATGCGGCCTCCGTACCTACGAAAACAGGTGAGATAGTAACTATATCCAACACTATCCCAACAAGAGTAACAGAAATTGAAATAATGATCGATACAGTAAGTAACAATACAGCAAGTCAACCACCTATAATACAGTTAGGTGGTTCTGGTGGTCTGGATACCTCCGGTTATGGCGGGATTGGTGTAGTCGTAAACGGTACACTGGTAAGAGAATATAGTAATCCAAGTGGGTTTCCTTTATTTCGTGCCGGACAATGGACAGCCGGTAATAATTTAACCGGAACCATTAAACTTATACGGTGGGGAACTGAATCAAATAATTGGTTTGCTGATTCTAAAATGTCCGGTGCAGCACCTACAGCATTGTGGACTTATACAGGAGCATCAACTATAACAGCTTCAGTAATAACTGCTGCATTGACAACTCCGGGCGGTGCCGCAACGTTTGACTTCGGGAGAGCAAGACTTAGGTATAGGTAGAAATTGGGTTACACAATACCCAATGATCAGTTAAAAGGGGTGTTTTTATGGCGGCATATGCAACCGGTACTGTCAAAGTAACGGCAGGGTCAAGTAAGGTTTTTGGTACGCTAACGGAATGGAATGTTTATACACAGATTGGTGATTTATTCAAAATCAATTCTGATGTTGTTTTCTACGAAATTGCTGGAATAAACAGTGCTACAGAATTGACATTAACATCTAGATATTCAAATACAAGTTATCAGTCTGCTGTAGCTACAAATATTGCATCTGTGAATACAGCAACGAAGCAGTATTCTGGTACTCTTAGCAACACCCCTGTACTTCAAAATTCGATAGTTGTGGAAGCATCACCTACTGGTGGTGGTGAAAGATTCTCTGATAATGGTGCTGGTGTTTTAGTTGGTGAGGCGTCACCTGCTGGTTCTGGTACTGTTGATTATGATTCTGGTTTATGGACTCTAACACTAGGTACGCCGGTTACTGGTACGCTGAATTTAACAGCATCATACAATCGTGGTGTGATAGGGCAAGGATTACCGTACCAAGTTATATCTGATTTTACGCCTAATTATAATATACCGGAGATGAGTCTTAATGATATTAATTTCCCTCATATCTACACAAAAGCAATGAGGACCATTGATTCTCAATTATCAAATTGGGTACCACAATCAATAACAGCTTCGGTTATAACAGCATCACATTTTCACGGTACTGTAACTGCAACACTTAACAAGGTGTACATACCGGATACCCTTGCTATTGGGAAAGAAAGTCCTTCCGCATCATTAGATGTTAAAAGTGCTGCTAACAGTTCGGTCATAATGAGGGCTGAATCATCGTTGGACACGGACCCACTCTTTTACATCTATCAAGATGCCGATGGTGATGGTATTCTTAGGGTATTGAATAAAGATGATACTATAAAAGCACAGCTTAATTCTAATGATGATAGTTATCTTACAGGCGGTAAGTTAGGGATAGGCACGGATGCACCTTCTACGTGGTTGGATATAACCTCAACCGGGACCGCCGATTCAGATTTACTTTATCTGACCAATGAAACCGCAGCTAATGTTGCCAATATCGTCGGACAGCATTGGAAATTAAACACAGATGGTGCTGAAAGATCAGCCTTCGAAATTGAGGCTAGTTTTAATACCATAGCTGACGGGACTCGAAATAGTTTAGTTAACTTCAAAACGGCTGTTGCTGGTGCTTATGGTGCAGCCATTACTATTGACGGCGGCGACGTATCAATCCCGCTAGGGTCTTTAACAATAGGATCAATCGTGGCGGGTGTCTCAGACTACGACAAGTTTCTTGTGTCGGATAGCGGTCTTGTCAAATTTCGAACAGGAGCAGAGGTCTTGAGCGACATAGGGGCTTCCCCTACTTCTCATCGTCATACGGGCCAAACATTAGAGAATGATGGAATCACACCGGATTCAGGAACGTTAACGGTTACAGGTAACGTTGGTATTAATGAAGCCTCTCCTGATGAAGCACTACATATTACGAGTAGTGTCTCTTATAAACCAGTCATTAAGCTGGAAAATACTAATGCTGATACGAGTGCTCCGTATATAGATTTTCACAAAATAAGCGGCTCACCTGCCGATGGTGATTGGTTGGGATTAATGTACGGGAGAGGGTTAGATAGTGGGGCGGCTGCTACAACGTATGGTTATATGGGATTTAAATCTTTAGATGTTTCTGCTGGTGATGAAGCCGGTGGTTTTATACTACAATTATTAGTTGATAATGTAGATACGGAATTTATTACTTTAAGAGGGTTTAATGGGTCAGTTGGTGAAGGCGATGTTATATTTAATCAAGACGGATTAGACATTGATTTCCGAGTTGAAGCAGTAGGAGTAGCCAACGCCTTATTCGTCCAAGGTAGTGACGGCTACGTTGGGATTGGCGGTACTCCTGCCGAGATGCTACACCTTACAAGTAGCGTTACTTCAAAGCCTATTATAAGGTTAGAAAATACTAATGCTGATGACAATAGCGCGGAACTAAATCTTGTTAAGGTGAGTGGTTCCCAAGCAGATGATGATAGGTTAGGCAGAGTGGCATTCAAAGGGTTAGATAGTGCCAGTAATGAGTTAAATTACGTAATAATTGATGGTGAGTCAGACGACGTAACTGATACGGATGAGGCGGGTAGACTCCGAATATATGTTAGAATGAACGATGCAATGAGGGAGTTGATTACGGCAAGTGGCTACAACGGTGTAGTAGACCAAGGTGAGATAATACTTAATAGCGGTGAGCAGGATGTTGATTTCTTTGTAAAGGATAATAATGGCGTTGCCTTTAAGATACAAGGTAGTGACGGCAACGTAGCAATAGGAGCGGTAGCACCTATTGTAAAAAGTGGGGCTGCTAATCCTCCGTGGTTGACGTTATCTGGTAATCATACCGGTATAGCTATGATTGATACAGGAGTTGCTGATAATACCAGATATATAGAGGCTCCGGGTGGTGTCATGACTTTTGGTATTATGGATGATGATGGTACAAACGCCTCCGACCACTTTCAGTTATTGGCTAATGGTAACGTTAATATAAATACCGGAAGTCTAACAATAGGTTCAATTGCTGCTGGTGTTTCTGATTATGATAAGTTCTTGGTGTCTGATAGTGGTCTGGTTAAATTTCGAACGGGCGCAGAAGTTTTAAGTGACATAGGAGCAGCAGCTTCGTCCCATAATCATTCCGGTGAGACTTTAGCGAATAACGGTATTACACCTGCTAGTGGTACTTTAACAGTAGCAGGTAGGATAACTGCCTCAACCGGCTTATTGGATGTTGGGGTTAACGGTGGACAAGCCGGTAGTATCTCTGTATTTGGAGATGGTGCTTCCTCAGAGGAAGGCGGCGATATATTTCTATACACGGCCAATGATCACGACACCACTATTGATTGGTATGGTTTTCAGGCGTATCAAGATGATTTAATCATCGGTCCATCTACAAATGCTTTTTCTTTAACGTATGCCGGGGCTGATAATACTTGGAACTTTACAGAAGGTAGTGTATATGTTGGTGTGGATGATACTACGCCGGGGTCGGTTCACGTATTTGGTGATACCACCAGTTCAACAGAGGGTGGAGATATTTTCTTATATACTGCTGCTGATCATGATGGAACTATAGATTATTATGCTTTTCAGGCGTATGAGGATGATCTTTATATTGGCCCTGATACCAATACTGACTCATTGGTACATTATGGTGCTACAAATGCGTGGCATTTTACCAACGGTACGGTAAGAATTGGTGTAGAAGATACTGTTTCGGGGTCTTTAACTCTGTATGGACATTCTGCTGGTAGTGCTGAGGGTGGAGATATTTTTCTACAGACTGCTGCTGATTACGATGGTAGTATTTCAGCCTATAGTATTCAAGTTACTTCTGATGATCTTACGGTAGGTCCAAGTACAGACACAGACGCACTAAAATATGATGGTGGAGAGAACAAATGGAATTTCTCTAAACCTGTTCAAGTTACAGATGGTACAAGCGGTTGGACTTACGGAAATAAAGTGACAACGACTTCTGGAACTGATAGAACTTTAAATGCAAGTATCCCATCTTGGGCTACGGAAATTGAAGTCTTTTTTAATGGTGTAAGTACCAGTGGGACTTCACAACCCCCGATTGTTCAACTTGGGACAACTGGTGGTTTTGCAAACAGTGCGTATCTTTGTGTTGCTGCAAATATCAGTAGTACATCGGCCACTGAAACAGGATACAATGATGGTTTTTATCCACATAGGGCATTAAGTTTCACATCTGGTGAATATGTTGAAGGTGTTATGTCTATCAAGAGATGGAGTCCTGATGAGCAGAAATGGTTTTTTGAGTCAAAATGTATTTATGCTGTTACTGAACTTAACATGTCGTCAGGACATAAAGAACTTGATAGTGAATTAACACAAATTAAACTAACAACCCCCGGTGGTTCCGCAACGTTTGATTTAGGAAGCGCACGGATTAGGTATAGGTAGTAAGATAAAGATTAACCTTTAACCCCCAAGGAGGAGTCAGCACAATGGGATAAGTAATCTAACAAGTAGTATACGTGGTACTGGAAAAGAAAAAATAACAAATATATCGGAACTAAACGCTAGTTCCGGTGTATTTAAAACACTAAAAACTGACTTTTTAGACGCCCCCTGCATACAAGATGGGTTTAACTTAAAATCGTATAATGGGGTGTTGTCTTTTTATGACGGTGGTAGGGATAAACAGTTAAGTGTTGACAGGATGTATTCTTCGTTTTCTTTACAGCGTAGAAACGTAAAACCGATTAGGTGGTTATCATCTAATGGTGTTTTGTCAAATGTGAGTGGTTTTAATTTACTTCACGAAGCAGTAATTACAGGTGTGTACTTTAGGTCTGAGGATGTTAGTGTTGGAATTTTTGAAATCAACGAAGTAATGAATGCTACGGTTAATAATGTATTTAACCTATCTATTAATTCAGAAAAAACGAAATTAGAAAGTGATTTAAATATCAATGTTCAAAAAGATTGGAGATTGGAAGTGAAACTAATCTCAGGTGAATTCTCATTTCCTGTTGTTTCGGTAAAGACAGCTTGGAAATTTTCACCATAAACCAGCACAAGGGGTGAGTTCTGACGTGTCGATGTACACAGTAATTATAAAAAATGATAGCGGTTCAGATAAAACAATAGGTGATTTAGGTATTACAATAGTAGATGCCACTCAGATCACATTTTCAGATCAGTTCACGTATACACAGTTAGCAGGTTCAGACGATTTAAGATTTTTGGTGAATGCAGGAGACTTAGTTGTTAATGATGGTGTTGACGATCTAAGTTCTTCGGACGGTGAAAATTATTTAATCATCATCCACAAGACATACCTTGAAACAAACTATTGGACCAAGACTGACTTATCAGCCACAAGCGGGTCTAACGATAAAGTTGACTGGACTCAGATTTCCAGTATTCCAAACAATTTAGCCTCTCAGAATACTCTAGACGGAGCTTATGATGAGGGTGGTTCCGGTGTAGGAAGAACCATTAACGCTGATTCTGGTGCCGTTAAAATTGACGCTACGGCGACTACAGCAGCACCTTTGGAAATTGTACCACAATCAAGTTTACCGATCACAGGACTTAGTAACGGTCAAATATCTATTAAAGATGGTATATTTTTTATTTATGATGATACCAGAACAAAATTCGTATCAAGTGATAGGAAGCTTTTAACTTTTGGTAGGGCAGGAAACACAAAGAATCAATATTTGAATTTAGGTGTGGGAGCATTACCATCTAACAATGCTGGTTTTCGTATGATAAGGCCAGCAGTTATAACGGGGTTATCTGGTCAATTAGACGCAACAAGTAATTGTTTAATAACCATTAGGAAGAATAAAGTGGACACGAACATAGCGACTCTAGCTATTGCAACTGCTTTAGGTGATCAAAAATCAACCCTAAACATTGATTTAAACACCGGTGATTACATTCAAGGGTATTTAGAATCTAGCAATAAAGTAGCTGATCCAGTAGTCACTGTTGAGATTGCTTGGAGGGATTAATGAATGTCTAAATTTGAAACTTTGAGGGCTAACGGTAATATCGTAGTTGAACCTTTAGGGAAGAATTCTATTAGAATACGTCATAAACGTTGGTCTACTGAAACCGGTGAACCTTTAACGGATAAGATAGAGGATGTGGACAGAAGGCGTGTTCAAAGGGTAATTAATAATCTTACAGCCCAAATAACAGAACTTAAAGAAGAGTTGGATAATTGGAGAGATAAACTTAAATTAATACTTGTCGATAAATAATACAGGAGGAACAAATGGCTTTAATGAGTATGTTGATTGGGCCTATTGCCAAATTGTTTACCAAGGGTCTAGATGTTTTGGATAAATTTGTTGAGGATAAAGATTTACGAAACGAATTGAAAGCAGCACTAGAAATTAGGTTTATGGAATTGGCAACTACGGAACTGACAACGATTATAGAGAGTCAAAGGGATGTTATATTAGGTGAGGTTAAAGGTGAGAATTGGTTACAGAGAAATTGGAGACCGGTTCTTATGCTTACAATAATACTGATCATCTTCAACAATTTTGTGGCGGCACCTTACATAATGTTATTTTTCCCCGGCAAAGCTCTTATGTTGGAGCTACCGGGATGGATGGGTGCATTGTTAACTACCGGTGTAGGTGGTTATATTGCGAGTCGTGGCATCGAAAAAATTAAGGGTGCCGCAGGGTCGATTTTGCCTAAAATACGATAAGGAGAATAGACATGCAATTTAATGATTTAACTGGAAATAAATACGAGAAATTAACTGTACTTAGTTTAAACAAAATAGAAAATAATGTAACATTGTATAATTGCATGTGTAGTTGTGGAGCTATCTTAATAGTAGGAGCGGGTAATTTAACAAATGGTCATACAAAAAGTTGTGGTTGTCTTCGAAAGAAAAATATAAAAGACATAACAGGTAAAAGATTTGGGTGGTTGATGGTTGTTGAAAAAACTATAAACCCTAACCCCAAGCGCAGAGAAGCATTCTGGAAATGTTTGTGTGATTGTGGAAATGAAGTATCTGTTAATGGGTATAATTTAAGGTCTGGTCAAACGAAATCGTGTGGTTGTTATAATATATACATTAAAACTATAAGATGTAAAAATGGATGCATACAAACAAAACATGGTTTAAGCCGTACCAGAGGTTATAAAAATAATATAAATCAAAAAAGAAAGATAGCTCAAAGAAATCAAACACCCAGATTATCCGATAAAGAAATTAAAAAAGTACAGTTAATTTATAAAATATCCGAAGAATTGGGTTCAAATTGGCAAGTAGACCATATTCAACCAATTTCTAAGGGTGGTTTGCATCACCCAGACAATTTGCAAATTGTGACAAAAGAATATAATATGGAAAAGAAAGATAATGAAAATTTTAGAAAACCTAATTTTTCTGAGTTTTATGACTTAGAAAAAGTTAAAGGCGTAGCGTCAAGCATTATGCCTAATCTTAAATAAAGGAATGATTTTATGAAGTCCAGCACACTGAGTAAAAAGATCAAAACGTTTCTTTTATGTATTGGGGTTTCTGTCTTTCTATTGATCCCAGACATAGGGGAAGCAAAAACGAAAACATTGGATTTTGAATGGGAACAAGTTATTTCATCGGATTTTAAAGAGTGGGTTTTGTATGTCAAGCAGGGTACTAGCGGGGGTGGGTTTTTGGCTAATTATACAGTCTTGGCTACTATTCCTTATGATGGTACAGAAGTTCCAGTTTATATGGCACCTGTAGATCAGGATAGTCCTGATGGAACAGAGTTCACTTATTTCTTTGTTATGACAGCAAAGGATACAGATGGAAATGAGAGCGGTGCATCAAATGAGGTTTCAGGGCGTATTGATTTTTTATCTCCTGATGATCCGGTTAAAGTGAAGGTGACGGTGCGCCCCCCGGTATAATAGGTAAGTCAAGGTGTAAAATAAGATTCAAATGGAAGTTTAAAAAAGATAAGAAAGATAAATAAAAGAAAAAGGCATACAAGGTTAATTCCCTGTATGCCTTTTTTAC
>Ga0255055_10003662_pt1 | contig 10307 bp, 6 predicted proteins | sample JV7_2_27_MG_FD_188633 | JGI IMG/M metagenome (GOLD analysis project Ga0255055, IMG submission 188633) | Seawater microbial communities from Jervis Inlet, British Columbia, Canada - JV7_2_27 | ecosystem: Environmental > Aquatic > Marine > Inlet | place: Canada: British Columbia | collected... | reverse complement strand
GGTGCTGGGAGCGGTCATCAGTGGCGCGGGCACATCACACGGTCTTGGGCAGCTCGGTGCGGTCAATGCCCTCGGCGGCTCCTTCACGGTGGCTTTGGCCGCTGCGATCACCGTCTATGGCATGACAAAGCTCGGCCTGCCGGTCTCGACCACCCAGGCTGTTGTGGGCGGTATCGTCGGGTGGAACATCTTCAGTGGAACACCCACGGACATGGCCGCGCTCTCCAAGATCGTCGGGACGTGGGTGGCCTGCCCCATCTTGGGTGCCGTGTTCGCTCTGCTATTGTATCACCTTACCAGATGGGCCATCCGGCGGTGGAAGCCGCACATCCTTTGGCTGGACCAGTGGACGAGGATTGGCCTTCTTGTGGCAGGCGCCCTCGCCGCGTACAGCCTAGGCGCCAACAACATCCCCAACGTCGTGGGGGTCTTCGTTCCCGCAGCGAACCTCGATGACATGTCCCTCGGCGTATTCTCCCTGACCGGTGAGCAGCGGTTGTTTCTGTTGGGTGGACTCGCCATTGGCGTGGGGGCGTTCTTCTCACGTCGTGTCATGATGACTGTAGGCAAGAGCATCGTGACCGTCGGCCCAGTCGGCGGGTGGGTTGTCGTAATGGCCCAGTCCTTGGTGCTTTTCATTTTCTCTTCGCAATCGCTGCAGTCTGTCGTCACGAGCATCGGCCTCCCGACTATCCCGCTGGTACCGGTCTCGAGTTCCCAAGCCGTCGTGGGCGCGGTGTGCGGGTTGGCATTGGCACACGGCATCAAGGGCGCTCGTCAGATCAAGTGGTCGGTCTTGCGCAATATCTCCATTGGTTGGGTCGCCACTCCGACCATCGCCGCCGCGATCAGCTATGTCGCCCTCTATTTCGTGCAGAACGTGTTCGAGCAGCCGGTGTATCAGACTGCTGATGCTATTGCGCGTTTGAGCCAAACCCCCATACTGGGGCCATAACTGCCGCGGAGGGTTCGTGCGACGGATCGTCAGACTGCTCATCTGGGCCTTCTTCTTTGCCGCTATTGCCGCGGCCGGCTCGTACGCGGGTGCGCGCTTCAAAGCCGGGCAGGTCCTGGGACGCAGGCCGCCGGTTGAAGGGTTCTCGTGGAACTTTGCCTATCAGGGAGTGGAGGGCCTCGAGGGAACGCCACGAGCATGGGTGTTCACGTACGACAGGGTGCGGCTACCTGGGGTGAGCCAAGCACGCATTGTCGTTTCCATTACAGGCAAAGTGCTGTCGACGACGCCGCGTAACCTCGAGCAGCGGATCCAGGCCTACAAGGACTCGATGGAGCCGTAGAGAACAGGGCAGAAGGGGCGGCACGCCCCTCCTGCCCCCTACTGTCTATCTCCCCTCGGGCGGATACACAAACCCCCGATTGGGATACGGCGGCGGCGGTGGCACCTCCCGCGGATCCTCCGCGATCTTTTCGAGCAGATACCGAAGCGCCGTGTCCAATTGGGCATCCTGCCCATTGAATGTGGCGTGGGGGAGGTTGTCGACGACCATGTCGGGCTCTACGCCGATCTGTTCGATGAGCCATGCACCTTCCTCACCGTACACGCCCATGGACGGAGCCCGGGCCAGCCCGCCATCGGTCAGCCGATTCGATGAACCGAGCCAAATCTCGCCACCCCACGTTCGCATGCCGATCACTGGGCCTAAACCCAAGCGACGGAACCCATCTGCGACCGCCTCGCCGTCCGATGCCGTGTTCTGGTCGACGAGGATCACCATGTGGCCGCGGAAGGCGTACTGCATGTTCCACGAGTTCTGCCCCACTCGTTCCTGCCAATACATCCACGCGCGGCGCATCAGCTTCTCGAGAATGAAGCTGTCGATATTGCCACCGTTGTTGTCGCGTACATCGATGATCAACCCCTGCCGATTGAACACGGGATAGAACTGGCGATACCAAGCGTTGATATCCGAAGACCCCATGGACCGGAGGTACACGTAGCCAATCCTGCCGTCACCACCTTCTTCGACCTTCTGGCGGCGCGTGTACTCGAAGTCACTCATCCTGAGGCTGTATTCGTTCGCCGTCGGCACCACGACTACGTCTCGCGACGTGTTCCCTGACCTGATAGTGAGCAATGCCTGGCGCCCATCCTGGTGGCGGAGCAGCGCTCCTATGTCCCGTGCCTCCAATGTGGGGACGCCGTTCACCGCCTCGATGATGTCTCCCGCGCGAACACCGAGGTCAGGATCGGCCAATGGCGACATCTCGTCGGGGTAGTCGGGATCCGATTGATAGATGTAGTCGATCCGGTATCCACCAGCGTTGGGATCTCGGAACAAACGCGCGCCCAATGTGGGAACCCGCACGTTATCCTGCCCCGTGCGCAGGTCTCCACCGCGGACGCTGGTGTGCAACGCTGACAGCTCGCCGACGATCCGTCCGATCAGATCCGACAGCTCGTTTCGCGTCGTGACCCGATCCACAAGCGGCATGTACTTCTGGAGTGTGGCATCCCAATCGACCCCGTGCATGTCGGGATCGTAGAAGTAATCTCGTTCGAGCCTCCAAGCATCGACGAAGATCTGGCGCCAATCCTCGCGCACGTCGATTGGGAAGCCCCAACCACTGAGATCCACGCGGCTGTCGTTGAGGTTGTTCACCTTGGATGGGCGCGCGTCGATCACGTGGAAATTGCTCCCCAGCCGTACGAGCATCTTCTTCCGGTCAGCCGAGAGTTCGAATTGGCGAACTCCTTCAACGACAGCCGTCGGCTCCAGATCTTCGTTGCCGATCCGAAGCGCCATCAGGTCCGTGGAGGCCCCCGCACCGGAACCTCTCGCACCGAAGAACAGAGCATTCTCAGCTGCCTGCAACCCACGGTAGTTACCCGGGGCAACCGGCACCCGTTTCACACGGAGCATGAGACCTTCGGTGTCGATCTGGATCGGCTCGACCCCCGGTTCTTCTTGATCGTCGTCACCGTCCCGCTGCCGGTCGTTGCCTCCCGTTTCATCACTGGAAAGCTCATCGTCAGGCTTGAACGGCGATCGCAGCCCCTCCTTCAGGGCCGCGTGGTAGATGCCGATCGCCTTGTCGAAGTACGGCTCAGGCTGTCGGCTTCCCCAAGGGCTCCCCACAAGCGTGCGGAGGTGGCGGTCGGACAGGAAGTAGATGAACTCGCCTTTGCGGTCCCACGTGACGTTGTAGCTGTTGATGCGATCACTCGTGAGCGAGACGGAGTTGCCATCCTCGATGCTGTAGATCTTGATCTGCCGGAAGCTGTTTGTCGCCGTCATGGTGTACGCCAGCCAGCGGCTGTCCGGTGACCATGCGAAGTCTCCGATCCCCTCCCGGTTCTCGGAGATCCGGGTTTGCTGGCCTGACTCGACATTCAGTATCCACAGGTCACGGTTGTGATCGTCGTAAGCGATCAGCTCGCCATTGGGCGAGGGTATCCCTACGTACCGGAGGAGGGTCCCATCGCTCGTGATCGGCTCATCCTCTCCCACGCCATTGGAGGGGATCTTCACGAATTCCAATTCACCAGTCTCGTCCGACAACCCGACCAATGTCTCACCGTCGGGCATGAACACGACGTCACGGAAACGCACGCCATCCTTGTGAGATGCCCGCACCAAGCGACCCTGCCCCGCCGGCGCTACGAACACCCTCCCGCGTGCCGTGAGCACGACACTCTCCCCCTCTGGGTGGAGGTGTGCGCTCGTCAGATACTGCATCGGATTCGTGACCCACTTTTCTCGGAGTTGATCGAAATCGGATGCTAGCGTGACGGGGACGAGTTCGGTCGCATCAGTCGCGACTGTGTAGAGCCACAGGTCCGCACCAAGTTGATAGACAATGCGGCCACCGGACTGATCCGGGTTCTTTACATCCCACCCGCTGTGGCGTGTGTGCTGGCGGAGGTCGCCGCCGCTTCCGTCCATCGACCAAATGTTCATGGTGCCGTCGCGGTCGGTCACGAAGTAGACCCGCCCTGACCACCACATTGGCGAGTGGCTTTCACCGATGTAGTCGCCAGTGAGTTCAACCGCCTCGTCCGCACCATCTTCAAACTTCCACACGTCGCGGGCCGTTCCGCCCGTATACCGCTTGGTCACGTTGTTGTGGAAGGCCGGTCGGACGAAGAAGACCGTCGAGCCATCCTCGCTGAACGACGCCTCAGTCGCCGTGGACAGTGGAACAAGCTCTTGGGTGCTGTTGTCGAGGTCTAATTTGACCAACATTGGTTTGGGCAGGCCGGAAAAGTGCACTGTCCCGTACACCAGATGTCCATCTGGCGTCCACGCCGTGGCAATGGAACTCTCTCCCTCGTACGTGCGCCTGACCGGCAGTCCCCCCGCAAGCGGCATCGTATAGACTTCTGCGGGGCCTTCATATCGGGCGGTGAATGCCAGCGTTCGTCCATCCGGTGAGATGACCGGATCGGTCTCCTCGGCGGCATGCGTGGTCAGCCGACGAGCCACCCCGCCACGGGCTGAGACTTTCCACAGGTCGCCCTCGGCAGCGAACACGACGGTGTCGCCATGCATCGCCGGGTACCGGTAGAAGCCGATTGTCCCCTCCTGCTGCACCGGCCTCGGGGCCTGGGCAGACAGGCTCGATGTCAAAAGGACGGCGATCGATGCGAACACGAGAACCTTGATGGTACGGCGCATGACTCAAACCTCACGAGAAACGGTCTTCGTTGGACACTGAAGCCTGGTCGGGGGTACGGCAGCGCGCAAGCATTCGGAACTGCTGCCCTTGCCATCTGCCCCTCCTGCCCTCCCCGCCCTCCCTGCCCCCACACTCGGTACCGTTCTTCCAGCCACCCCGGTATCATCAGAACAATCTCATACTCAACCGGAGCAATCCATGAAGCGCATTGGGGCGAGCATCCTGACGGTCATAATCCTCTTAGCCTGTGGCACGCCGTTGGCAGCCCAGGAACTCCTGCGGGGCCAGGAACTCTACGATCAGTGGCAGAGCCTGCGTCTCACGGAGACGAGCGGAAGTTCGATGATCCGTTGGCTCCCACAAGGTCAGGGATACTTCCTGGTCCGAACGCAGGACGAAGCCCGGACCTTCGTGCGAGTCGACCCGGTCTCCGAGGCTGAATCACCATTGTTCGACCGGACCGCGGAGGACGCCATCAAGCGCCATTATGCGGCGATCACTGGTGAGGCAGCAGCGGACTTGCCGTTCGTGCAGTTCTCGTATGTCGAGGGCACCCGTTTCCTGCGGTTCGATGCCGGCGGCAAGTACTTCCTCTATGACTCTGACTCTCGGCAGCTTCGCGAGCTGAAGCGCCCCGAGATCGAGCCACAGCCCTACTCTCATGATCTCATGCGAGGAATGGCTGGGAGCCAACTGTGGAACGGCAGCTACTCGCCGGACTTCACGCAGTTTGCCTACGTCAAAGGCTATGATCTCTACGTCACGAACACGGCGACGGGCGAGGAAGAGCGGCTCACCCACGACGGGAACCTGGACACGTTCAACGGCCGCCCTAACTGGGTCTATCCTGAGGAGTTCGGCCAGCGGGACGCGTATTGGTTCTCACCGGACAGCCGGAAGATCGCGTACTACCGATCGGATGAGAGCGACGTGCACAAGTACCCTCTAGTGCACGACTCCATTCCCGAGGCCCAGCTCGAGCTGCAGAGCTATCCCAAGCCAGGTGAGCCCAACCCGACAGTGGTATTGAGAATCGTCGACATTGAGACTGGTGAGACGGTTGAGATTCAGACGAACAGCACGCCCGACAACTACATCATCCGGCCATTCTGGCTCCCCGACGGCAACGAGATCCTGCTACAACGCGTGAACCGCCACCAGAGCCTCGTTGAGCTGCTCGCAGCCAACGTCCACACCGGACAGGTCCGGACGATCCTCACCGAACAGGAAGAAGCTTTCGTCAACATCCAAGACGACTTCCGGCTCTTGAGCGATGGACAGCGGTTCTTGTGGAGTTCAGAGCGGAGCGGCTGGCGGCACCTGTATCTGTACGACCTTCAAGGCAACGAGTTGGCCCAGCTGACCAGCGGAGAGACACCGGTCATCGGCGTCACGATGGTGGATGAGAACGAAGAGTGGGTGTACTTCACCGCCAATACCGAGATGGGCCTGGATACGCACTTCTTCCGGATCCGACTGGACGGGGCAGGTCTCGAGAAGCTCACACCCGACGCAGGCTCGCATCGGATCAGCATGGATCCGGCGGGTCGCTATTACGTGGACTCATACTCCTCGTTCACAACGCCCAATACCGCCAATCTGCATCACGCGGACGGGAGGCTGATTCGGAACCTCAGCAGCACCGACACCGAAAAGCTCGATTCCTATGGCCTGGAAGACCCCGAACTCGTGATCGTGAAGGCCGCCGACGGCGTCACGGACTTGCACGGCCTGCTGTTCAAGCCCGCGGACTACAACCCGGACATCGCCTACCCACTGCTCGTTCCCGTATACGGTGGACCGCATTCCAAAGCGATCGCCAACCGGTACTATGCGAACAGTGGTGACCAGCGCCTCGCGCAGCTCGGTTTCGTGGTGTTTCGAGTGGATAACCGCGGGCAGCGCGCCCGTGGCAAGGCATTTGAGACCGAGACCTACCTGAAGCTCGGACAGGTCGATCTCGCGGACCAGGCTGCAGCTGTGAGGCAAATCAGCCAGCGTCCGTACGTCGACGGAACCCGTGTCGGCATCTATGGCGGCTCCTACGGCGGATACATGACCGTCATGGCCCTCCTCAAGGAACCCGAAGTATTCCACGTAGGCGTTGCACACGCTCCCGTCACCGACTGGCGCAACTACGACACGATCTACACTGAACGCTACATGCGCACACCCCAGGAGAACTCGGAGGGGTACGACCTCGGGTCGGCCATGCCTTACGCGGAGAATCTCGAGGGCAAGCTGCTCATCATGCATGGCGCCGTCGACAACAACGTGCACCCTGGGAATTCGATTCAACTCATCAGTGCGTTGATCGAGGCGGGAAAACAGTTCGACCTCATGTTCTATCCCGAGAACCGCCATGGTCTGCGTGGAGCCTCCGGACGGCACAGCCAGCAGAAGCGGATGGACTTCTTGCTGACACATTTGGACCCACCAACGCATCCGTGGTAACAGTCGTCAGTTCTCAGTCTTCGGTACTCAGATGGCGTGATCTGAGCAGGGCGAAAGGACGAGCACGAGGGGTCGGTCCAGTGGATCGGCCCCTTTTCCCTAGACCGGTACTTGCCCGACGACAAGCCATACCTACCTTTGCGTCATGGCTGATCCAACGAAGCAGTCGACGGAGGAGCGCCTAGCCGCCCTCGAGGCCGCGGTCGAGACGATCCAGCGGTCGCTGAGGATGTTGGGCGTCCCGAGCGACCGGCGCGGGAAGGACCAACCGCATCCCAAGACCGCCACGAGCACAAGACCTGGCGCACGCGACGAAGCTGAAAAGCCGATGCGCCCGGGAATCCGCGAGCGCCTCGACTCTCCAGCTCCAGAGCCGGGGTTCTTTGCGACGTTGCTCGACCGTGGGCCGCAGTTCTGGATCAGCCGAGTGGGTATCGTCCTGCTGCTCGTGGGCGTGGCATACCTGTTCAAGTACGCCGTCGATCAGGGATGGCTCACACCGTGGATCCGTGTGGCGTTCGGACTTGCACTTGGGGCCACGCTCGCAGCAATCGGATTCCGGGTCCAGCGTCGTCAGCGGTGGTTCGCGCAAGTCACGTTGGGTGGTGCGGCAGCCACCTGGTACATCACCGGCTTTGCGGCATTCCAGCTGCTGCAGCTCGTAGGCCTGCCCATCGCCTACGGCTTCATGGTACTGGTCACGATCTTCACGTTCTGGGTAAGCCTGCAGCAGGAGGAGCCGGCGCTGGCCGTGCTTGCGGCGTTTGGCGCCCTCGGCACACCGTTCCTCCTCTATACGGAAGCAGGCTCCGTGCAGGGGCTCATGACGTATACGTGCGTGGTGCTCCTGGGCACGAGTGGGATCTATCTCCGCAAAGGCTGGAAGTCGCTGCTATGGGTCACGGCAGTGGACGCCTGGCTCATCGTACTGCTTGCTCTTGAAGGCACGGCCAACTCCAGCGATCGGATGGCGCTACAGGGAGGGGTCATCGTGATCTGGCTGCTCTTCTGGCTCGTCCCCGTGACTCGAGAGTTGCTCGCACAACGGGATCCGTCGGGCTGGCCTCCCGCGAAGTGGCAGATCTTCGGTGCGCGAGAGCGCCGAAGGCTGCAGGATGACCTTTCCTGGCTCGTTGTCCTTACCGCAGTCAGCGCCTTCTTCGCATCGGCGTCGATTTGGAGCGTAAGCGCGGATGACTCACTGTGGGGAGCGATCGCGGTGGCAGGCGGCTTCGTGTACGGCCTGGCCGCCGGTGGCCTGAGTAGACAGCGAATTGGCTCGTCGTTCACGTCGGCACACACAATCACCGCGGCGGCTCTGGCGGCCATCGGCTTTGTCTTCCTATTTGAGAACGACCTAACGATCGTGCTGTGGGCGCTCGAGGCCGGCGTTCTGCACACTCTCGCCCGGCACCTCGCCTCCCGTGAGACAAGTTCAGGCGATAGCATCTTTCCAAGCTTGACCAGCACAGCGTACCTGCTGTCTGGGATCGTCGGCATCTGGCTGCTCAACCGACTGGTCGAGGGCGGACTACCCGAAACGCCCATCCTCAATGCCCGTGCTGCGGCTGATGCGGCAGTGATTGCCCTGTCGCTTGTCAGTACCAAGTGGGTGTCGCCGAAGGCGGCGCCGTGGTTCTGGCTTCTCGCACATGTAGCGGTTCTTGCCTGGTTGGCACGAGAACTCGGAGCGCTCGCGGGCGGCGATGGGTTAGTAACCGCCGCCTGGGGAGTGTACGCCCTTGGGCTGCTGTTCTTCATGAAGACGGCCCGCAAGGTCGCACTTGCCACCTTGTTCCTCGCCGTTGGCAAACTGGTGCTCCACGACATGAGCCAAGTCGAGCCGATCTGGCGCATTCTGCTCTTTCTCAGCTTCGGTGGGGTGTTCCTCGCGATCAGCTACTACTTCACTGACCTCCTGAGTAGTACTGACAAGGAGAGCGAAGTCACGGAGAGGAATCGGGAACCATGAACCTCAAGCGCTTTATTTCACTCGTTGCCGCTGTGCTGGTTATTGTCGTCATCGGTCTGGCTCTCGGTACACGCGATCGCGCGGCCGAGGTGGTCGCACTCGGCCCCGCAGACGGTCACGAGCTACCACCAGCTGATCTCGAGCGAGTGGCCGTGGGCGGCGAGGCACCCGATTTCGCGCTTGCCTCCCTTTCCGGTGATACGGTGACCCTGTCCGAGTTCCAGGGCGACAGGAACGTGGTGCTCGTGTTCTACCGCGGACACTGGTGACCCTACTGCGCCCAACAGCTCGTGCAGCTGAAAGCTCTGTTGAATGATGAACAGCAACGCACCACCCAGATTCTCGCCATTTCCGTCGACGGGCCGGAAAATCTGCAGAAGATGGTCGATCGGATCTCGGAGGAGGATGGTGTTGCACCTAGTTTTCCCCTGCTGTCCGATCCGGATCACGCAGTGATCGACCGCTATGGCCTGTTCAATGCCGAGGACCCACGAGGTCGCGAGATCGCCCATCCGGCCACTTATGTGATCGATACCAATGGCGTCGTGCGATGGAAGATGGTCGAGGTGGACTATCGGATTCGGCCGACGAACGAGGACGTCTTGCGAGAACTGGCAGGTCTCCAGAGATGACTCAACGTGGCCTCTCCTTCGCGATGGTGCTCGTGGTCGCCGGGACTGCCAACGGCGCGGCCCAGGAGTCTGACCTCGCCTCCCGCGTAGATTCTGTGTTCAGCCAATACGACAACACGCGCTCACCCGGCTGCGCGCTCGGTGTCATACAGGACGCTGATCTGGTGCTTGCGCGCGGATACGGGATGGCGAACCTCGAGCACGGAATCGCCCTCTCTCCGACGAGCGTCTTTCGGATCGGCTCGACGTCGAAGCAATTCACGGCGGCAGCTGTGGTTCTCCTGGAGCAAGAGGGAAAGCTCTCTTTGGAGGACGAGATTCAGACGCACCTGCCTGAGATCCAGTCGTACGAACGGCCGGTCACGATCCAACACTTGCTCAACCACACGAGCGGCGTTAGGGACTATCTCACGCTCATGGCTGTAGCCGGGAAGCGGGACGAGGACTGGTACACCGACGACGACGTGCTCGCGATGGTTGCCAGACAGAGCGAACTCAACTTCCTCCCCGGAGACGAGTACCTCTACAGCAACTCCGGGTACTTCCTGCTGTCCCAGATTGTGAAACGGGTGTCAGGCGAGTCACTGCGCGAGTACGCAGCGCAACGGATC